>MKWU01001502.1_pt1 | contig 39762 bp, 20 predicted proteins | sample 809101 | NCBI WGS metagenome assembly MKWU01 (sample SAMN05860141, study PRJNA318959) | sponge metagenome | host: Aplysina aerophoba | place: Slovenia: Piran, Adriatic Sea, Gulf of Piran | collected 2013-05-07
CTTCGAGTTCGGCATTCGGTTCAGGCGGCCGAGGGAAGAGCACGGCGTCGCCGACAGGGATTCGCGCTTCGGCGTCGACGAAGCCGAGGCGCGGCGTCTCGCCGCGCGCATCGATGAGACCCCCGGCGCGCGCTTCGTCCTCCTGCACGCGATGTTCGGGTCTGCCAGCAGCGACGAGGAGGCCTTCGTGGACGCTCTCGAGCCGGGTCTCGACATCTACGCCAGGATGGGCCAAAGCCCCCCCCACCTCCGCTTCTTCGACTTCGGAGGCGGCGTGCCCGGCAGAACCACGCTCGACCGCAGTTTCGACTACGACCGCTTCGCCCGCCTCCTGCTTCACCGGGCGCTCGCGCGCTGCGCCGCCCACGGCACAGAGCCGCCGGCCCTGATCGGCGAGTTCGGCCGCTACACGGTGTCCGAGCACGCGGCGCATCTGTTCCGGGTCATCACGGTCAAGGAGAACGGCTCGGAACTCCCCTGGTATCTGGTCGACGGCTCGATCATGACCTCCTTCCCCGACACCTGGGCACTCGGCGAGCACTTCATCTGCCTTCCGCTCAACCACCTCGACCGTCCCTGCCGCCGCGTGCGCCTGGGCGGCATCACCTGCGACCGGGACGATGTGTACCCACCCCGCGGCAGCGAGGCCCCGCTCTTCCTGCCCAACCTGGATGCGTCGAACCTGCGCGAAACGCCGCTCTACCTGGGGTTCTTCTCGGTCGGCGCCTACCAGGAGATGCTCGGCGGCGTGCGGGGCAGCAAGCACTGCGTCCTGCCCGAGGCGACCGAGATCCTGATCGACGACGACGGAGAAGGCGGTTTCCGGTGCGACATCCTTCCCGGGCATACGACCGAGGACGTGCTCCACAACCTGGGGTATGGGCGGACCGCCCGCCTCGGCGCGGCGCGGACTACGGCCCCGGTGCCGATCGGTTGAGGGCGTCCACCGTGTCTGGGAATTGCCGGTCGCTCACGCCCGCCCTCGCTGCCGCTGTAGCCGCGGCCGCGATGAGCGGACCTCTCGCTGCCGAGGATCCGGAGCCGGTCTTCGTCGACCGCGCCGTGGAACTCGGCGTCGACTTCACTCACGTCAACGGCATGAGCGGCGAGCTGTACTTCGCGGAACACATGGGTGGCGCGGTGGCGCTCTTCGACTTCGACAACGACGGAGACCTCGACCTCTACCTGGGGCAGGGACATCCTCTGGCAACGACTGGGCCAACGGTCGCAGGCGACCGGCTGTTGAGGAACGATCTGGACGGCGGAACGCTCCGCTTCACGGACGTCACCGACGCAAGCGGTCTCGACGCCCGGGGCTACGCGATGGGAGTGACCGTCGGCGACATCGACAACGACGGCGACCCCGACCTCTACATCCTCAACCTAGGTTCCAACGAACTCTGGCGCAACGACTCGAAGCCGGGGGCGCCCCGGTTCACCAACATCACCGCCGGCAGCAACACGGCCGACCCCCGCTGGAGCGCGGCGGCGAGCTTCTTCGATCTGAATGCCGACGGCCTGCTCGACATCTTCGTGGGGAACTACGTCGAGTTCCGCGTCGCCGTCCACCAGCAATGCGCTTCCGCCGAGGGGGTGCTCGACTACTGCGGCCCGATGGCCTACCGCTCGGAAGCCAACCGCGTTCTAATGAACCGTGGCGGCGGTGTGTTCGAAGACTGGACGGCACGCCTCGGCCTGAGCGACCTCGAGCGGCCAACGCTCGGTACGGTCGCCGCCGACTTCGACGGCGACGGCTGGACCGATGTCTACGTCGCCAACGATCTCGAGCCCAACGGGCTGCTCCTGAACCAGGCCGGTGACTCGTTCTTGGACGACGCCACCCTCGCCGGGGCGGCAGTCGACGCGTCGGGCCAGCCCCAGGCAAGCATGGGCGTGCTGGCCGAGGACTTCAACGGCGACGGCATGGTGGACCTGTTCATGACCCATCTCCACCGCGAGACGAACACGCTCTATCTGAATCGGGGGAGCGGTCTCTGGGACGACACCACGCGCGACAGCGGCCTCGGCAGACCGAGTTTCGCGTTCACGGGCTTCGGTACCGCCGCGGTCGACTACAACTTCGACGGTCAACTCGACATTTACGTCGCCAACGGCGCCGTAAAGCGGATCGAGCAGCAATACCGCGCCGGCGATCCTCTGCCGTTGAGGCAGAGGAACCAACTGTTTCGAGGCCTGGGCGACGGCCGCTTCGAGGAAGTCCCCGACTTCGAGTATCCAGCCGTTTCTGAAGTCAGCCGGGGCGTCGCGGCTGGCGACCTGGACAACGACGGCGACCGCGATCTGGTCGTTGCGAACAACAACGGTCCAGCCCGTCTCCTGATGAACGAAGAGGAGCCGAATCCTCAGGAATGGGTTGGCATCGACCTGAGGTTGCCGGCCACTGATGCGGAGACTCCCGGACGCCGAGCTCTCGGTGCACGGATTGGCACACAGGACGAAGCTGCCGGCGTGCCCAGCCGTTGGCGGCGGTTTCACACCGACGGCTCCTACGCTGCCGCCAACGATCCACGAGTCATTCTTCGAACCAGTGGGAAGCCACCGATCGTCAGCGTGTCCTGGCCTGATGGCGAACTGGAGTCCTTCCCGGTGAACGATCTCGGGCGCTACAACATCCTGGTCCGCGGCAGCGGCGAGACCGCAGCTGGCGGCCCTGGTGAGAAGCCTTGAGCAAACGAACGGCAACGATCGCGGCCAACCGGTTCGCGATCCTGGCTGGCGCGACCGCGGCACTCTTGATGCTCGCGGCGCCGAGTGAGTCCCAACCGACCCTGGAGCCGGTCGAGACTCCGCGCATGGACCACTACGAGCAGCCGGTGCAGGATCAACTGCAAGCGGTCAGATCGGCTCTCGACCAGTTGCTTGAAGGTTCCCAGCCCCATCCGAGCAGCCTGGCTCAGGCCTTTGGCGACGTCGGTCAGCTCTACCTGTTGCACGACTTCATGGTCCCGGCGGCAGCGGCTCTGCGCAACGCGGAAGCTCTTGATCCGGACGATGCCCGCTGGCCCTACTTCCTGGCGATCCACCACATCTTTGAAGGCCACCTGGAGCAGGCCCTCGCAGCTCTCGACCGGGTGTTGAACCTGGAGTCGGGCGATCTCGCCGCAAGAACACGGCGCGCGGACACCCTGTTCGAGCTCGGTCGCCTCGAAGAAGCGGAAACGGAGTACCGAAGCATTCTCGATCGGGAACCCCGCAACTCGGCGGCGCGTTTCGGTCTCGGGCGCGTCGCGTTCGAGCGCGACGACTTCGAAGGCGCAGTCGACGGCTTCCAGCAAGCCCTCCGAGGCCAACCGGAGGGCTCGGTCATCCATCACCACATCGGACTGGCGCTCAGGCGGCTGGGCCGGCGCGAAGAGGCTGTGGCCGAGCTGGACCGGAACGAGCACGTGGGGATCTTCTTCCCGGACCCTCTGTTCGCCTCGCTGCAACGCCTCAACGTCAGCCGCGAGGCCCACTTCAAGCGGGGCACGGAAGCCATGCGTGGAGGGGACTTCCGGGCTGCGCTCCTCGCCTTTCAAGCCGCGGACGAAGCCCTGCCGAACGACTCGATCACCCTCTTCAACATCGGCATGGTGCTCATCGAACTCGGAGACAAGGCGAAAGCCGAAGAGCACATGCGCCGAGCGATCGAGTTCGACCGGGACTACCGTGAACCTCACTACAACCTGGCGTTGATCCTGGCCGAGCGCAACGATCTGAAGGGTGCCGAGCAACACTTCCGCAGAGCCGCCGAAATCGACTCGGCGGACCTCGAGGCCCGGGTTCGGCACGCTGAGGTCCTGACCCGCCTCGCCAGACCGGACGAAGCGATCGATCTTCTCGACGACGTGCTGGCAACGGATTCGGCGCTGCCGATCGCCCAGTTGGCCATCGGGGCCGCGCACCAGGAGGCCGGAAACACCGAGGCCGCCCGCGCCGCTTTGCTCCAGGTTCTGGACGCCGCTCCGGGCGCTCGCCGGGAACGAGCCGAAGCTCACTACCGGCTGGCGGTGCTTAGCCAGCCGGAAGCCGCTCCTGCCCGCGCCGCCCCCAACAACTCCGACAAGCCAGGCGAACCAGGTTCCGATGTGACCGGCCACCTGGAAACGGCCGTTGAACTCGACCCGGACTTCGCCGAGGCCCACGCTTTCCTCGGCCGCTTGCTGGCCCAACAGGAGCGTTACGCGGAAGCCGCCAGCCACCTCGGCCGCGCACTGGTCCGCGATCCGACGAACGCAGGTTGGCACGGCGACCGGGCGATGGCTCTGATCCTCGGCCGTCGCTACGCGGCAGCCCGCGGCGGCCTGAGAAGCGGCAGGCAGGCAGTCGGAAGAGCAACCGATCCGAGCAGCGCGGCCCTCGATCATCTGGATACCTTGCTGGCCCGGTTACTGGCAGCCAGCCCAGACGCGAGCGTACGCAATGGTCCCGAAGCTCTCGCGATCGCAGAGCGCCTCATGTCGGAGCGGCCAACCGTCGACCACGGTGAAACACTGGCCATGGCGCTGGCCGAGACCGGGGACTTCGGACGTGCGGCCTCAATGCAGCGCCAGGTGCTCGCCGAGGTGCGCCGCCGCGGTACCGAACCGACGGAGGGCCAGGAGCAGCGATTGCGCCTCTACGAAAGCAACAAGCCCGCACGCGAGCCATGGTTCTCTCCCTGATCCCGACTCTTGTGGCAACTCTGGCCATGGTGTTCCCGGCCCAGCAGGCTTCGGATAGCGGCCTCCGCTTCGTCGACGCAGCCGAAGCGTGGGGGATCGACTTCCGTCACCGACACGGCGGCCGCGGCGAGTACTACATGATCGAGACCGTGGGTAGCGGCGTGATCGCCTTCGACTACGACGACGACGGGGACGATGACCTGCTCTTCGTCGATAGCGGGGAGCCGGCGCCCCACGGCGGTGCGTCGGGGCGAACCACCCTCTACCGCAACGATGGCGGGGCTTTCGTCGACGTGACGGACGCCTCCGGCATCCTTCTCGACAGCTACGGCATGGGCGCGATCTCGGGCGACATCGACGGCAACGGTTCGCCCGATCTCTATCTGACCGCTTTCGGTCCGAACCGTCTGTGGCTGAACAACGGAGATGGCTCGTTCCGTCCAGACCCCAAGGAAGCCGCAGCCGACCCGTCCTGGAGTGCTTCCGCCGCCCTGGGCGATGTCGACCTCGACGGCGACCTCGATCTGTACGTGACGAACTATGTCGATTTCAGCTACGACAACAACCAGCTCTGCGGGCAACCTGAGCGCGGCCTGCGTTCCTACTGCCACCCTGATGTCTACAACGGCCTGCCGGATCGCTTCTACCGAAACGACTTCGTTGAAGCTGGAGTACCCGCCTTCGTCGACGCGACGAAGGAGTTCGGGCTCAGCGGCGCGCAGGGCGCCGGCCTGGGCGTCGTCATCACGGACCTGGACGGCGACCGAAGGCCCGACATCTATGTCGCCAACGACATGGACCCGAATCTTCTCTTCCTCAATCGGAACACCACAGGAACACCCAGACTCGAGGACGACGCCCTGCTCGCCGGCACTGCCCTGTCGGACCGGGGAGAACCCGAGGCGGGCATGGGTATCGCGGTCGGCGACGTGGACGGCAACGGCTTCGAGGATCTGATCGTCACGCATCTCGATCGGCAGACGAACGCCCTCTACTCGAACCGCGGCGACGGGCTGTTCCTCGAACAACGATTCGAAGCGGGCATCGCCGAGCCCTCGCTGCCCTGGGTCGGTTTCGGCGTCGGGCTGGCCGACTTCGACCTGGATGGAGACCTCGACCTCGCGGTAGCCAACGGGCACGTGATCCACAACATCTCGGAGCACCAGGGCTACACCCGAACCGCCTACACGCAACCGAACCAACTGCTCGAGAACCACGGTGGCCGCTTCACCGAAGTCCCGGGCAGCGGCATCGATGCCGTCCGCGTGAGCCGTGGCCTGGCCACTGCGGACTTCGACCTGGACGGAGACCTCGACCTCGTCATCTCCAACTGCAACGACGACGCCGAGGTGTACCGGAACGAGAGCGACCGCCGCGGCCACGCAGTCCAGATCGATCTCCTCAGCCGAGAGGCGCCAAACCGCCGCGCGGTCGGCGCGGTGATCCAGGTCCGGTCCGAGAACGGGAATCAACGCCGCGAAGTGCGCGCCGGGTCTTCCTACCTCTCGCAGAACTCGCTGACCCAGACCTTCGGTGTGCCGGTCTCCGCAGCGACGAGAGATACCGAGACAGAAGGCGCGCCCCCGACGGTCGAGCTAGAGGTTCGCTGGCCCCGGCACGGCAATCTGCGGCTACGGCAGGTACCCGTCGGACGCCGCCTGCGGGTGGTCCGTTGAGGAGACCCCAGCTTGCCGGAGTCGTCGTCACACTGACGCTTCTCGCTCCAGCACAAGCCGTAGACGGCGGCGAAATCCGCTTTCGCGAGGCAAGCGAGACCTGGGGTTTCGACTTCCGTCACAACGCCGGCTTCACGGGCCGGATGTACATGGTCGAGACGATGGGAGGCGGCGTCGTCCTCTTCGACTACGACGGCGACGGTGACGACGACGTGTTCTTCATCGACGGCGGGACACTCCCGGGCTACGACGGACCGCCGCCACGCTCCCGGCTACTGCGAAACGATGCAAGCGCCAAGGGCCCCAGATTCGTCGACGTGACGGACAGCGCCGGAATCGACTTCGAGGGCTACGGCGCAGGGGGTGCCGCCGGCGACGTGGACGGCGACGGTGATCTCGACCTCTATGTGACCTCTTTCGGTCCCAACGAGCTCTTGCTGAACCTCGGCGACGGCCGCTTCCGGGCGGCGGGCGCCGAGCGCGGCGTTGCCGACGCCAACTGGAGCGCCTCGGCCGCTTTCGGCGATCTCGACCTGGACGGCGATCTCGACCTCTATGTCACGAACTACACCGATTTCTCGCTGGGGAACCACAAGTTCTGCGGCCTGGGCGGCGACAGAAACTCGGCGGAAGACGGCCACAAGGACACTGCTCCCGAGCGCGGCTACTGCCACCCCGACATGTACAACGGAGTGCCGGACCGCTTCTATCGCAACAACGGGCGCGGCCACTTCGTCGACGCGACAGCCGACGCCGGCCTCGACGGCATCGCCGAAGCCGGCCTTGGGGTGGTGATCGGAGACTTGAACGGTGACCTCTGGCCCGATCTCTACGTTGCGAACGACAAGGATCCGAACCTGCTCTTCCGCAACATGGGCGCCGGCCGGTTCGAGAACGACTCCCTGCTCTCAGGTACTGCGTACGACCGGGCCGGTAACGCGGAAGCCGGGATGGGCGTTGAGCTGGCTGACCTCGATGGCGACGGTCGCCAGGACCTCGTCGTGACGAACTTCGCGCTCGAGACGAATGCCTTCTACCGCAGCGCCGGCTCCGGCGTGTTCCTTGATCAACGCTTCCCCTCCGGTCTGGCCCAACCGTCGCTGCAGCGTCTGGCCTTCGGCGTCAATGCCCTGGACGCCGACCTCGACGGCGACCTCGACCTGTTCGTGGCGAACGGCCACATTCAGCCGGAAGCCGCGCGAGTCGGAGAGGTCGGAACCTACGAACAGCCGAACCAACTGTTCGAGAACTTGGGGAGCGGACGCTTCAGGGAGCTGTCCGGGATTGGACTCGATCAGGTGCGGACGAGCCGCGGATCGGCGGTTTCCGACTTGGACCTGGACGGCGACCTCGACCTCGTGGTCGTCAACTCGAATCAGCCGGCCGAGATCTACGAGAATCTGACCGCCGGACGATGGTTCGCGTTGGCGCCTTCCCTGCCAGCAAGACCAGGGCAGGTGGATGCCGTCGGCAGCCGGATCGCCCTCACCGCGGGCCGCACTACTCAGGTGCGCGAGGTCCGGGCCGGCTCGTCCTACCTGTCGCAGAGCACGTTGACCGTCACCTTCGGGCTAGGCGCCGAGGAACGGGTCCGAAGTCTGACCGTGCGGCTACCTTCCAGGGAAGAAACCCTCGTGCTGCGGGACCTGCCGGCGAATCGACGTGTCCAACTCCGGCGATAGCATCGGCGCCATGAGCCTACGATTCGCCGGTCTGGTCTTTGGTGGGATCCTCCTTGCGTCCCCATACGCAGCGGAGGCGCACCCGATCCATGCGCAGGAACAGAACCCGGCTGCACAGGAATTGCCGCCCGCAATGACCGAGGCGCTCAGCCTGGCTGCCGCCGGAGATCTCGCGGGCGCGATCCACATCACGGAGGCACTCTGCGCCGAGGAAAGCGCTCCAGACGCCGCTTTCGGCCTCCTCGGGAGTCTTCATGTCGAGGCCGGGAACATGGAGAGGGCCCTGGAGGTGCTCGAGCCTCTTGCGGCTCTGGACGTGGCCGATCCGGGAGTTCTGTACAACGCGGGACGCGCCGCGGAGGGGTTGGCTCGGTTCCAGGACGCTGCGACTTACTATGGCCGCTCGCTCGAAGTTCTTCCACAATCGCCCGCGTTGCGGGCGCTCGGCATGATGCTCGGGCGTCACGGGCGTCCCGAAGAGGCCTTCGTGTTCCTCCAGCCCTGGGCCGCAGCCAATCCCGAGGATCACGAAGCGAGGATGGCGGCAGCGGCGGGTGCCATCGCACTCAAACGAGCGCCCGAGGCAGAAGTACTGCTCGCGGAACTGCCCGCCGACGATCCGGGTGTGAAGTTGCTGAAGGCTCAGGTTCTGCTCCAGCAAGCCGACCCCTGGGGCGCAATCGACGAGTTGCGTCTGCTCGCCACGGAGCCGCCGCCCGCCATTCGCGACGCAATCCGTCGCACCCTCGCAAGGGCCTACCTGGTTGTCGGCGAGGCGGACGGCGCCCTGGAACAGATGAAGCCGATCGAGAACATCGGTCCGGAGGACGCGGTCGTACTCGCGAGCGCCTGGTTCCAGGCAGGACAGCTCACCGAAGCGATCGAAACCCTTGCGCCCTACGCCGAGGGACTGCCGGACAACCCGCCTCCCGACAATCCTCCGCCGGTGGCTCGCGACATCGTGCTCGAGTACGGGCGCTACCTTCACTCAGCCGGTGAGGCCGCACGGGCCGTCCCCTTCCTTCGTCTCGCAAGCGAACTCGATCCTGAAGCACCGGACGCTTTCCAGGCCCTGGGACAGGCACTCGCGGCAAGCGGCGAGCGGGAACAAGCCAGAGAGGTGCTGGCACGCTTCCAGGAGTTGTCCACGGACGCCACGAACGATGTCGCGTCGGTCAACCGCCGGCGCCGCGACATAGCGGACCCGACCGGTCGCGAGGTGCGTAGGGCCCTGGAGACCGCCGCCGCCGGCAGGGTCGACGAGGCACTCGAAGTCCTCGCCCAGGAAGCCCAGTTGGCGCCGTCGGATCCTCGACCTGCCTACGCGGCTTCTTCGGTGCTCCTCGACGCCGGGCGCAAGGAGGAAGCGCTGGTTGCCGCCGACCGCGCTCTCACCGTCGCGCCCGAGCGGGCAGACGGCTCCTACCAACGCGGCGCCGTCCTGATGTCGCTGCAACGCCTGGCAGAAGCCGAAGAGATGTTCCGGCAGGCGCTCGAACTTCAGCCGGACCATCCGGCCACGCTGGCGGACTACGGGGTGCTCCTGATGAACGCGGAACGCGACAGCGATGCGGGCAACCTGTTGGAGCGGCTGCTCGAACTCCGGCCCGACGACCCCCTGGCACGGGAGCACCTCGAGAGACTTCGCGGCACAACGGACTCGGATGCGAACCCGGAACCGCGTTGGGCGCAGACCGGCCGCGAGCTGATGCGCAGTCAGGACTATCGGGCAGCCGAGGGGCCGCTGCGCCGAGCCCTCGCCCTGGACCCCGGCAACGCCGAACTCCAACTCGACCTCGCGTCGGTCCTGTGGGAGAACAACAAACCAGCCGAGGCCGAACAACATGCCCGCGAAGCGGTTGCCCTACGGCCGGCGGCCGCGGACGCACACCGGCTGCTGGGAGGTCTCCTTCTCTGGCGTGGCGCACACCAGGAGGCGGCGGAGTCCCTGGAACGCGCCGCCGCGCTGACCGATCCCGACGCTGTACTTATGGTCGACCTCGGCCGGGCATGGGACGGCGTCGCTCGCGAAGCGGCGGGATCGCCCGAGGAACAGTCCTCGCTGGCCCAGGCAGAGGCCGCCTACCGCCGGGCAGTCGAACTGGCGCCCAACCACAGCGAAGCGGCCTACGGCCTGGCCCAGGCGCTGCGCCGCCTCGGTCGGGACCAGGAGTCTGCGGCGCAGATGGAACGCTACGAGGAACTCTACCGGCGGGAGCAGCGTGAAACTCGGGAAGACGGTGCGAACGCCGCCCAAGATCCCCCGGGAGTCGATTGACTACAAGCCGCGCAGGAGCGAGCGCGCGACCGCAATGTCGTCGGCGTAGCGAGCTGCCAGACCGGGTGCGGACGCCTCCCTGACGAATCGATCCAGCGCAGGCTTCGCGATCTCCAGGCGACCGGCGCGCGACGCCACCGTGCCCAGGTTGAAGAGCACGTCGAGGTCGCGGGGGTTCAGTTCCACGGAACGCTGCCAGGCTTCGATGGCCTCGCCGCCGCGGCGCTGGTTGAACAGCGCGATCCCCAGGTAGTTCCACGCCAGCGGCAGCGCCGGATTCAGCGCCAGGGCGGCCCGCGCTTCCTGCTCGCACAGTGGCCAATCCCCTTCATGAAGCGCCGCAAGAGCCAGGTTCTGCCGAGTTTGAGGGTTCCTACGGTCGACGTCCAGAGACCGCAGCAGCACCTCTCTCGCTCGCCCAGTCTGCCCGGCTTCCCCCAGCACCAGGCCCAGGACGTTCAGCGTGTCGGGATCACGGGATTCAGCGTGACGTTCCATCAGCCGGACGGCGTCTGCTGGCCGACCGACCAGGGCCAACGTCAAGGCGAGTTGTCGCTGCAGGAAGGGCGACGCGAGTCCTCGCCGCTCGGCGTCGACCATCAAGCGCAGCGCCTCCTCGATCCTCCCCTGGTCCAGCAGCACCTGGGCCAGGTTGGAGTATCCGAGCCCCATCTGCGGACGGCGTTCGATCGTCCGTCGAGCCAGGTCTTCCGCCTCGGTCAAGCGGCCGTCCTGGTAGGCCCTGGAGTACGCCTGAATCGTCCGGTCGAGGTCCACCAACGCCTTGGGATCGTCCTCCGCACCGTACGTCCCGGGCAATCCCCGGCCGCCGGCTGAACTCAGGTAGCCCAGGCTCTCGAGCGCCCGCCGCTCTTCCTCGCTGACCGCGCCAGCCGCCGGGGGCCACTCCGATTCCGCCGGCAGCAGCGCCGCAAGTTCGGAGGCCAGCTCCGCCCGTTCCCCGAACAGATTGCGCACCTCGTCCGGGTCGGCATCGAGATCGTAGAGCTCGGGCAGCGGCAACGAGATGTACTTGAGCAGACGCCGGCTGTCACTTCCCCCAGACCCAACGCGACCGATCACACCGCGCAGCGGCGCCCAGCCACGCTGGAGATTCGGACGCAACGCCTCGAAGTAGGTCGCGTCCCCTCTCGTTCCAACGCCGACATCGCCCTCCGGTTCCCTCCACAGGCTGCGACCCGCGATGTCCGGCAGACCGGCGGTGCCAATCCCCGCCGCCTCCAGCAGAGTCGGCGGGACATCCACGAGACGCACCGGTTCATCGATACGCGCGCCGGTCAGCACGTCCGCCCACAGGACGAGCGGAACGGCGAGCGTGGACTCGTATGCGAACAGGCCGTGCGTCTCCTCGCCGTGATCACCCAGGCCTTCGCCGTGATCCGACGTAACGACGAGGAGCAGGTCCCGGCCAACCCCCGCCGGCGCGACGGCCGCAATCAGGCGCCCCACGTACTCGTCTGCCGCAGCGACCTCGCCAAGATACGGCCTCTCGGCAAACCGTGTCGAGAACGGCGCCGGCGGTTCGTAGGGGACGTGGGGTTCGTACAGGTGAACCCAGAGAAAGCGCCGCTCGCCATCATGCATCCGCCACCACGAGATGGCCGCGGCGACGACCTCCGCACCACTTCGCTCCGCGACGGCGAAGCCGCGCGTCGATCCCTCCGGGTAGGAGTCGTCATAGACGTCGAACCCTCTGTCCAGCCCGTAGCGAGCATCCAGTGGGTAGGCGGCGACGAAAGCCGCCGTTCGGAAGCCCGCGTCGGCAAACGCCTCGGCTGCGGTAGGGACCGTCTCGGGCAGCACAAACCCTGCGTTGTCACGCACTCCGTGCCCGTACGGCAGCCGACCCGTCAGCAGGCTCGCGTGCGAAGGGAGCGTCATCACGCTGTGAGCATGAGCTCGATCGAACGCCCATCCGCTCGCCGCCCGCCGGTCCCGATTGGGTGTCTCGGGCGCCCCGGTACCGGCGTCGGCGGGGGGGGCGAGGGGACCGCCATCCCGTGGGGAGCATGAGCTGGATCGACCCCCCACCCGCTCGCCGCCAGCCGGTCCAGATTGGGTGTCTCGGCCGCCGCGTTACCGGCGTAGCCGAGAGCGTCGGCGCGCAGGGTGTCGATCGTCACGAGCACGACGTCCCGCGCGAAGCCGGGACCCGGCGCTTCGGGCCAAGGCTTCGCCCCGGACGTCCTCGCCGTGTGAGCGAAATCGGACGCCGGCTGACATGCCGCCAGGATCAGGGCGGCCAGAATCGGGACAGGCCTCAGAGCGATTCCAGGTACTCCGCGAACTGCTTCGCTTCCTCGGCCCTCTCCCCCTCCGGCTCAAGCTCGAGCAGCCGGCGAAAGTCGGCGGCCGCGGCGGCGTTCTGACCGGCCGCCATGTTCGCCAGGCCCCTGAAGTAGTAGGCGTCGGCCCAGCCGGACTCTGCCTCCACGGCAGCATTCAGCTTGGCGAGGGCACCCTCGAAGTCGTTCTGGTTGTAGAGTTCGACGCCCTCGCGCACCAGGATCTCCGGGTCCGCCCGCTGATCTTCCGGCATCCGCTCGAGGTACGCCTTGGCTTCCTCGCCACGGCCCAGGGCAGTCAGACGCCGGCTGATCAACCGGAGCGCGTCCACGTTCGTCGGCGTCAGGCTCAGCGCCCGTTCCAGGCTGGCCAATGCCTCGTCATCTCGCTCCAACTGCACCTGAGCCTGAGCGATCGCGACCAGGACCGCCGTCTTGGCGCCGTCCGGCACAGAGGTCAGAGCCTCCGAAAAGACGCCGATGGCTCCCTCGTAGTCCCCTGCCAGGAGGAGCGAGTTACCCCGTTCGAGCAAGTCTCTTGCCGCCTGAGCCGCTTCGTCGTCGGCAAGCGCTGCCGCCGACCCGTCGGTCGCCGACGCCTGTCCCGGCTCCAGGGTCGTCTTCAAGAACACCCGCTCGGAGGGACTTGCGTACTCCTGGACCTGTGTCGTGTGGGTCGTGGAAACGTAGCCCGCCTTCGATACGAGTACGTCCCAAGTGCCGCCGGCAAGGCCGGCACGAGCCCAGCGCCCCTTCGGGTTGGTCATCACCTCGTCCGGACCGGCACCGTTGAGTGTCAGCTTCACGCTGGCCCCCTCGACGGGCGTGCCCTCCGGGTCCTGAACGGTACCGCTGAGACGTCCGCGGCCGGCCCAGACCTGGGCCGAAGCCGCGGCAGCCACGAGTAGGCCAGCGAGGAGTGCGCCGACGATACAGATTCGATACTTCATGCTTCGTCCTCCAGTCTTCTACCGTCGCCGATCTGCGTCGTCCATGCTACTACCGGCGATCGCCCGAAGCGGCCAAAGGTCAGACGAAAAAAGGGCCGGGGAATCATCCCCGGCCCTTCTCGTTCGCTTCAGTCGATGTCCTGGTTTGCAGGCCATCGACTTGCTGCCTACCGGACTACTTCCAGTTCAGGCGCACACCCAAGCGGTAGATGCGCGGCGAAATGTTGTCGTCCAGGTTGCCGGCATTGGTGGCCGCCGTATTCAGCAGGTACGACAGGCCCGTCCCCTCGTTGGTGAGGTTGAACATGTCAATACCGAAGGTCATGTTGACCGGACCCTGCAGCGCGATCTCCTTCTCGACCCGGAAGTCGATCGTCTGGATGTCGTCCAACCTGTACTGGTCGTAGTCGGGCGACACGTTGACCGTCGTGCTGCCTGTCCGGCCGAGGGAAACGACCGGGACTCCGTTCTCGTAGTAGGCCAGCGGGTAACCCTGGCGACCCGTGAGGTTCGCCGACACGTTGAATCCCCACGGCCGATCCGGCATCACCTGGTACATGCCATTCAGGCTGTACGTCCAGGTGGACTGCAGGAACCGTTCGCCCTTGCCCGAACCGGTGGCCCGGGTCAGGTAGAGGTCACCGTCCGCACAACCCGCGCGGCCGATCTGACGGCTGGCGTAGTTGTAGTACGAGTTGGGAATCCTGCACTCCCCCCTGCCGTACTGGTAGAAGCCGCGGGCCATCCAGCGATTCGCCAACCTCTTCGTGAAGCTGATCGAATAGCCCAGATAGTCACGGCCACGGACGCCGTTCGTGGCGTGGTCGCCGCCCGTCGCCGTCAGGTCCGGATTCGGAGCCTGGTAGTAAGGCACCGTGACCTCGCGGCCGATCCGCGGCAGCGTCGTTGTCCAGTCGCCCGCCTTCTCGAAGTCGCTCCCGTTCAGAGCCCGCTCGTTGCCGTTCGATTCCCTGACCAGGGTGTAACCGTCGATCAGGTCGTCGACGCTTCGCGACGTAACGGTGAAGGCCACGACGAACTCCGGCAGGAAGGCGTGCTCCACCGACGCCAGGATCTCCTGGGTCAGAGGCGCGTCCAGGCCCGGATCCGTGGTGTCAACGACCCGCAGCGGGTCGGTCGGGTCGAAGCCACCCCAGAACAGCAGGTCGCCAGACAGCGAGTCGAAGTAGGCGTAGACATCGCCGAACGGCGAGTTCCTGGTGACCCAGCCCGAACCCAGTTGATCGTAGAACTGCGACACGCTGGCCCGGACCAGAGTCTTCCGCTCCTCGCCCAGGGCGTAGGTGGCGCCGAGCCGGGGTGCGATGGTCTGCCAGGCGAAGCCGCCGTCGGAGCCACGGAAGTTCGTGTCAGGGAAGATGCCCTGATACGTCGCGATCGGGTGAGCCGGTCGGTTGAACGCGTCGTTGTAGCCGCTCTGGTCGTCGTACCGGAGCCCCACATTGATCGTCGCCTTACCCAGCGTGATCGTGTCCTGAGCCCAGATGGACGAGTACTCGGAGACCGCGAGACCGGTCTGGCCGCGATGCGCAACACTCACCGGTCCGAAGCTGAACGTGCGGTGGAACACATCGCGCGGGCCCCAGGCGAAGTCCGAGTTCTGCAGGAACTCGCGGAATCGTCCACCGATGTTCAACTCGTGGTTGACCGTTCCACCCGTGGTGAAGAAGTACGACGTGTCGACCTGGTAGGAGTCGAACGGTCGCGCACTGCCACCCGAGAGGAAGTTGTCCTGCCAGACGCCGTCCTCCCAGCGGGGGTCGAGGGCGTCGGGATGCAGGCCATCCTCATCCGACCGGGTGCCGCGGCTGAGCAGGGCAAAGCCGAAGTCGCCGTGCGAGTAGGTGCCGGTGAGGAAGAAGTTGGCCGAGAACACGTGCGTGTCCTCCAGCCGGTACTGCGCCGAAGGACCACGCTGATTCCAGGTAGTCGGCGCCGACCGCGAGGTGCCCGCACCGCGGCCGAACTTCAGCTTGTCGCCGTTGTTGAAGGAAGCGACCAGCGAGTTCGAACCCGTGATCTGGCCGTTCGCCTTGAGCGCGGTGTTCTCCAGGATCGTGTCGTCGGACAGGCCGTTGGACGCGTTCTGCTGGATGTCGTTCTGACCCCAGCTGCCCCAGAAGAACAGGCGGTCCGAGATCGCGGCGCCGCCGGCCTCGAAGCCGATGTCCTCGATCTTCCGGATCTGGGCCCCTGCCAGATTGGTCTGGAAGTTGTCCTTGTAGAGCTCGCTGTCGATGTTCGGCTGCGACTGCTTCAGCGCGCCGCCGAAGTAGCCGTTGCGCTGGGTGTTGTAGAACCGGGCGGAACCGCGGAACTCGTTCGTGCCGCGCTTCGTCACCAGGTTGACCTGCACGCCGGCGCTGTTCTTCTTCACGTCCGTACCACCGGTCGTGAACGACATCTCGGCAAATTGGTCGAAGTCGTAGTAGGTCGGCGAAGCGCCGGTGGCCGCCATGTCGGTGATCGACGTGCCGTCCATCTGGAAGTCGTTCTGATTGCCGCTGACTCCAGGTGCACGGAAGGCCGCCTGCTGGCCCGACTCGTTGCCGCCGACGTTAACGCGGTCGACGAGAACGCCCGGGGTCTGCGAGAGCAGGGCCCACGGATCGCGCGCGGTCGGGATCTTCTCCAGTTCGATCTGGCTGACGTTGGTGCCCGTCGACAGCCTGCGCTCGTCGAGCAGGGGACTCTCCGAGGTGACGGTGATCGTCTCCTCGAGCGCCGCACTCAGCACGAGAGGCACGCTGGTGTTCCTGCCGACGGCAACGACGACGTCGGGGAACTCGAGCGAACCCAGGCCTTCAAGTTCGGCCGCCACGGTGTACGCGCCGGGGTCAAGAGCCAGGAAACGCCACTGGCCCTGGGCATCGGTGAACTGTTCGCGCGGTGCGCCGAGGCCGGTGACCGTGACCGTGACGCCGGGCAGCGCGGCGCCCGACTCGTCCGTCACCGTGCCGTAGAGATTGCCCGTCGGCGACGCTTGGCCAAAGGCAAGGCCGGCGACGAACAGACAAAGGATGACGCTGAACGTCGAAACGAGGCGTCTATTCATGCGTTCAATACTCCCTCCGAAGTGAGTTTGTGCGACGGATCGCCGGGCCTATGCGGCCTGGCAAGCCCCTCCGCAGTTTGGATCGAGCCTGGTCGGCTCACCAACTGTACTGCCAAACCCCGCAAGGCGTGTGCCAAAGCGGCCGGTGGCCCGCCACACCTTGGCGCGACAAAAGGCCATAGCCCAAGTGGGATTTGACGCTGGACCCGAGCCACGATGCGCCAAATTGGCGTACCATGACCATTCGGCCCATCCAAAAAAATGCTCCATATCCATAATCTTGAAGCGACCCGCCACGCGACCCATCGCGTTGGGCTTCCTGTTGCTCCGAACGCGTCATCGAACTGTCACCTGGCGGTTTCAGTGTCGACACACGCTCAGACAACGCCGCTACCGCCGAGGCATGACTGACGAGATACCACCAGCCAAACCAGACCATGACGGGAACGCCGCGCGGGTCAACCTGTCGAGTGGATGCATCGTACAGTAGACGGGCCTGGTTGTCTAACGGCCGCCTATTCTCCGTGGCCACCCGGCAAACATGCCTCCACCCGACCTCCCATGAAGCATCGACACCAGACTCCGCGCTCACAAGCAGCCGTGTCCTGCACCAGCAGAATCCTCCTCACGCTACCCGCCCTCGCCGCCTGTGCCGGCTACGTCCCGTTCGACGGCACGCAGGCGCTGGCGCCCGAGTTCGAACGGCGACTGGGCCCCGAATGGCAGCAGGAGATCGTCGTGCCGTTCGCCGCCGACGACGAACTTCGACTGGCGGTCGACGACCGGGTCAGTCCGGCCGGCAGCGAAACCAGTCGGCGTGACGCCGTGCTGGACTTCATCTTCGGCTGGGTCGATCTCGAGTACGCCCTGACGCCAACGCGTACCGCGACACAGACGTACGCCTCGGCGCGGGGCAACTGTCTCTCTTTCGTCAACCTGTTCGTGGCGGTCGGACGCGAGCGGCGGTTGAACCCGTTCTTCGTCGAGGTCAGGGACTACCAGCGCTGGAACTACCAGGACGGCGTCGTGGTCAGCCGGGGCCACATCGTCGCCGGCATGTACGTCGACGGTGAGATGGCCACCTACGACTTCCTCCCTTACCGGCCGAAGTCCTACCGCGACTTCCGCCCGATCACGGACCTCGCGGCGACCGGCCACTACTACAACAACCTCGGCGCCGAAGCCCTGATGGACGGGGACCTCGACACCGCCGAGCGCTGGCTGGACATCGCCACCCGGCTGACGCCCGACTTCGACAAGGCGATCAACAACTACGGCATCGTCCTGCTGCGGCGCGATCGGCTCGACGACGCCGCGCGAGCCTACGAGCAGGGACTGGAACTCCACCCGGCCAACGTGCCCTTGCTGACCAACCTGGTTCGCACCTACCAACTCCAGGGGCGCCACGAACGCGCTGGTGAACTCCTGGACGTTCTCGAGGGCCTGAACCGCGCGAGCCCCTTCTTCTACGTCTACCGCGGCGACGCCGCACTTGCCGCCGGCGATTCGGCAACTGCTCTCGACTACATGCGCCGGGCTCTGCGCGCCGACTCGGAGATCCCCGAGGTCCACGTCGGCCTGGCGCGGGTCTACCTCGCGACCGGCAAGGTCCGTGAAGCGAGGCACCACGTCGAACGCGCTCTGCGGCTGGACGCCACGCACACCGAGGCGCGGAAGTACGCGGCTCTGATCGAACGAGGTCCGCCGTGAGCGCGGACGCGAGCCGCCAGAACCGCCGTCGGGGAAGAAACGACGCGTCCAACTGTTAGCCTTACCGTCAACGATGCCCCGGGACAGGACACAGGAGTCATGAAGCCCGCATCGTCGTTTGCGCCCACCCGGCCGTGCGAGGCCGGTTCCGCCCTGAGGGCCCGCGTAGCTGGTCCCGGTTTCGTCGTCCTGGCCGGCCTCCTCCTCTGGGCGCCGCCCGCGTGGGGCCAGGGCCCCGACGACCTCCAGCAGTTCGAGGATCGCACCTTCGTGTTCGAAGTACAGGTGCCGGTCAACGTGGTCACCCGCAACGGGGAACCGGTTAGAGGCCTCGGTCCCGAGGACTTCCAGGTCCTCGACGAAGGCGAAGTCCAGGACATCACGGGTTTTCGGGTCGTCGATCTGGACCTGATCGCGCCTGACGATCGCCACGTGATCGAGGCCGACTACGGAATCCCGCCCGCGGCACGCCGCCACTTCCTGTTTCTGTTCGATCTCTCCTTCTCGTCGCCGACCGCGGTCGGAAAGGCACGTGCGGCCGCCCAGGCCTTCGTGCTTGAGCACCTGCATCCAACGGACCTGGCGGCGGTGGCGGTTCAAAGCGTGCAATCGGGCCCGCAACTGCTGATCACCTTCACCCCCGACCGGGCGCAATTGGCGAGGGCGATCGCCACCCTCGGCAACCCCCGGCTCCTGCAACTGGCGACGAAGGATCCACTCGGCTTCCTGATCGACGCTCCGTCGGCAAACTCCCTTTCCAGCTCGCTCGATACCGGCGGCGTGAACGAGGACATCGTTGCGATGCAGCGCGATCTCGACGCCTACCTACGGGTGATCGGCAACGAAATGGCGAAGTACGAGAAGAGCTACGCCCGAGGCCAGATATCGAGCTGGACAGGTTCGCTGCAGCAAATGGCGCGGATCATGGCCAGCGTCGAGGGCCGCAAGCACGTCGTTCTGTTCTCGGAGGGATTCGACGGCCGCTTGCTGTTCGGCCGCCAACCCGACTTCTTCGACCAGGAAATGCAAGAGGAGCGGGAGGCGATCGAAGTCGGCGACTACTTCCGGGTCGACATGGACAACCGCTACGGCAACACGGGGCTCCAGGGCCAGGTCAACCGGATGTTGAACGAGTTCCAGCGGGCGAACTCGGTGATCCACACGGTCGACATCTCCGGCCTGCGGGCCGACCTGCCCGCGGAACACCGCGTGCGGAGCGTCGGCCGGGACGCGCTGTTCTACCTGGCCAACGAAACCGGCGGCGCCCTGCACGAGGACGCGAATGACTTCGGCGCCGAGTTGAGCGAGGTGCTCGAGTCCTCCGCCGTCACCTATCTGCTGAGCTTCGAGCCTTCGGAGTCTGGAGAACCGGGCGATCACCGACGGCTCAAGGTGCGCGCGCGGGCGCCGAAAGGCGCCCAGATTTCCCACCGCATGGGCTACTACACGCCGCGTCCGTTCGGCGACCTGCACCCGATGGAGAAGCGCCTGCTCGCCTCGGATCTGATCGCGGCCGCCGAGGAGCGGGACGATCTGGAGATCGACGTGCTGGCGGCGGCGTTCCGGGCGGGTCCGGATCAAGCCTACGTACCGGTCATCGTCGAAATCGGCGGCACGGGACTACTCGACGGCCACGAACGGCCACAGCTCCCGGTTGAACTCTACGCGTACATTACGGACGAGAAGTCGGAGATGCGGGACTTCTTCAGTCGAGTGGTGACGCTCAACCTCGCCGGTCGCGAAGACACCTTCGCCAACACCGGCCTCAAGTACTACGGGCACCTGGACCTCGGCCCCGGCAACTACCTGCTGCGCGTCCTCGCGCGCAACGGCATTACCGGCAGTACCGGCGTCGAAACGGTGGAACTGCACGTTCCGACCTTCGGCACGGGCGAACCGACCCTGCTTCCGCCCTTCTTCCACGAAGAGCCGGGAACCTGGTTCCTGGTCAAGGAGCAACCCGCGGACGAGTACGCCAAGACGACCGTATACCCCTTCACGGTGAACGGCAAGCCCTACGTGCCGGCCGCAGCACCGCTGGTGCAAACCGGGCTGAAGGGGCCCAACGCTGAGATCTGTCTGGTCGGCTACAACCTCGGGCAGGGCGATCTCGCCCTGGAGGCAACCGTTGTGGGCCAAAACGACGAGCTGGTCAGGGGCGGCGAAATCGCTCTCCTGGAGCGGACGGTGACCGGGATTCCCGGGCTGGACAAGCTCGTCGCCAACTTCGACCCCACCGATCTTCCCGCGGGCGACTACACTCTGAGAGTTGCAGTGACCGACCCGGCAACCCAGGTCCGATCTGCCAACTCGATCCCCTTGAGAGTCCTGAACTAACCGCGGGACGTTCGGGCCGCGGCGTCCAGGCCAACGAACAAACTCTGGATCAGGGAGCCCTGAAATGAACGATCGCAGGCTCATGAACCGTCCACTTCCACCATCGACGCTTCGTACCGGCGCCCTGCTCTGCGCGGGTGCACTGTTGCTCTCGGCCGCTTCGGCCGACGCCCAGCGAAACCGGAGGCAGAGGCAGGCGGAGTTCAGCGACACAACCACTGTGACCGTGGTCGAGGTTCCGGTCCACGTCAGCAGAAGCGGCGACCCGCTCCGGGATCTGACGTCTGACGACTTCGAACTCTTCGATGGCCGGAAGAAGGTCGCCATCACCGGTTTCGAGGTTGTCGATCTGGCCAAGGCCGGCGGCAAGGCCACGGATGCCCCGGTTCCGGTGGCCGCGCGGCGGCACTTCCTGCTCCTCTTCGATCTCTTCTTTACCACTCCCGATTCGGTCGGCCGCGCCCAGCAGGCGGCAGCCGACCTCGTGTTGCGCGAGCTCCACCCCTCCGATCTGGTCGCCCTGGCGCTCTACGACACCCGGCCGCGACTGGTCCTTGGCTTTACCTCGGACCGTAGCCAGATCCGCCAGGCGATTCGAACCCTGGGCAAGATCGAGACGGGCGAAGCGATTCGCGACCCCTTGGGCCTGGTGGTCGGCGATCTGAGCGGTTCGCAGCCAACGAACAGCGACCTGGGCGACGGCGGGGACGGGGCCAACGCCGTTGACGTCGATTCCCTGCTTTCCCAGACCCAACGAGAGCTGCGAAACCTCCAGGGCGCCGCGGAACGGGGTCGAGCGGCAAGTCACGTCGCCGCACTGACCGCCGGCATGAGCGAACTCGCCAACTGGATGCACTCGATCGAAGGACGCAAGCACGTCGTGTTCCTGTCCGAAGGGTTCGACAACTCGATCCTGGTGGGCCAACAGGGCCTGGGGGACGCCCGGGAGCAGCAGCAGATCCTGGATCGCCAAACCGCGGTTGCAAACGGCCGAACCGCGGAAGTAGACAACGAAGAGTTGTTCGGCAGCAGTTCCGCGCAGGCCTCCATGAACAGGATGCTCTCGGTCTTCCGGGAGGCCAACTGCACGATTCAGGCGGTCGACGTCAGCGGCCAGGTACTCAGCGAGAGCCAGAGCAACCGCGCCTCCCTGTCCATGATGGCCAGTGACACCGGCGGCGAGATGTTCTCCAACTTCGGCAACCTGGGCGACGCGATGTCCGAGATGCTGGATCGCACCAGCGTGACCTACCTGCTCGCGTTCCAGCCCGAGAACCTGAAGTACGACGGCAAGTTCAACAAGCTGCGAGTGCGCCTCAAGAACTCCCCTCGGGGAACACAGGTCGTCCACAGGCCCGGTTACTACGCGCCCAAGCCGTACGCCCAGACGAATCCGCTTGAACGGGCGCTCGACTCCGCACAGCAGGTGATGGGCGGCGTCGAAGCCGGCGAGATCGACGCCTCCGTCCTCGCCGCCGGCTTCGCCGCCGACAGCGGCAAGGCCTACGCTCCCGTGTTGATCGAGGCCAAGGGTCAGGACCTCATAGGCGGCCTTGAGCAAGGGACCGTCCCGCTCCAGGTCTACGCCTACGCGCTCGACGAACACGGCATCGTGCGGGACTTCTTCGTCCGCGCAATGGGTCTCGATCTGGCACAGGCCGGCGCCGCATTGCGCCAGAGCGGGCTGAAGTACTGGGGACACTTCGACCTGGAACCGGGCAGCTACTCGGTACGGGTTCTGATCCGCAACGACGCCACCGGCCACCGCTCCCTCACCACCTCGGTTCTCGAAGTGCCCGGCGAGACAGCAACGCTGCAGCCGCCCTTCTTCCCGGAGCCGCCCGGCAAGTGGGTTCTGATCCGCGAGGAGGAATCGGAGCAGCGGCGAGACGTGGCCTTCCCGTTCCTCCGCGGCGGGGAGCCGTTCATCCCGGCGGCGCGACCTGAAATCACGGCCGGCGGTGAAACGCCGATCAGCCTCGTGGGCGTGAACCTCGGCTCCGGGCCCGTGTCGGTGCGGACGCAGATGTTCCGGCCGGACGGTGAACAGGTGGCAGACGGCGGCGAGATCGTCCTCGATCCCGGAGCTCAGGCCGGCTCGGGGTTCTCGCAGCTCTCCGGCGTATTCGTGGCGGGACGGAAGCTGAGCGCCGGCGACTACATCCTCTCCGTCGTCGTGACCGACCGGGAGAACCAGGAGCACGCGTCGTCGACGACGATCCGGGTACTCTAGGAGCCTGCGCGGCAGAAACTGGGTGCGCCGGCCTTCTGGCCGGCATCCGGCGCAAAGCGCCGGCTTGCGGACGTTCTACCGCGCTAGCCCGCTAACGGACGTCGATCCCGCCGCGCAGGAACGACTGGCGGCCGCCGACGTCATCGCGCAGCCCGACGCCGATGTCGTGATAGCCGGCCTCCAAAGTGACTTCGAGGCCGTAGCGCCACGAACCGTTCTCGATCTCCGGGATCCGGTCTTCAGGCACGGCGATCTTCAGCTCCGTCCGTTGCGGCTCCGTTGACCGATCGTTCTCGTCCTTGGCCGCCAGCCAGAGTTCGATGCGGCCGTGGTGCACACCCTCCCGCGGGATCAGGACGAGCTCCTTCCAGGGAACCTCGACGACGATCGGCACGTCGTAGTTGCCATCCGAACGCCGCTTCGCCGGCAGGCTGTCCACCCGCACGCCAAGGGGGTTCTCCTGCATGTTCAGGTTCAGCGCGGACTGGGTACCCTCGATCATCTTCGATTCGACCGTCTTCGACCGGTAGCCACTGCGGTAGCGCACCGAGGCGCCCCTGGGCTTGTTCTTCCAGCGGACGTCGATCGAGTGATAGCGGCCTGTGTCGGCGGTGGTCGGCATGTAGCCCAGGGAGTAGTAGTTTCGGAAATCGTCCGCGATCTTCAGCAGGTCGGGCATCACCCGGTTCGCGTTGATCACGGCGCGTCCCCCGGTCTCCTCCGCCATGAGTTGCAGCGGCGCCTGGAGGTTCGTCAACTGGATCTGGTCGATCAGCGACGCCTGGCCGGGCGCCCCCGCGGTCTGGGCGGCTACGGTGCCTTGTGACAGGACAGTCAGGCCACGGGCGTCGATCGTGTAGAAGCTCGTGCGGTTCGCGTTCGCTCCCGCCGCGATCTGCTGGAATCGCCGCGACAAGTCGTACTCCGCCATCTCGATCAGCGACACGGATCGCTCGTAGAGCTGCTCGACGAAGTAGAAGATGTCCTCGGCCGCGATCATCGGAATGCCGTCGGCGACATAGACGAGCGCCTTGCGGCCTGGAGCCGCGGACAGGTTCTCGACCACCCGTGACAACGCATTGATCGACAGGTTGGTGTCGTTGCGGACCGAACCCGCATACGCCATCAACTGGTTGCGTGCGTAGTTTCCCCCACCGCCAACGGATTGCCCGGCCCGCACCGCGTCCGCCACCTCGGGCCGGTCCTCTCTGGAGAACTCGTTGTTCACGTCGACGATGTTGCCGATCAGATCCCGGCGCTCGTTGTTCCTGTGAATCCGTTGAGCGGAGACCTCCTCCAATTCGAGCAGTGCCCGGTTCAACTGCTCCCGATTGTTCGTGAATGGCAGGCGCATAGTGAGACCGGGGTCGGAACTGGCCAGCATGACCTGGTCTTCGGGGCGCAACTGTTCCCGAATGAAGACACGCAACTCCCGCAGGACACGGTTGCGATTGAACGGCGTGAGATTGAAGTTGTCGATGTAGACCGCGACGTGGAGAGCCTGCTCCGGTGGAATGGACGCCGGTTCCCGGCGACGTCTGTCTACTTCACGCGGATCGCCGGCAGGCGGCGGCGCCAGCGGCTGGGCCTCGACTTCGCCCCCGCGGCGTACGAAGAGCTCGTCGTCCCGCAACTCCACAGCGTAGAAGTTGCTGATCTGGACAGGCCTGCCGTCCACGCGCAGTTCAAAGTCGTCGGGTACCAGCCCCAGGACCGGCTTGCCATCGGCGCCAGTGACGTAGACGTCGATGTTCACCACCTCGACGTTCACCACCTCGGTGAACCCCGGGCCCGAAGGCGCGCGCACAGATTGCTGCTGTGCCCCGAGCGGGAGCGCCGTCGAGGACCAGGCCAGGAGGCCGATCACGGCGCCCACTGGTCCCAGGTGGTTCCAGCGGGGCAACGTTGGATTCGCCCATGCCATGGAGAGAGCCTAACCCGTTTGAACCGGATACGGGCGAAACGCCGCGCTAACGCGACCCGGCGAGCAGCAGGAGCTCCTGCGCCTCCGGCCACCTCCGCAGGGCTTCGCCGAGCACACCGTCGGCCGAGCGGGGATCGTTCATCGCCCGCAGCGCTCGCACCGCCTCGGCGTAGGCGCCGGAATTCGGGTTGACCGTCACCATCTCCTGCAGGGTACGACCGACTTCAGAGCCGCGGCCCGTGAGAGCCTGGAGGAAGGCCAGCGATGAGTACGCCCCGAGCAGTTCGGGACGCAACGCGATCGCCTCCCGGTACGCGCTCTCGGCCCCCTCGTCACGGCCCAGGGCGGCCAGGGCCGTGCCACGGTAGAGGTACAGGTGACCGAGAACCTCCCGGTCACTACGCTCGCCAAACTCCGCCAGCACCTCGTCGCTCAGGGCCAGGGCTTCCTCGAAGCGGTCCTGCTTGTTCAGCCAGGCCGCCTTCGTGATCAATGGTCCCAACCGGCGGCCGCGGCTGGCGATCGCCCGTCGGAGGTACTCGTCAGCCGCCGTCACGTCGTCCTCCAGGAGGGCCGCCTGAGCCAGAACGTCGTTCGCCAACGGCGCCCGCTCGACCACGGCCAGCGCGTGCTGCCGGGCTTCGGCGACCCGACCCTCGAGCAGCAACAACTCCGCTACCTTGAGCCCGGCGCTGGCCGCGTCGCCAGCGGAAGCATCGAACGCCCTCCGGTAAGCCTCAAGTGCCTGTTTCGGCCGCCGGCGCCGCTCCAGGACATCGCCCAACTGCTGCCAGGCCAGGACGAGTTGCGGCTCCTGCTGGAGAACCGCCCGTAGCGCCGACTCGGCCTCCGGCAGGTCGCCGCCGTCGATCAGCCGGGACGCCCGCCCCACTTCCACGACGACTCCGACCCGGTCCTTGGGATCGGCAAGGGGCCCGGCGGCCGCACGCCCGCCTCCGGAGAGGTAGCCGAGCGACTCCAGCCGTTGCCGGGTCTCAGGATCGTCCTCCGCGGGGGAGGCCAGCGTCCGGTCGATCTCCGCCAGGACCGCGCGAAAGCGCCGGGCCGCGGCACGCTCTTCCTGAACGACGTTGTTCCGTTCCCCCGGGTCCTCCGACAGCCGGAAGAGTTCCGGATCGGGCGAGTCGATGAAGTGCAGGTCGCCCTCGACGATCGAGGCAAGATCGCTCCAGCCGAAGTGGATGCGCGGATAGACGCTCTCGGAGACGATCTGCCGCGGGGCAGCATCTTCCCGTTCCAGCCCCTGCCCCAGGTCCAGCAAATCGAGGCCCTCGAGTCCCGCTGGCGAGGCCAGGCCAGCCAGCGAGTAGATCGTCGGCGCCACATCGGCAAGCTGCGCGCTGGCCGCGATCCGGTCACCCGCGCGCTCCCCATGCGGCAGCTTGACGACCAGCGGCACCTGGAGGACTTCCCGATAGATGAGGATCACATGGTCCATCTCGCCGTGGTCCATGAGCCCCTCACCGTGATCCGACAGCAGGACGATCACCGCCTCGTCGTAGGCGCCAAGCTCCTCCAGGCGCCGCAGCAGCTCGCCGACAACGGCGTCCGCCGCCGCCACTTCGCCGTCGTACGGGTTCTCGTAGCGGTCGGCATACGGAGCCGGCGGCTCGTACGGCGCATGAGGCTCGTACAGGTGAAGGAACAGGAAGAAAGGGCGATCGGCCACTTCGCCGAGCCACTCCGACGCAGCCTCCAGGGTCTCCTTCCCCGACCGCTGAAGCTGGCCCAACTGTCGACCTGTTTCGAATCCGACACCATCGTCGTAAACATCGAATCCGCGGCCGATTCCAGTCCCCGAGCGCAGGACGTAGGACGAGACGAAACCACCGGTCGCGTACCCGTGCCGACCGAGTTCCGACGCCAGGGTCGGGATCGATTCGTCGAGTCGGTAGCCCGCGTTGTCGCGGACGCCATGCTCCGGCGGCAACAGACCCGTGAACAGGCTGGCATGGGACGGCAGGGTCACGTTGACGTGCGTGTAGGCGTGCTCGAACAGCACGCCGTCGGCAGCGAGACGGTCGATGGCCGGCGTCTCGATCCGCTCGTAGCCGTAGGCCGGCAACCGGTCCGAGCGCAGCGTGTCGATCGAAACCAGGATGATCGGAGGGCGCGGCGAATCCGCGCTCGCCTCACCCTCGGGCGCCGGCGGTGGAGAACACGCCGAAACGCCAAGCGCCGTCACGCCCGCCAAGAGCGACGGAAAGACGCGAGCGCCCTTCACTTCAGTTCGAGGGTCAGGCTGACTGTGTGCGGCAGCCCGGAGACATCGCCGACGGGCGTCCACACTTCCACCGTCTCGCCGTCCTCCTGCACCTCTGACACCTCGACCCAACGCGCCTCGCGCAAGCGAACCAGCACCTCGAGCTTGCCGTCCGCCGGCGCCGGACGCCCGCTCTCCGAAGTCCAGAAGTTGTAGAGCGCCACCTCCTCCGACTGACCCGCCTCGATCACCTGGAGGAAGAGCTGCTTCTCGTAGACCGGCAGGGAGTGCCCGTTCAACTCCACATCGAAGCCGAAGCTGTACACGGCGCGGCTGCCGGTGTTCTCGATCGTCGCCGTGAGCTTGCACAGCGTCTCGGCGCCGGGGGCCGCCGGACTCAATTCGATGCCAGCCAGAACGACATCCCGCTGATCCTCCGCGACGACCGCAGTGACGGATAGCAACAGGAAGACAGACCAGACGCTGACGATGCCTGACGCCGCTGACCGGCGCCGTGACCTGTTTCTTCTACCGGAAGCTCCGGTCCCGGACGACGCGTTCAGCACGGCATGCATACTATCGGCGGGAGTCTTTCGACCATGGCCCTCCCCTCCCTGTTCCGTCTCGCCGCCGCGATGGCCTGTCTGGCGCTCATCTGCTCGACGAGCCTGCCGGCTCAGCTCCGGGACTCCGACGATCCCCCGGCGGTAATCCCGGCGTACCCCAGGCTGGACCCCAAGAGTGCCGAGAGCGCGGTCTACGATCGGCTGCGGCGGCTGATGTCGGACAAGCAGAAGGCGAGGCGCCGGGCCGCCAAGGCGCTCGCCAGGGCCGACGCCGCAACCCTCGTCCCCTTGGTGGACGCGTACTTCTTCATGCCCAACGAGGCCCGGGCAGGCGCGCGGGAGCTCCTGGAGGACCTGTCGGGCGAACGACTCGGTGGCCGCTATCGGGACTGGTTTCTCTATGTTGGCGGCCGCGATGATCTGACGCCGCCGGCCGGCTACGTCGCCTGGAAGGGAGAGGTGTTTTCCCGTATCGACCCGGTGTACCGGCGCATTCTGGCGCCCGGAACCGCGGTCCGCCTCCGGCTCAGGGAGGTTCAGTGGGGCGGGGTTCCGCTGGACGGGATTCCCGCCATCGACGACCCTGACGCCGTCACCGCCGACACCGCGCGCTTCATGCGAGACACGGACACCGTGTTCGGTGTCCGTGTCGGCGGCGAGCATCGCGCCTATCCGGTCAAGGTGCTCAGTTGGCACGAACTCCTGAACGACACGCTAGGCGGTCAGCCAATCACGCTCTCGTTCTGCACGCTGTGCGGTTCGGGAATCCTGTACTCCTCGGTCGACGAGAAGGGCGACCGGCTCGTGTTCGGTACTTCGGGCCTCCTCTACCGCTCGAACAAGCTGATGTTCGACCGTGCCACGCTCAGCCTGTGGAGCAACCTGACCGGCGAAGCCGTGGTCGGGACGCACGCCACACAGGGTTCACAGCTCACCATGCTGCCGATGACGCTGACTCGCTGGGACACATGGCGACAACGGCACCCCGACACGACCGTCATGGTCCCCGATCCGGCAGCCGCGCAGCGAACGGGCTACCGTTACGTGGAAGGTGCGGCGGACCAGGCGCGTGCCGGAGTCGAGTTTCCGGTCTGGCGGCAAAGCGACGCCCTGGAGCGAAACGCCCGGATCTACGCGCTGCGGATAGGCGGCGAAACGAAGGCGTACCCGCTGGACAAGCTGCGCGGCGAGCGGCTTGTGAATGACACGCTGGGCAACATTCCGATCGTCCTCGTGGCCGACGCGGACAGCGGCGCCGTCCGCGCCTACGAACGCGGCCGCTACCGATTCGAGGCGCCGGTATCGACACCTCTCCGTCAGCTCCGCGCCGAGGACGGATCGACGTGGTGGATCGGCGAGGACGGTCTCGCGCCCGACGGCCACGGCAGCCCGCTGCCGCGCGTCCCCGGCCACGTCGCCTTTTGGTTCGGCTGGTACGCGTTCTACCCGGAGACGACGGTCTACTGACCGCGTCCTCCGGGAGGAACCACGCTCGGCGCCCTCGTCAGTTGCTGCAGGGGAACGCCGTGATGTTGCTCGCCGCTGCCGCGGTCCGGTTCAGGGCGTTCTTGTGGGTCCAGGGCTCGCTGCCATCGGGAGGAACGATCGACAAGTTGTACGCCAGGGTCGTCACGGGCGCTACGAACACCCAGCGGTGGCCGTTGATCTTGCAGCCGTCCAGCACTTTGATCAGCACCTCGGCGTTGTCCCGATCGAAGAAGTACAGGATGGCGGACTGGTTCGACTCGAGACCGTAGTCCTTAACCTCCTCGACCACCGTTTCGCCCTCCCTGACGTGCTCGACGCACATGTTCACCGTGTAGCCGCCCTCAAGAGTCGCCACGGGTTGCGGCTCGCAGTCCGCTTCTCCGCCAGCGCCGATCGGTTGAGCCACGGAGACCGGGAGTTCGGCCGGCAATGAGTCCGGCTTCACAGCAACCGTGACGGACGACGGCGGCGGGAAGGCGGCATCGACCAGATCAACCCCACGAGTGCCGCCGACATCGCCTTGGGACCCCGTGGACGACCCGGACGGGTCGCAGGAAAAGGCCTGGGTGTTGCTCTCGGTCGTCGCCGTCTGACCGCCCCTCGGATTCTGGTGCATCCAGTAGCGATCCGAAGCCACCTCGTCGACCCGGAGGTTGAACGCCAGTGTCGTCACCGGCGCCACGAACACCCACCGATACCCGTTGACGGCACAGGCGTCGAGCACCTTGACCAGCACCTCGGCATTGTCCCGATCGAAGAAGTACAACAGGCCCGACTCACGTGAATCCAGCCCATAGTTCTCGGCGTCCTTCATCAGGATCGGACCGGTGCCGCCTTCCTGGTACTCGATGCACATGCTGACGGTGTAGCCGTGCTCGAACGTGATCTGCGCGGCCGTCGGTTCGCAGTCGGTGTACTCCATGGCCGACAACACGATCGTGACAACGTTGCTGGCACGGGCACCATCCGAGTTGTAGGCCCGGACACGGAAGCCATAGCGGCCGCCGCTCTGCAGTCCCGTGACATCCGCCGACTCCGTGTTCGCGGCCACCCTCGCCGCCGTCCGCCATCCCGCGCCCTGGAGCCGCGACTGGACCTCGAAGCCGTCCTCGTTGTTCGACCGGTCCGTCCAGGTCACCTTGACGCTCGTGCCGCCGGTGGCCATCACCTTCAGGTCGGTCGGCCGTGCCGGGAGCGATGGCGGCGGCGGGGGTGGAGGTGGCGGTGGTTCTCCCGTTTCGGGCAGATTGTCGCTCAACTGGACAGTCAAGTGGATCGTCCGTTGAAGCGCGCGTTCGTTCTCGCGCTCGTTGGCGACGCCGATGACGAAGTTCCTGGGCCGCACGCGAGTGGTCGAAAACAACGGTTCCTGCCGGCCCTCGTTGTAACTCATCACGCTCTTGACGTTCGGCTGCGGCTCGAAGTTGTGGTGGCCGAAGGCATAGGGCTCAACGGCGTCCGCGGGATCGATATCCGTGTTGTCCGGGTCGTGTTGGCCACCAAGATTGTGCCCGATCTCGTGGGCGAACGTCTCGAAGTGGCTGGCGTACTCGCCATCCCGAACCTGGCTTGCAAGGTCGATGCATGGACCACCCACTGTCGTGACGCCGTAGCCGTTACCCCAGAAGTTTGCGGGGGTGTGTCCGCGAAGCATCACCCAGGCGCGGCCGCAGAAGCCGGCGTACTCGCTGTGGAACAGGTGGACCAGGTCCGCCTCGTGCTCGATGCGCAGGTCGAGGACGTCCCGGTTACCGCCAAGGGGGCCGAGTGGTTGAGCGACCTGGTTGAGCGCCGCCGGCGCCTCCTGGTGGTGAACCATGTTCGCCGTGACGCTGAACTGGTTGTTCCGAAACACGAGGTTCAGGTAGTCGATCGCGGTCTGCATCACCGCGCCCGGCTCGCCCCAGCCCGCCTGCTGCAGTCGCGTCGCCGCGCCTGGTGTGTAGAGCATCAGGATGTCGACTCGATCGTGGTTCGACGCGCTCACAACGCTTCCGGGCGGATCGGACCGCTGCGCCGCCACGGCGGGAGCAACAGGGTCTCTCTCCGGAACGACACCACCGCCGCAGGCCAGCGCCGACGTCTCGCGCCCTTCCGTCAGCAGCCCCGTGCTCCCGCTTCCGGGCCGCAGCCAGTAGGTGCCGCCCTCGGGCAGACCGAGACGGCCCAGGAGCTGACCGTCCTGCAACGTCAGCACCACGCTCTCGTACCCCAGTCCGGCGTAGCCGCCCACCCACATCGCGTTGCCGTTGCCACGGTCTTCGAACACCCGCATCTCCGGAGCCAGCACGCGGCCGTCCGGCGCCTCGAACTCAAGGCGCTGCGGCGCCGAACGCACCAGGTCGTGGTCGACCTCGACCGACCAGCCGTCCAACGTCGGGTCATCGCCCAGCGGGACGACGTTCAGGAACCGTTGCCCAAAAGCCCCTGTGCCACTGACCACGAGCAGCAGGGGGAGCAGGCAGAAGGGCAGGAATCGCTGCAGCGAATCGGCAACGAACCTGGAAGTTGATCTACCGGAGGTTCGGCCTCCGCGATGCAGGAGAGTAGTCATGATGAATCAGTATAGGCCTCGCTACTTTGGTAGGGCGTTGATGTCGATGCCGCCGCACAGGCTGCCCGCCTCGTTGTGGTAGGGCCTCGACTCCCCGGTTACCGTGTCGGTCAATGTGACCGTGTACTCGACGTCGGACAGTCCGCCGTAGAGGAACCAGTACTTTCCGTTCTGGGAGCGGCCGTCCAGCAGCTTCGTCGCCAACTCCACGTTCGTCGGGCTGAAGAACCAGAAGAACCCGGTCTCGTTCGTCCCCACCGAGCTCACGACCTTGCCGGCCTTGCGCAGCATGTCCGCCGGATCGACGAGTTCCACCTCCACCGAGAACCGGCCATCGCGCAGGCAGAGACGGGTCTCGCCGGCTTCGCAGCTTCCCCCGCCCTCCTGGGCGGAGGCGACGCCCGGCCAGGCAAGGGAGGTCAAGGACAAGGGCATCAGGTCGAAGCCCGGGTCAGGAACTCTGTCGTCCGCGGCCGAAGCCGACGACGTACCGGCGGGGACGAAGGCCATCGTGTCCGACTGCCCGCAGTTCTCCGCGGGCGGGTTGTGGTACGTCCGGCGGCCGCCGCCCTCCGTGTCCCGTACGGTGACCCAGTACTCCACGTTGGAGAGCGCACCGAAGAAGACCCAGTAGTGGCCGTTGTTCCTTCGACCGTCCAGGGTCTTCACGACCAGTTCGATGTTCGAGCTGTTGAAGAACCAGAACATCCCCGACTCGTCCGACACCTCGATCGGCACTGACGTCGCGATGCCGAAGTCGCCCTCCTGGAGGTGGTTCTTCCAGTGCGCCTGGACCTCGAAGCGACCTTCCGCCAGACAGAGGTACTGCTCGCCGGTGCGGCAGGCGCCCGTGGTGGCGCCGGTGGTCGCGCTCACTTCCCCGGACCAGGCGGAGACCTTGCCGCCGCTCCGGGCACGCAAGCGGAATGTGTAGGGCGCCTCGGCCTCGAGGTTGCCCACGGTGGCCTGGCCGGCCGTGGCATCGGCGGTCATCACCTGCGCCCAGCCCGCCGTCCAGGTCCGCGCCTCGATCTCGACCGTCCCCTTCGTGACGCCCGCCCAGGTCAGCTCGACGGAATCCGAACCAAACGCCGCCGCGGTCAGGTCGTCCGGCACGCTGATCCCTCCCGGACCGGGACCGGGATCGGGGCCGGCACCGCCGGCGCGGAGCGTGACGGTGACCAGGTCGCTGTCCGTTCCGCCCAGGTTGTGGTAGGCGCGTACCCTGAACGTGTAGCGGCCTTCCCGCTTCAGACCGGTGACTTCCACGGATTCCCTGTCGGCCGTCACCGTCTCCACGACCCTCCAGATATCGCCGCCGGTTCTCGCCTGGATCCGGAAGCCGGTCTCGTCTTCCGATTCGTCCTTCCACTTGAGCCTGGCGCTTGTGGCGCTGGTGGCCTCGACCGTCAGGTTCGCCGGCGCCGCCAGCGGCGGCGCATAAGACGGAAAGTCGGGGAACGTGGCCGGATCGTCCATCAGCTCGCTGTAGCGAACCGCAAGCGGCATCGTGTCGTAGATCGCGCGCTCGTTCTCCCTGTCGCCCTCGCGGCCGATCGTCCACCCATTCGGCCGGATTCGCGCCGAAGAGAAGAACGGCACCCGCTGGCGAGGGACGTAGCTCCGATAGCTCATGATCGTCTCGACCGTCGGAGCGACGTTGATGTCGTAGTGCCCGAAGGCCCACGGCCTTACAGCCAGGTCCGGACTGATGTTCGTGTTCTCGGGATCGTGGTTGGCGCCCAGATTGTGACCGACCTCATGCGCAAAGACCTCTGCGAAGTACGGATAGGCACCCTGCCGTTCGGGGAAGCAGTTGGCGGTGGTCACGCTGTAGCCGTTCGACCAGTCGTTCCTCTCGCCCGCCCGCAAGAGCACCCAGGCGATGCCGCAGTAGCGGAGAACCTGGCGGGGTTCACCGACGAACAGATGAACGATGTCCGCCTGATGCTCGGCCCTGAGTTCGGCAACTTCCCTGTTGTCCGACAGCCTGTCGAGAACGTACATGGGGCCATCGAGCGCCGCCGGCGCCTCTGCGACGTGAACCAGATGCGGCGCAGCAGGCATCGAGTTGTTGCGGAACACGAGGCCCAGGTAGTCCATGGCGGCCTGGATCGACGCCCGGGGCGTGCCGTAGCCGAACTCCTCCCAGACTTCGGCCGCCTGTACCGTGTACAGGACCAGGATGTCCAGACGGTCGTGGTTCGACTCCTGCGGTACGCCCGCGAGAAGGTCGCTCCGCGCCGACTGGCCGACGATTCCCGGCAACGGTTCGTCGCGTACCAGACCACCCCCACAGACCGGGTCTGACCCTCCGCCAACGGGCTGTGTCAGGCTGCCCACACCGTCCGCCCCGGCACGAATCCAGTACGCGGCCCGGCCGGGCTCTCCAAACACGCCCTGCAGATGCCCGTCCTGCACCGTCAGCACCACGCTGTCGTAGCCGGCCCCCGGGAAGCTGCCCGACCACATGACGTTGCCGTCACCGCGGTCCTCGAACACGCTCCGTTCGGCCGCCAGCAACCGGCCGTCCGGTGTCTCCAACTCGAGGCGCTGCGGCCCCGAACGCACCAGATCCCGATCGACGACGATCGTCCGCCCGGCGGCGCGCGCCGATGCGCTCCGGTTGTCGTCCCTGGTCTCAAGACTCACGAACCGCTGCCCCTCTGCCGCCATCGCTCCGAACAGGAGCAGCGAACAGACCAAGGGCCCACACCAACTGAGCGCGGCTCCACACGGCCTCGCCTCACGAACGCCTCTACCCCTCACAGCTTTGTCTCCTCCGAGCTGGGCGATCGAGCCCGCTAACCCAAGCGCAATCCTATGGCCTCGGCAGTGTCGGCATCCATCCCCGTACGGGCTGAGTCACTCAGCCTCAAGGGATCGCGGCTGTCCAACCACCCGCCGCAGTTCCTGGAAACCGCCGCCACCCCGCACGGCATTCCAGTCCCCGACAACCAGCAGCGAAACACCGTCCGGATCCAGGAACCACTGCGCCGCCCGGCGGACATCGGCCGCGGTCACACCGCTCAGACGCTGTCGATAGTCGGCCCAGTACTCGTGAGGCCGGCCCAGCAACTCGTCCTCCGCATAGCGGCCGGCAATCGCCTCCGCGCGGTCGAACAGCAGCGGAAACCGGGCCAGCACGGACCGCTTCGCTGTTTCGAGTTCAGCGGCCGGCACGGCGTCGCGTTGCAGGCGCCGCAGTTCCTGCAACACCGCGCCCGCAGCCTCGGCGGCCGACTCGGGGGCGGTCTCCAGGAAGACGCGGAATTCTCCCGCGTGCTCCGGCCCCCAACCCCTCCCCACGGGCTCGATGTCGAAGTACGTCAGCACGCGATAGGTCAGTCCCTCACCAAGCTGCAACCGGGATCGCAGGCGCGACACGGCGCCGGGACCGTCGAGGATCTCCGTCAGCAGCAGCAGCGCCCAGCGGTCGTCGTCGTCCCAGGATTCATGGGCGGCTCCCCGATGGCCAACGGCGATTGCGGCCTGGACGCCAGGACGGTCCACGTACCACCAACCGGGCCTCGCCGCCGCCGCGGCCGGTTCCTCCCCTTGACTCCCATCCACTTCGTGCGCCCCCAATTCGTCACCGCTGCCACTCGCTCCTCGCTCGCCCTGGTCGGGCGCCTCCCAATCACCGAACAGCTCGTCCAGGCGCGCCACAACGGCTTCGGCATCCACATCGCCCGAAACGGCGAACACCGCGCCCTTCGGACCGTAGTGACGGCGATGGAAGTCGGCCAGCGCCTCGGACGTGAAGGCAGCGACGGCCTCGGGCGTCAACTGCCGTCCCCGGGGCGCACTGTCTCCGTGCACAAGACGCAGCCACTCCCGTTCGAGGAGCCGCAGCGGGTCGGCGTCCTGACTGGCGAGGCTGACCTCGAGGTTGCCCCTCGCCTGAGCCAGGCGCTCCGCGTCAAACCGCGGCTCGAGCACGATGGAAGCGAGCAGTTCGAGACCGCGACTCAGGGCCTCCGAGCCGCAGTCGAGAGCGATCACGCTCCGTGCCGAGGCGCCCACCGTCTGGATCCGGGCGCCCAGAGCATCGATCTCGTCGTCCAGGCGATCCGGGCCCAGCTCGCCGGCGCCGCCGCGCCGCAGCATGGCCGCGGTCATCGAAGCGAGTCCGGCTTCTTTCGCTTGTTCATCCAGATCGCCGACCGGCAACGCCAGCACAACATCGACCAGGGGCAAACCGCGATCCGGTACGACGTAGACCGGCATCCCGTTCGCCAGTTCGAAGCGCATCCCGGCAGGATCGGGCGGCGCGAAGGGCGACGCGGGGAAACGCAGATCGTCCGGGTGCGTCGGGATCTGCGACGCCGCCGCAGCAGCTAACAGGCCAAGCGCAACGAACAGGCCGGCCAGGCGCAAGCCCCTAGCCCTCCCCCGTTCTCGCGAGCGACAGAACCGCTCGTTTCCCGGCCACCAGAAAAGCGTCGATGACCCGCTCCAGGTCAACCGCCCGGACCACGGCCGCCGCCTCGAACCACCCATCGAGTTGACGCCAGCCACCCAGCACCTCGGCCGCCGCGAGGCGACGGGCGAGTCCGATGTCGGTCTCGATCTGCCGGAAGGAGTCGGTGGCCAACTGACGCCGCACTCGTTCCAGTTCCGCGCTGGCGACCCCGTCTGCCCGAATCTGCTCCAAGAGGCGGTCCCAGGCCGGCAACAGTTCCGCCAACCCGGTGCCGCCGCCAGCCTCGATGCGTACAGCGAAGTAGCCCCCATGCATCCGCGACACGTGCTCGGCCGAAGCCGAGGTCGCTACCGCGTCATCGGCAAGCACGAGCCGTCGATGGAGCCGTCCCGAGCGGCCGTTCAGCACGCCAGCCAACACGTCGAGCGCCACCGCGTCGCCGGAGGTTTCGAAGGGCAGCGTCGGATAGCGGATCTCGATCCGGCTACTGCAGGTGCAGAGTCCCTCGAGAGATCCGAGAGCCGGCTCGGCAGGCTGGTCCGACCGGTCGTCGGCTTGCACGGCGCCGGCCCACCCACCGCTCCGTTTCAGACGGCCGAAGTAGCGCTCGGCCAGCTCCCGCACGCGGTCCGGCGACACATCGCCGACCAGCACCGCGACCAGCCGCTCCGGACCGTATGCCGCCTCGAAGTGCGCCCGTGCGTCGGCCGGCAGCAGACCCGCGACCTCCACCCGCTCCCCTCCTGGCGTATGCGCGTAGGGGTGGCCGGCGCCCCAGAAGGCGGCGTCGAAGCGTTCGAGCCAGGAACCCGCGGGACTCGAATCGATGCGCTGTCGACGCTCCTGCTCAACCACCCGCAACTCGCGCTCGAAGCCCCGGAACACGGGCTCGAGCAGCCGGTCGGACTCCATCCAGAACCAGAGCTCGATCTTCTCCGCGGGCACCAGCACCTGGAAGGCGGTCGAGTCGTGACGCGTCTCCGCGTCGAGGCCGAAGGCGCCGGCCCGCGTGTAGACGGCCGAGTACTCACCCGGTCGCTGCAGCTCCGCGAGCCGACTTTCGAGACGCGCAAGACGCGGTGCCGCACGGCGACGGCGAACGGAGTCTGCGTAGAGACGCTCCCACTGCCGCAGCAACAGCGACTCCGCTTCCCAGTCCGCGGTGCCGATCGTGCGGCTGCCAGCGAACAGCAGATGCTCCACCACGTGGGCCACGCCCCGCTGCCCCGGCGGATCCGACGCCGAGCCGCCGCGGACCGCCCACACCGCGGAAACCAGGGGCCTTCCCGGCCGCTCGACGACCAGGAAGGTCATGCCGTTGTCCAGTTTGAACTGCGCGGGTTCGAGTTCCGCCGGCAACGTCGCGGCCGTAGCCGACGTTGCCGCGGCGAATAGCAGGACGGCGAGCGCCGACGCCCGCTTCAAGGGCGTTCCTCGACCACCAGGTAGACGCCCAACGGCGGATCGACGATCCGGGTCCGGGCGCCGGAAGGCCAGCGCACATCCAGTCGGCTAGGTGCGCCGGCCGGCTCTTCGCTACCGGACGAAGTCGCAGCCCAGCGCAACCGATGCCCGCTGGACGACTGGTAGCTGTCTCCGCGGAGCACCCAGCGTCGGGCCGTCGGCTTCCCGGGCTCCCCCGTGAGGGTCAGGACCGCGCTCACCGCCTGTGTATTCGGCGACCGGCCACGCAGCTCCACCCCCAGCCAGTCGGCATCCACGGGCCCTGCCGTGTCGTTCCTCCAGAGCCGGGCCGGACCGTCGTTGGCCGTCACAAGGAGGTCGCCGTCGCCGTCATTGTCGAAGTCCGCGACGGCTGCCCCGCGGCTGACCAGGGGTTCCCCGTCCGTCCACTCACAACGCATCTCCGTGAAGCTCCCCTGCCCGTCGCCGCCCCGAAGCAACAGGTTCCGCTGCCGGTGGTCCGTGTTGTCGCGCCGCGGCGACGCGAAGATGTGCCCGTTCGCGACGTACACGTCCGGCATGCCGTCCCGGTCGAAGTCCTCGGTCACGATCCCGAATCCCAGCAGGTTGAAGGAGGGCTGGCCGAAACCGGTGGTGGCCGACACGTCCTCGAACAGAAGGTCGGCCCCGGAGGTCGCATTGCGATACAGGGTGTTCGTCTCGACGTCGAAGTTGGTCACCGCGAGATCGGCGTCGCCGTCGGAATCGAAGTCAGCCGCCGCCAACCCCATCCCCGCCTCCGGGCGTCCATTCCGGTTGACGGCAGCACCCGAGAGGAGGGACTGATCCTCGAACGTGCCGTCGGCGCGATTCCGGAAGAGCAGGTTCAGGGTCAGGTCGTTGGCTACGTAGAGATCGGGCCATCCGTCCGCATCGAGGTCGGCGAAGACAACCCCAAGCCCCTTGCCGTCGGCACCGCCGAGGCCGGCCCGGGCGGTCGCGTCCTCGAAGGCGCCTCCGCCCCGGTTCACGTAGTAGCGGTCGTGCTGACCCAGGAACAGCGACGGGTCGCACACCTCCGGCTCGGAGTCCGGACCTTCGCGGTGGCAGACCAGGCCATGGTCGGGGTCGTAGTCGAGGTACCGCGAAACGTAGAGGTCGAGGTCGCCGTCTCCGTCCGCGTCCGCGAGGGCCATCGAGGATCCCCAGGGGAAAGCGTCCCTCCCCCCCTCCGGCGTGGCCGCGGACAGCGGTTCGGCAGGCGCGAACGATCCGTCTCCGCGGTTGCGCAGGAGCACTGTGGGACCGTAGTGCGACACCAGCAGATCGACGTCGCGGTCGCCGTCAACATCAGCCGCCACGACACCCTGGCCGTAGCCGTTCAAGCGACTGCCGGTTGCGATCGCAGAGAAGCGGAACGCCCGCGCATCGTCCGGGCCGAGGTTCCGGAACAGCCGATCCGCCGACTCGCGGCCGCCCTGGGGCGGGAACGACCCCGACTGCACCAGGTAGAGATCGAGCCAACCGTCGCCGTCGTAGTCGATCCAGGCCGCGCCGGCGCCCATCGTTTCCGGCAGGTGCAGGCCGCCGCTGGCGCCTGAGGCGTGGACGAATCGCAGGCCGGACTCCACCGCCACTTCCGTGAAGGTGAATCCGCACTCCTCGCCAACGGCAGCGACACCGATGCCGGGCCGGACGGCGACCAGCCCCAGGAGGGTGAACAGAGCGGCGAAGCACCCGGCACCGGCGCCCCTTCGCAAACTCATCCGGCGACGGTAGCAGCAGCCCGTAGACTGCGCCCATGGAACTGGTCTGCGGCCCGCACACCCTGACATCACGCGAGCGCCCCCTGGTCATGGGGGTTCTCAACGTGACGCCGGACAGTTTCTCGGACGGCGGCACGTTTCACGCTCCGGAGGCCGCGATCGAAGGCGCGCGGCGCATGGCTGCCGAAGGGGCCGACCTGATCGATATCGGCGCCGAGAGCACCAGGCCGGGGGCCGAGTCTGTCGTGTTGAATGAGGAGCTTGCCCGGTTGCTGCCGGTGATCGAGGGCGTCGACCGCCTCGACCTCGACGTGCCCCTGAGCGTGGACACCGCGAAGCCTGAGGCAGCCGATCGAGCGCTCGCCGCGGGTGCCCACATGATCAACGACATCTCCGGCGCCGGCGAGGCGATGCTCGAGGTCGCCGCCCGCCACGGCGCTCCGGTCATCGCGATGCACATGCAGGGCGAACCGCGCACGATGCAGCGAGAGCCGCGCT
>MKWU01001503.1_pt1 | contig 39760 bp, 37 predicted proteins | sample 809101 | NCBI WGS metagenome assembly MKWU01 (sample SAMN05860141, study PRJNA318959) | sponge metagenome | host: Aplysina aerophoba | place: Slovenia: Piran, Adriatic Sea, Gulf of Piran | collected 2013-05-07
CTTCAAAGCCGGGCTATGGTTTCGGCGTAGTCGTCTCGTCATGGGTCCTCCTCATTCACGGCAATCATGCCGCTCGTGAGCAGAAATGTCACTTATCCCCCTTGTTCAAATTTCCCGAGCCACCTCTGAGATTGTACCAGTATGTGGACTTTCGTGGATGGGTTGTCGGTTCTGGCTTGGGTTCTATCTTCCAGCGATCGTGCTGCGTTTTTCTTTGCTGTTTCCAATTTATCCCGTAACTCAGCAAAAATGCCCGCATAACTTTTATGATAATTCGGCATCCATTCCTTGAGAGCATGCAATACGCCCGACACATCGTCGTAGGGCTTCGTCGTGTAGCGAAAATGCAGTAATAGCCAGTATTCAAAGGCGGGCACCGAGGTGACGGCTACATAGTTTTTTTGTGCGCATTGATCTATGGCTGTTTGATAATCGGCATGGGTATCCTTGTCGAACACACAGAATATCTTATCAAACGGATCGCCCATTCCCTTCCACCACTTATCCAATGCTTTGGCACGTTCGACGATTGTCGTGGGGGCGGCGCCTTCTCCAACGATTGCCACGTTGGCGCCGTTCAACCTGAGATAATTTTTCAGCCCGTTGAAATAGTTGGGTTCGGTCTGTTGACCTTCACAGACGACGAGAATTTTGTCGTAAGGTTTCCTGGAGGGCTTCCGGCGCGAGAAAGACTTTGCCCTCGTGCGTTTACTCATGCCTTTACGTTTGTCGTTCGGGAACGTACGGTAAGGCCCCGTATCGACCTGACAAGTAAGCCGCTTCCAGATTTTCGCGCATCTTGCGCGGGCGAAAATCAGTGAGAGGAAAGACCTGCGTCGCCCGTGTGCTGTCTTTTTCGCAGAACCAGATTTGATCCCGACGCAGAATAGTTTGATTCAATATGTGGGTTTCGTGGGTGGTGAAGACCAGTTGGGCGTTGCCTAGGTTAGTTCCTTTGTTGTTGAACAACCCGACCAGAAATTTCACCAATCCCGGATGCAGGTTATCAGGTAGTTCATCAATGAACACGACGTGACCTCTTTCCAGACTGTCAAGAAACGGACCGGCAAGGGCAAAAATTTTCCGGGTGCCATCCGACTCATCTTCCAGGTCAAATTCGATGGACTCCCCATCGGAGTCCTGGTGAATCGTTTTTACATCATAGATTTCTTCGTTTTTCATTTCTTTCAAGATAACTTGTTTGAAACTATCCGGCATATCTTGAGATAAGTTTTTCAGATTGAAAATCTCTTTTGTGATGCGCACGTCATCGATACCAAGATCGGCTTCATTGAGAAACTTTATAATTTTTCTTTTATCTCCTCCTTCCGCGCAGAAAGAGGCACTAAAAATTGGCTCTAAGCCCAAAATATCAGAATTGTCCGAATAGTATAATGTGTTGTTGAACCAGTCATAAACCGGTTGCAACTGCTGGCTGTTAAGTTGTACTGCCGTGGAAAGAAACAGGGCGTTATCCCTGGTCGATTTTTGCCAAAGTGCTTTTTCACCTGTCAGAAACGTTCCAAACGCCCAGTCATGTTTCTGTTCGTCCGCGTTCCACGTACGTTTGAACCAACGTTGGACGCGATTTCTGGGAAAAGCAGAAAGCCATTCCTCAAAAATACGTTCCTTCGTGGCTGAAAAGCCATATTGGTAGCGAATACCATCTACAAGGAACACAACTTCAAACGTACTGGGGGCTTGGCGTGAGTCACGGTGTAATTTGAAGGGAACAACCGGAAGCGTATCTCCACGGCTTTTTTCCAAAGCGGAGGTCCGCACAATTGTTTCCATGACTCTGAGGGCACGGACCAAATTGGTTTTACCTGCCGCATTGGGGCCATAGATCGCCACCGAGCGCAACAATTTCATGCTTGATTGCTCTGAAAGCCGAACATCAAATGTATGGGAGTCCATCAATTCCTTGTTCTTCGACGCCACCAGACTGAACGTCTGCTCTTCCTTGATAGACTTGAAATTGGAGATTGTGAACTCAATTAACATTTCTGAACCTATTTTTAAGAATGATTATGGCATATTTTTCCATAAATTTATTTAAAAGTGCAATATTGTCTTATTTTAAGTCGATTTTTTGGTGTGACAGACAATACACCACGTGCCTGCCACCTCCTGGAATCGTCGAGGATAGTTGACGGTCTTTCCTTGTTGTAGCTGCGGGGTCCCGGATTAAAGCCCCTCCCCCTTGCTCTCTCCCGGAGGGAAAAAGGGAACTGCAAACAGCAACAACCCTGGACCCCCGATTACAGATGTCGGGGATGACCGAGAGGGACAAGCCGGAGGCTTACACCGGCGTCAGCCAATGGGCGTGGGAATCGTCTTTGCCCTTCACGATGTCGAAGAAGGCATTCTGGAGCAGATCCGTGACGGGGCCCCGTTTGCCGGTTCCGATCCGGCGGTCGTCGATTTCCCGAACCGGCGCCACTTCGGCGGCCGTTCCCGTGAGGAACACTTCATCGGCCACGTATAACGCATCCCGGGTAAACCGTTCTTCGACCACCGGGATATTATTCTCCCGGGCCAACTCCAGGATGGAATGACGAGTGATGCCTTCCAGAATGGAAGTCAAGGGAGTGGTCTTGAGCGCGCCCCTCGACACGGTGAACACGTTTTCTCCGGTCGCCTCGGCCACGTAACCCTCCGTGTCCAGGAGAATGGCCTCGTCGTATCCCGCGTTCTTCGCCTCACATTTGGCCAGGATGGAATTCACGTAGTACCCGGAGACCTTGGCGCGGGTCATGGAGACATTGACGTGGTGGCGGGTAAACGATGACACCTTGGCCCGGATGCCATGCACCAGGGCGTCATCTCCCAGGTAGGTGCCCCACGGCCAGGCGGCGATCGCCAGCTTGACGGGATTGTTCCCGGGATACAGCCCCATTTCCCCATACCCCACGTACAGCAGGGGACGGATGTAACAGGATTCCAACTTGTTGATCCGCACCGTCTCCACGATGGCGTCGAACACGTCCTTGCGACTGTAGGGGACGTTCATCATCACGATATGCGCCGACTCGAACAGCCGGTCCACGTGCTCCTGCAAGCGAAAAATCATCGATCCGCCTTTCCTCCGGTAGCAACGAATGCCTTCGAAGGCTCCCAAGCCGTAATGCAAGGAATGCGTCAACACGTGGACGGAGGCTTCGTCCCAATTCACAAAGGTTCCGTCCATCCAGATTTTTTCACTCGGCGTCACCATGACTCCCCTTTCTGCCCTCGGCTCCGGTCCCGGAAATACGTCTCCATACTTATAGCTTATAGCGAGGGGGGCATGGCCTGTCAATCCGGCCGTTCCACTCCCCCGTCCCGCCTTGACACCTTCTTCAGGGTCATGATACACGTGCAGGCAGTGAAAGGATAACACGCTCATGTACGCGATCTTGGAAAGCGGCGGAAAACAATATCGGGTCGAACGAGGGTCGATCCTTCAGGTCGAATCGCTTGACGCCGACATCGGGCAGACCGTGGAATTGAAACCCGTTCGATTCATTTCGACGGGTGAGGCACTCCTTCAGGGACAACCGGTTGTCGAAGGGGCGCACGTGCAAGCCACGGTCATCCGGAACGGCAGGACCAGATCGATCACGGTGTTCAAGAAGAAACGACGGAAGAATTACCGGAAGACCCGCGGGCATCGTCAATCATTCACCCAACTCCGAATCGACGACATCGTCACGGGGTAACGGGCAGGAGAAGGACTCGGCATGGCACACAAAAAAGGCGGCGGCTCATCCCGAAACGGACGCGACAGCAACCCTCAATATCTGGGAGTCAAGCGATACGCCGACGAACGGGTTCAACCGGGCAACATTCTCATTCGTCAACGAGGCACCAGGTTTCATCCCGGCCATAACGTCGGGATGGGCAGGGATCATACTCTCTTTGCCAAAGTTGCCGGAACCGTGAAATTCGAGGGAGGAGAAGCGCGCCGCAAGATCAGCGTGTATCCCTCAACATAGACGACTCAGCTTCCTCCCCGGGCTCTTTTTCTTTCCCCTTTCCTATGACAATCGTGGTGCCTTATGTTTATCGACCACGCAAGAATTTTTGTCCGTTCCGGCAAGGGCGGAAACGGAGGCTGTAGCTTCCGGCGGGAAAAATTTGTCCCCAACGGCGGGCCGGACGGCGGAGACGGCGGGAACGGAGGTCACGTCGTTGTCGCGGCTTCGACCCGCGTGACGACGTTGCTCGACCTGAAATACCGGCGCCACTATGAGGCCGAGTCCGGCGCTCCCGGGCAAAGAGCCAATCGTCATGGCCGTTCCGGCTCAGACGTGACGATTACCGTACCGGTCGGGACCATGATCAAACGCGCGGAAACCCACGATCTCCTGGCGGATCTGGTGACACCCGAACAATGTGCGATCGTGGCTCTGGGCGGGAAAGGCGGGAAAGGGAACGCGCGATTCACCACCTCCACGAACCGGGCGCCGCGGACGTTTGAAGAGGGGGAATCCGGCAAGGAGTTGCATCTCGACCTGGAACTGAAACTCCTGGCCGACGTCGGGCTTGTGGGGTTTCCGAACGCCGGAAAGTCCACGTTGATTTCCACGCTCTCGGCCGCTCGGCCGGAAATTGCCGATTATCCCTTCACGACCCTGCAACCGCATTTGGGAGTCGTCCCCCTGGGCGAATACGATAGTTTCGTCATGGCCGACATTCCCGGACTCATTCAAGGCGCCCATAAAGGCAAAGGCCTGGGACATCAATTCCTCAAACACATTCAACGGACGCGTTTCCTGTTGTATCTGATCGACATTTCAGAATGGACCACGGATGATCCCGTGAACACGTTGCACGTGTTGCAGGACGAACTCTCCGCATTCGATCACACCCTGGGGCAGCGTCCCTTTGCCGTCGTCGGGACCAAAGTCGACAGCCAGGGTAACGGGCAACACCACCGGGAGATCCGCCAATACTGCCGGGAACGCCGGATGGACTTTTTCCCGATCTCCTCGGCCACGCGTGAAGGGCTCGACGCGTTACGCGAGTGTGTGGCGCAACACCTTCATGAAATCGAAGCGGCATGAGAGATCTCATCCTCCCACACGCCAAGCGGCTCGTCATTAAGATCGGCAGCAGTATCCTGGCCGCCCGGTCGGCGGGATTGCGACTCGACCACATTCAACGCCTTTCCGGTGAAATCGCGCGGCTCAAGCAGGAAGACCGGGAAATCGTCCTCGTATCGTCAGGCGCCATTGTAGCGGGCATCGGGAAACTCGGCCTCAAGGCCTATCCGCAAACCCTCCCATTGAAACAGGCCGCGGCTTCAGCCGGACAAAGCCGTCTCATTCACGCCTATGAAACCTGTTTCCAGGAAGCGGGGCAACACATCGCCCAGGTGTTGCTCACCCATGAAGACCTGGCCGATCGTAAGCGTTTTCTCAATGCACGGCATACGCTCACGACGTTGCTCCAGTTGGGAGTGATTCCGATCATCAATGAAAACGACGCCGTGTCCGTGGACGAGATCCGTTTCGGCGACAACGACACCCTCGCGGCGCAGGTCGCGCACCTGGTCGATGCGGACCTGTTCGTGATCCTCTCGGACGTCGACGGGCTGTTCACCCGGGACCCGCGGCATGATCCGGAGGCCGCGTTGATTGCACACGTGACGGAGATTACCTCCGAGATCGAACAGGGAGCGGGCACCTCGCAGAGCCAGGAAAGCCGCGGGGGCATGGTGACGAAAATCCAAGCAGCCAAACTGGCCCGGCAATTCGGGGTCCCGACGTTGCTGCTCAATGGTGAAACCCCGGGCTTGCTGCCCGACGTCCTTGCCGGATCCGAAGGAGGCACCCTGTTCTTTTCCCAAGGCCGGAAACTCCCCAGCCGCAAGCATTGGATCGCCTATACGCTCCGGCCCAAGGGACAACTCGTGCTGGATGCCGGAGCCGTCACGGCGCTCACCAGCCGGGGGAAAAGCCTGCTGCCTTCCGGGATCGTCGACGTGAAAGGGACGTTTGCGGCAGGCGATCCCGTGTCCTGCGTGGATGCGGACGGGAAAGAGTTTGCCAAAGGATTGGTGAATTTTTCATCGGAGGTCGTTTCCGGGATCAAGGGGCGTCGCACCAACGAGATCGCCCATGAGGCGGGGACTCACGACTATGAAGAAGTCATCCACCGGGACAATCTTGCGCTGTTGGTCTGACCGCCCCATCCTCGATCCTGTTGCGTGACGCGGTGAGCGATTCCCCTTTCACTCGGACCGGATTGCTGGGCGGCACGTTCAATCCCGTGCACAACGGCCACTTGGCGATTGCCGGGCAAGCGCAAGCCGCCTTGTCGCTCGACCGGGTGATCTTCATGCCTTCGGGCGCTCCGCCCCACAAGTCGTGTGACTTGCTGGCCCCGGCGCACCATCGTTTGCGCATGATGCAACACGCCGTCGCGGGCCTGCCGGGCTTTACGGTCTCCGACGTGGAGGCCAATGCGCCGGAAACCTCCTATACCATCGACACCATCCGAACGCTTCGGGAAACCCTGGAGGACGAACTCTGGTTTATCATCGGTCTGGATGCGTTTCTCGAGATTGAAGGATGGAGATCAGCTGAAACCCTCTTGACCCTGATGAACTTTCTCGTTCTGTCACGGCCAAACGTGCCCTTTTCCCAGGCGGCCTCGCTGGCGCTGTTGCCTTCCCTGCCGGCCACGCAACTGGAACGTCTGGACGAAGGTCTGCAACGCCGCCTGGATCTCCCTATCGGCTCGCAGGCCACGATTACGTTCCTGCGAATCGACCCGTATGAGGTCTCCTCGTCCGCGGTTCGAGAACGCATACGGACGGGCGCGGACGTCGCGGACTGGTTGCCACCCTCCGTCCATTCTTATATAATCCGGCACAACTTGTACGTCCCGCGTTAAGGAGCCGCCCTATTTCAGAAATCAAACGCAAAGCGTTGCTCATCGGAGGAACCGCCCTCGATAAACAAGCCTCCGACGTCATGGTCCTGCAAATAGGACACCTCACCTCGATTGCCGACTATTTCGTCATTTGCTCCGGAACTTCAGGACGCCAGGTCAAAGCCATCGCCGAGGCCATCCGGCAGGAAATGGCGCATCGTTTCGGGGACCACGGCACGATCGAAGGAGAAACCGCGGCGAATTGGATCCTGCTCGATTTTCGGGACATCATCGTTCATATTTTCCGGGAAGAAAGCCGCACGTATTACGGGATCGAGAACATGTGGAGAGACGCCCCGCAAATTCCGCCGACGGAGTATGACTCACAAGCTCTCGGGCACCTGTTGTCGGAACCATCCGCGAAGATCATTCATCAAGCCAGTTGACGCCATATTTGTCCGGACCGGTACAGAGGGAGTAAGCGAATGACTCGATTCGACGTTCTCGCGGAACAGGTGCTGCAAGGACATTCGGTCACCCGTGAAGAAGGCTTGGAACTGCTTCAAACCGACGACGCCCAACTCTTACCCCTTGTCAATGCCGCGTATACGATCCGCCACGCCTGTTTCGGTCGAAAAGTCACCATCCAGATGTTGTTCAACGCCAAGAGCGGCGCGTGTCAGGAAGATTGTCATTATTGTTCGCAGTCCAGTATCTCCACGGCCCAGATCGACCGCTATGCGCTGGTATCCCCCGAGGACATGCTCAAGGCCGCCCGCCGGGCCCATGAGGCCAAAGCGGAGCGGTATTGCGTGGTCATCAGCGGACGCAGTCCCCTAGAAAAAGAAGTGGACGACATCGCCTCGGCGGTGACGCGGATCAAACGGGAACTCCCGATGCAGGTCTGCTGTTCCCTGGGACTTCTTACCGAACCTCAGGCCAAACGACTCAAGGCCGCCGGGGTCGATCGCATCAACCACAACCTGAACACGAGTGAAGCCTATCACTCCTCCATCTGCACGACCCACACGTATCAGGACCGGATGACCACCTTACGAAACGCGCGCGCCGCGGGACTGGAATTGTGTTCGGGCGGGATCGTCGGCATGGGCGAATCCGACGAGGATCTCGTGGACCTGGCCCTCGCCCTGCGGGACCTCAATCCCGACTCGATCCCGTTGAACATGCTGCATCCGATTCCGGGGACTCCATTGGCCGACGCCAACCACCTGACCCCGCAACGGTGCCTGAAAATCCTCTGCCTGTTCCGCTTTGTCCATCCTCGCAGGGAACTGCGCGCGGCGGGAGGACGGGAGTTCAATCTCCGGTCCCTGCAACCCATGGCCCTATACGTGGCGGACTCGCTGTTCGTCAACGGCTATCTGACGACACCCGGACAACCCGGCCACGAGGTCGAACGGATGCTCTCAGACATGGGCTTCGAAGTTGCGGGGGAGCCATCACCCTGTCAGGGGTAATTCACTCCTTTTCCCGACCTTTCCTCAACGCCCTCTTTTCTTGCTCTTTGCCCGTTCCCTGTCTCGTTTTTTAATGTCCTCAAAATCCAGTCTCTTTGTCGGGCCGCCGTTAAAACCCGCCTGAATGTCTTTGCGAAACTGCTCCATTCGCAGTTCACGAAGATGTTCTTGCTCACCCCACAAATGATTTGATTCATCCATGGCAGCCTACCCTTTTCTCATTGACTCCCGGAAACACTCTTAAGGATCTTCGGAACTTCCGACACCTTCTTGGCAATGGCATATTCCCATTGCCCAAACGTTCCATCCGCATTGACCGCGCTTACCCATCGTTCGGCAGCGGCACGCTTGACCTCTTCCAATGGATCATAGCCTTTTGTTTCAAGGATCAGGTGGCATGGCGGGTCGGATTTCAGACGAACGATAAAATCAGGGACATAGTCGTGCATTTGCCCGTTGTGGAGATAAGGGACGGCAAACCCCAGACCGGCGTTTTTCACAAAAGCCTCAACCGACTCGTTCTTATCCAGGAAATAGGCTGCGGACTGTTCCCATTGTTTGGTATCGGCAACCATGTAATTCAGGTGGCTTTTCACAACTTCCCGGACTTCACGGCTGGTCCAGAAATCCACGTCGGCCGTCGAGCCAACCCCGCGCGTGGTTTCGTAGCGAGGCACTTCCGGGGCTTCACCTTGCGAAGCATCAGGACGGATAGCCTCCAATAAACGCTCGACAACCAAATTGTAGTACGGCAAGAGAAAAATGTCCTTTTTGTCCGAGGGCGGTGGAGCCATGACCTTGTTATTGAGGTAGCGGTGAACAATAATGGCTAACTGGGGAAAGAGCTTATGGGCGGGAACGAAGCATTGATTCTGAGCAACGTAATCCCGCGTTAGCGTTTGGGCAAGGTCAAACACCAATTCCTGAATTCTGCGTTTGGCACGAAACTCCGTGAGTGTGACGTCATCAATTCGACCCGGCCCGCTCAGTGAAAGTCTTCCTTGATTGTTGACGTGCAAACCCTTCACCTCAACTTCCGGAGGGATACGGTCCGGGTCCAAGACTTGAGGAGTAATCTTCTCCCAGTCCACGGTCAAGCGATTGCGAATGGCCTGCGTATACCCTTCAACGCGAGGGAAGGTGATTTCATAACACGATTTCGCAGGAAGGGCATGAACGTGATAGCGCTTGACCCGTGGTGGAGGTTGGCCCTTCGGAGAAGCTTTGAACGGAATAACCTCGAAAGGAACACCAAATACTGTGGCCGTTTCCTCAGTCAGCAACCCATCCGGGCCGACTTCGTAATCTGTCCGGCGCAATCCGCGTCCAACGACCTGCTCACACAGGAGTTGAGACATAAAAGGACGCAGGCCGATGATGTGCGTCACCGTGTTGCAGTCCCAACCTTCGGTCAACATACCCACGCTGACAATACACCGAACGTCACGACCGGGTGGATGATCCGGTCTCTCAAGCTTATCTGCCAGTTCTTTGAAACCATCGGGGTAAAGAGGACGGCCCATTTGATCGGTCGGCCACGCGGTCTTCCCCACCGTATCAAGGGTAAAGCGCATCCAGCGCACTTCGTTACTCTTGGCCTCGCCGGAGTCCGATTCATGCACAACTTTGGAATCCACGCGGATCGTGTTTTGGGGACCGTGCAATTCCTGTAAGCCCAGCGTATCGACGCCTAAGGTGAAGCTGCCGAGGATGCCGCCGACCGATTGTGTTTTGTTTTTAAATCCCTCAATCTTTACCGGAGGAATTCCCGTTGGCGCATGATCCTCTGCCAACCATTCATAGAGCACCTTGGCAATCTGCGTGTTTTTGCATACGAGAATAAAAACAGGATGGCGCGTATCTTCTTGATTTTGGCTCCATTCCTCTCGTTCTTTTTCCCAGAGCCCCCCGAGCATGGCGATGGGGTGATGGGCATATTTCAGGATAGCTTCCGGCTTTGGATTGGCCTTCTTGCCGCCACGCTCGGCAGCGGTCAGTTGCGGTAAGATCCAGTGCCAAATATTGAAGTAACCGGGAATTTCTTTGCCGGTCGTATCCCGAACGGCCAGTTGCGGAATCTTCACCAGTCCGGATTCGATGGCATCAATCAGACCAAAGTCGCTGACGACCCAGGGAAACGGCCGATTCGTATCCTGTCCGACTTTTCCGAGAAAATAAGGCGTTGCCGAAAGATCCAGACAGAAATTGATTCCCCGAAGTTTCTGGATACGATCCAAGCCTTCTATCCAAACCGTGGCTTCCTTAAAAAAATCCTCGGCATCCTCTTCCTCGCCGAAAAGGTCCTCCTCATCCTCGTCTTTATTCTCACGCACGATGCGATAGGCGTGATGCGCCTCATCATTCATGATGAGGATGTTCTGTTTTCCTCCGACTTCCCGACCCAGAAGACGGTTAAGAAGAGCCGTATCGCTTTCAACGTAGCGTCTCGATTCAACTGTGACCTTTTGTAGAATTCCACCTTTGTCGCTTTCTTTATCCAGTACGGAAAGCATGCCAGCGGCGACTTGGCGTTCAAAATCCTTCAAGGTCAGGTAGCGGCGGCCACGGGCCGTTGTAGTTTGGGAACCGATGGTAATTGTCTCTTTGGTGCGGACCTCGACCCCGGCTTTCGTTACCCTAGCTCCCACGCCACCCGTTTGGATGGCCTGCGGCTCGAACACGTGCCAATTTCTCACCAAAACCCGACCCTGCATTAGTTGCGGCATCAAATGTGACGGAACGAGATCGCGGGTGCGATACAGACTGGCCTCACCTCCATCAGGATCGAGTTCCCGGAGCCGGTTGCGGATCGTTACATTCGGACAGACGACCAACACGACGTCCGAAAATCGTTTATCCTGACGGTCGTTAACTTTATTGAGAATGCTCCAGGCTGCAAGCATTCCCATGACGGTGGTCTTCCCGGAGCCTGTTGCCATCTTGCAGGCATAGCGACAGAATCCCGTAAAACCCTGAGCCTTTTTCTCATCACTGACTTCCTCCCGAGGAACGTTGATGCCCTGCAAAAAATCATCCCGGGCCTCGGTGAGAAAAATAATCGTTTCAGCCGCATCGAGTTGGGCAAAGAAGAGTCGCTGGCCTCTTCCCTCACGTTGCCACCATTGCAGCAACTCCTGAGTGGTCCTGGTGACACAGGGATACCCCTCCAACCGCCATTTCTTTACGTGCTCTCGAATGCGGTTGACCAGCTTCAGTTCGATAGCGGTGGCAGCCACAGGCCCATATTCTTTCTCGGGCTTAGCCTTGGGATCACGATAAAAGTACGTGGCCGGGCGGCGACCCGGTTTTCGCGAAGGTGTTTCACCTTCAACAATATGCCAATGTTCCTTGGGTTCTCCGAAAGGAGGATTGAGAATAGGCTGAGGAACTTCGTACGCACTCATAGACGAAAGGCCTGCTGAATGGCGTCAAGTTTTTCTTTGACTTCGGGATGTATTTCTTCCGGCAGCATCGCGGCAGCGATTTCATTGAAGCGTGTATAGGGAAAGCCATGCAACCCGGCCGCATCGAGAATCGGCGGAATGACTTCTGTCCTGGCTTTACGTTGTTGGAGATACGCATCGACCAAAGGATAGGGCTTTAGGGGACCTTGAAGAAAGGCAGGGGTAAATGTCTCCTCAAGATAGGCCAACATATCTTTCCTGGCTTCCGCAGAAAAATCGCCGGCACCTATCTCTTTCTCAATAAACCGCTCCAGTGCTTTCGGGTGGACGAGATAGCTTTCGATTTCGTAGCGATTCCAGCGAAGACGTTGCAATCCGGTCCCCGTCACGTCCGTACTAGGAATCCTCGAAATGTCATCGCCATCAAGGAGGACCAAACCCGGCAAATCCGCACGGATGAGTTTCAGGGCATCATAATGATCTTCAGCCTTGATCCCTGATGCCCCCGGTCTCGGCTCCCAGACGGATGGTTTCCAAAATAATCGCGTCGTCAGTGTTTCACACGCTGGATGATTCAAAATCTTGGCCCATTCAACGAGGATATTGATATCCGTATACCCATCGACATACAAAATGCCTGGAGCATCATGGGCCAGGAGAATATCCGTATTGGATAACACCCCAAGGGAAGCAGCAAGTCTCTTTCGATCAACAACAGAGTCCAAAAGTTTTGGTTCATTGAGAAGTACACAGAGTTCACGAGGCTCGACGGAGTTGATAATCACCTCCGAATGCGTGGAGATAATGAGTTGCGAGTTTTGTTGAGCGGCGACGGAGCGCAACTCTCCATAGATCGCGTCTTGAAGGATCACGTGCAGATGCGCATCCGGTTCGTCCAATAGGAGGATCGAACCAGGCCTGATGTGTAGAAAGGTTAAAAGCATGAGAACTTGTTGAAAGCCGCTTCCGGCACTCGCAATGTCAAGCCGTGGTCCGTCGAGATGGTCCTGGTATTCGGCAATGATATCAGCCCCTGTCGCATCGGGAGGTAAAATTTCATAATGAAAAAGCCGTGCAATTGAATCACGGAGGGAATCCCAAGCTGAACTCTGATGGGCCTCGACCAGCAAATTGCGGATCACGTCGCCTGGTTTTCCCTGACCCAACAATTGTTCGACTTTCGGTCGTTGATACACGGGTTCGCCGGTACTGAGCCCCGTCATGGGCGGAACAAACGCCGTATTGAGTGCAACCTGCCTGACCGTATTCGGTTCGACGTCGGGTTTGGGACGCACGTAGACCTGCTCCGTACTATCGGCTATCCATTCCATGGTTAAGCTCCACCCTTTAGAGTGGCGAACCGCAATCTCTACGGAGCCGGAATATTTGCGATCATTCCAAAGAAGATCGAAGGCACGAAGAGGAACCGCCGTGAAAGCTTGTCTGGCAACAGGCACTTTTGCGTAAAACCCTCTATGACGTTGAAAATCGTGTCGCTGCTTCCAGTAGGTGAGCGCCAGATCCCAAGCAGTAATGGCCTGTAACATTGTCGTCTTTCCACAATTATTCGGGCCGGCGATAACGACGTGTCCGGGAAGTGTGAAGGTTACATCGGCAAAACGCTTGAAGCGCCGAATGGTGACTCGTTCGATCACCTCCCAGCCCCATTCAGTTTTTTTACGACCAGCAACTCGTTCCCACGATCGTCTATGACTTTCACGGCAATCTGCTTGTGCTCACCAGCTAGGAATGGCGCACTCGTCGCGCCTGCAAGATGATCCCAAACATTTTCTTCATATTCGCCTTTCAAAGCCTTTTTGAGATTGTTCCAGGCGCCGGTGCGTGGGAAGAACGCCTGCGAAACGTGAAAACACAGGTCGTTATAGTCGATGTCCAGAAACCAAGCTGGTACGTCATTCCCGGAACGGTGGACCACTTCCATGCTGATGGGATCAAACACATCCAACCCGAGTAACTCCACTTGATAATAAACTCCCTCTCCCCTTGTGGGAGAGGGCTGGGGTGAGGGGGTTTTGATCTTTCGCACTTCAATTTCCGGCTGGCCGCAGACGCTGAAGATCTGGCTGGAACGCATATTCTTGAGCAGATCTCCCATCATCAAATCGGGAGTGGCCTGCACGTAGGTAGCGGGCACGCCCACCACCTCGGTACATTTTTCCACCAACGTTCGAGCATTGGGTTGAATGGCAAAACCGATGACATAGAGATGTGTGTAGCTTTTGACGTGGGCTTCACGTGCAGCTTCATACACCAGTTTTTCACTGACCGCCCCGTTTTCGGGTCCGAACACCAACGCCACCAGCTTCCCGGATAACGGGAGATGGCGGCCGCTTTTCTCTTCCGCCTCATCGATCGCTTCTGACAAAGAGGGGCTTTGCCCGTGCGCGGTGGCATCAACAAGGGCTTCAGCGGAAAGGGATAGAGTCTTTGCCGGCGGGCGGACATTCTTGAAAGTGACAGTCTTGTTGCCCTCCAATCTTAGGATAGGGCTCTTGCGCAACACTTCCAACATCCGATCCACGAAGGAGCCGTAGCCATCTCCCTCATCATTGACGGGTGAGGGTGAATCTTCCAAATCCACCGGAGTGGGAATTGTGGCCTCGAAGCAGAATGGACCCGTTACACGGGTGATGCCACTTTGTTGCTCCGGGCGGTCCACAAGGACTTCTTCCCGTGGAGACTCATTGTTTGTTATTGAACCAAGCGTAACATGGGGAACAATGCCTCCAACCTCTTCACCCTTTTTGTTCTGCTTTCGTTTGTAAACGAAGCCTCCGGCTGGGCCACGTTGTTCGTCTTCAAGTTCGTACCAGGGAAAAGTCCCTGTCAACAGACGTTGCCGAGCTAGTGCCAACGGCACCCGGCTGGTATCAATCGTGATCCAACGCCGGCCCGACTGTTCTGCCACATAGGCGGTCGTGCCACTGCCACATGTGGGGTCGAGAATAAGATCACCTGGATCAGTGGTCATAAGGAGGCAGCGTTGAATTGCCGTAGCAACTGTCTGAACAACATAGTGTTTTCCTGTGGCACCTAATGTGTCAGTCCAAACATTTGCAAGTTCCATGACGGGAAAATCTTCATGGTATAGAACATAGCGTAGAGCCTTAGCTGTCGCATGCAGTCTGTTTGCACTAATCAAACGATTCATGCCTTCTAGGTTAGTTTTCCAACTTTTCCCCGTCGTTGGAGTATAGACTTTACCCTTGTATTCAAATGGGAACACACACGTTTCAGTTCTACCAGAAGATGATAGATCAAGACTCGTAAACACTCTCGCGTCCTCCGGCAATGTTTCTGGAGCAGTCTTTTCTTCCGTAGTCATTGAACGACGCTCGCCAGTAGATAACTCTACCATATTGAACTGTGAATCAATTCCAACATCCTTGGGCACGAAAAGTCTCCGAAATTTTGTCAATGTTATTTCTCGTGAATACCAGAGTATGTAGTCGCAAACGCCAGCGATGTAGGTAGTTCCAAGCGGTATCTTGGTTTGAAATGAAATGAGCCCGACAAAGTTTTCTGCTCCAAACACCTCATCCAGCACTTCCCGGACATGGTGCAGATTTTCGTCGCTGATCTGAACGAAGAGGCTGCCGCTGGGCGTGAGCAGGTCGCGAGCCAACAACAACCGGTCACGCAAATATGTCAGGTAGGAATGCAGGCCCAGTTCCCATGTGTCCCGATACGCTTGGACCATTTCAGGCTCGCGGGTCATGTCTTCATCATCGTTGTGGGTGACGTCCCGTTTCTTAACAAACGGCTGGAAGTTGGACCCGAACTTCACGCCGTAGGGCGGGTCCATATAGATCATCTGCACCTGCCCGCCGAGCCCTTCATAGTGCAACAGCGAGTTCATGACCACGAGCGAATCGCCGAGGACCATCCGGTTCACCCATTGGTCGGGGTATTCATACGCTTTCAACACCTGATCGGTGATGGAATGCCGGGGATCACCAAACAAGTCATACATGTCCATTTGCTTGTCGGTCTTGTGCCCTACCAGCGTTTCAATGATGGCTTTTGTAGAGAGCCGCTCGTGAATGAACAGCGGCAAGGTGGGCACGTCAAAAGACAGACGTTCCGCTTTGCCTGCCCAGTTCAGGAAAGGTTTGCTCAGGGCTTTAAGCTCGCGCAACGTTCCTTCGGCTTGACGAAGGGCCTTGGCAACTTCACCCTTATCTGCGCCCTCACCCTGCCCTCTCCCAGAGGGAGAGGGTAAAGAGGCGGTTCGCAATTCTTCTATGTGCCGCTCAAGCTGTGCGATCAGCGCTTCGCCTTGCTCGCGGGCAGGATTCTTGGCATCCCAATCAAGCGCCGGCGACAATGACGAATCGTACCGGTAGGTTTTCGGTGGTTTCTTCTTCTTGAACTGGGCTTGGGTCCCGACTTCCGGCCGCATGAGGCTCGTCGCCTCCGCGTGCCTGTACGGTTCCGCCTTTTTAGATTTGGCCTTTACGACTTTCGTCTTTCTACTCTTTGGTACAGCCATAACGCATTGACATCCCTTGATTCCTGAAGGTTGGAGTCAATCACAATACTCTTCAAAGGAAGCTATGCTATCCAACCTCTATAAAAAAGTACAGCTAAAGGAAGGAGTGCCCTTAGATTCTCTCGTCACTCGTACCGTAACCCGTCGGCGATGGTGCCGCCGGTGGCCCAGCGAGCCGGAAGATACCCGGCGAGCAGCCCCGTGATTCCCGTGACGAGCACGGCTTCCAGGATGGTCTTGAAGGGAACGGCCATGTGGATGGTCCAGCCGAAGGACTGTTTGTTGATCACGCTGATCAGCAGGGTGGCCAGCAGGAGCCCGGCCAGCAACCCGAGCACCAACCCCAGCGTTCCCAGGCAGAGCGATTCGCGCACCACCAATCCCTGCACTTGCCGGCGACTGCCGCCGATCGCGCGAAACGTGGCAAACTCCCGTTGGCGTTCGACCACGGTCGTCAGGAGCGTATTGATAATCCCCAGCAGACCGACGATCACCGTGACGATTTCCAACCCGTAGGTCAACCGGAAGGTCCGGTCGAAAATTTCAAGAATGTGCGCCCTGAGTTCCTTATTGCTGATGATCGATACCGGCAGGAGCGGGCCGAGGGCTTTTTTCAGATCGCTCCGCACGCGTTGAGCACCGGCGGCAGGATCGAGGTACACCGCCAATACCGTTGCCGTGTGATCACCCCACCATTGTTCATAGAGCGACCGGTCCAGCACGATCTTTCCTCCGTCCGTGGCATAATCATAAAAGACGCCGGCCACGGGAAAGTCCTTCTGCCCGGCGCCGGTCGGCAACGACAACACGTCACCCGCGTTCACCCCGAGCCGGTGGGCCAACACTTCCGACACCACCACACCCTGTTCTCGAATGGCTTGGCGAAGACGGCGGGACGAGTCGCCGTCCACGAACAGGTATCGACTCCGTTCCGCGTGAAGGGCAAGATCGCGTGCCGCGACGTAGGCCTGGGTGGAGCCCACTTGTATGCGGACCTGACGGTAGGGATCGACGGCGGCCACGCCCGGCACCGCCCCGGCGCGTTGGACCGTTTCCGGTGAAAAACGAAAGACGTTCTCATGCGGGCCGGCATCCAATCCGTCCTCATGGGGCGTCACCACCAGGTCCGCCATGAGGGTCTGGTCGATCCATCGCTCAACGGTATCCCGGAAACTCTCGATCATTACGCCGACGCCCACGACGATCGCAATGCCGACCATAAAAGCCGACAGGGTGACGCTGTTTCGACCCGAAGATCTGGCAATCTGATCCACGGCCAGGCGGGTCATGGAACCCGACGATGGTTTGAAGAAGGTCATCAGGCCCAACAAATGAATGCCCAGCGGAGAGAGCAGGGTGCATCCCAGCAGGACGCAAAACGCCGCAGCATATCCGAATACGGGAAGGCCGTTCACCGGACCGGGCAAGGCAAGCAACCCGGCCAAACCCAAGACCCCCACGGCCAGGACGGTCCACCGGCCATGATGCGGACGCGTGGTTTCATATTGCCCGGGCGCGATGGCCAACGCCGGGGTGGTCCGGCTCGCCTCCAGGCACGGGCCCAACGCCCCGATCACGGACAGCGCCATGCCCAATAAGCATCCTCCCAACAGCACGGGCAGGGTCAAGGGCAGTTCTCCCATTGTCGCGATGCCATAGAGTTCGGAAACCGTTTGCCGTTCGAGCCCGACGAGCCAATGCGCCAACCCAATGCCGAACACGGATCCCAGTCCTCCGCCGACGGTGCCTGCGATGATCGCCTCCCCCAGAAACAACAGGGCAACGTGCCCCCGAACCATGCCGATCGCCCGCAGGATGCCGATCTCCCGTCGATATTGGACCACGGAAAATCCCACGGCGTTGTAGACCAGGAACGTGCCGACGAAGAGCCCGACCATACTGAGGGTGGTGAGGTTCAACTGAAAGGAGGTGAGCATCCGTTGCACCTGCGCATCGCGCTGAGATGGACGATCGACCAGAACGGACGGGCCCAGACGCGCCTGCAATTCCTGAATCACGCGATCCACGGGTATGCCGGGGGACGTCACCAGATCCACCCCGTCGAGTTGGCCAAACCGTTTCAATTGCACCTGCGCGGCGGCAATATCCATGATAGCCATGGAATCCCAGCGTTGTTCATCATCGGAAAACGTCAACACCCGGCTCACGGTCGCCTCGAATTGATGCGGCCCGGCGTGAACCGTCACGGGATCGCCTCGGACCACGCCCAAGCCGGCCGCCAACTCGTGATCCACGAAGATCGCGTCCCGGCTGAGCAGGGGATCCAGCGAGAATTCTTCCTGACCGGACGATTGCCGCACACCCGTCTCCTCACTGAGGACGTCCAACAGGTCCAGTCCCCACACCATACTGGTGCGGGTATTCCCGTGAGGCGTTTCGAGTGTGACGGATTGTGCAATATACGGGTGGACCGCTTGGACGTCCGGATGCAGGCGAATCCGTTTGATGAGGGTTTCATCGATTCGACGTTCAGCCCCTGAGAGGTGAATCGTGGCCTCTCCTACGACCTTGGTGACTGCTCGCTGAAACGATGCAAAGACGGTTTGATTCGCCAGGTAGATGGCAAGAGCGGCCGCCACCCCAACGCTGACCCCGGCCACGGTGAGCGTGGTTCTGAAAGGCCGGCTCGTCAAGTGTTTGAAAGCCAGCATCGCCATCAAGAATATTCGTTCCAAAAAGTGTTGCCTTCCAACATCCACTATGGTAATTTACGAGAATTTCAATCGACGAATGCAGAGCTGAAACACGCGGGAGTTTCTTATGGCCAAAGTCAAACCGGCTTCTCGAGAGAGCAAAGCCAACTCGAAAGAAAAGGCCGCAGAAGTTCTCTCGCTGACCGCCCGTCAAAAGGAAATTCTTCGCCTCGTGGCCCAGGGTCACACGAATCGGGAAATCGGTGAACAACTGAATATCAGCGTCCGGACGGTTGAAGTCCACCGGTTTAATCTGATGCGACGACTCCGCGTGCAAAACGTGGCCCAACTGCTCAGGCAGGCGATCCTCCTACGGCTTATCCCGAAGAGTACCATCCCCACCGGCAAAGCCCTCTGAACTGATTGCTCCTCCATCCGGCGTGTTGTTCAGACACGTATGGACCTCGACGGCAATGTGAACCAAACCAAGGTTTTTCTGAATACGCTCTTTGTATTGCCGGGGCGTCGCGGGATCGTGAGCCACAATGGCGATGACTGCGGAATAGATATTCGGACCGATCGACCACAGATGGAGGTCGGTAACCCGACTGTCTTCATCCTGTTCGATACTGTTCCTGATCCCATCCCGGATGCTTTTCGGACCTTGCTTGTCGAGCAAAATTCCGCTGGTGCTTCGCAGCAAGCCGAGTGACCAACTGGACACGAGGATGGCACCGACAATGCCAACCACCGGATCCATCCACAGCAAGCCCAGGTATTTCGCACAGAGCAATGCCACGATGGCCAGAAGGGACGTGAGCGCATCCGCCAACACGTGCAGATAGGCGGCCTTCAGGTTGTGGTCGTGGTGGTGGTGATCGTGGTGATCCCGATGGTCGTCCACCCGGAGGATGAAGACGCTGGCGCCGTTGACCGCCAACCCGAGAATGGCCACGAGAATGGCTTGATCGACGATGATCGCCACCGGGTGCAGAAGGCGGCCCACGCTCTCCCAGGCCATCAGGAGGGCGAACAGGGCCAGCAGGACCGCACCGGTGAACCCTCCCAGGGCGTTGACCTTGCCGGCGCCGAAACTGAAATCCTCGTCGTATGCGTGGCGGCGCGCATAGACATAGGCGAAGACATTGAGGCTGAGGGCCCCGGCATGCGACGCCATGTGCAGGCCGTCGGCCAATAACGCCATGGATCCCGTCAGGATTCCCGCGATGATCTCCACGACCATCATGGTGCCGGTGACGGCAATGACGATCAGCGTCCGCCGCTCCCCCGGACGTTTCAACTCCTGTCCGAACGTGTGACTGTGCTGCCAGGCATGAAGGTCGTCGGCATGCATGCTTCCGTCTTTCCCGTGGCCGCCTCAGAGTTCCTGTAACTTGCCACGACAGTCCGAGAGAGAGGCGTAGCCTTTTCGTTGCAAGAGTTCGCCGAGTTCCTGTTCCAGCCGTTGAAACACGCCGACCCCTTCGTCAACGAGGGCCGTTCCGATTTGCACGGCGGACGCCCCGCATAACACGTGTTCGAACACGTCCGTGCCCGAGACGATCCCCCCGGTCCCGATGATGGGCATCCGGCCGTCAAACAACTTCCAGAAGGCCCGCACGTTGGCCAGAGCCACGGGCTTGATCATCGCGCCTCCCAGGCCGCCAAATCCGCCTTTGGGCTTGATCGCCACGCGTTCCTCGTCCGGGTCCACCACCAATCCGTTTCCCACGGAATTGATGACCGACAGAAAGTCGACGCCGACGTCTTGCAACGTCCGGGCCGCGGCCTCATGGTGCACCGGATCAAAATACGGAGGCAGCTTGACGCCCATCGGCACGGTAACGATTTCTTTCAATTCCAGGAGTAACGAGCGTGAAGCCTCCACGTCATAACCGATCTGCGGCTTTCCCTGGATGTTCGGGCAGGAGAGGTTGACTTCGATGAGATCGGGAGCAACGGCTGTGATCGCCCGGGCCGCCTCCAGAAAATCCGGCGGGCTGAGCCCGGCGATGCTTGCAACTACGGGTTTCCCGAATTCTCGTAGGGTCGGAATGATGTCGGCGTAGGCGGGATAGCCGAGATTGGGCAGCCCCATGGAATTGATGGAGCCACCGGGAAAGCTGTAATACCGGGGCTCCGGGTTGCCTTGCCGGAACGCCGGCGTCATGGACTTGGTGACGATCGCCCCGCTCCGGCACCCGCCCAGGGCTTCCAGTTCTTCCCGGGTCACGCACAAGGCCCCCGAGGCATTCATCAGGCAGGATGAGAAGCGTACGTTGGCGATCGTGGTCGAAAGATCCATCTCACCTCGTTGCCGGGATACGGGCAACCGGATGCAGCCGCCCGGCGTCCAGTTCGTACACGTGATCGCCGACGCGCGCGGCCGATTCCGAATGGGTCACGAAGATGACGGTTTGGGATGCGTCATGGGACACGCGCCGGATCAGCGCCACGATCTCTTTGGCGGTGTGCGAGTCGAGATTACCCGTGGGCTCGTCCGCCAACAGGAGGCGCGGTTGATGGACGAGGGCGCGAGCCAAGGCCACGCGTTGTTGTTCGCCTCCGGATAATTCCCAGGGCCGATGCCCGGCCCGATGTTGAACCCCCACCCGCTCGAGCGTCTCCCCGACGCGTTGCCGGATGAAGGCCGAAGACGTCTTCTGAAGCCGTAGCGGCAACCCGACGTTTTCGGCGGCCGTCAACCCTGGCACCAAATGAAACGCCTGAAAGACCATGCCGATCGTCTCCCGTCGATACCTGGTCCACTCCGCGTCGGAAAATTGGTGAGCCGGGTGGTCATCGAGACGAATGGCACCGGAGGTCACGGTGTCGAGACCCGCGACCAGATTCAGAAGCGTGCTTTTCCCGCTTCCACTCGGGCCCATGATCACACAAAATTCTCCCGAGGCCACGTGGAGGTCCGCGTCCTGAAGCACGGACACCGTGACGCTTCCCCGTTCATAGACTTTGCAGACGTGATCCAAGGTGACCGTCGACACCGATACCCCTCTCGACACGTCGAGCGTGTACAGGCGGCCTTGTCATGACGACTCCCTATAGCACATGATGGAAACGTCCAACAACACGAGTTGACGGGGTGCGCGGTATTCCCCGGGATGTTCCCGGGATTGGCGCTCACTCCCCGGGCATGGGAACCATGACCTCCCGATTGCTTCGACGATTCCTCCACACCGTGTTTCCCATGAATTGTCGGACGTGCGACCATGCCCTCGACGACGATCCCATTCCTTTTTTTTGTCAACGCTGCTGGAACGATATAACGCCGATCCCTTTGCCGAGTTGCCCGCGCTGTGCGCATCCCTTTCCTTCTCCGCACGCGCTGTCTCATAGTCCCGAACACGTATGCGGCTCCTGTCGAAAGCACCCGCCGGCCTATAACCGGGCCTGGACGCCGTATGCCTATCAATCTCCATTGAAGGAGGCCATCGGGTTGGTGAAGTACCGCGGCAAGACTCAATTGGCGCCGGCACTCGCTCGACTGATCACCCAAACCACCCCCGCGCCGGTGAACGTCGAGGCGATGATCGCCGTCCCGTTGCACCCCGATCGACTCCGGGAACGGGAATTCAATCAGGCGCTCCTGTTAGCCTACCATTTGGGCAAACGATGGAATCTTCCCGTGCTCACCGGCGTCCTCAGGCGGACCAAACCCACCGCTCCCCAAACGTCCCTCACGCGACGCGAGCGATTGAGAAATCTTCGAAAATGCTTTGCCGTGACGGCCCCTGCGGCCGTTGAGGGGAAAAGCCTCTTGCTCGTGGATGACGTGTTCACCACGGGAACCACGGTCAATGAATGCGCCAAAACGTTGAGAAAAGCCGGCGCGCAGGCCGTCTACGTGCAGACCTTGGCCAGGATGATCGCCAATGAACATTGAGCCGGCGCGAAAAGAACCTCTTGACTTCATAGATGGTTTTCTCTAGTCTAAACACCTGAGAGCCGTGTGCGGAACGGGTCTCTGCAAAGGAAGAACAGCATGTTTGCCGGACAATATCACTGTAAACTGGACGAAAAAGGTCGCTTCATCGTTCCGACTCCCTTGCGCGAGCAGTTGGAGTCGGAGGGAGACCGCGTCATTTTCGTCAAGGGACAAGACCTTCCGTTGTCCGCCTACTCGGTGCAGGAATGGGAAAAAGTCCTCGCGCGCGTCAAAGACACGTTCAATGAGGATCAAAGCCGGCTCTTCATGCATGTCGTCGTGGCTGAAGCCGCGACTTCTGAAATCGACAAGACGGGCAGAGTCCTCATTCCCGGACGGCTGAGAAAAGCCATCCCGTTGGAAGACGACATGGAAGTCGTGCTGGTGGGCATGTTTCACCGGCTGGAAATCTGGAATCCTTCCGAATGGCGACGCTATCTCATGAAGCAGGATGAGCAATTGGAAGAAAACATCGGGAAAATGCTCGACCTGCTGTAGAGCCCCGATGCCCATACGTCCCAAACGTCCGAACGAAACTCCATAAACCCCCTGCGAACCTGACCCGTGCCCTCATCGGATCGACCGGGAAGCCTTCCTCAAGACGTTTTGAAAAACAGTCGCGGGAGAACAACCAGGGCGCCCGGCGTCGCCATCGCCCAATTTGCACGGGACACCGCCATTGACGCTTCATCCGGATCTCGCAGGAAACCCAAGTGGCCTCGCCTCTCCACCGAAGCCTTCGTGCATGCCACGCATTTCTCCCTGACCGACGACGCCCTGTCGATCACCCTGCCCATTCCGCCAAGCATCAACCGGCAATATGCCACGGTCAACGGACGCCGCGTGTTGTCGGCAACGGGGCGTCGCTACAAAGGGACGGTCGGACAATTGCTCATGACTGCCGGCTCTTCCTCCGAGTGGCACGCTTTTTTGCGGAAGGCCCGGGAACACGGCTTGGCCCTGACGATCCGTTTTCACTTTCCGACACTGTTACGGCGGGATCTTGACGGCGGGCTTAAAATTGCGCAAGACGCCTTATGTGAAGCCATGAGCCTCAATGACAATCGCATTATGGAAATCCATCTCTATAAAACTCTGGACCGGGACAATCCCCGGCTCGAATGTACCCTGGCCCTGACGAGTCCCCTGAGCAAGTCCTCTACCCCACCCCGCATTCCCTCTTCGGAAATGCGCCCACTTACAAGAGAGAGGGACGATCGGACTCTACCCCACCTGCCCTCCCCTTACAAAGGGAAGGAAGAGGACCGGCATGCCTTCCTATCCCCCGCCTTTGTAAGGAGGAGCAAGGGGAGGTAGAGGCATTCGTCTTTCCCCCTCCCTTGCATTTCGTACGTTCTCCTTGGTATGCAGATGGCCACACCGTCAGGACGGCGCGTCCTGACTTTCAGAATGGAGCACACTGGGCATGCGTACCCCATTATCCTGGTTTATCGGTCTCGCACTTTTGGGCACCTGTTACGTTCCACAACTCGTTTCCGCCGAACGGATTCGCTTCAACCCGCAGCAGAAGTTGCAGCTTCAACAAGTCGAAACCATTGTCATCAAGGCGGTCGCACTGACGGAAAAGGGGTTGGTCGATCCGACTCTTATGGAGAAAGCGGCGGCAGAGCGCCTGACGGCAAGCGGCTTTGCGGCCATTTCGACGAAGAATGAGCCGCATGACGTCGTACTGAAAGTGAAGTGTGAGGAACGAAAATCCTGGAGGGGTGTCAGGAAATCCGATAGAGAGCTCCAGCAACCGGGGGCCCCTTCTCGAAATTGGAAAGGACCGGCGTGTCAGCTCAGCTACTTTTTCGACGGCCAGAAGGGTCCTTGGCAATATGAAGTACGCACTACGTTCGACAATGCCTGGGAGGCGGCCCGCGCCAACGGGCACAAGGATTCCGGCCAATTCGCGTTGCAGCACCTCAGCCAGGCGTTGAAGAAGAGCGACTTCCCGCTTGATCTCGCAGCGGAATGGAAACAGGCCGAGCGGCTCTCTTCCCTGTTGACCGATCCTAAAACCGACAAGGGAACGAAGCGCAAAATTCTCTCGCTCGCCGGCCACATGCCCGGAGACACCATGCTGCACGCCCTTCAACGGATCAGAGCCGAGGCCGAATACGCCGTCCCCGCTACGCTCGCCCTGGGGTTCATGGGTGAACCGGCCATTCCGACCCTCATGGAGCTCTTGTCCGATCCCTCAGTGGACATTCAAGCCGCGGCAGCCGAAGCCCTCGGGGAAATCGGCGCCCACAGCGGCAACATCGAAATCCTGCCTCCCCTCCTGGCTATGATACAGGCGCCCGACGTACACCTTCGCGTTCAGACGGAAGTCGTGAGAGCCATCGGGAAAACACCGGATATGCGTTCGCTCGAACCGCTTGAACAGTTCGCCCTCAAGGTGTGGACTGCCCGTTCAGACGATCCACTCATGCAGGAACTCCGTGAAGCCGTGGATTGGAGCATGTGGCAGATCAACCCCACCGCGCACACCGACGAATAGACCCGGGCTTCGTTATACCCCTTTTTCACGCTGCCTCCTCCTTCTCTTGGTCTATGCCGCCACCCGCCATTGATTTCTGATGAGTTGAAAGGTGGGCTTCCTCTTCTCCTTGGGCTGTTTCGCCATCATGAGTCGCTTCGCAAAGTCGAGCAGGGCTTCCTTGCCGGGCTCGCCTGTACTTGCCTCTCGAATGAGCACGCGCGCCAAGGTATCGCCGGTTTCACCAAGATTCTTATATTTCCCATTTTCAACCCGCGAGAGATGAGCGGGATTAATTCGCAAAAGGGCCGCCAACTCTTGCGCTTGGAAGCCGGCATGCTTACGGAGATAGCGTAATTCCTGACCAGTTAGGAGCCCTGGTTTTCGCAACAGGGTCCCGGCAATGACATCCATCAAAGGCCCAAGCTTGGGAATCTCCACGTCATACTCACGGCAAGACGCACAATGATGTAACGTGACACCGGCCAGGTAGACATTGCTCAACCCACTTTCCACGAAGCGGTAAGGCTTTTCAATAGTCGTCCGTTCGGGCACCAACGAGCCTCCGCATTTCTGACATTTCATCGGTCCCTCCTTTCACCAATGACCGTTACGATGATGAGTGCGCCTTCGATTTCAACCACACAAGCCCCTTGTTTATTATTCAGTGTGTGCCCCTCGATTTTGTACCGCCAAGTTCCCTCCGGCATGGAGTGATCGACCAACCGGCCATACCATAAAATGTTTTTCATATCCTGGATTGTGATGTTCCGTTCGGCCATACGCTTGCTGGCATGGTGCCGAATGATGACAGCGTTGTTACTCCAGCGTTCCTTGAGTCGCCGCACTCCCAGTGGCTTAGCTTGACAAATCATCAATTTTTACATCATTGTCAATTATTGATAAATTGTCAACAAAAAGATTGGCCTGTTTCTGCTTTTTGAATGCTATTGTGCCGGACTTGGTGGCGAAAGGAGGGAGAGAAACTATTCAGGTATTGAACAGCAGCAGTTCGTGCAGGCGCTTGGGGCTCCCGAATGAAATGGCGCGCCCGAGAGGAGTCGAACCTCTAACCTTTTGATCCGTAGTCAAATGCTCTATCCATTGAGCTACGGGCGCGGTACTTGGCGGTTTTGATCGCCGGGAGGACATGTTCCCGTGCAGCCCATCTTATACAAGGCCTTGCGGAGCCGGTCAACCCGGCCGTCCGGGTCAGAACCGCTGCCTCATTGGATTGCCGAAATGCTTTCAGACAACGGACGCGAATGAGGAAACAGGTATCCCGAAGAGCGTGGAGGCCGAGGCGTCCTCCACCTTGATCGTGACTCGATCTCCGAGAGCGAGAGGGGTTGTGTCCTTGTCCCAAACGACGGTGACGTTGCTTTCCGTGTGCCCCATCCATTGACGAGAGGATTTCTTGGCGTTGCCTTCCACCAGCACGTCCACTTCCGTTCCGATCAACTGCCGGTTTTTTCCGGCGGAAATCGTTCGCTGGAGTTCCACCAACCGCGTGACCCGTTCCGATTTGACGGCGTCGGGCACGTCATCGGAAAATTTCCGATAGGCGATGGTATTCTTTCGTTCCGAATATTTGAAGATATAGGCCGATTGAAATTCGATTTCCCGCACCAGTTCATAAGTCTCGATAAATTCCTCGTGGGTCTCGGTGCAAAAACCCGCGATGATGTCCGTGCTGAGGGCAATGGCGCCCTGCCTCCGGATTTCGGTTGCCAAAGCCTCATACTCGGCTCGCGTGTACGACCGTCCCATCAGGTCGAGGATGCGGTCGCTTCCCGCTTGGAGGGGCAGATGAATCTGCCGGCACACGTTCGGGTGATGCGCCACCACCTCGATGAGGGCCGGCGGAAAATCCTTGGGGTGCGGGGACGTGAAGCGGACGCGTTCGATGCCGGGCACGTCGGCCACGTCCGACAGGAGCCGGGCAAACGTGACGTCGTCGCTCCGATATGAATTGACGTTCTGTCCGAGAAGCGTGATCTGTTTGTACCCTTGAGCCGCAAGGGCATGCGCTTCTTCGAGAATTCCCTGCGCGGGGCGTGACCGTTCCCGCCCACGGGTATAGGGCACCACACAGAAACTGCAAAAATTATCACAGCCCCGCATGATGGCAATCCAGGCGTTGACCCCGGGCATGCGCTCCGGAAGAATCGATTCGTAGGTTTCGTATTCCGATAAATCCACGGCCATTGACTGTTCCCGGCGTTCCAGGGCCTTCGTCAGGAGGTCCGGCAACTGTCGATAGGAGTCCGGCCCGGCGAGCACGTCGATAACCGGTTGAGACTCCATCAGTTCTTTTTTGAGATTCTGGGCCATGCACCCCAGGACGCCGATCACCAGGTCCCGGGATTGTTTCATCGCTTTCCACTCGGCCAAATGGCCGTAGACCCGATTATGGGCGTTTTCCCGGATGGCGCAGGTATTCATCAACATCACGTCGGCCTGCTCAGGGGAAGGCGTCAACACGAATCCACGGTCTTTCAACAACGACCGCACCAATTCGGTATCATACTCATTCATTTGACAACCGAACGTTTGAATGTAGACGCGATAGGACACCCGAGAACCTCTTGAACCGTTGCTCCCCTGCCGGCCTTCGTTACGCGGACGGAAGGCCCACGGCTTCCTTTTCAAAAGATTGAAACACCGGTAGCGGGAATCGCCTGGGCCGCGGCGGATCCTCGTCCACCAATTTCCCCAAGGCCGCGTGCTCCATGACACCCGTCAGCCTGACTCGCCGTAGCTGATTGGCCAACGAACCGGAACAGGCGACGCCCACCCGGATAAAATTATCCGTCAGGCCGGTCCATAATCCGTCTTTGCCGATGGATTCAAACAGCGCCAGACAATCCCGGTCCAGAAATTGTTGATAGAACCGCGCCCGCTTGATCCGGGAGAGCTCCGACAGTTGTTGGTTCCGAATTTTGATCTCTGCGTGAGGCACGGGATTGCCCAACCGCGCGGCCGGCGTCCCCGGTCGAGCGGAATAGCTGAAGACGTGGGCATAGGCCAACGGCAGTTCCCGGACCAGTTCACAGGTCGCGGAAAACTGGCGATCCGTTTCTCCGGGAAATCCCACGAGCACGTCGGTCCCCACGCACACGTCGGGGATCGTTTGCACGGCGCGTTCCACCCAGTCCCGGTACTCTTTCACGGAGTAACGACGGCTCATGGCCGACAGGATCCCGTCATGCCCACTCTGCAAAGGCACGTGCAAGAACCGGCACAACTTCCGGGAGGTGCTCATATACTCAAGGAGCGCATCAGGGATGGTCGTCGGCTCGATGGAAGAAATGCGGATGCGGGCCAACCCGGGAATGGCTTCCAGCCGTCGAATCAGGTCGAGCAGCCCTCCGGCGCCATTCGCGAATCGCCCGATGTTCACCCCGGTCAGGACCAGTTCCCGGTGACCCCGTTCCACGAGTTGTTCGGCCTCTCGCACCGCGTCGTCGGACAACCGGCTTCGCTCACGTCCCCTGGCAAACGGGATCAGGCAAAAGGAGCACATGAAATTGCAGCCGTCCTGGATCTTCAAATTGGCTCGCGTCGTCGCATATTCCCCCACCCCATCCTGAACAAAATCCTCCCGGCTCATCGATCCCGAATGCCGGACGAACGTCGACGCGCGTTTTTGAACGCGGGGCATCTCCTCCAGGTAGTCCGGCAGTAACATTTTGTATTGGTTGCCCAACACGAGATCCACGCCCGGCAGGTGCTGCAACGTGTTGAGCCCGGTTTGCGCGTAACATCCCGTCACCGCGACGAACGCCTGCGGAGAGTGGCGCAACGTCCGGCGAATGACCCTCCGGCAATCGGCCTCGGCGTTTTCCGTGACGGTGCAGGTATTCAGGACGAGCAGGTCGGTCGGCTCTCCATAGGACACCTTTTCGTAACCCATTCTCGTGAACCGGTCGGTCAGGACAGCGGTCTCCGATTGATTGAGACGACATCCGGCCGTGTAAAAGGCGACTTTTTTCTTCATGAGGACCGCGTTTCGTGTCAGGAGATCCATTATAGAGAACCGGCCCTCACGCCCACAACCATTGACGGTTCCTGCGTCGAGACCAGCAAGTATGCCCTCCACCCTGCCGTGGTCATCCTGAGCAATACGCTTGTCCTGAGTCTGTCGAAGGAAAGGATTTGCTTTTAAGGGCATTCGGTTGTTGAGCGAGAGATTCCTATAGCGGCGCCATCTCATGGCGCTTTCTCTTTACCATTGACCACGATGCGAGCCCTCAGTGGTTGACACCAAGGGTGACGTGTGCGCTAATAGCCCCCCAAGAAAAGCCTAATCTGCAAGTTTAATTATGCCCGACCACGGCTACTTCCCCAAACCTGCGCCGGTGGATTATGGCTGGCACAAGCTCTAGCGCGGCGGAACTATGATAAGAAGGTGAGCCCATGAATTGGCGAGACCACATTACCATTGATCCTGAAATCTGCCATGGAAGGGCCTGCATCACCGGCACCCGAGTCCTGGTGACGACGGTCCTCGACAATTTAGCGGCCGGTCTGAAGTCGGAGGAAATCATGAGAAGCTACCCGTCGATCACCAGAGAGTCTATCCAGGCGGCGGTATACTATGCTGCGGAGTTGGCGAGCGAACGGGTAGTTTCACTGTCAGAATAGGACATTCCGTGTGCGATTCAAGCTGGACGAGAACCTGCCGGTCGAACTGGCAGATTTGTTCCGCAAGGCCGGCCATGACGCAGTGACGGTTCTCGACCAAGGACTCGGCGGAGCGAGAGATCCCGATCTCGCATTAGCCTGCGTTCGCGAGGGCCGGGTCATCGTCACGTTCGACACGGACTTTTCAGACATCAGGACGTATCCACCCGGTGCGTATTCCGGGCTTGTCGTATTTCGACTCAATAGCCAAGCGCGTGATCACGTTTTGGGAATCGGAACGCGGTTTCTCCGGACGCTGCCCGGTGCCGGACTCGACGGTCAACTATGGATCGTAGAAGAGTCGCGCATTCGAGTGCGTGAGTAATATGAAGCGCACCAGCGAAGCAAAATTCGCTACCGTCATCGAAATGCCTCTCCTGGCTAATCGTCAATCACAAAAAATCAAATTGCCCAAGGGAACGGTTAGGAGTACAATGATAAGGACTCGCGACGGAAGCGGCAGTTCGACCTCTCTTGTTGATGGAAGGTGCCGTATGTCCCACCCTTTTTCGATTGCACCGATCTTCCTCTCATTGTTGCTTGCCGTGTTCCTGCCCGGCTTGAGCGGCGCGCAGTACTCCCTGCCCATCGAGCCGGACGAAGAAACCCGGCTGGAGGAAATTTACGACCATGAGACGAGCATGGTCATGTTTTTGTATTCACTGAAAGGGACGGAAGAAGTCGATTACGTGGTCGGGAGAAAAGTGTGGGAGCACCAGAGAAGCGTGTATGGGAATCCCGTGTACTACCTCGAACCCTATCCCCTGTTTTACTGGTGGAACCATAAGATGTGGAATGATCCCGAACAGGATGGAGTCAATGGCAACGAACTCGTCTATCAAGAAGACGTTGATTTCGACGCGACCCGCTATAAACCCTGCCTGTTTAACGGGCAACGCTGCTGAACGCTTCCGTCCTCCGCTTGCCCGTCAGGGGATGACGGCACTCTCCTGGATGCGAATAGACGCCCTCAGACTCACGCGATGCCGGCCCCATGCCAGTGCTTGAACGGTCCTCCACGGCATCACCCTCCCTTCGCAGCCGGATGGCGGCCATTCGCCTGTTACCCGGTCAGGTCGTGGCGTTAGCCGCCGCGGCCCTGATTTTCATCGGCACGGCCCTCCTGATGCTCCCGTTCGCCACCCCGGACGGCGTGGAATTACGGTTCATCGACGCCATGTTTACCGCGACCTCGGCCGTGTGCGTGACCGGGTTGATCGTGATGGATACCCCTCACGAATTCACCACCTTCGGGCAACTCATCATCCTGCTGCTCATTCAAATCGGCGGGCTGGGCTATGCCCTGCTGGCGACGATCATCCTGCTGGCCTTGGGGCATCGCATCGGCTTACGCGACCGGATGATGCTGGCCGAAACGCTGAGCACGTTCGATATGGCCGGATCGATCCGCTACGTCAAAATCGTGGCCGTCGCCACCGTGGCCTTGGAAGGATTGGGGTTTCTCTTTCTCGCCCTGCGTTTTTCGCGGGACATGTCGTGGGGGGACGCCCTCTACTCCGGACTCTTCCATTCCATCTCCGCCTTCAACAACGCGGGATTCGCCCTGTTCTCCGACAGCCTGATTACCTATCGAACCGACCTGTCCATCAATATGATCGTGACGGTCCTCGTCATTCTGGGAAGTATCGGATTTCTTGTTTTTCAGGACGGGTGGGACAATCTCAAGGGCCGCCGCTTTCGGCTCCAGACGCATACGAAACTCGTGATCGTGGTCACCCTGATCATTCTCGTGTCAGGCACCCTGGGGATCACCATTCTCGAATGGAACAATCCGCAGACGTTTCAACCCATGGGCATCGGCGAACGACTGGCCACGGCGCATTTCCACGCGATGTCGCGTACCGCGGGATTTACGACCATTGATATCAGCGCGATGAATGACGCCACCCTCTATTTTCTGCTGCTCCTGATGACCATCGGTGGTTCACCCGGCAGCATGTCGGGAGGCATCAAGACCACGACGTTCGCCATCATCTGGCTGACGATCTGGGCGGTGCTTCGACGCCGGCACGACGTCGAAGTCTTTCACAGGCGCATTCCGAGAGAACTGGTGGTCCGCGCGTTTTGTCTCGCGATTCTGGCATTCACGGCCATCACCCTGTTTACCCTGGCGCTGGCTTTTACGGAAGAGCGCCCGTTTTTGAGCATCATGTTCGAAGTCACGTCGGCGATGGGAATCGTGGGCATGTCCCTCGGAGACGGGGACGGGCGAAGCTTCTCCGCCCTGTTCACCGACTTCGGCAAGCTGGTGATCATCGCCTCGATGCTGATCGGCCGTTTCGGGCCGCTCCTCATCGGCCTGTTCGCCGTGCACACCACGACCACGCCCCGGTATCGCTTTCCGGAGTCCCGGGTGATGATCGGATAAGGGAGACACCCGTCAGTTCAGGCGCCGCTGAAGGAGCAGAACAAAGGCCATCAGGGTGGGCAGCGGGGCCACCAGAAGAGGGAGCAACCAGACCCACGCATTTTTCCCGCGGACGCGCGCCTGGTCGTACATCCAGACGAACACCCACACCACCAGCAGGAAATAGTTGATCCCCAACCAGTGCGTGGTGCGCGTGGTGAGTTCACTGGTGCTCCCACCCGTTGCGGCATTCCAAAAGACTATTTGCAGGACGCCGAACGTCACCAACAAGGTGACGACAATCCGTTTACTCCACACGTACATGATTCACGCCTCCTTTTGTGAGAGAGATCTTGTTTCGACTGTGATGGTGAGCTTCTCCCTTTTGGGGAATCAACAGAATAGTACGGATCCCGGCAAAAATCGAGACGCAAACCGGAAAGCTGTTCCAACATTGGGCCAATTACAGGGAGGGACAGGGACAAAAAGTCTCCCGGTTTTCCCTTGCCCGCCTCCATCGGCATGGATTCCGGAACATTCCCGTCCTGTTGATGAAGGAAAAAGTCCTCTTTTTCATCCTGTGGATAACACAAAATCATCGTTCTAACGTTTTGAATTACAATGGTTTTTTTTGTTCCCAGACTATCCACTTGTATCCCCCGGTTATTGAGATGAAAGCACAACATTTAGTATTGACAATTCCTCTTTGACTCTATAGATTGTGTGACTTCAAGAAACACTCTCTAGAGTCAGAATCCTTATGCTTTCCTCTCTAGGTGCAGAAATGGATCAGTCACGTGTCAGATTCCACTATGGCAACAAAAGGCTGATCGTGCACTCAAATCGCCAAATCGCCCGAAGCCAATCCGGCATTTTCCCGGCAGTACCCCCCGTTCAGGGCCGGCAGGCATCCAAAGGGAATCGCAGTCGACTGCCGAAGGCAGCTACGAGGGAAGGGGCATGCTGTCCGGTCCCGGAAACCACATGAACCTGGCCTCCTGACCTGAGACTGGTCGGGCGTAGGGAGAATCGTTGTGAAAATAGAACGCCGTTTTACCCGCGCCGAAGAATCTCCCTACGAAGGCATTCCCTTTTCCACCCGGTCGTCGGAAATCAAGAATCCGGACGGCTCCGTGGTGTTTCAACTCAATGACATCCATGTCCCCGATCAATGGTCCCAACTAGCCGTGGACATTCTGGCGCAAAAATATTTCCGGAAAGCCGGAGTGCCGCAGTTCGATCCCGATGGGGAGCCCGTCAAGGATGAGCACGGCAACCCGGTGACGGGCGGCGAACGCGATGCCCGGCAGGTGTTTCATCGCTTGGCCGGTTGCTGGACCCAATGGGGCGAAACCCATGGGTATTTCGATACGGACCGGGATGCCCGGGCCTTTTATGCCGAACTGTGTTTCATGCTGGCCAAACAAATGGCCGCCCCCAATTCACCGCAGTGGTTCAACACGGGCCTGCATTTTGCGTACGACATCAGCGGCCCCTCTCAAGGGCATTATTTCGTCGATCCCCATACCCAAAAACTCAACCTGTCCCAAAACGCCTACGAACGCCCCCAAGTTCACGCCTGTTTCATCCAGTCCGTCAGTGACGACCTCGTCAACGAGGGAGGGATCATGGACTTGTGGGTCCGGGAGGCCCGGTTATTCAAATACGGGTCAGGCACCGGGACCAACTTCTCCAGGCTTCGCGGAGAAAACGAGCCGTTGTCGGGTGGTGGGAAATCTTCCGGGTTGATGTCGTTCCTCAGGATCGGAGACCGGGCGGCAGGCGCGATTAAATCGGGTGGCACCACCAGACGGGCCGCCAAAATGGTCTGCCTGGATTTGGACCATCCCGACATCGAAGAGTTCATCGACTGGAAGGCCATCGAGGAACAAAAGGTGGCCGCCATGGTGACCGGGTCCAAGATGTGCGCCGGTCAATTGAACGCCGTCCTGAAAGCCTGTCGTCAAAAAAATGCCGAAGGGCTGGAGGAAGTCGAGGTCGACCCCGAACGGAATCGTCCGCTCAAGGACGCCCTCCGCTCGGCTCGTCAAGCAAGCGTGCCCGAAGCCTTTATCCAACGCATTTTTGCCTATGCCCGGGAAGGCTATACTCATTTCGTGTTTCATGAATACGACACGAACTGGGACAGCAAAGCCTATCAAACGGTGTCCGGACAAAATTCCAATAACAGCATCCGGGTACCCAACGGATTTTTTCAGACGTTACGGGAAGACGGCGAATGGCACCTCACCCGCCGGACGGACGGAGCCGTGGCGAAGAGGCTCAAAGCCAAGGATTTGTGGGATCGCATCTGTTGGGCGGCCTGGATGTGTGCCGACCCTGGCATGCAATACGATACCACGATCAATGAATGGCATACGTGCCCGGACGACGGGCGCATCAACGCCTCCAACCCGTGCAGCGAATACATGTTCCTGGATGATACCGCGTGTAACCTGGCGTCCCTGAACCTGGGCGCCTTCATGACGCCGGACGGTGAATTCGACGTCCCGGCGTATCGACACGCCATCCGGCTCTGGACCATCGTCCTGGAAATCAGCGTGCTCATGGCCGGCTTCCCGAGCAAGCCGATTGCCGAGAAAAGTTTTATCTTTCGAACGTTGGGGCTGGGGTATGCCAATCTCGGGTCCCTGCTCATGCGGATGGGCATTGCCTACGATTCTCCGAAAGCGCTGGCGATCTGCGGGGCCCTGACCGCCATTCTGACCGGCGAAGCCTATGCCGCCTCCGCGGAAATGGCGTCGGAACTCGGCCCTTTCCCCGGATTCACGAAAAACCGCGACCACATGCTGCGAGTCATGCGAAACCATCGAAGGGCCGCGTATCAGGCCAAACTTGACGACTATGAAGGCCTGACGATGACACCAAAGGGCATCGACCCGGCTTCCGCCCCTGCCGCGCTGTTGCATGCCGCGCAGGAGACCTGGGACCGTGCCATCGAATTGGGGGAAGCCCACGGATTCAGGAACGCGCAGGCCACGGTGATCGCCCCCACGGGCACCATCGGCTTGGTCATGGATTGTGATACCACTGGGATCGAGCCGGACTTCGCGCTCGTCAAATTCAAGAAACTCGCCGGAGGCGGCTACTTCAAAATCATCAATCAAAGCCTGCCCCCGGCGCTCAAGAAACTGGGCTATTCCCAGGAACAGATCCACGACATCATCACCTATGCCACGGGAACCCGGACCCTGAAACACGCCCCGTTCCTGAATCACGAATCGCTCCGGGCCAAGGGGCTTACCCCGGAAGTGCTCGACCGCCTGGAATCGACGTTGGACGAGGTCTTCGAAATTCAATTCGCCTTTAATAAATGGACGTTGGGTGAAGATTTCTGCCGGGACGTCCTCGGCTTCTCCGACGCCCAACTCAACGATCCCCAATTCAACGTTCTCAACGCGTTGGGGTTTACTCAGGAAGAAATTCTCGCGGCCAACGATTTTTGCTGCGGGACCATGACGGTGGAAGAGGCGCCCCATCTCAAAGACGAGCATCTGCCGATTTTCGACTGCGCCAACCGGTGCGGTCGCATCGGAAAACGCTACATTTCGACACAGGCGCACATCCGGATGATGGCCGCGGCCCAGCCGTTTATCAGTGGGGCTATCAGCAAGACCATCAACATGCCTTCGGATTCCAGCGTCGGGGACGCGGAAGGCGCGTACCTGATGGGGTGGCAGCATATGCTCAAGGCCGTGGCCTTGTACCGGGACGGGTCGAAACTGAGCCAGCCCCTGAACGCCTCGGCCGACTCGCAGTCCGAACGGCACGACGACGTCATGAAGGCGGCCCAACAGGTGACGGAGCGGGTGATGGTCCGGTATCTCGCCAAACGTCGCCCGCTTCCCTCACGACGCGGGGGGTACACGCAGAAGGCCATGATCGGCGGACATAAGATTTATCTCCGCACCGGCGAATACGAAGATGGGACACTCGGAGAAATCTTTCTCGACATGCACAAGGAAGGGGCCGCGTTTCGCAGCCTCATGAACTGTTTTGCCATTGCGATTTCTTTGGGCCTCCAACACGGCGTCCCGCTCGAAGAATTCGTCGAAGCCTTCCTGTTCACCCGCTTCGAGCCCAACGGCCCGGTCAACCTCAATGACCATATCAAAATGTCCACGTCGATCATCGACTATATCTTCCGTGAGTTGGCCATTACCTATCTCGACAAGAAAGAACTCGCACAGGTGAACCAGGAGGACTTGCGCGGGGATTCCGTCAAACAGGACCCCGAATGTACGGAGGATGAACCGGCCGACCCCAGAACCATCACGACAACCGCCATCAACCCGGAACTGTTTCCCGCTCGACATCGCATTCAAAGCGACGCCGCGACCGGAAACGGCCAGGGAAACGGAAGCGTATCACACAAACTCGAAATGAAGCGGGAGACCCTCGCCTATGCCACTGAAATAGAAACGGCGTTTCAGAAAGGGTTTGAAGGCGACCCCTGTCCCAATTGCAAGCAATTCAAACTCATCCGCAACGGGATGTGCCTGGTCTGCAGAAACTGCGGTGAAACCACGGGGTGTTCGTAGTTTATTTCTTCACGTCCATCGCACACCGGAACCCGATAGTCAGGTCATTCGCGTCGATGGGAAACATCGGCTCGGCGCTTCGCCGGGCCGTCACTTTCAGCCACTTGGGCGGATCTTCCCACGACCCGCCGCGATAGACTTTCCGCTCTCCCTCTTTGGGCCCGGGTGGATTTTTCTCCGGACTCTCTTCGTAATACGTCCGGTCATACCAATCCGCCACCCATTCAGAAGCGTTTCCCGCCATGTGATAGAGGCCATAGGGACTTTTGGTACCCTCCTTCAATCCATGGCGAATACTCATTCCGGTCACCCCGCTCTTCACGGGCGCCAACGTCACTTCGTAACTGACCCATCCAGTCGTCCCGAAATTGTACCGTGCAATATCGACGAACGGCTGCATATGCCCCCAGGGATACCGGCGGCCATCGGTGCCCCGTGCCCCCTTCTCCCATTCGGCTTCTGTCGGCAGCCGCCTGCCCACCCATTCACAATAGGCTTTCGCGCTGTCCCATGCCATGCCGACGGCCGGACGGTCTTTCGCCTCTTCGAGCGCAGCATAATCATCCCACAACGGCGGCAAATCGTGATTGGTCTCATCGAGAAACTTCTGATACCGCTCCATCGTCACTTCAAATTGATCGATATAATAACTGTCCAACCGGACCATGTGTTCCGGACGCTCATTCCTCGACCCGTCATTGGCTCCCATCAGAAACTCCCCCTCGGGGATCTTGATCATCGGAGCCCCATCCTTCCCCTCGATCATTTCAAATTGGGATTCGATTGGAGGTTCGGTTGACTCATATTTCCATTCAGCGAACGCGGAGGACCATCCCAGGACCATCCCCGTCATGCCAATGACAAAGGTCAACCACGCTCCCCGCTTGTTGTGCCGATTCATGATTCTCCTCCGTCCCCGACTCCGCATCGAAAAGAGTCGCTGAAACAGAGTTCAGCGGCTGCTCTATGGTGGCGTCCCCAACGGGATTTGAACCCGTGTTGCCGGCTTGAAAGGCCGGCGTCCTAGGCCAGGCTAGACGATGGGGACACGAGGCGAATTCTCAGAGAGAGCGCATGCTAACAGGGGAGATCGGACAGAGTCAAACCGCACCTTCGTTTCCGAACGGTCGAATGACCCATCATGCGGTCAGGGCCGGCTTGAAAAAGGTATGGGGTGGGTCGATAAGCCGGATTCTGTTCCGTATCGATTCTGCATACGGCGGTGACCATGTCTCTACGGCTTCTGTTACCACAAGCCTCCAGCGACCTACCCGAGAACCTCGGCCGGGCCGGCCTCTCCCGAACGTCATCGACTCCTCTCCGCAAACGGCTGTCGCCGTGCGAAGCCGATCGGGCCGTTCGGAGCGTCCTCCTATTTGGTCTTGCTCCGGGTGATGCTTACCCTGCCGTCCACGTTGCCGCGGACGCGGTGGGCTCTTACCCCGCCGTTTCACCCTTACCCCGGCACCATCCGAAGATCGTCCCGGGGCGGTTTGTTTTCTGTGGCGCTCATGTCGGATTGCTCCGCCTGGGCGTTACCCAGCACCCTGCCCTGTGGAGTCCGGACTTTCCTCCCACCTGCGACCAGGTGAGCGGCCACCTGACCCACGCCTCATACCTGAAACTATGATACGCAATGGCTGTCCGGGAAACAAGAGACGTACGGAAAGGGAACGTGGCGGAGACGATCAGCCTTCCAGGTGTTCCTGCGCCACGGGCTCCTGGGCACTCACGCATTGAGGCGTTTCATTGAGCGCATCTTCATAATACAAAATGCGATAGCAGTAGGGACAGGTCAACAGTTCATCGGCCCGCTTGACACTGGCGCACAATTGGGGGGGAATTTGCAATTGACACCCCTGGCAGGTTTCACCGCGAACGGTGGCCACCACCACGAGTTTCAAGGACGATTTGAGTATCGAGTATCGCTGATAGATTCGTTTTTCCAATGAGGCCAACAGGCTTTGCTTCTCCTGCTCGATCCGCGCGACCTCATCCGTCAGTTGAGCGGATAAGGCCTCCAGAGCAACCTTTTCCTGCTCCAGGGTTTGCGTCACGTCCTGAAGAAGTTGCTCGACTTCTTCCAATTCTTTCTGCTTCTCTTCCGCTCGCTCCATGGCCAGGAGGACTCGTTCTTCCAGGCCATCCTTTTTCTTGTTGGCCATTTCAATTTCAAACAAATGGGCTTGGTACTCCTTGTTCGTTTTCAATTCGTTCAACCGCTCGCGCATTTTCTGGACGTGACTCTCATGCGCACTCAAGTCCTGTTCACCGCTCCGGCGATCCGCAGCAATGGTCTCCAGCATGGCCTTCAGGTCTTCCGATCGCGTGCGGGCTTGGTCAACCGGCGACTGCGCCGCTTGCAGACGTTGGGGAATCTGTTGTTGCTGTTTTTCGAGATCATGCAGCTTCAGATCAAGCTGCTGGAGTTGCACCAGGAGGGAAAGTTGAAAATTCAAGAACGCCTCTGCGCGTGAGAAAGAAGTGAGCCGTTCATGATCAAGTACCTTACCGTATCCGCCGTATAAATTGCAAAGTTGGTGGGCCCACCAGGACTTGAACCTGGGACCAACTGATTATGAGTCAGCCGCTCTGACCAACTGAGCTATGGGCCCCGGAGAACGTTCGGTCGCCCGTTAAAACCCTTCGGCAAAACTGCGCAGTTTCTTACTCCGGGTGGGGTGGCGGAGTTTGCGCAGGGCCTTGGCTTCGATCTGCCGGATCCGCTCCCGCGTCACCTCGAAATCCTGCCCCACTTCCTCCAAGGTATGGTCCGTCGCCTCCCCGATCCCAAACCGCTTCCGCA
>MKWU01001504.1_pt1 | contig 39735 bp, 40 predicted proteins | sample 809101 | NCBI WGS metagenome assembly MKWU01 (sample SAMN05860141, study PRJNA318959) | sponge metagenome | host: Aplysina aerophoba | place: Slovenia: Piran, Adriatic Sea, Gulf of Piran | collected 2013-05-07
CGGGGCGGAGACGGACGGTTCCTCCGGTTCGCGGCTCGACGGCGGCGACGTGCGGCGCCGTGACGGGCCGCCGCCGTCAGGCCCCGGTCCGTACCGGTGCGCGCAACCGCCTCGGTTCGGAACGATAATGATCGCGAAGCGCCACCCCTCGACATCTTCGTCGCTGCTCGAGCCGGCCGAACCGCGGGTCGGGTCGAGCGGTCCACGGAGCTCGAGGATCGTCCATCCATGAACGCTTCGGGAGCCACGGATCCATGAAACCAGTCTGTCTCGTCATCGGCGCCGGCGCCGGCATCGGCAGCAACGTAGCAAGACGCTTCGCCCGCGAGGGCTACCACGCCGTCCTTTGCCGGCGAACCGACGAGGAGGGCCTGAACCGCTCGGTCGCGGAGATCGAGAGCGAGGGAGGGAGCGCATCGGGCTTCCTCCTGAATGCGGTCGCTCCAGACGAGATCGAGGAGCGGGTGACCGACGTGGAAGCCAACGTCGGACCGATCGACGTCGTGGTCTTCAACCTCGGGGCCCAGGTCGGCGACCGGTCGCTTGGCGACACGAGCTACAAGGTGTTCGAGCGAAGCTGGCGCATGGCGACGTTCGCGCTGTTTCGTACCGCCGCGAGCGTGTGCCCGCACATGGAAGAGCGCGGCAAGGGGACGATCCTGGTGACCGCTTCGACGGCGGCCATGCGGGGCAACGCGGGGCAGCACTCGCACGCGGCGGCCATGGCGGCCCGGCGCATGCTCTGCCAGACCCTCAATGCCGAGTTCAGCGCGAAGGGCATCCACGTCGTCCACATCGTCATCGACGGAATGGTGGATGCCCCGGATACCCTCGGGAAGATGCTCGGACCGGAGGCGTTTCAGAAGCTCCGCGAAGACCGGGGGCTCGAGCACGACGGACTGATCCTCCCGTCCAGCATCGCCGACACCTATTTTCACCTCGCCCATCAGCACCGTTCCGCCTGGACCCACGAAGTCGACATCCGGGCGTTCTCCGACCTGCCGTGGTGGAACCGCTGACCGTCGGCCGGCCGGGTCGTTCGCAGGAGGGTGGAGAGCGACGGCCGCGACGAGCCGGTTCGACGCGGCCTCCCGCGCCCTGACTGAACCTCCATCCGCTGAAGCGGGCCCGCCGTACGGGTCCGGCGTCGGCGGCCCCGTTGCACGGGGAGCGCTTCGACGGACCGCTACTGCCCGACCACCTCCGCGTCCGCCGACTCGAGGTCGAAGGCCGCCGCCACCAGGGCCTGCGTGTAGGGCTCGCGCGGCTCGCGGAAGATTCGTTCCACGGGGCCCCGTTCCACGACCGCCCCCTCGCGCATGACCAGCACCTCGTGGCTCATCGCCCGGACCACCCGAAGGTCGTGGCTGATGAAGAGGTAGGCGAGCCGGTGGCGGGCCTGGAGCGAGCGCAGCAGGTCCACGATCTGGGCCTGCACGGAAACGTCGAGGGCGGACGTCGGCTCGTCGAGCACGACGAACCGCGGCTTCAGGACCATCGCCCGCGCGATGGCGACCCGCTGCCGCTGCCCGCCGGAGAACTCGTGCGGGTAGCGGTGACGCGACTCGGGGTCGAGGCCGACCTCCGCCAACGCCTCCACGATGAGCGCCTCGCGTTCCGCCGCCCGGCCGCCGAGATCGTGCACCTTGAGTCCCTCCTCGACGATCTGGCCGACCGACATCCGCGGGCTCAGGCTGCCGTACGGGTCCTGGAACACGATCTGCATTTCGCGCCGCATCGGGCGCAGGGCACGGGAGCGCAGCGCCTCGATGGGCTGGCCGAGGAACGCGATCCGTCCCTCGCTCGACTGGAGCTTGAGCATCGCGAGCCCGAGGGTGGTCTTCCCCGAGCCGCTCTCGCCCACCACCCCCACGGTTGCTCCTTCGCGGACGTCGAGCGAGATGCCGTCCACGGCGCGGACGTGCCCCACGGTGCGCCGCAGGATCCCCCGCCGAATCGGGAACCAGACCTTGAGGTTCTCGACCTCCATCGTGCGGTCCGCCTCGGTCGGGGCGGGGTCGCTCTTACCGCCCGGGGCGGCGGCGAGGAGATGACGGGTATACGCATGCTCGGGTGCATCGAACACCCGCCGCATCGGTCCGTGCTCGACAATGCGACCGTCGTTCATCACGTAGACCCGGTCCGCCATCTTGCGCACGATGCCGAGGTCGTGGGTAATGAGGAGGAGGGCCATTCCGAGCCGCTCCTGCAGCTCTTGCAGCAGCTCGAGGATCTGGGCCTGGATGGTCACGTCGAGCGCGGTGGTCGGCTCGTCCGCGATCAGGAGGTCGGGGTCGTTCGCGAGCGCCATCGCGATCATGACTCTCTGGCGCTGGCCTCCGGAGAGCTGATGCGGATATGCGTGGAGGCGATGCTCCGCATCGCGCAGGTGGACGAGCTCCAGCAGCTCGAGCACCCGCTCGCGGGCCTGCGCGGCGCCGATCGTCCGGTGGAGCCGGAGCGCTTCGCGAATCTGCTTCTCCACGGTGTGCAGCGGATTGAGGGACGTCATCGGCTCCTGGAAGATCATCGAGATGCGGCGGCCCCGGAGGGACCGCATCGCGGCCGGAGGCGCTTCGAGCAGCGACTCGCCGTCGAACTCGACGCTCCCGGCCGGGTGCCACGCCTGGGGATAGGGAAGGAGTCGAAGGACGGACAGGGCGGTCACCGACTTGCCCGATCCGCTCTCGCCGACGAGCGCGACCGACTCGCCCTTGCCGACCTCCAGCGAGACGCCCCGAACGGCCTCGACGGCCTCGCCGCTCGAGCGAAAGCTCACGTGCAGGTCGGCGATGCTCAGGAGGCTATCCGCCATTTACAGTCGGCCCTCCGGAAGTTCGGTCCGCGCATCTCCCGGCGTCATCCGTCGCGGCGCAGAGCTTCGGGGGGCGCCGCGAAACGATCCGGCTGCGGGCAGGTACGGCGCCGCGGCGTGGCCCGGCGCACGGTCGCCCCGTCGCGGGGGGCCTCCGCCTCCACCGTGGCCCGCGCGGTGTGCGCTCCACGGAGACCGGGCGGGGTGGTGGATGACTCGCCCGGGGCCGCGAATTCACGGCCCAGGGCGCATCCGTCCTACGGCGAGAAGGACACCGTGTCCGGGATCTCGTTGATTCCACTGTACTTGAGCATCGCCTCCTTCATTCGCTTCTCGTTGTGGCCGAGGAGGTTGTTCCACTCCGCCCACCAGTTGAGGAAATTCTTGAAGGTGGAGTCCGACTCCGAGCGGATGCCGAAGTAGCCCGGCAGGGCGGCGCGCGGCTTCGGATTGTTGAACGTGCCGAGGCCCGGGTTCTTCTCCTTCGCGATCATGCTCGAAAGAACCGTGGTGGTGAATGCGTCCGCGCGCCCGGACGACACCGCGAGGATGATCTGGGAAAGCTCCTTGAACTGCACCTGGGTCGCCTTGGGGGCCCATTTCTCGAGGAGGAGCTGGTCCGACGTGCCGGTCATCACGGCCACCTTGACGTCCGGGTCGTTGTAGTCCGCCCAGTCCCTGCCGTCGAAGCCGTTGCGGTTCACGGTTACCCATTCGATCCAGTAGATCGGCCCTGCGAAGTCGATGGCGGTGGCGCGGACCGGGGTGGCCTGCATCCCCGCCGCCATGTCGACCTTGCCGGTCGAGATCGCGAGCACCAGCTCGCTCCACCCGCCGACCTCGACCATGTTGAGCTCGACCTTCATCTCCTTGGCGACGTCCTTCGCCATCTCGACGAGGGCGCCTCCCCATTCGTTGGTCGCCTTGTCCTTGACGAAGTAGGGCGGGTAGTTGAAGACCGCGAACTTGAGCTCTCCGTCGCTCCGCACGCGCTCCCAGGTGGACTGCGCCTGGACCGCGTTCGTCGCGCCGAACAGCAGGGCCGCGGCGAGCGGAAGCGCCATCAGCTTGCCGATGATTTTCTTCATGGTGTGGTTCCTTCAGATCTGATCAAGTTCGCTCACGGGTCGCCACCCGGCGGACGGAGGCTCGATGGGCGTGGCGATCCTGGCGAACCGCGAGCCGTCGGTCGAGCAGTCGGGTCGGGACCTGTCCCGACCCCGGTGCGCCACGAGAGGCGATGTTCGTCGCAAGCGGCGAACCGATCAACCCGTTGCCGCCAATGCCCTCGTCGACTACCGTAGAAACGACGCAGCTTCGGGGCGGTCGTGCGATCGGACCGCCGGTCGGCGAGGCGGCGCCCCAGATTGCCCGGCCGATGGCATCCGCAATGCAAAGACAGAAGATCGAAGCTCTCCGGGTCCACGTCGTGGACGTACCCGTACGCGCGGTCCACTCGCACGGCAGCGGCGACGTTGCCGGAATCCGGAGCGTTCTCCTCGAGGTGACGACCGATGAGGGGCTCACCGGTTGGGGCGAGGCGTCGCCGTGGCCGGTGTTCACGGGGACCGTCGAGGGAAACGCCGCCGCGCTCCACGTCCACCTTCGCCCGCATCTCGTCGGCGCCGACCCGGTCCAGGTGGAGAAGCATCTCGGGCTGGCCGATGCGGTCGTCGTCGGCTGCCCGGAAGCCAAGGCGGCGCTCGAGACGGCGCTCCTCGACATCGTCGGGCAGATGACCGGCCTCGGCATCGCGGAGCTCGTCGGCGCCCGCCACCGCGCGACCGTGCCGATGAGCTTCTCGGTCGCCAACCCGGACTTCGACGCGGATCTCGAGGATGTCGCGCGCCTGTACGAGGACGGGGTTCGCCTCTTCAAGCTGAAGACCGGGTTCGCAGACCACGCGTTCGACCGGATGCGGCTCGAGAAGCTCCGTGAACGCTACGGAGGCGGGGTGAGCCTTCGCATCGACTACAACCAGGGCCTGCGCGCGACCGACGCGATCCGTACCCTGAGGGATCTCGAGCCCTTCGACCTCACCTTCATCGAGCAGCCGGTGAAGCGGCACGAGCGGGCCGCGCTGGCGGAGATTGCGCGCGCCATCGACACCCCGGTCATGGCTGACGAGTCCGTGTTCGATCCGCGCGAGGCGCTCACCGGGGTCGAGATGCGGCTCGCCGACATCTTCGCCCTCAAGATCATGAAGTCGGGCGGGATCCGGCGCGCCCTCGAGGTGGCGGCGATCGCGCGGCTGGGCGGCATCGACGTCTACGGGGGCTGCATGTTCGAGACGGGGATCGCGCACGCGGCGGGCGCCCAGCTCATGGCGGCGCTCCCGGACCTCCAACTCGGCTGCGAGTTCTACATGTCCACCTACTACGCCCGCGAGGACATCCTCGCCGAGCCCTTCCCGGTCCGGGGCGGCCTCGTCCACGTGCCGGACGGCCCGGGCCTCGGCGTGGTCCCGGACCCGGACCGCCTCGCCAGGTACCGGACCGACCTGCTGGAGTGACCCGTCCCCGGTACGGGTCGGCGACGCCGCAGCCGAATCTTGTCCCGTGCGACGGCAAACACGTCCTTCGCCACCCGCCGCGTTTCCTGGCCCGGTCCGAGCCCCCGTTTCCCCATCGGGCCGTCGTCCTTGGCCGCGAGGCGAGTCCGACGACAGGCTGGGTCGATGCTGCATGGGATCTCGGGTCTGCCGTGGCCAACTACTGAATCTGAATGAATTGGTAGATATTTTGCACTTCGGGAGCGAAACGCTCCGGGGGCGAGGCGATGCGGGGCTTCGCCGGATATAATTACTAACTTGACAACTATTAGTAGCAAATTTACATTTGCTGCTCCTGCAAATCCGGGTCACCGCCCGTGAAGCTGCCGCTCACTGCGCCTTCCCTGTCCGGGCTCGGCGAAGGAGGAATCGAGAAGATCCTCGCCCTGAACGCCTCCGGAATCGGAAAGTTGCCGGAGGACAAGTACCTGCATTGGGCGAATCTGCGGTATCTCGAACCGCCGGAGGGATTCTCGAACGAGGACTGGTGGCTGGCGATCAAGCTGGCAAGGGGGTCGAACCGGCATCTCCTCCCGCTTGACGACAAGCATGGCCGGGCCTTTTCGTATACCGACTCCGGGTATCTGTACCGCATGCTTCACGAGGTCGATCGCGATGCCAGCGGTCGGATCGAGCTCCCCGTCGACGTGGTGAACACCGGTTCTCGCAACCGTTACCTGGTGAGCTCACTGATCGAGGAGGCCATCACGTCGAGCCAGCTCGAGGGTGCCTCGACGACCCGCCGCGTTGCCAAGGAGATGTTGCGATCGGGCCGCCCGCCACGTGATCGAAGCGAGACCATGATTGCAAACAACTACCGCGGAATGGAGTTCGTGCGGGGTCTCGTCGAGGAAAGCCTTTCCGTCCCCATGCTCCTCGAGTTGCAGCGGACCCTGACGGAAGACACTCAGGACGACGCGGGCGTGGTCGGCCGATTCAGACGCAAGTCCGACGAGGTCTTCGTGGTCGACCAGCGCGACGGGACCATCCTCCACACCCCGCCCGATGCGGCGGACCTGGAAGCGCGGCTGGAACGGCTGCTCGCATTCGCGAATGCGAGCGCCGACGCCGGCTTCGTCCATCCCGTGGCGAGGGCGATCCTGCTTCACTTCATGATCGGCTACGAGCATCCCTTCGTCGACGGCAACGGACGTACGGCGCGAGCGCTCTTTTACTGGATGATGGCGAAGTCCGGCTACCGGATGACCGAGTTCCTCTCGATCTCGGCGATCATCCGCAAGGCGCCCGTCCAGTACGCACGAGCCTACCTCTACTCCGAGCACGACGACAACGACGTGACCTATTTTCTCGACTACAACCTTCGGGTGATCCTCCGGTCGATCCGGAAGCTGCACGCGTACCTCGGCCGGAAGGCGCGCGAGATGCGCGACGTGCAGCAGCTGCTTGACGGCACCGCCGTGGCGGCGCTGCTCAACTACCGGCAGATTGCGCTGCTCGTCTCCATGCGCAAGCACCCGGAGCTGGTGTACACCATCGACTCGCACCGCAAGTCGCACAAGGTGACCTATCAGACCGCGCGCACCGATCTCCTCGGGCTGAACGCGCTCGGCCTGGTGACCGCGGGCAAGCGCGGCAGAGCGTTCATCTTCAGCCTGGCCCGGGATTTCGACGAGCGTTTGCGCGAGCTCGGGGAACGAAGAGACGCTCCGCTCCGGCTCTCGACCTGAATCCGGCCCTGCCTCGGCAACGGGTTCGGCAACGCGCCCGCGGCCGGTCAGGCGCCTCCCTGGCCCGGGTCCTCCTGCGCGCCGCGGTGGTAACGGGCGAGGAAGGTGCGAGTGCGCGGATTGCGGGGGTTGACCATCACCTCGGCCGCCGTCCCTTCCTCCACGAGCTGCCCCTGGTCCATGAAGAGCACCCGGTCGGCGACATCGCGGGCGAAGGACATCTCGTGGGTGACGACGACCATGGTCGCCCCTTCCCGGGCCAGATCCTGCATCACCTCGAGGACCTCCCCCACCAGCTCGGGATCGAGGGCGGAGGTCACCTCGTCGAAGAGCAGCACCTCCGGCGACATCGCGAGCGCCCGGGCAATGGCGACGCGCTGCTGCTGGCCGCCGGAGAGCTCGCGGGGGCGGCGGTCGTCCATCCCTTCCAGGCCGACCCGGCGGAGGAGGTCCCGGGCCGCCGCCTGCGCTCGTTCCGGTCGGATCTTCTTGACCACCACCTGGCCGATCATGACGTTCTCGATCGCGGTCTTGTGGGCGAAGAGGTCGAACTGCTGGAACACCATGCCGAAGCGCGCCCGGAACCGCGCGAGGTCCCGGCCGGCCGGCAGGGTCCTGCGGTTGGAGAAATCGAGCTCCCGGTCGTCGAGTCGGAGCGTGCCGCGGTTCGGTTCCTCGAGCAGGTTGAGGCAGCGAAGGGTCGTGGACTTGCCGCACCCGGACGGACCGATGATGACCACCACCTCGCCCGCTCGCACGTCGAAGGAGACTCCGCGCACCGCCTCGACGTCGCCGTAGCTCTTGCAGAGGTCGCGCACCGCGAGCATCGGGTGATCCGTGCCCGCCGCCGCTCCCGCGCCGGGAGTCCGGGGATTGTCAACGGTCACTGCGGGCCTCCAGTCGCTTGCCCCACTGGGTCAGTGGATAGAGGATGACGAAGTAGGCGATCGCCACGGCGCTGTAGACCTCGAGGGGACGGTAGGTGTCGGCGACGACCAGATACCCCGTGTACATCAGGTCCGGTACCGCGACGACGTAGAGCAGGGCGGTGTTCTTGAACTGGATCACGGACTGGTTCACGAAGGGCGGGACCATACGGCGGACGGCCTGGGGCAGGACGATGTGCCACATCATCTCCGCGTAGGTCATGCCGATGGCGCGCGCGGCCTGCCATTGCCCCTTGTCGATGGAGATGATGCCGCCGCGGAAGATTTCCGTCGCGAAGCAGCCCATGTAGAGGGTCAGCCCGATCCCCGCTGCGAGCCAGGCGGGCAGCTCGAGCCCGCCGCCCGGCACGACGGCGTTCAACAGGATCGGGAGCGCGAAGTAGAACCACACGATCTGCACCAGTACCGGGGTGCAGCGGAAGGTCTCGACGTAGACATGGATGGGGCCGCTCAGCCACCAGCGGTTGGCGAGGAGGCCCATGCCGCAGACGACGCCGATGAGCAGGCCCCCGCCGACCGTGGCGGAGGCGTACGCGACGGTGATGCCGAGGCCCTTCAGCCACCACCACTCGTAGCCGGCGAAGATCATGTAGAAGTCCCACTTGTAGCCCATCGCTCACCTCCGTCGGTTGCCGCCGGTCCGGTTGGAACGGGAATGTTCTTCGCGCCGATCCGAAAGAACTGCCGATCTCCGGGCAAGCGTACGTCAATCCGCTCGAGGAAGCGGGCGGTGCTCCCTCGATGCGCTTCGATGGGGTGCCGGCGACACCCTCGCCGCGGCGTCTTCGTGCCTTTGCGGCGAGAGCCCTAGAAGCGGTCCGGCCGGAACGGGGCGAGATCGACGCTCGGGGTCTTGCCGGTCACGAGCTCCGAGACGAGGCGGCCGGTGATGCCGCCCATGGTGAGTCCGAGGTGGTCGTGGCCGAACGCGAACCAGGCGTTGCGGTGGTGGGGCGAGCGGCCGATGACCGGCTTCGAGTCCGGGTGCGACGGGCGCGGCCCCATCCACTCGGTGGCTCCTTCGCTCCCGAGGCCCGGAAAGAGCGCCTGCGCGTGACGTCGGACCCGTCGCGCGATCGCGGGGTCGGGCGGCGCGTCCGGCGGCGCGAACTCGGCGATTCCGCCGGCCCGGATCCCGTCCAGCATCGGGGTGACCGCGATGTGCCGGTCCACCGAGATGATGCCCCCGTTCATCTTGACGTCAGTTCCGTTGAACATCGTGTGGTAGCCCCGCTCCGCCTCCAGGGGGACCCGGGTGCCCAGCATCGCCGCGAGCTCGCGCGACCAGACTCCGGCTGCCACGACCACCCGCTCCACCGCACGGCGGGAGTCGTCGACGCGGATCGCGCGCACGCCGCCCGAGTCGGTCTCGAAGCCCCGAACGGCGCCGCGGGCGATATTGCCGCCCCGCCGCCGGAAGAGATCCGCGAGGGCCTGCACGAGGCGCAGGGGATCGAAGGTGTGGGTGAAGTCGGCCACCCGGAACGCATGCACCACGTTCTTCGAGAGGGCGGGCTGCACCTGCCGTGCCTCGTTGCCGTCGAGAAGGTCCATCCCGACGCCGTTTCGACGCCGAAGATCGAACGCGTACTCGGCTCCGCGGAACGTATCCTCGCTCTCGAAGGTGAACATGAGTCCGGTCCGGCTCATGAGATGTTCGGCGCCGGCCTCCGCCACGAGCGGGTCGATGGCCTCGTGCACCCGGTCGAGCAGGCTCTGCCGGGCCGCCGCGTTCGCCTCCACCCTTGCGCGGCGGGCGTTCATGACGAAGCGCAGGAACCAGGGCAGCGCCCGCAGCGCGTGGCCGCCCCGGATCCGCAGTGGCGCATCCTGGTCGAGCAGCATGCCCGGGACCTTTCGAAGCACGCCCGGCATCGCCGCCGGGGGACAGGACGCGACCCCGAACCCGCCGAGGTTTCCCGAGGACGCCCCTTCTCCGGGCCCGCCCCGGTCGAGCAGGGTGACCGCGAACCCTTCGTTCTGCAGGTACAGGGCGCAGCAGGTCCCGACCATGCCGGCGCCGATGACGGTGATCGCGGGTTGGTCGGCCATGGTGAGACCGGGGGAGCGGCTCAGACCCCGAGGTAGTACTGCTTGACCATCTCGTTCTCGGAGAGCTCGGCCGCCGAGGACGCGGAGAACGCGATGTCGCCGTGGACGATGATGTAGCCGCGATCGGCGATCTTGATCGCCTGGTTGAAGTTCTGCTCGGCCATCAGCACGGTGAGGTTCCGCTCGGCCTTGAGCTCGCGGATCTTGGCGATCACGCGGCTGACGAGGATGGGCGCGAGGCCGACGGACGGTTCGTCGACGAGGAGCACACGCGGCTCGGACATGAGCGCCCGCGCGATCGCGAGCATCTGCTGCTCGCCGCCGGACATCGACCCGGCGAGCTGCCGGCGCCGCTCGCCGAGCACCGGGAACGCCTCGAACGAGAATTCGAGGTTGGCCGCAATCCGCTGCCGTGCGGACTTCCGATAGGCCCCGAGCATCAGGTTCTCCTCGACGGTGAGGAGCGGAAAGAGCCGGCGCCCTTCGGGCACGAGGGAAATTCCGAGCTCGACGATCTCCTGAGGGGTGCGGCCGACGAGATCGATCGACTCTCCGTCGTCGGTCTCGAGGGTGATCGAACCGGCGGTCGGCTCGACGATGCCCATGATGCAGTTGATGAGGGTCGACTTGCCGTTGCCGTTGGTGCCGAGGAGAGCGACCGTCTCCCCGGAGTCGACTTGCACGGAGACCCCGTGCAGTACCCGCACCGAGCCGTAGCCCGCCTCGATGTCGACGACGACGATTCTGCTCACCGAAACCTGCTCACCCGACCCTACTCACCGAGATACGCCCTCTCGACCTCGGGGTCGTTCACGATCTCGTCCGGCTTCCCCTCTGCGATCTTGCGTCCCGCATCGAGCACGACGATCCGTTCCGAGAAGCGCATCACCGCCCGCATGATGTGCTCGATCATGATGATGGTGATGCCGCGCTCGTTCATCCGGAACAGGATCTCGAGGATGTCGTCCACCTCCGTCGAGGAGAGCCCCGCCATCGCTTCGTCGGAGATGAGGAGCTCGGGCTCGGAGGCCATGGCCCGGGCGAGCTCGAGCTTGCGCATGTCGATCTGGGTGAGCTTGCCCGAGCTCTCCCCGGCACGGTTCCCAAGCCCGATCGATTCGAGGATCGCCATGCCCCGATCCTCGACCTCCCGCGCGCCGGCGCCGCTCGCGTACTCGAGGGGGATGGCAAGGTTCTCGAGCACCGTCATCGATCGGAACGGCTTCGGAATCTGGAACGATCGCGCGATCCCGAGCCGCGTGCGTTCATGCGGCTTCCGGCCGTCGAGCACGGCCCCCTTGAACACGATCTCGCCGCCGTCGTTCGCGAGGGTGCCGGAGATGCAGTTGATGAGGGTGGTCTTGCCGGATCCGTTCGGGCCGATCAGCCCGAAGCGTTCGCCCTTGCCGACCTCGATGCTCACCTCGTCGAGCGCGACGAACCCCCCGAAGCGCTTGGTGACGGAGCGCACCTCGAGCAGCCGTTCACCGGTCACCGGCCGCGCCCCCGCCACTTGCGGACCAGCCCGACGATGCCCTCCGGGGCCGCGATCACGAAGAACACGAGCAGCCCGCCGACGATGAGCAGGTTGAGCTCGGACGAGATCGTGACGGTCGCGACCTGCTGGACGGTGCCGAGGAGGAGCGCCCCGATGAGGGGGCCGAGCCAGGTGGTCGCGCCTCCGATCATCGGCATCGCGATGGAGTTCACCGCGTAGACCAGGTTGAACGCGGAGGAAGGCTCGACGAAGCCCACGTAGAGCACGAACGGGGCCCCGGCGACCCCCATGAGGAACCCGGAGACGGTCGTCGCGACGAGCTTGAGGCGAAGGGTGGGCACCCCCGTGCACTCGGCCGCGACCTCGTCGTCGCGAATGGCCGCGAAGCCGCGTCCCATCTTGGACCGTTCGATCCAGCGCGCCACCGTCACCGCGAAGATCGCGAGCACCAGCATCACGAAGAAGAGGAACTCGACGTAGTCCCCGAACGGTGCGATCTCCCGCGACCGGAGGATGTAGGCCCCGGTCGCCCCGCCGACGTAGTCCCAGTTGACGATCAGGGTCTCGAGGACGATCGCCATGGCGAGGGTCGCGATCGCGAAGAAGACGCCGCGAAGCCTCAAGGTGAGGTAACCCATGCCGAGCCCGAGGAGGGCGCAGACCGCGCCCGAGACCGGGATCATCAAGATGAGCGGGGCCTTCATGAGGTTGTAGAGGACGACGGAGGTGTACGCCCCGACCGCGAAGAACCCCGCGGTGCCGAAGTTCACGTACCCCATGTACCCGCCCATGATGTTCCACGCGGTCGCGAGCACGACGTACTGCAGCACCACGTAGCCCGCGAAGAAGTAGAACTTGTTGACCGGAATCAGGTCGAAGATGGTCACCGCGGCCCCGAGGAGGGCGATGGCGAGGGCGGTGACGTGAAACGCGTCGATTCTCACTGTCCACGGCGCCTCATCGGCCGAAGAGCCCCTGGGGCCGGAACGCGAGGGCGAGAAGGAGGATGCCGAACGCGACGGCCGGCGCCCAGGACGGTCCGAAGAAGGTCGCGACGAGGCTCTCCGCGATGCCGAGCACCAGCGCCGCCACGAGCGTTCCGGGAATCGAGCCGAGCCCCGCGAGGACCGCGATCGCGAAGACCTGCCCGATGTAGAGGCGTCCGATCGAGGGCTCGATCGGAATGATGATGATGAGGAGCGCCCCCGCAAGCGCGGTCGTCCCGATGCCGATGCCGAAGCCGAGCTGCTTGATCCGGACCGGGTCGGCGGCCATGAGCTGGAGCGCGAGCCGGTCCTGGGCGACGGCCATGATCGCCCGGCCGTTGAAGGTGCGCGACATGTAGAGGTACACGCACGCGAACATCACGAGCGAGACGCAGAAGGGGACGAGCATGCGCGTCGGCACGCCCACCGCGCCGATCTTGAAGTTCTGCCCGATGTAGGGGGCCTGGACGGTGCGGAAGTCGACCCCGTAGACCATGATGAGCCCGACCTCGATGATGAACATCACCCCGAAGAAGAATGCGAGGCCGCGCAGGGCCTCGTCGTCCCTGCGCTCGAAGCTCTCGTAGTAGATCCGATAGGCCCCGACACCGATCAGGAAGAAGACCGGGGTGAACGCGAGCCCCACCAGGATCGGGTCGAGACCCCACCGGCTGTTGCACATGTAGGCAACGTAGGAGCCGAGAATCACGAACGCGGGGTGGGCGATGTTCACGATGTTGAGCTGGCCGAACGCGACCGTCAGGCCGAGGCTGACGGCCGCGTAGAAGCCACCGAGCAGAACGCCCGCGACGAGCGCGCTCAAGAGGAGGTCGACGGTGAACACGTGCTTTCGGGATCGGGATCGGGATCTGAATCCGGATCTGGTGGGGGCCCTCGCGCTCTGCGCGCGAGGGCCCCCACCCCAGGTCCGTTCAGCTTCGAATCGGCGGCCCGGCGCGGAGCGCTACTGCGCGTACGGGTAGTTGAGCTCGCCCGACACCCACTCCGCCGGGTACAGCACCACCCGCGTTCCCTGCTTCGTGAAGGTCGCGAGCTCGTTGTCCTCGATCCCCTGGTACTGGACCTGCAGCACCCGGGTCTTCGCCCACTCGCCGTTCGGCGCGAACCTGACCTTGCCGACGACGGTGTCGAACTCCGCGTCGCGCATGTACTTGCCGATCTCCGCGTGGTCCATGCTGCCGGTCGCGGCGATCGCCTGGTCGAGCACCTGGAGGTAGGCGTAGGCGTAGGGCTGGAGGTAATAGCCGATGGGATCGACCCCCTTGCCTTCGGCGGCCTTCTGGTACTTCACGAGGAACTCTTCCACGCCCTCGAACTTGAGGGTCGGCTCCGGCACCCAGAAGTCGTAGTTCACGATGCCGTTCAACTGCGGTCCAAGCGCGGTCATGATGGAGGCGAACTGGAGCCCCACCATGCCGCCGCCGAAGAGCCTCGTCTTGAGCCCGACCTCGTTCACCGCCTTCACCATGCCGACCGAATCGGGCGGGTAGGACGCGACGAAGACGATGTCCGGCTTGCGGGCCTGGATGGCGTTGACGATGGGGGAGAAGTCCGCCGTCTTCGGGTGGTAGGACTCGTCGTAGACGATCTCGAGGCCGAGCTTGTCGGCGGTCTGCCGGGCGCCCGTGGCCGCGTTTCGCGCGAACTCCGCATCCGCCGAGACGAGCGCGATGGACTTGGGGGCGGGGTCCTGCGCCATGGCGATCTCGAAAAACCCCCGGGACCAGTCCGTCATCGGTTCCGGGCCCGCCGGCATGATCTGGAAGTAGTTATCGTAGTTGAACTTCTCGTTGACCGCGAGGCCGAAGAGAGCGGGGAAGACGAGTCCGCGCTGCATCATGATGGGCATCGCCGGTGCGATGAGGTTGGTGCCGTAGCCGGACACCACGAAGTCGACCTCGTCGATGTCGAGGAGCTTGGTGTAGATGCCGGGAACGGTCGCGGGATTGGACTGGTCGTCGTAGTAGACGAGCTCGACCTGCTTGCCGAGGATGCCGCCCCGCGCGTTCACGTCGTCGCGCCAGACCTCCATCGCGATGAGGGCGCCCTTGCCGGCGCCCGCGAGGCCGCCCGTGAGCGCCATGCCGAAGCCGATCTTGATGGTGTCGTCCGCCTGGGCGGCGCCGCCGAGGGCGACCCCGGCCGCCGCCGCAGTGGTCGCGAGCGCCTTTTTGAGCGCGCTCCAGGGGCTCTTTTTTCCGAATGATTTCATGTAGATGTCCTCCACGTCCCGCTCCCGAAGCCTGCGGGGTCGGCCGAAGTTTACCACCAGGGTTCGCACCGGCACGCGATACCGGGAGCACGACGCGAGAAGAACGGCGAGCCCTGCTTCCGGACGGTCCGTTCCGCTCGCCTCGAGCCGCTCCCCGAGCGGGGAGCGAAGCGGCGAAGGCGTCTCGCTTTCCGCCCCCCGTTGCTATGATCGAAATCGCGATGCACCCGGCCGGAGGGCACATGAAGCTCGGGTTCTTCACCATGCCGGTGCACCGGCTGGACCGCGACTACACGCGCACCCTCGAGGAGGATCGCGAGGCGGTCATCCTCGCCGACCGCCTCGGCTACTCGGAGGCGTACGTCGGCGAGCACCTGACCGACGCGGCCGAGAACATCACGAGCTCGATGCTCTTTCAGGCGAGCCTCATCTCCGATACGCGGCAGATTCGGCTCGGCACGGGAACGGCCAACCTCTCGCACGCCCACCCGGTCCTCATCGCGGCGCAAGCCGCGATGCTGGACCACCTCCTGAAGGGGCGGTTCCTCTTCGGCATCAGCCCGGGCGCCCTCGAGTCGGATGCCGAGGCCCTCGGCATCCTCGAGCTGGACCGACGGGAGATGTTCGCCGAATCCATCGGCCACATCCTCGACATCTGGAAGGGCGAGCCGCCCTACGATCTCGAGGGGAAGCACTGGAAGATCACGACGCGCCGCACGCTCTTCCCCGAGGTCGGGCTCGGCCCGATCGTGAAGCCCTACCAGAAGCCGCATCCCCCCGTCCTCGGGACGGTGGTCGCCCCGCACTCCGCGAGCGCGACGGAGATGGGGCGACGGGGATTCCTTCCCATCTCCGCGAACTTCCTGATGCCCGAATGGGTCCCGACCCACTGGGCCAACTACGTCAAGGGCTGCGAGGAGGTCGGGCGGACGCCCGATCCGGGGGACTGGCGGGTCGCACGGTCGATCTTCGTGCATGACGACCACCGGACCGCCCTCGACTACGGAAGGACGAACGAACGCAGTCCCTACCGCTTCTACTACCGGCAGCTCTTCACGAAGCTGAAGAAGCTCGGCCGGCACGCCGCCTTCAAGCCCACCGCCGACTTTCCGGACAAGGATCTGACCCTCGACTTCATCGTTGACCGTCTCGTCATCGCGGGTGACCCGGCGAGCGTCACGGAGCAGCTCCTCTCGTTCCGCGAGGTGACCGGGGACTTCGGAACCCTGCTCTGTGCCGGCAAGGACTGGGAGGACGCCACGCTCGGGCGGCGCTCGATGGAGCTGATGGCCGAGAAGGTGATGCCCGCGGTCAACGCCGCCATCGGCCAATCCGGCGGACCGGGCGGGCTTCGTTGACAGGTCCGGCAACCCCGCCTATGTTCGGGCTCGGTGCTGCCCGCCCCCCGGTTCCGACTCGGGCGTGCGCCCCGGGTCGTCAAGGAGCAGTGCCTCGATGGTGATGAAGCCGCGCGACCGCATCGACTACTCGGCAATGCCCGACCGTGCGCCGCTCGCGCTTCCCGACGGCAAGCGCGTGGCGGTGTGGGTGATCGTCAACATCGAGAACTGGGACATCGAGAAGCCGATGCCGCGCACCGTGCTTCCGCCTCCCGGCCACCAGGTCCACATCCCCGACGTCCCCAACTGGTCGTGGCAGGAGTACGGGATGCGGGTCGGGTTCTGGCGCTTCCACGAGGCGCTGGTCTCACGCGGGATTCCGGTGACGATGTCGGTGAACGGTTCGGTGTGCGTCCAGTACCCGCGGATTGCGGGGGCGGCGCGGGACGCGGGCTGGGAGTTCCTCGGCCACGCCTACCATCAACGCCCCACCCACCTCATCGAGGACCAGCGCGAGGACATCCGCCGAACCATCGACACGATTCGCGACTTCACGGGGCACGCCCCCCGCGGCTGGATGGGGCCGGGGCTCACGGAAACCTTCGAGACGCCGGATTTCCTTGCCGAAGCGGGCATCGAGTACGTCGCGGACTTCCCGATGGACGACCAGCCCTTCGACATCCGCACGGAGCACGGGACGCTGACCTCGATTCCGTACACGGTGGAGCTGAACGACATCCCGATGATGCTCATCCAGCACCACAAGGCGGCGGAGTTCTACGACCGGTGCATGGACAGCTTCGAGCGCCTCGACCGGGAAGGGGAGGGCAACGCCCGCGTGATGGCCATCGCGGTGCATCCCTACATCTCGGGAACGCCATTTCGGATCAAGTATTTCGAGAAGGTGCTGGATGCAGTGTCGAGTGCGGACGGGGCGATCATGTGGACCGGAAGCCAGGTCGTCGACTGGTACCGTTCCTCCGTGGCGTCCACCAGCCGGAGGGAGTGACGAATGAAGCCGGCACCATTCGCCTACGTCCGGGCCGCGACCCTCGACGATGCGCTTCGGACCCTCGAGGAACACGGAGACGGCGCGCGGGTCCTCGCGGGGGGGCAGAGCCTGATGGCGACCCTCAACATGCGCCTCTCCGCTCCGGAGGTGCTGGTCGACATCGGACGCGTGGACGGACTCGCCGGAATCGAGGACACCGGCGACACGCTCCGGATCGGGGCGATGACCCGGCACGTCGAGGTGGAGACGTCGGAGCTGGTGGCGGAGCACGCACCGCTCGTCGCGAGCGCCATGCCCCACATCGCGCACCCCGCGATCCGAAACGCCGGGACCTTCGGAGGGTCCATCGCCTTCGCCGATCCCGCGGCCGAGCTTCCGGCCTGCGCGGTCGCCCTGGGTGCACGCATGACCATCGCGGGGAAGGCCGGGAGCCGCACGGTCGAGGCAGACGCGTTCTTTCGCGGACTCTACGAGACCGCCATCGCGCCCCGCGAGATTCTGACCGCGGTCGAGGTCCCGAAGATCGCGCCCGGCTGGAAGTCCGGGTTAATGGAGCTCGCGCGCCGCCACGGGGACTACGCAATCATCGGCCTCGCGGCCCATGTCGAGGTCGAAGGCGGCCGGTTCGGCGGCGGACGGCTCGTGTTCTTCGGGGCCGGCGACCATCCGGTAGCGGCGGCGCAGACCGCAGCCCTCCTCGAAGGAGAGACCTGGTCGGACCGGCTCGCCGACCGGCTGGCCGCCTCGCTGAAGGAGGAGCTCGACCCCTTCGAGGACCTCAACGCCGATGCCGCGATGCGCCGGCACCTCGCCGGGGTGCTCGTCAAGCGGACCCTCGGTCCGCTCGCCGCGGCCTGAAGGGGAGGGACGCAAGCATGGACACGAACGTCGATGTCTCGATGCGGGTCAACGGCGACCCGGTCAGCCGCCGGATCGAGGCGCGCATGAACCTCGTCGACTTCCTGCGCGAGGAGCTTGGCCTCTCCGGCAGCCACGTCGGCTGCGAGCACGGGGTCTGCGGTGCGTGCACGGTGCGGGTGGACGGGCGGATCGTCCGCGGCTGCCTGATGGTCGCGGCCCAGGCGGACGGCGCGGACGTCACGACCATCGAAGGGCTGAGCGACACCGGCGAGATCCGCGCGCTCCAGGACGCGTTCGTCGAGCGCAACGCGCTCCAGTGCGGCTACTGCACGCCCGGCATGCTGCTCACCCTCGCCGAGCTCATGGAACGCAATCGCGCCGCGAGCCGGAGCGAGATCCGCGAGTTCATCTCCGGCAACTACTGCCGCTGCACGGGCTACGAGGCGATCGTGGACGCGTTCGAGATGGCCCGGTCCGCCCGGTCTGGTGGCGGGGGAGACGCCGCATGACCGATCTCATCGCCGACCGCTGGATCCTCGACCGGCCGAACTCCTACATCGGCCGCTCCGTCCCGCGGCCCAACGCGCCGCGCCTCGCGGAAGGCCGCGGCACCTTCGTGGACGACGTCCCGCTCGGCCCGCGCGCCGGACACGTGGCCTTCGTCCGCTCCCCGCACGCCCACGCCCGCATGCGCTCGATCGACACCGAGGCGGCACGGGCTTCGCCGGGGGTGATCGCGGTCCTCACGGGGCGCGATCTCGCCGCGATCCACGACCCCTGGATCGGAGTGCTCACCCACCTCGAGGGTCTCAAGTCCGCGCCGCAGTACGCCCTCCCTCTGGATACGGCGACCTGGCAGGGCGAGGCGGTGGCGGCGGTCGTCGCCGACAGCCGCGCGCGCGCCGAAGACGCGGCGGAGCTCGTCGCCATCGTCTGGGAGGTCCTGCCCGCGGTCACCGATCCTGCAAGCGCCCTGGACCCGGATACCCCCGTCATCCACGAGAGCCTCGGCGACAACCTCGCCTGGCGCCGCAACGTGGACTTCGGCGACATCGAGGCGGCGTATGCGGAGGCCGATCACGTCATCGAGGAGACCTTCGTCTTCGCCCGGCACACCGGGGTGTGCGTCGAGCCTCGCGCCATCCTCGCGGACTGGAATCCCGCGGAGGAGCAGCTCACGGTCTGGCACAACACCCAGTGCCCGCACATGATCCAGAACATCCTCGCCACCCACTACCGCCTGGACGAGCATCGGGTGCGGGTGATCGCGGGCGACGTCGGGGGCTCGTTCGGGATCAAGGTGCACACCTACGCGGACGAGATTGCGACCGTCGGGCTCTCCATCCTCCTCAAGCGCCCGGTCAAGTTCGTGGCGGACCGGATGGAGAGCTTCGTCACCGACATCCATGCGCGCGCCCAGACCGTGAAGGGCCGGATCGCGGTCCGCAACGACGGCACCATCCTCGGGTTCGAGATCGACGCCCTGAGCGGCATCGGCCCCTATTCCATGTACCCGCGCACGAGCGGCATCGAGGCGAACCAGATCGTCAACCTGATGGGCGGTCCCTACGAGTTCGACCACTACCGGGCGCAGGCGACGGTCGTCTTCCAGAACAAGAACATGATGTGCCAGTACCGGGCCGTCGGGCATCCCGTCAAGTGCGCGGTGACCGAGGGGCTGGTCGACGCGGCGGCGCGGGCGACCGGTCTCGACCCGGCCGAGCTCCGCCAGCGCAACCTGCGCGCGGACGATTCCTATCCGTGCCGCTCTGTGCAGGGGCTGCCCTTCGAGAACCTCTCCCACGAGGAAAGCCTCGCGAAGCTCCTCGAGGCGATGGACTACGAGGCGCTCAAGGACGAGCGCGACGCCCTCCGGGAGGAGGGGGTCTACCGCGGCATCGGCCTCGCGAGCTTCATCGAGGTGACCAACCCGTCCGCCATGTTCTACGGGGTGGGCGGGGCGCGCATCTCCGCCCAGGACGGGGCGACGATGCGCCTCGATGCGCGGGGGAACGTCTTCGTCGCGACGGGGGCCACCGAGCAGGGGCAGGGGATGGAGGCGGTCATCTCGCAGGTCGCGGCGACCGCGGTCGGCGTTCCCCCGGAGCGGCTCAAGATCGTCACCGGCGACACCGAGCACACCCCGTACGGGGGCGGCACGTGGGCGTCGCGGGCGGCCGGGATCGGAGGCGAGGCGGTCGCCCGGGCGGGCCGGGCCCTGCGCGAGCAGATCCTTCGCGCCGCGGCGACCATGCTGCAGGAGGACGCCGCCAACCTCGATATCCGGAACGGGGTCGTGGTGGAAGCGCAGACGGGTGCGGAGCGGATCGGCCTCGACGAGATCGGACGCATCTGCTACTACCGCCCCGACACCCTCCCGGACGGCTTCCAGTCCGAGCTCGTCGCGACCCGGCACTACGTCCCGCGCAAGTACCCCTTCGCGTTCACCAACGGGGTGCAGGCCTCGTACCTCGAGGTCGACGTGGAGACCGGGTTCATCACCCTGCTCGATCACTGGTGCATCGAGGACTGCGGGACGGTCATCAACCCGCTCCTCGTCGACGAGCAGATACGGGGCGGCATCGTGCAGGGCCTCGGCGGCGCGCTCTTCGAGGAGTGCGTCTACGACCGGGACGGGCAGATGCTGAACGCCACCATGGCGGACTACCTGGTGCCGATGGCGGCGGAGCTCCCGGACATGCAGTGCGGGCACGTGGAGTCTCCGACCGCCGAGTCCGACCTCGGCGCCAAGGGCGCGGGGGAAGCGGGCACGTGCGGGGCGCCGGCGGCGGTCATGAACGCGCTCAACGACGCTCTCGCGCCGCTCGGCGCGAGCCGCCTGACCGACATGCCCTTCACCCCGCGGAAGGTGCTGCGCGCCCTCGGCCGGATCTGACCGGCCGGGCGCGGGAATCGCCCGCGCCCGCAGCTCGGAGCGTCGCGGATCAGTCCGCCGCTTCGACCACGTTGCCCTTCTCGTCCAGGCCGAGCCCGGTCTCCGCCGCGCGTTCCAGGACCGACTTTGCCCAGCCGACCCGGCCCGCGTCGGTGCCGCCGAGGATCGCCATCAGGTAGGCGTGCCCCTCCCCGACGTTCCGGAAGCCGCGCATCACTCCGACCGGGACCGAGACGCAGTCGAAGGTATCGAGGATCACTTCGTTCTCCCCCTCGTCGCCCCAGAAGACGGACCACCGGCCGCTCAGCGCGATGAACACCTCGACGGTGGTGTGCGAGTGGAGCGCCGCGCCCTTGCCGGACTCCGCGCCGACGTAGGTGACGTTGAAGCCCTCGACCGCCGTGATGGCGGGCTTGAGCTCCGCGTCCTCGGTCACCCCCTGCCCGATCACGTTGTAGATGTCGCGGATGTGCTCGGGAATGCGCGTGTCGACGAACGCCTGCTTCGACGGGCGAAGCTCCTTGAAGCGCGCGGTCCGCTCCAGCATCTGGTCCATGCTGACCTGAACTTCCGCCATGGCTCTTCCTCCGTTTCCCGAATCCCCGCCGCTCCCTGCGGTCAACTCCCCGGTCACTCTCTCGGACTCCATCGACCGCCGCGCCGACGACGGACGTCCGGCGGGGGGCGGCAAGGGTCGGGGGCCGAGTCTACCCCGATGCACTCGGGGATGCGGGCCGAGGTGCGGTTCGGCCGGGAAGCGGCGGGACGGCTTCGCGCCCCTCGCGACGGCCTCCTTCCCCCCGGAACGGCCGGACAAGGGAGTCGCGGGGCGGCGTCATTCGCCGACGCGGGCCGCACCGGGAGGCCGGACCGCCCGAACCCGGGGCACGGGTCACTACGCCGGTGGCTTGCCGCCCGGCCAGACCGGACTTCCCGCGAGCTCCTCCCACCCGATGGGGGCGCGGCAGCCTGCGGCGGCGGCCGCAGGCTCGGCCGATGCATCCCAGTTGCCCGCGATGAAGCGGTGCCCGGTCCAGGTGCCTCCGGTCTCCGAGCAGAGCCACAGGACCGGCGGAACCATTGCCGAGGGCGGCACCATCGCGGCGCGGTCGATGCCGGACTCCTCCGGCACCATCGGGGTGTCCGCGGGGCCGCCGGGGACCACGACGTTGACGGTGACCCCGGTCCCCGCGAACTCCTTCGCGTGACCGGCGGCCATCGCCTCGAGTCCGGCCTTCGGAGGGGAGTAGGGATGGAACTTCCCGCGCAGCATGGTGAAGAAGCTGGTGGTGACGTTGATGACGCGCCCCCAGCCCTGGGCGAGCAGCCCGTCGATCGCCGCGCGGGTCATGTACCAGGCCCCGGAGAGGTTCACCGCTACGAACCGGTCCCAGGTCTCCGGGGTGATCTCGTGGATTTCCACGAGTCTGGCCATGTGGTCCATCCGGATGATCCCCATCCCGAGCGCACCGTTGTTGACGAGGATGTGCAGCCCTCCCAGCTTCTCCCGCGTGTGCGCCACCGCGGCCTCGCATTCGGCGTAGCTCGCGATGTCCATGCGCCGGGTGAGGAGCCGGCCGGTTCCGGCCTCGTCCGCGTGCACGCCCGCGAGCTCGGCGAGCCGTCCCGCGTCGATGTCGAGCGCGGCCACTTTCGCGCCGGCGCCGAGGAGACCGCGAACGAGCTCGCGCCCGAATCCGCCCGCCGCCCCGGTGACGATCGCGACCTTCCCTTCCAGCTCCGTGTTCATGCGAGGTTCCCTTGCATTTCGGTCGGGACGACAGCCCGAGCTACGCCCTTGGTACGCCGACTGCCGCGAGCAGCTCGAAGTCGGAATCGGCCGTCTCGAGGGCCGCGCCGTGACGGTCGGCGCAGGCCGCGATGACGATGTCGGTAGCCGGAACGGTGACGCCGCTTGCCCCTGCCCGCTGCGCGAGTGCATGTGCGGCGCTCCAGACTTCGTCGTCGATGGGGAGCTCGGGCAGGATCCGGGCGAAGTCCCGGAGGACGCTGCGCTCCCGTTGTCCGCGTGCCCCGTTCCAGAGCTCGAGCTGAACCAGCGGGCACCAGCAGGCGTGCCCGATCGTGAGGGCGGTCTCGACTCGAGCCCGAACGTTCTCGTCGCCGTCCGGCCGAAGCATGTGAATCCAGGAGGAGGTATCGACGAGGATCAACGGCTCAACCCCGGCGTCGCGCAGCCTGAAGCTCCTCGGGCGCGATCAGGTCGGGGCACGTACCGGCGAATCTCGTGAGAGCCGCGAGACGCATGCGGCGGTTGAAGTCCTCGATCGCGCGGACGATCGCCTCGCGCTTCGTCTTCGCGTTCGTGAACCGGATTGCATCCTTGAGCTCGCCGTCGGGAATATCCACGGTAGTCTTCATGATGCGAAATTATCAGCCATTGGAATCCAGTTCAATCAGATTGTTAATCGAAGCAGCGTACTTCGCCCGTCTGTCCGGCCGCCGGCGCGGGCCGCATGCGGTTCGCCGGATTGTCATCACCCCCCACTCGACGGCGCCTGTGGAGAACCCGAGTCGCGAGGTGTTCCCCCTTGACACGGGCGTTCCGCTACGGGTAATCGTCCCTGGGTGGTTCAGCCCGAACGGCTCCGAACCCGCTCCAGTTCCGGAGGAACCCGCCCAATGGCCCGCCAGATCGTCGACATCTCCATGCCGCTCGAGAACGAGGTGATTTCCGACCCCCAGCCGTACAGCCCGAAAATCACCTATTTCAACCACCATCAGTCGTACGAGCAGATGGCGCCCTTCTTTCCCGGGCTGAAGAAGGAGGACCTGCCGGACGGCGAGGCGTGGGCGGTCGAGATGGTGCAGCTCATCACCCACAACGGCACCCACCTCGACGCGCCCTATCACTTCGCCTCGACCATGAACCGGGGCGAGCGCGCCATCACCATCGACGAGGTGCCGCTCGACTGGTGCATGCAGCCCGGCGTCAAGCTCGACTTCCGACGCTTCGACGATGGCTACGTGGTGACCGCGGACGACGTCGCCGCAGAGCTCGAGCGGATCGGCCACGATCTCCGGCCGCTCGACATCGTGGTGGTCAACACGCGCGCGGGGTCGGCCTACGGCGACGACGACTACGTCGATGCCGGGTGCGGGATGGGCTACGACGCGACCATGTACCTTCTCGAGCGCGGGGTGCGCCTCACCGGCACGGATGCCTGGAGCTGGGATGCGCCGTTTTCCCATACCGCCGAACGCTACGCCGAGACCGGGGACGCCTCGATCATCTGGGAAGGGCACAAGGCGGGCCGCGACATCGGATACTGCCACCTCGAGAAGCTCCACAACCTGGAGGCGCTGCCGGGCGACGGCTTCACCGTGTGCTGCTTTCCGGTCAAGATCCGCGGCGCATCGGCCGGCTGGACCCGCGCCGTCGCCATCCTGGACGAGTGAGAGGAACGGGGGCGGCCCGGTAGCGGGCTCGTCCGGCCGTGCTCGCCGCCGTCGTCCCGACACAGGTGTCAAGCGGATGACGATCCCTCCCGGGGCAACGGTCTCGTGCGCGACATCCCCGGGCTTCCGAGGCGGATGCCGGCCGGTCAGGGGCGGATGACGATCTTTCCAAAGACTTCGCGTTCCTCGATGCGGCGGAAGCCTTCGCCCGCCTCCTCGAGCGGCAGCACGCAGTCGACGACCGGCGCGAGGCGCCCGTCCCCCACCATTTCGAGCAGGGTCTCGAGGTCGGCGACGGTCCAGGAGTTCGACCCCCGGATCTGGAGCTCGAAGGTCCAGATGTAGCGAAGGTCCGTCTTCGGGTCGAAGCCGGCGGTCGCTCCGCACGTCAGCATCCGTCCCCCCCGCTTCAGGGTCTTCATGCAGGGCACCCAGGTCTCGCCGCCGGTGAAGTTGATCACCACGTCGACCCCGCCCTCGTAGGAGCGCCGGTAGGGCTTGCCGTAGCGTTCGTGCACCCACTTGACGTAGTCCGTTTCCGCGTAGTTGACCCCGTGGTCGGCACCGAGCGCCGCGAGGCGGGCGAGCTTGTCCGCCGAGCTCGCGCACACGATGACCTCGGCGCCCGCCATCTTCGCGAGCAGCAGGCAGGCGGTGCCCACCCCGCCGCTCGCGCCGAGCACCAGCACCCGTTCGCCGGACGCGATCCGGTCGTTCTCGAACATCATGCGGTGGGCGGTCCCGTAGGCGACGGGGAGGGAGGCGGCCTGCTCGAAGCTCACCTCGTCCGGCATCGGGACGAGCTGCCGGGCGGCGACGCGGCAGTACTCGGCGAGCCCGCCGTGCATCGTCTCCCCCATGAGCCCGCCCTTCACCCGGTTCACCGGGTCGACCAGCACCCGGTCGCCCGGTTGCCATCCTTCGACCCCGGGGCCGAGCTCCGCGACCTCGCCCGCGATGTCCAGGCCGGGGATCACCGGAAACGTGAGGCGGATGCCGGGCATGCCCCGGCGGGTGAATACGTCGTGGTAGTTGAGGGAGGACGCGCCCACCCGGATGACGACCTCGCCCTCGCCCGGGGCAGGGTCCGGAAAGTCGGTCCGGAGCGCGAGCACCTCCGGTCCACCGTTTCGTTCGATGACGACTGCCTTCATCTCTTCGGCTTCCTCTCTCAGCCCGCCGTGGTTCCATAGGTGCCGCGTCCGACCGCGACGAGCCGTCCCGCGTCGTCGGTCACGTCGATGTCGACCAGCCCGACCGTGCGGCCCGCGCGCCGCACCCGGGCGGTCGCGGTCAGCGACGTGTCGACGGCGGGGCGGAGGTAGTCGGTACGGAAGTTGATGGTGGGAACCGGGCCGCCCGCGTGAAGGGCGAGCGCGTAGTCGCCCGCCGTGTCGATGAGGGCCGCGATCGGGCCGCCGTGCCACTGACCGGTGCCGGCGCGGCGCTCGAACTCGGGACGCATCGTCATGCTGACCGCGATCTCGAGCGCCTGCGCGTCGAGGCCGACGACCTTCATGCCGCAGCCGCGGATGAAGGGGGACCCGTCGAGCATTGCCTGCACGTCGGAAACGGTGAGCGGTTCCGTCATTGTTGCTTCTCGCGAGGAATGGGGGAGGCGGTGGCGGGCGGCGATACCGGGCTCGAGGGCCGGGACGTCCCGCGTGGCGCCGCGGCCGGGTCCCTGGTGAGGGCGGCACGAACAAGGGCCGCGGCCCGCGCGGCAAGCTCGCGCCGGTCAATCTTGTTCGTGCCCCCGAGCGGGAGCTCCGGGAGGAAGAACACGCGCCGCGGGTGCTCGACGGCGGGCCCGCTCGCGAGCGCGTATCCCTTCACTGCGTCTTCGTCCGGCGAAGCGCCCCCGGCCGGCACCACCCAGGCGACCGGCATGTGGCCGCGGACCTCGTCCGCGACCGGGACCACGCATGCCTGCGCGACCGCCGGCATGGACTCGAGGCGGCGCTCGACCTCCTCGGCATGGACGTTCTCGCCGTTGCACACGAACATGTCGTCCTCGCGTCCGAAGAAGTAATGGAAGCCCTCCGCGTCGCGGCGCATGACGTCGCCGGTTCGATAGTACCCGTCCGCCGTCATCGCCTCCGCCGTCTTCTCGGGGAGCCCATGGTAGCCCGGCATGACCGCGGGGCACTTCATCTCGAGCACCCCGCGGTCGGATTCCCCGCCGTCCGGTCCGACGAGGCGCAGCTTGACGGTCGGGTGGCGGCAGCCGAGCGCGAGGGCCGGGGTCGGCCGCCCGTCCGGGTGCGGGCCGAAGACCACCGGACCCGCCTCCGTCGTGCCGTATCCGATCTGGATCCGCGCCGCCGGGAATGCCTCTTCAAGACGTGCGATCAGCTCCGGCGTGACGGGCGCCGAGCCCATGCGGATGCCGCGCACCGACGAGAGATCGGTGGCCGCGAGGCGTTCGGTCTCCCGGCAGACGAGGGCGAGCATGGTCGGAATCGACGTGATGAGGGTGCACCGGTGGCGCTCGATTGCGTCGATGTAGCCTGCGGCATCGAAGCGCGGCATCAGGACGACGGTCGATCCGCAAGCGAGGGAGAACTGGGCGAGGGCGAGGGCGTTCATGTGGTAGAGGGGAGCCGCGACGAGGATCCGCTCCGCTCGATAGTCGACGTTCGGACGCCGGCGCTCGTCGATGACCCACCGGTGCCCGTGATGGGTGAGGGGCACGCCCTTGGGCGGGCCGTTCGACCCCGACGTGTAGAGGATCATCGCCACCTCGCCGGGCTCGGGCCGGACAACCTCCCCATCGTCAACGGAGGGAAGCCGGCCGACCTCGGCGAGGGCCATGCGGTCGAGCCCGTCCGGGAGGTCGGGGAGGGCGTCGTCGGAGAGCGCCAGCCGCGCGCCCGAATCCCCCAGGATGTGCGCGACCGTCGCGCCGGGGAGCCGGATGTTGACCGGCACCGCGACCAATCCGGCCTGCATGATGCCGAGAACCGCGACCAGGTACTCCGCCCGGTTGGCGGAGAGGATGGCGACCCGATCGCCGCGTCGAAGTCCACGCGCGCGGAGGGCGCCGGCCACCGCTCGCGCGCGTTCGTGGATGCGGCCTCCGGTCCATGTCGCGTCGCCCGCGCCGGTGTCGACGACGAGGACCCGCTCGCGATCGACTGCGAGATCGACCAGATCGCCCAGGTTCCGAGATTCTGGTGGTGAAGGCGGCAAGGGTCTCTTCCGCGCCACCCGGAGCCGCGCAATCCGCGGTCCGGACGCCGGGTTCGGGCGAGGGACTAAAGGAACTTGACGGACGCGACGAAGATGCCGGTGTTCGCGATCACGATGTCGAGGGCGACGGTGGGCATGTCGGGCCTGAGGTTGAAGATCTCCATGAAGCTGAACGTGTGGTCGCCGCCGCGAGCCGGGACCTTGACACAATCGGAAACCACCCGCAACGGCGCTTTCGCCCGATGGCCGTCGGCCGCTCGGCCGGACGATGCAGGTTCGGCGGAGCGGCTGGGCACGCGAGCGTCGGGAGCGGTAGGATTGCCTCGGAAAGGTGGTACCGGCGGCACGGGAGCGGGAGATGGACCGACGTCGATTCCTCGGGGTGGGAGCCGGGCTCACGGCCGGGTTCGCGGGGCTCGGACCGGCGGCGGGCGCGACCGAGGCGCCCCGCATCCGGAGCTACGTCACCCTCGGGCGAACCGGTCTCCAGGTCTCGGACATTTCGTTCGGCTCGAGCCGCTCCTCCGACCCGGACCTCGTCCGCCACGCGGTGGAGCGGGGGGTCACGTACTTCGACACCGCCGAAAGCTACCGCGGGGGCCGGGCGGAGGAGGCGATCGGCGAGGCGCTCGCGGGCCGGCGCGACCGCTTCGTCATCGCGTCGAAGCACAAGGCGTGGAGCGGCGAGACCCGCAAGTCCATGGCGTCCGCCCTCGAAGGGTCGCTGCGGCGGCTTCGAACCGACTACGTAGACATCTACTACAACCACGCGGTGAACGACGTCCGGAGGTTGCAGAACCCCGAGTGGCGTGAGTTCACGGAACGGGCGGTACGCGACGGCAAGATCCGCCACCGCGGGGTGTCCGGGCACGGCAGCGCGCTTGCCGAATGCCTCGACCACGCGCTCGACCACGACCTCGCCGACGTGATCCTCGCCGCCTACAACTTCGCCGAGGACGCGAGCTTCTTGGAGAAGATGCGCGCCCGCTTTCATTTCGTCGCCCCGCAGACCGGGCTCGCGCGGGTGCTCGAGCGGGCGAGCGCCAAGGGGGTCGGGGTGCTCGCCATGAAGACCCTGATGGGCGCACGCCTCAACGACATGCGTCCCTACGAGACCGGCGGCGCGACCTTCGCGCAGGCTGCGTTCCGGTGGGTGCTGTCGAGTCCGCACGTCGACGGACTGCTCGTCTCCATGACGGACACCGCGGCCATCGACGAGTACGTCGCCGCCTCCGGGGGCGGAGAGGTCTCCGGGGCCGAACTGTCCCTGCTCGGGCGCTACGCCGAGCGGCAGGGTTCCCGTTACTGCCGTCACGGCTGCGGTGCCTGTGGCGAGAGCTGCCCGTCCGGGGTCGAGATCGCCGAGGTGCTTCGCACCCGGATGTACGAGGTCGACTACCGCGATCCGCTGCTCGCTCGCATGGATTACGCCGCCCTCGGTCCGCACGACGCTTCCGCCTGCCTGACCTGCGACGGAACGCCGTGCCTCGGCGCGTGTCCGGCCGGCATTCCCGTCCCCTCGTTCACCCGGGACGCCGCGCTTCGGCTCGGTGGAGCTGGTCCGGCAATCGCGTGAACGTCTTTCTCGCCCACTTCCTATTCGTACTCGCCGCCTGGACGGTGGTCATCAAGTACCTGTTCCCCGTCGCCTACGCGATCGCGCACGGGCTCCCGCCCGCGACCCACGTGTACCTCGACTTCTGGCCCGTGGCGCACGTGTGGCTCGGCTGGGCGCTGCTCGCCCGTCCGCGCTTCACCTATCTCCTCGCTCTCGCCGTCTCCCTCCTCGAGATCGGGATCGTGACGACGAAGTTCACGCTCTTCCTGCTGGCGCCCGAATGGACGATCTGGACCACCAACTGGTTCGTCAACAAGCTGTTCGTGCTCTCCTGCTTCGTCCTGATGCTCGCGCACCTGCTCGTGCGTCGAAACGACTACGCGCCGCACGTCGCCCTGGCGCGGGGCCGGAAGGAAGCCGGCGCCGTCGTGAGGTCCGGGGACCGTTGATCGTACGGAAGGTGTCCGTCTCCCCGTTTTCCCCGGCGGTCGGGCGACGGAAATCCGTTCGGTCGCGGGGGCTTCGGGTCGAGGTCGAGGATCGGGGCCGGTCGACGGAAAAGCGAGGCAGTCCTGGCAGGTGCCGGCGCCGTGCCGGTGGCGCGAGCTCCGCTTCTCGCCGGCGACGGTAGAATGCGTCAGCCGTTCCGAGTCCCCGGCGGGTCCCGCAGGAGCGCGCCAAGCCTCTTTTCGGTTTCAGCCCGAATGTCTTCCGCGTCGCTCTGCAATTCGGACACCGCTTCGTCCTGGTAGCGTTTCGCGATGTCGCGCGCCTTATCCTGCAGCCGGCCGAGCTCGTTCGAGGCTTCGGCGAAGACCTCGGAGAGCTCGCTCGCCGCTCTCCGCGCGGTGGTGCCTCCCGGGGAGCGAGGAGGGCCGATGTAGATTTCGAGGTCCAGCGCGGAGGCCAGTCTCGACACCTGTTCGTAGGTCAGGCCGCGGTGCCCGCGTTCGATTCGACTGATTGCCGGCGCATCCATGCCCACCCGCTCGCCGAGCTGGCGTTGGGTAAGGCCCATCTCGCCCCGCCGCCGTCTGATCCGCTCCCCCAACATGGGTCAATATTGCCAAACAGGCAACGAATCGGCAAATTTTTGCTTGATAAGCAATGGCAAATGCAGCAAACTTGCACAACGGACAAGTCTGGAGGGGCGGGATGCCTTTATCTGAATGGATCCGAGAGGAAGGCTGCACGCAGCGCGCGGTAGCGCGGCGCTTCGGCGTATCCCCCTCGACGTTGAGTCGACTGTTGCGGGGCGAACGGTCCCCGAGCGCATCGCTGATGCGGCGCGTGTTCGAAGTGACCGATGGCAAGGTGACGCCGACCGATCTCGTTGTCATTCCAATCGATCCGCCCGAGAATCGGGCCGCGTAGGCGCGCCGGGGGTATTTCCGCGTAGCGCAATTGACTCTCCGCGCGACGGCCACTTCGCGCATGTCTTGCCGCGATGCGGGTCGGGTGCAATGCGACGCACCCGGGAGTCGGCGGCCATCGAGTGAAGGCGAAAAGACTCGGGATGCCCGGATCAGCGCCATCCTGAATTCCGCGGCATCGCGTCTGTGGCGCGTCATGATCGTCACCGGCGGAGCGACCCTCGATTCGCTCTCCGTCCAGGCCTCGGTCCCCGATCGGACGTGCCGGTCCCTCCTCGACTGCTGGAACGAGGCGGGTCTCGCGAGCGTGCACGGAGCAGGGAGCGCCCGTACGGCCGAGCTCACCACCCCGCGCGTCACACCCCCCGTGATCACCCGAAATGGCGACGGCTCCGTCACCTGCGTCTCCTGCCCGGACGAGAGCCACGTCACCGTCATTCAGCCCGGGTCCGGCGGGACGCGGTACGTCTTCACGAAGAGGAAGCCGGGACGATGAGGGAGCGTTGTCCCCACCGCCGGGCGGTCACGCCCCGGAGGCGGCATCCCGGAGCGCGTCGGGGGTGAGCGGCAAGTGTCGGGCGCGGACCCCGGCAGCGTCGAATACCGCGTTGGCGATGGCCGCCCCGGCGGGACCGCAGGAGGCTTCGCCCGCTCCGAGGAAAGGCTCCCCGGGCCGATCGAGCAGCACCGTATCGATCTCCGGAATCGCGTCGAAACGGAGGATGGGATAGGTCTCCCAGTCGCGGCTGACGATGCCGTCGCGGTTCCATGCGACCGCCTCGAGCAAGGTCCAGCTCGCAGCCTGGACGAAGCCCCCCTCGAGCTGGGACGAGAGCCCGTCGGGGTCCACGATCTCCCCGGCGTCGGCCGCGATGACCGCCCGTCGCAGGTCCACCCTTGCATCGTCGCCCACGGCGAGCTCCACCACGACCGCGCAGTAGCTCTTGCGGTTCTTGTAGCGGGCCACCGCGATCCCGCGGCCGATTCCGTTCCCCGCGCCGGCCGGCCGCTCGGACCACCCGAAGCGCTCGGCGGCCGTGTCGAGCACCGCGCGCGTGCGTGCGTCGTCGAGGTGCCGCCGGCGGTACTCGAGCGGATCGGCCCCCGCTGCGTGCGCCAGCTCGTCCATGAAGGACTCGGCCGCGAAGACGTTGGCATAGGCGCCGAGGGTGCGAAGCGCGGAGACCCGCAGCGGAAGGTCGTGGACGAGATGCTTGACGATGCGGGTCTCGCGGAAGGCGTAGGGCGGGGTCGCGTTTCGATGGATCCCGCCGTTCACGGTGAGATTCGGTTCTCGAGCCGGCGGCGGCGCCGCATCCGCGAGGTAGCGCGTGGAGACGAACCGTCCCGCCCGGGGCTCGGAGGTGCGAGGGGGTGGGCGCATGACGTGCGTGTCGCTGTAGGTATCGTGCGACCTGGGGAGCACGCCTTCACGATCGCTGCGGGGTTGGGAGGTGCGAGGGGGTTGGCGCATGACGTGCGTGTCGCTGTAGGTATCGTGCGACCTGGGGAGCACGCCTTCACGATCGCTGCGGGGTTGGGAGGTGCGAGGGGGTGGGCGCATGACGTGCGTGTCGCTGTAGGTATCGTGCGACCTGGGGAGCACGCCTTCACGATCGCTGCGGGGTTGGGAGGTGCGAGGCGGTGGGCGCATGACGTGCGTGTCGCTGTAGGTATCGTGCGACCTGGGGAGCACGCCTTCACGATCGCTGCGGGGTTGGGAGGCGGCAGGGCGCGGGCGCATGACGTGCGTGTCGCTGTAGGTATCGTGCGACCAATAACGGACGTTTCCGTCCCCGTCGAGATCGGCGCGAAGCTCCATCCGCATCGCGGGACCGTAGGGCTCCCACGCGTGCTCGTCCTCGCGCGACCACTTGAGCAGCACCGGGCGGTCGGGGACCGCGCGGGCGACGAGCGCCGCCTCGAGCGCGGCGTCGTCCGAACCGTTGTGTCCGTAGCAGCCGGCGCCCGGCGCGTGCACGACCTCCACCGATTCCGGGTCGAGTCCCAGGACCTCCGCGATACCGGCCCGCATCGGGTAGATCCCCTGCGAGTGGGTCCACACCGTGAGCACGGTGCCGTCGAAGCGGGCGAGGGCGGCCGAAGGAGCGAGGGATGCGTGCATCTGGTAGGGGCGCTCGTACGCCGCCCGCACCGTATGCGCGTCGTCGGGCGGGGGTCCGGGCACCGGTTCCTCGCACGGCCGGCCCTCGCGCACCGGGAAGCTCTCACGCCGGTTCCCGAGAAGCTGATCCCCTATCGGGCGTTCGTCCAGTCCTTCCGTCGAGGACCACCTCGCCGCCGCAGCGACCCGCGCGGCGGCCCGGATCGCCCGGTGCTCGTCCGCATGCGCTACCGCGAGGAAGCTCCCGTCACGAACGAGCCGCGCACCGTCGAGACGGGCCGCGAGCCCCTCCGGAAGCGCCGCGAGCCTCCCATGGTAGTGCGGTGGCCGAACCACCCTTGCATGCAGCAAGTCCGGAAGTTCAAGGTCGTGCAAGAAACGAAGCGAGCCGGTGACCGTCTCGCGAAGTCGAAGGGGCTCGATGGGCGGCGCGACGGCCACCGGGGCACGGTCCGAGCGGAGCATCGCGTCCGGATCGACGGGAAGGGCGAGGGGATCGCCCTCGACGAGCTCGCCGAAGCGAAGCGTCCGGTTCGTCTCGCGGGAGTGGACCAGCCCGTCGTGAACGTTCAGGGTCGCGGGCTCGACACCAAGGCGCTTCGCGGCCCTGCGGACCAGCTCGCGTCGAGCGGTCGCGGCCGCCACCCGAACGGCCTCGCCCGAGTGCTCCATCGAGTTGCTTCCCGAGGTGTAGCCCTCGTCGGGCGACACCCCGGTCCGGGGCGGGGACATCGAGATTCGATCGAAGGGCACGCCGAGCTCGCGCGCGGCGACGAGCGCGATTGCGGTCCCGATCCCCTGCCCGATGTCGACCTTGCCGGTCCGCACCTCTACGAACCCGTCCGGCCGGACGGTGATCCAGTCCTCCACGCGAGGGTGTGCCGCGAGGCTCGCCCCGACCTTCATCCGGGCACCTCCGACGCGAGCGCCCGGACCGCCCGCAACACTCGAGGATGGGCGCCACACCGGCAAAGGTGGGGTGCAAGGGCGGTGCGGATCGTGTTCTCCCGGGGAACCGGATCGCGTCGCAGGAGGGCGGTTATCGCGACCACGAGGCCCGGCGTGCAGTACCCGCACTGCGCAGCGCGCGCGTCGATGAGGGCCTGCTGCACCAGCCCCGGCCGCTCCGGCGTGCCGAGCCCTTCGACGGTTTCGATGCGCCGGCCCGCGAACTCGGCGGCCGGACGCACGCAGCTCATGGTCGACTCACCATCCACCAGCACCGCGCACGCTCCGCACTGTTCGAGGCTGCAGCCCACCTTGACTCCGGTCAGCCCGAGCCGATTGCGCAGCACGATGGCGAGCGGCGCGTCGGCGTCCACATCGACGGTGTGCCGTTCGCCGTTGACTTCGAGAGGGACCGTCCGCGTCACATGCCTGTCCATTGCGTTCTCCACGTCCCGCGCGAATCCGGTAGCTTCCACCTCTGACCTCGAGCCTCCGGGTCCGGTCGAGGTCCACGGTGGGCACCGGAGTCGCAGCGGCGTCGAAGCCCGTCGAGCTCTTCGTGCCGACCTCGTTGCGCTGGGCCGTCGATCGCTCAGGCAGCCTGGCGGGGCTGGTGGACCGCCAATGCGCCGAAACCCGGCCGCGTCCCTCCTCAGCCCTTCCGGTCGAGGAAGGCCCGCATGCGCTCGCGCGGCTCGCCGCTCGCGAAGCCGCGCGGGAGGCAGTCGATCCCGCGCTGCACCGCGTCGCGTAGCGGGAGCTCCTCCCAGTCCCGGAGGAGCTCCTTCTGGAGGCGGATCGCGACCGGGCCCGCGGAGCAGATCATGTCCAGCGTCCGCCCGATCTCCGCGTCGATCTCGCCGGCCGGGGCCAGGGACTCCACGAGTCCCCAGTCGTATGCCTGCTCGGCTTCGATGATCTCCCCGGTGTAGACGAGCCGGGCGGCGCGCCCCCAGCCGACGAGACGGGGGAGGAGGGCGGCCTCGATCACGGAGGGGAGGCCGACCTGCACCTCGGGCATTCCGAACCTCCCGGTCGCGTCCGCGACCCTGAGATCGCACGCCGCCGCGATTTCGAGCCCCGCCCCGAGGCAGTAGCCCGACATGCGGGCGACGACGGGGACCGGTGCGCGGCGGATCGCGTCGCACACATCGTGGATGGACGTGATGAAGGGTCGGGCCTCTTCGGGGGTCACGTCGACCATGAAGCCGATGTCCGCACCGCCGATGAGGGCTCGTTCGCCCTGACCGCGCAACACCACCGCTCTCACTTCGGGGCTCGCGCCGACCCGTTCGATGGCCGCGGCAAGGGCGTCGGCGTCGTCCTTCGCCACCACGTTGAGCTTCGCTTCGTTGTCGTAGCGGACTGTCGCCACGCGGCCGCCGTTCGGGTTTTCGTCGAATTCGATGTGGATATCGCCCACGTTCCGCCTCCGGGTGTCGTGCAAGTGAGAACGGAAGGGGCCTTCGCCGCCCCGGCCCGTCCGCGCGAATGCTAACCCGGGAGGATTGGCGATTTTTCCGGGTCGGAGCCATTTTCGCGTGTGCGGGACCCGGAAGCGCAATCGGTCCGTGGCCCTCGGCAGCACCGGAGCGCGAAGTCGGGAGCGCTTCGGCACCGACCGTGCCACCGCATGCCCCCCGCAGGGGGACCGCGCGGGACGCGAACGAATCCGGTTTAGAATCCGGCTCGAAATCTTCGAGGGGAGTCCCATGGGCCAGACGATCGAACTCACCGCTTCCGACGGACACAAGCTTGCCGCCTATCGCGCCGATCCGGCCGGCGCGCCCAGGGCCGGGGTAGTCGTCATCCAGGAGATCTTCGGGGTGAACGCGCATATCCGCGAGGTGGCGGACGACTATGCGGCCCAGGGGTATCTCGCAATCGCGCCCGCGCTGTTCGATCGGTCTCGGCCCGGCGTGGAGCTCGGCTACGACGAGAACGCGATCGCCGCGGGCCGCGATCTCGCTTTCGCGATGGAACCCGGCCTGCCGGTGCTCGACCTCGAAGCCGCCGTCGGCGTGGCCGCGAGCGCCGGAAAGGTCGGTGTGGTCGGATATTGCTGGGGCGGATCGCTCACGTTTCTCGCCGCCTGCAAGCTCGGCGTCGCCGCCGCTTCGAGCTACTACGGGGGGCAGATCGTCGCCGCCCTCGAGCGCGAGCCGAGCCTTGCCCCCGGCGCCCCGCTCATCATGCACTTCGGTGAGCATGACGCCGGGATCCCTCTCGCCGACGTGGACCGGATCCGCAAGAGCTTCCCCGAAGTCCCGATTCACATGTACGACGCGGGCCACGGCTTCAACTGCGACCACCGCGGGAGCTACGACGAGACGTCGTCCCGGACCGCCCGCGAGCGTACCCTCGACTTGTTTGCGAGTCATCTCGCGTCCTGACCGGGCGGTACCTGTCGCGGCAACCGCGTGTCGTTCTCGACGTGAACGCGTTGGCCGCGGATCCCGCCGGATCATCCGGCCGGACGGGAATCCCCGGTCCCGGCGCGGGGTCGGGCGCATAACGGCGTGGGCGCGGAACGCGAACGGAACGAAGGACCGGAGGGGGCTCGCGAGCCTCCGGATGGCGAGCCCGAGGACGAACGACCCGCGAGCGATTCCGAGGCGGAGGCGACGCCCCGGGGAGCGGTGACCGGGCTGGGCGGCCGGCTCGGATGGCATCGGACCGTCCTCGTGGATGGGGAGCCGCGTCCGGTGGCCTCGCTCCTTCGGCGCGGAGCAGCGCTCGCCGTCGACCTCTGCTTCGCGATGCTCGGCGCGTCCCTTGCCCTCGATGCCCTTTCGTTCTTCGTGCCGCTCGACACCGACCGGGCGACCGGACCCATTCTCGCGGTGTTCGGCGTTCTTGGCGTTTACATCCTGTGGCTGCGCGATCGGGGGGCGTCGCGCCCCGGCAGCTCGCTCCGCTACGGATTGAGCGCGGGGCGCCGGCTCCTTGGACTTCGGCTCGTTCCGGTGGCCGGCCCGCGGCGATTCACGCGGCCGGTCACGGTCGCGGACGCGGACGCGGCGGTCGGGCCGGGCGAGACGATGCGCATCATCCGCGCCGTGCTCCTCGGAGTGGCCGCGTCCCTCGTCGGGCTCCTCATCCTCGGCCACGCGGTGAGCCGCACGGTGGTGTTCGGGACCGTCGAAGACTACGCCGGGACGCATCAGCCATTCGCCGCGGAACGGGGAAGCGGGCCCGCCCTCGCGTCAATACCATCCGCGCTCGTCGTCGGGCGGAGCCGGGCCTACGTGCGGGTCGATGCCGAATGGGGGGATCTCGTCGACCCCCTCGAGTTCTTCCTCGAGCGGGGCGCCGCCGAATGGAAGGTTACGCTGGTACGGGTCGGCGGGGCCTCGTGGCTACCCCACTACGCCCTTTCCGCCCCCGACGCGGAGGTTCCGTCCCCCTGAGCCGTTTCCGATCGAGTCGAAGATGGCGCCGGCCGCGAGCTCGCCGTGGACCCGACACCGGCTCGGCTACCCGGTCCGCCGTTCGGGTCGGGGCCCGAACCGCCGTGCGCGGCCGCATCTCCCCGCCCGCTCGGGTGATGGCGGCGAAGAGCGCTTCCGTCGTTTCGAGCGGGTCCGCGCCGCCGCCCTCCCATTCGAACCCCACCGAGTCGGCTCCCGTCCGCGTCGGGTCGTGTCAGAGCGCGCCGAGCCCTTCGCCGACGCGGTCGAGGCGCATCCTCGCCCCGAACCGGGGCTCGAGAGAACGGATGATGATCGTGAAGTCGGCGAGCAGCATGCGCTCGATCGCGCGGTCGCTCTCCTCGGCATCGCCGGCCAGCACCGCCTCGTGGAGCGCCTCGAGGCGGCCGACCGAAGCGCGGCGCTCCTCTGTGGTCGAATTCGGGAAGTAGTGCAGCACCCGCATGCGGATGCCCGAATCGAGGACCTCTCCGAAGAACTTGACGAGGAAGATGTTGCCGGAGAGCTCGGCGAGATGGCGAAGCGCCTCGAGCTCGCGCTTGAGCGACGCCTCGAAGTCGTCCGCCCGCACCGCCCGCTCCACACGCCGCACCTGCTCGTGCAAGCGCGCCGCCTCGCTCCGGCCGGAAAGCGCCGCCGCCCGTGCCACCGCCCGGGAGATGATGAGCGCGGTATCGAGGTAGTCCCCGGCGTTGTCGAGGGAGAACGGCGCCACGATGCTGGTCCGGTTCGGGAGCACCGTCACGAGCCGTTCCCCCGCAAGGAGGAGCAGAGCCTCGCGGATGGGGGTGCGCGACACCTCGAAGCGGGCGGCGAGCGCGAGCTCGTCGAGGGCGGAGCCGGGCGCGATCCGCAGCCAGAGGATCTCTTCCCGGAGCACGTCGTACACCTGAAGGGCGCCGCGTCGCCCGCGCTTTCTCGGTTCCGCCTCCAATTTCGTCGCCATCTCCGCCGGCTCTTCCGACCACCGTTTCGGTCATTCCGCGTTATTGCATAATATTTGCATAATGCTAGACTCCGGGGAAGTCGGACACAGACGGAGTAGTCGAGATGAAGCGTTCCCTCCTCATGCTGGCCGCCGCCACGCTGGCCTTCTCGGGCGCCCAGAGCGCAACCGCAGAATCAAAGAAGGTCGCCTTCTTCGCGGCCGCGTCCCAGAACGGGTTCAATCAAGCCACCTACGAGGGCGTCGAGGCCAAGGCGAAGGAGCTCGGATACGAGGCCGAGATCTTCGACGGCAAGTTCGACGCCACCCACCAGTACAGCCAGATCGAGGACGTGCTCGCGAGCGAGCGCTTCGCAGGGATGATCGTCGCGCCCAACGACCCGGTCGGCATCTCGGGGGCGTTCGAGCAGGTGATCGCGGCCGGCGTGCCGATCGCGACCGTGCTCTTCCCGATCGGACCCGAGCTCAACACCCTCGAGCCGCAGGTGCCCGGCATCACCGCGACGGTCGCGTCGCCGCCGGTTCCGGGCGCGACCCTGCAGGCCGAGGCCGTCGCCGCGTACTGCGCCGACAGGGACCCCTGCAACGTCATCATCCTCATCGGTTTCAAGACCTTCCCTTTCGACAACCTCCGGCTCGAGACCTTCGAGAAGGTCCTCGCCCGGCATCCCAACATCAAGGTGGTGGGGACCGGCGAAGGCTGGTACTCGCCCGACCAGTCGCTCAAGGCCATGCAGGACATGCTCCAGGCGGCCAAGGACGTCCACGCGGTGCTGTCGAATGCCGACCAGCACCTGGTCGGGGCGGAGATCGCGCTCGAGGCCGAGGGGTACAACGTCGCCGACCTCTATCTCTCGGGGGGAGGAGCGGCCGCGATCTCGATCGACGCGATCCGCGAGGGGCGCTGGGACGCGACCCTCGCCTACTTCCCGAAGACCATGGGCGCGCTCGCGATGGAGCAGATCGCGAACGCCATCGAGGGCAAGCCCGTCACCAACGCCATCAACATGGACCACGCGGGCCCGCTCCAGGCGATGATCGACAAGGCGGTCCTCGACGCGAACCCCGACTTCAGGGGCGAGTGGGAGCAGTAGCGGGCGGTCCGCGCCGGGGGCCGGCCAGGTCCCCGGCGGGCGATCGCGGCCGGGAGGTGTCGACGTGACCGTTCACTACCGGGTGTCGGCCGACATCGGCGGCACGTTCACGGACATCGTCTACCAGGATTGCGCGTCCGGCGCCTGCGGCGCGACGAAGGTCCTCTCGACGCCGGACAACCCGGCCCTCGCGGTGCTTCGAGGCATCGAGGTCGCGGTTCCGTCCGACAGCGCGATCGACTTCTTCGTTCACGGCACGACCGTGGGACTGAACGCGCTCCTCACCCGGAGGGGGGCCAAGGTCGCGCTCCTCACCACCGAGAACTTCCGCGACATCTACACCATCCAGGGCAACGACCGCGGCGAGATCTTCTCGATTCGCTGGAACAAGCCCGAGCCCCTCACCCCGCTCGAGCACACCTTCACGGCGCGCGAGCGGATTGCGGCGACGGGCGAGATCGTGACGCCCCTCGACACGGGCGATCTCGACCCCCTCGTGGACGCGGTGCGAAGCGAAGGCTTCGAGGCGATCGCGATCGCCTTCCTCTTTGCGTTCAAGAACCCGAAGCACGAGCTCGAGGCGGCGGAGTACCTCGCCGCCCGCCTCCCGGGCCTGCCGATCGGGCTCTCGCACCGCGTCTCGCCGGAGTGGCGGGAGTTCGAACGGACCTCCACGACGGTCATGGACGCGTACCTCGCGCCGGTCGTGCGGGGCTATCTCGAGACCCTCGTCGGCGGGCTTGACCAGCGACTGCCGGGCGGCGGGAGG
>MKWU01001505.1_pt1 | contig 39718 bp, 38 predicted proteins | sample 809101 | NCBI WGS metagenome assembly MKWU01 (sample SAMN05860141, study PRJNA318959) | sponge metagenome | host: Aplysina aerophoba | place: Slovenia: Piran, Adriatic Sea, Gulf of Piran | collected 2013-05-07
TGCGTGGTGTACCCAATAGGAAATCGCGTCCTCCTGTGGGGCGTAGCCGATCTGGTAGGTGCTGCCGGCGAGGACTGCACTGCGACCGGATGCTAGGAAGGCAAGCAACTGCCGCACGTGTTCGGGCGTGGTGACTTCGGGCTGGATCCAGAACAGCACGTCGATTTCTGGGGGGATGGTGGGATTGCTATTGAGGTCTAGTTCGACGACCGGCCCGGCCTCGTTGAGAAAGGCCGCCAAAAGCTGGAAGGGCGGCGGTGCTGAGACGCCAAAGGTTGGTTGCGGCGGCGCACGTCCGGCTTGCAGTTGGGCAATGACGTACTCTTCTAGATAAGGCAGGTGCTCTGGCTCAATGCTTTGGACGAGTACTTCGGGTGCGTTGGCGCGTGCGATTACCAGCGAGGACCAGATTTTTTGCTCGGAATGCTCGTCGTGCAACACCCGCCGCACGCTGAAGGAGGAGGCTTTCTTGCTAGCGGCATAGCCGATGCCAGCGCGCCCGCTTTGGTCCGGGTCGATGACCCGATAGTCGATGCGGTTGGGCGCTTGGTCGCGCAGAGCCGACAGGAGCCGACGGACTTGGGGCTCGAGTTCTTTGAGGTGCGCCGGCATGTTTTCGCGGGCGGTGGCAAAGTAGGTGATGGAGAGCGGGGTTTCTAAGGAGCGGAGGTAGCGCTTGGTCGCCGGCGCGAGCGTGGCGATGTCGTCTCCTGCTAGGTCTAGGGTCCAACTCCCCGTCAGGTTCAGGAGGCGGCCGGCGTACGCGACTATGCCCAACAACAGCGCGAAAGCCAGCGCAATTTGGAGCAAGAAGTGCCGCTTCAATACTTGGATCTCTGGAGGCTGAGATAGTTCATCGCGACGAAAAAGCCGCACATCAATGCGAAGTACAATAGGTCGGCGAGGGCGATTACTCCGCGGCCAAAAGCCTCGTAGTGGGGCAGGACCGATATGGTCTCGTACAGCCAAGTGCCCGGCTGATAGGCCGGGGCTAGCCCGTCGAGGACCTCGACGACTTTCTCGTGCCCGCTGAGCACGAAGAAGAAGCCGAAGAGCGCGGCGAGCACAAAGGCGACGATCTGGTCGCGGGTCAGGCCGGAGGCAAACAGGCCGAAGGACAGGAAGAAAGCACCCAACAGCAGTGCGCCGAGATAGCTGGCACAGATGCGCCCGAGATCGGGATCGCCGAGGAAGAAAAGCATCAGCACGATGGGCAGGCTACCGGCGAGGACAATCGCGTAGAAGCAGAGGGCCGCGAGATACTTGCCCAGCACGACCTGCAGGGAGTGTAGCGGCAGGGTCATCAGGAGTTCAAAGGTATGCTGGGCGCGTTCTTCGGCCCAAGCTCGCATGGTAATGGCTGGGACGAAGGGGATCAGCAGGAAGGGCAGGGCGGTGAAGTACGGCCCCATATCTACTACTCCGTCGAGAAAAAAGGAGTTCATAAAGGTGGTGCAGGAAAGCACTAAGAAGACCGCGGCGTACGCATAGGCAATGGGCGAGTCGAAGTACGACTCTAGCTCGCGGTCAAAGACAATGCGCGCACCGCGCAGGCACTCGGCAGTAGAAAGGCGTTGCGCGTCAGACATGGTCAGGAGTTGACTTCGGCGAGGCTTCGACGGTGTGCTCAGCCGAACCGCTCAGTCGAGTCGTGGTGCGGACTAGGTGGGCGAAAACTGCTTCGAGACCGGCTCTAGGAATGCCAGCGTCGGCGGCCAACTGTTCGACGCGGCCATCGCCGAGCAAGCGCCCCTGATGGATGATCAACACGCGGTCGGCAATGGCTTCGACATCGCCGATGATGTGGGTGCTAAAGAGGATCGCTCGGCCCGGGCTGAGCGCGCGCAAGGTGTCGCGGAAGGTTAGGACCTGCAAGGGGTCGAAGCCGTGCGTTGGCTCGTCGAGGAGCAAGACCGGCGGATCGTGGACCATGGCGGTAGCTAGACCGATGCGCTGGCGGAATCCGGTGGAGCACTCCTTGACGCGTTGGGTGAGTACGTCTTCAAGCCCGCAGAGTTCGACCGCGCGCGCTAGGCCCTGCTGCAAGGCGTCGCCTTGGAGGCCGCGGGCTTGGGCGATGAAGCGGAGGAACTTATCGACGCGCATTTCTTGGTAGAGCGGGGTGTCGCCCGACAGGTAGCCAATGCGGCGGCGCACGGCGAGCGGATGCTCCACCACGTCGAGCCCGTCGATGGCGATGGTGCCGGCCGTGGGGTGGATAAAGGTGGAGAGCATCTTGAGCATGGTGCTCTTGCCAGCGCCATTGGGGCCGACAAAGCCGACGATCTCGCCTTGGTCAACGGCGAAGCTGACCTCGTCAACTGCGGTCAAAAAGCCGTAGCGGCGGGTAGCGGATTCTACGCGGATCATGTGCGGGCGGGCTACTCCTTGAAGACGCCGCAGCGGAGCATGGAAGCGCCGAAGTAGGGATTGGCGATTTGGGGTTGGTCCTTCTGCACCCAGTGCGCCCCCTTGTCGCCGTCGGCCATTGGGCAATACGCGACGACGTAGCCTTCGGGGATTTGGCCCTTCCGCACTTCCTCGGACAGCGGCTTGAACGCAACGCGCACCGCGGCGAGATCGGCACCGCTTGCGGCTTTTTCCACCAGCGGCTTGAGCGTTGGGCTGGCGCTTTGCACCAAGTCTTGCAGGGCTTGACGCGCTTGGTCTAGGTCGTCGGAGGCCAAGGCTTCTTGGGCTGCGACGTAGTGGAGTAGCGCGGGAGGAGTCTGGTCGGACGAGCCACAGGCGGCGATGGCGAGGGCGATAAGGAAAAGACGAGCTAGGTAGCGCATTGGGTATTCCTCTCGGAAAGGGTAGGCCGGTCGGTGGTAAGGACGCGGATTTTTAGCCGTTTACATGCCCAGCTTGATGACTATACCCGCTGCTGTAACGACAATGCCAAGTAGGATCAGCATACAGCTAATAATGAATCGTCTTTGGGCTTTCTTCTCTTTGAATTGCTTGGCATTGAGGTCATCGCGACTAGCTTCGAGCAGTTCGCTATATTCGCGCAATTGCCGAAATGTTTCCATGTAACGGGATGCCCGATCTGACGACGACATTTGATCGGACCGTCCACGAGCGATCAGGTCTTGCGCTTTTCGGGTGTGCGCGAGAATGCGGGCATAATCATCTACGACATCTTTGACTACGATGTTTTTGTAATCTTCTCGGAACTGATCTATCGATACTAGTACCAAGTTTATTCCCGCTTCCGCGGCTTCATACATTGCTCTCTCACAATGCGAGGTCGCTCTGCGAAATTGCTCATCCCTGGAAATGGTGCCATCATCACCTATAGCTTGGAGAAGGTGGTAGCCGGCGTATCTCAGTTCGTTGATAGCGGGAATCGCTATCTCGTCTTCAAACTCGGCAACTTCTCGGGCGAATTGGTCTGCCTTATCGTACAGTGTGCGAAGTTCGCCAATGCGATGCGGGGAATCATTCGTCATCGAAGTTGAGGGCCTTGACGCGCTCATAGCGTTCATCGAGGTCCTTCCGAGTGGCGTACTTGCCACGCTGCAAGCGGATATTGCCACGCGATCGGCGCATGACGATGCGTCTGACGGCTTCGCGCTTATCTTTTTCGCTGCGAATTGTGATCTCGGGGCTGTCCAATGCCAACCGGATGGCTCGAATGAATCGCTTAAGCATGACTAACAGCTTTCTTTTAAGAGCTGATGTTACGCAGCAGCTCTGTATCTTGTGGTTTATCAAAGCCTATTGACCCAAGATATTGGGGCGAAATTGAGGATTTTCTGGAAAACTGCGTAACGTCAGTTAAGAGGGAACTTTGCCTTTGCGGCGAGCCTGCTCATGCCAAAAGTATGTGCAACAAATATATTAAAATATAAAGGTGTTATTGCAATAGTAAATAACGAGAACTTCAACTGATCGCCTATTACCCGCCGCGCTTTCGACGCAAATAGGAACCTACCATGCCCGATCCTTATCCCGGCCCCAACGAGGAAGTACTTGAGGCGCAAGCACGTGTCTGTACCGGGCCGCATCAGAGCCGGCCGTTGGGTAAAAAAGAAGGCGATCCAGATCCTGGGCGGATTCTCGAACTGATTCTCGTCTCGCTCAAGGGAGACTTACCTCGCGCAGAGCAGGTTTCGCCAGCCCAGATGGGTGCGTTCTTCGCGGCCATGTCCATCCGCCGCACCTTTGGCGCACAGACCGGTTGGAGCGCGGCCGAGGTCGAGGCGTTTGACCGCTGTGGGGACTCGCTCGGCAAGATGCCCGAGGATTTGCGCTTCTTGCTGGGGATGGCACCGGATTTCGCTGGTTGCGATGCGGGCGAAGCGCAGGTGGTTGAAGCGCTGCGTCTAGTTTTGCAGGGCGAACACTTGTGCTACGAGGAAGTGCGCGGTGCGCTCGGAGCCATGTTAGCGGGCAAAGTGCGTCCCTCGCTGATGGCCGCGTTTTTGATCGGCCAGCGGATGAATATCGAAAATGAGGAAGAAGTTCGCGCTCATCTCGACGCCGTGCTTCCCTCAGAGGAGGTGGCCGAGTTGCAAGTGGAGGCGCTGACGCATTTTGGCCAGCCCTTTGACGGCACAGCGCGCTATTTTCGCCCGACGCTTTTCGTCGCTGCTGTGCGCGCGGCCTTGGGCCGGGCGACTGTGCTGCACGGCGTCGCCGAGATGCCACCCAAGCGCGGAGTCACCGAGGAAGGGGTGCTAGCGGCCTTGGGGGCGCGAGTTGATCTGTCGCTAGCGGAGGCGGCCTGTTGCATTGAAGACTCGGCCGTTGGGTTCGCGTACGTGAGTCAGCGCGAGTACGCTCCCCGTGCGTACGCGTTGCGCCATTTGCGCGCCCACATTGTCAAACGTCCGCCGTGGGCTACCACCGAGAAGGCGCAGCAGTTGTTCGTCGGCGCAGCTTGGAACGGTATGATCGCGGGCTTTTACCACGCTGGTTACGAGGACAAGCTGTTGGGGTTGATGCAGGCGCGCGGGTTGGACGCAGGACTGGCGATCAAGGGAGAGGAGGGGAGCAGCCACTACGGATTGCGATTGGGCAAGCCCTCGGATGCGCGGCGCAAGGCCATCAATTACGTGCAGGGATTTCGCCGCGTCGGGGGACGGTTGGAGACGGTTGCCTGCGACGTGGATCCGGAGGAATACGGCTTTTGCTACGAGCAGAGTCCGCGTCCTGCGGAGGTGAGTGCGCGGGCTTTTGCCGCGATGGGACTGGCGGCACTCAAAGGCGAACGGGGGCCTGTTTACGACCGCATAGTACTCAACGTCGGCCTGACCGACTACTATCTGGGCCTGAGTGCGAGTGCGGAAGAGGGGTTGGCCGAGGCGCGGGAGGCGATGGATAACGGCCGGGCATTGGCGCATCTAGAGCGCTATATCAGCCGGTCGTGCGATTAGGAATTGACCTTACGCAATTCGGTGTAGGGGCGACCAAATCGTCGCGTCGATCTGCCCGGTATCGAGATAGGCGCGGATTGAGCCGACTGAGCGGCGGATGGCGTCCATGATCGGCTCGGAGTAGGCGGCGAAGGCTGCGGGCTTAATTTCCCGTGGCCTTGTTTCGTTTGGAGCCTCCTTGTAGCGGGCTTGACCTTGAATCGACGCAGTTCGTCCGCAGACCAAGGCGTCGAAATCGTCGAGTCCGACTTCGACGAAGGCTCCTACCTCTTCGTTGAATACGGTTTCTCCCAGCGAAATAGGCCGCGTGCAGAGGTAGAAAAATTGCATGGCAAAGCGCTCGGTGTCTTGGAGGGGTTGCTGTCCGAGAAAGACCAACTCAGAGGGTGTCAGTGCGATGCCGACTTCTTCGGCGAATTCGCGGTGCGCCGCTGCGGTGGGCGTTTCTCCGGCGCGGATGTGGCCGCCGGCTGGCGCGTCAAGGCTACCGAGATAGGGGTCGCCGGGGCGCGAGCGGGTCTGCAATAGGGTGTGGACGACGCTGGAGGATGTGCGCCAAGCTGCCCAGACGAAGACCAAGCCGACGCGGTCGCCGTCGCGATAGGCAGCAGTGCGTTCTTTGGCACCGATGGGTTGTCCTTGGCCATCGAAGAGCGCGATGAGTTCGTCGGGCATGAAGCGGCTAGAGAAACACGGCGATAAACTGCAAGACGAACGCGCCGACCGTGGCCAGCAGGCACAAACCACCGGCCAGATAAGCCCCTAAGCCCTCGCGCTCGGAACTGCGGCTGAAGACATACGCTGCTGCGTAACCGCCGACGAAGCCGCCGCCGTGCGCCCAGTTATCGACGCCGGGCATGATAAAGCCCATGACGAAAAGCAAGACCGCCCACTGGAGAAATTGTCGGGTAAAGAGCTGGGAACCGGCGCGCCGACCGTAGGCGATGGCTGCGGCCAAGAGGCCGAAGATCGAGCCGGAGGCACCGAGTGTGAGTTCGTGGCCCGCTAGGGTCGAGGCTATAAAGCCGGTGATGCCAGCGATCGTGAAGATTGCAAAGAGGCGAAAGGGGCCGAAAAGTTCTTCTACGACCGGACCAAGCTGGCGCACCCACATCATGTTGAAGAAGATGTGCAGCAGGCCGCCGTGCAGGTAGATGGCGGTGATCGGCGTCCACCAGAATTCATAGGAGAAGATGGGGATGGTTCCGGTAACGCCGAGTTTGAAGCTGGCTTGGATGCTCGGCGAGAGAATCTGCATCAGGCCCTGCGTCTGAAAAATCGCCGATGGATCCAAGGCCAGCGCGAGCAGGTAGAGCACGCCGCAGAACACGGTGATTAAGTGCGGGAAATTTAGCTGTAGGCCGAGCTTGCGGATGGTGGCTGTCGCGCCCCACAGCCCGGGTTTGCGCTGGCCGCAATGGGGGCAGGTTTCGGCTTCGGCACTGACGATTTTGTGGCAGCGAGGGCAGAGGATAGCGGCCATTGCTTAGAGCCCCAGATGCTCGTTGATTTCGGCTTGGTAGGCGTTGATTTGGTCGTCGCAGACCACATCGACGGAGAGTGCGCGGCCGGCGACTTGCGACTCCATCAGGCTGTAGGACAGGGCCACGGAACGCGCGCCTTGCTGGGCATCGACTTCGGGCTGTCGTCCCTGTTGGATGCAGGTGCCGAGTTCGTGGTATTCGACGGCGATTAGCTTGCGGTCGGTCTCGGGAAAGGGCAAGTGGTACTCGAAGAGCCGGTCGCCGCCGAAGAGCGCCGCTGTGGCCTCGTCGAGGTGGTGATCGGGCACGAGGTCGAGGAGAGCTTGATCGTCTATGGGGTCTGCGCCGTCGAGGTGGAGTGTGAGGCGGTCGCCCGAGCGGTCGCCGGGCAGGTCCAGCGAGCCGAGGCTGCCGTGGATGGAGCGCTGCCGCTGGTTTTGGCCGTGGGCGGCGTGGTCTTCGATGTACTGGGCGACCGCGCCGCTTTTGAAGAGGATGGTGGCGTAGGCCGCATCGTCCGCGGTGGCTTCAAACTCCGCGGGCATGTCTTTTTGCCAGCGTTCGTACACCCCGCCCGGCGAGCCGCTGCTGGCGTCTGCGCGGCCGGCTACGGGGTTTTTGCGGATCGGCTCGTGCAGGCGCGTTTGCGCGTAGGCCGTATCGGCCTCGCCGAGGAAGTACTCCATGATGTCGGCAAAGTGAACGCCCACGTCGAGGAGGACACCGCTGGCGTTTTTCTGGTGCCGCCACACGGAAATGAGCATGCCGTCGCCGCCGCCTATGGCAATTTGCTGCATCAGGCGAGGACGCCCAATGACGCCGGCGTCGAGCAGGGCTTTGGCGAGGCGGTTTACTGGGTCGCGGCGATAGTTTTCGGCCACGGAGAGGACGCAGCCGGTCTCTTGGGCCTTGGCGATCATCTGCTTGCAGGCGCGGGCGGTAAGCCCCATGGGTTTTTCGCACATGGCGTGCCAGCCGCGCTCCATGGCCTCGATGGCCACGGTGTGATGATGGGCTGGTAGGGTGGTGATATCGACGGCTTGGACCGGGGCGACGGAAGCCAGTTCGGCGAGGTCTTTGACGGGTTGGGGTCGCGTGCCTAGCCGCTCTTCGGCTTGGTCGGCGAGCGAGTTGGCGTTGTCGAGGTTGGGGTCGCAGGCACCCACCAGTTCAAAGGGCGACAGGCCGGCGCTTTGCAGTTCGGCGAGGCCGTAGAGGTGGCGGTGGCCCATGCCGCCGCAGCCGACGATGGCGAGGGGCAGTTTTTCGGACATGTCTATCCTTTCTGTGTACTAATGTCTCAATATAAGGTGCTAGGGCGATGCTCTCCACTTGAGGTTGTCGCGGTAAAAGGTGGCGGGTATATTTCATAATATGTTCTGTATGCACAGGTGTATCCGGAGGATTTTATGCCCCAATTGACCCGGCGTGTTGAAGTGTTGTTTTCGGAGGAGATGGCTGTTTATCTGAAAGAAGTTGCCGAGCGCGAACGCGCTTCGGTTGGGACTTTGATCCGCAAAGCCGTGCAGGAGAAATACAACATCACCTCTAACGACGATAAACTGGCCGCAGTGGAGCGTTTGTACGCTCTTGAAGCCCCGGTTGGAGAGTGGGCCCTTATGGAGCGCGAAATCACCGCAGGGGCACAGGCGTGAAAGTTTTTATAGACGCGAACATACCTATGTATGCTGCTGGTAAAAGTAGTCCTTACAAAGAGCCGTGCAAAGAAATTTTGGGACGGATTGCTAACGGGACGCTGGACGGGGTGACCGATGTCGAAGTGTTCCAAGAAATACTCTATCGCTACTACTATATAGGAAAGCAAGATATAGGTCACCGCATTTTTGCAAATTTTCGCACTATAATGGATACAGTGTTGTCGATATGTGCTGCAGATGTTTTTTTAGCCCATACTCTGATGGGGCAGTATCCGCAGGTCCCTCCGAGGGATCTCCTACATGCAGCCGTGATGGAAAATAACGGCCTTGATGCTATTCTGTCGGCAGATCGGGACTTTGATACAATCGAAGGTATTGAGCGCCTAGACCCAATGGATTGGCTGTCTATTGAGATTGAAGCTGAAGAGGGCGAGGACGATAGCCTATGACAATTGTCGAGCATATTGCCACGGCGGCGGACTTGGAACGGCTGCCGGACGACGGGTTTCGCTACGAGCTAGTGCGCGGGGAGGTGCGCAAGATGACGCCTGCGGGGAATGAACACGGAAAGATTGCGATGAGCGTTGCTTGGCGCTTGGCTCAACACGTGGAAGCTAATGGTTTGGGAGCAGTATATGCGGCGGAAACGGGGTTCCGGCTGGCGTCGGACCCGGACACGGTGCGGGCACCGGATGCGGCTTTCGTGTGCCAAGCGCGGCTGGATGCGGTCGGCGCAGTGGCGGGCTATTGGCCGGGAGCGCCCGATTTGGTGGTGGAGGTGGTTTCGCCGGGGGACCGCTACGGAGAAGTCGCGGAAAAAGTAGCCGATTGGTTGGCGGCAGGGACGCAGATGGTGGTCGTCGTCGAGCCGCAGCAGCGGACGGTGGCGGTGCATCGCGCTGACGGTGCTGTGGATGTATTGCGAGAAGGCGATGTGTTGGAGGGTGGGGAGGTGGTGCTGGGATGGGAGGTCGCGGTCGCGGCATTATTCGCTTAGTGCTGTAAGTAAGAATGCGTAGCGGCCTGCTGGAAATCAGCAGGCCGTTTTGTGCGTACCGGAAAACGAAAGGAGAGCTAGTGCGTCCCATCATCATCGGTGCCGGTCGCGGCAGCCGGCTCAACGCCCTGACCGACGGGCAGCCCAAATGCTATATACGCGTCGGCGGGCGGCGGATCCTCGACTGGATACTCGAGACGCTGGCTGCGGCCGGGTTGGAAACGCCGGTCTTTGTCGGCGGCTATCGCATCGAGCAGATCCAGGCCGACTACCCGCATCTGATTTATTGTCATAACGCCAACTGGCAGCACAACAATATCTTGGCCTCGCTCTTTTGCGCCGAGGAGTATATGGCCGATGGTTTTGTCTGTTCCTATTCCGATATTCTCTACCGTCCCGCAGTCGTGCGTCGCGCGCTGGAGCACGAGGGCGATATCGCGCTCTGCGTTGATACGGATTGGCGTACGCGCTATGTAGATCGCAGCCAGCACCCCGAAGACGATGCCGAAAAGGTCGTGGCCGAGGGAGATCGGGTCGTGGCGATCAACCGCGCTATGCCTGGATCAGCGGCTAGCGGCGAGTATATTGGCGTGGCGCGGTTCGATGCGGCGGGCGCGCGGTCTTTGCGGGCGCATTATCAACGAGTGAAGGCAAAGTACGCCGGGCAAACTTGGAAGTACGACATGCCATTCGAAAAGGCTTACCTGATTCATCTTTTCGAGGAAATGCTGGACGCAGGATCGGCCTTGCACATGGTGACCACTGACGGCGAGTACATGGAAATTGACACGGAAGAGGACTTCGCGCTGGCCAATGCGCGCTGGTCAGACGAATACGGTGGCAATCCTACATCACTTACAAGATAATCCGCAGATAGACGCAGATAGACGCAGATAGACGCAGAATAGGATGCATAAGACGATCCACTTCTTCTAGAATCGTTTAAGTCATTCAGGATTGCTATATGTCAACACGTGAACACTATGGGACGCTCTTTCCGGCGGCAGTGGTCGGCTCGCTGCCGCGACCGGATTTTGTGCGCGAGGCGGTGATGGGGGAGCGGCCAATGGATGCTGAACGGCTGGGGCAGGTGATGGACGCGGCCGTGGCCTATGCGGTGGCATTGCAGGAGGAGGCGGGGTTGGACGTGATCACCGATGGCGAATGGCGGCGCGCCTCGTATATCGGCGTGATCGCCGAATTGGCGCATGGCTTTGAGGTGGGACGGAATGCGGACGGCAGGCCGTGGACCATTGTCACGGGCGAATTGGCTCCGAAAGACGAAGGGTTTATCGCGCGGGAAATAGAATTTCTCAAGCAGGTTAGTTCGCGCAAAATCAAGGCTACCTTGCCAGCGCCAGCACTATTGGGCGAGCGGATGTGGGATGCGGAACAATCGCGCGGAGCCTATCCGACCCGCAATGAATTCGTCGAGGCTTGCGTGCCGATTCTGCGCCGCGAGTTGGCGCTATTGTGCGAGGCCGGTGCCGATATCGTGCAGATTGACGATCCGCATCTATGCCTACTCGTCGATGACGAGGTGCGAGCCGGATATGACGACCCCGAGGCCGAGGCCGACTTTGCGGTGGCGATGACCAATGCGGTGGTGGAGGGAGTCACAGGGGTGCGCTTGGCCGTGCATTTGTGCCGCCGCGCGGGTGCCCGGGTGCGGGGCGAGGCATGTCACACCGGCGACTATGGCCCGATCATCCCCTATCTCAATCGCCTGAAGGTACACCATCTGACTATGGAATTTACCAGTCCGGGCGCAGGGGATGCGGAGGTGTTTAAGGAGTTGCGCGAAGATTTGGAGATCGGCTTGGGTTGTGTGGGGGTGCATCCGGGCGAGGTTGACGAGCCGGAGACGATCGTCGGGCGGGTGGAACAGGCGTTGGAGTACTTGGCGCCCGAGCGGGTGGTGCTCAACCCGGACTGCGGATTCGCCCCTGGATCGGCGGCGAAAGTCGATATCGACGAGGTTTATAGCAAGCTCAAAAACGAGGTGGCGGCGGCGCGGTGGCTCCGGGAAAAATATGGCTAGGGGTTGTCCTCAGCGGCGCAGCGGCCCGCGATGGGGATCGGCGAGGGGCACGGGTGCTGAGAGTGCAATTAGATCGGGGATGTCGAATTCGGCTAGCAGGCCAAAGCAGTAGAGAGATGGGGTGCCGTCGTAGGACAGCGGCCAGTCGATGAGGCGACCGAGGGAGTCGATGAGGGCGTTGGTCGTCAGGGAGGAGAGGGCTTGGGGTTTGAGCGCGGCGGCGATTAGCGCGACGACCGGGCAGATGCGGCCGTGAGCCGTCAGGTGTAGCGTCCGGCTTTTTTGACTTGCTGTTGCCAGCAGCGCGAGCAGTTGGCCGACTTGAATGCCGAGCGGGCGCTGGCCAGCGGTGGCGATTAGCATCTGGTGGCGCGGGTCGGTGCGGAGTTCGCCGGTAGCGAAGATGTCGGCGACGAGCACTCGGCGGCCTTGCGCGAGGGCGGTGGCTAGCGGACCGGCGAGCGCGCTGCGGCCGCCATCGGCGATGAGCAGTTCGATACCTCGGGGGCGCGGGGGTGTGTATTCGGTCAGCGGCAGGGTCCAGGTATTGTCGAGGTGCAATAGGTAGTGTTGGATGGTGCCGTCTTTGCGCTTTTGTGCGGTGCCGACTGCTTGCAGGGATCGATTTTTCCACTGCGGCAGCTTGAGCAATGAGGCGAGTGTTCTGCGCGCGGCGGCTGGAGGGCGCGCTTTTCTTTTGCGCTCTCTGATCTTGCCAAGTGCTGCCTGCGCGATGGAGATCAGGGTGGCGTTGTCCGGGGGCAGGCCGACGGCGAGGGCTTCTTCGGTTTGCAATTCGTCGCGATAGGGCAGGTCGTCATCTGACGTTTCCAATCCCCAGTGTTGGTTGAGAAATTTGTAGAGCTGGCGGCGGTTGTCGCGCTCGTAGTTGTGGGTGCCGGGGTCGGTGTTGTCGTGGAGGGCGATGTTGTCGCGGGCGTCGAGGAGCGCGAAGACGGGTCGGATGGGTTCGTAGATGGATTTGCGCGTCCGCCGCGTCTGGAAGCAGCAGTCGTCGTGGCGGTTGTAGATTAGCAAGGTCGGTCGCGGCGCAAAGAGCGCGGAGAGTGTGTCGTAGTCGGCGATCGTGCAGAGATCGGCCGGGCATTGCTCTTGGTCGCCAATGTCCTCGATGCAGCCCCGGCGCTGCCAGACGGCTGAATGACCAGCGACTGGGACGATGACTTTGACTCGCTCGTCGAGGGCTGCTAGCAGGGCCGTTTGCCAGCCGCCGCCCGACAGGCCGGTCATGGCCGTGCGCTCGGGATCGGCCTTGGGGTGAGCGAGCAGCACGTCGAGGCCGCGCTTCATTAAGAGATAGAACACGCCGATGCCGGCGATGCCGCACAGGTCGAGGTGAGCGATGCGGTTGTGTTCCATGTCAGCGCGCAACTCGCCCATCCCCAGAAATTCGGTGTTGAGCGCCAGCATCCCGCGCTTGGCGAGGTTGATGCAGCGGGCCTGTTTGTAGTCCATGGCCTTGCCGCCGGCGTGGTGGCCGTTGGGGTTGAGGACGGCGGGGACTTTTTTCCCAAGCTGGTCAGGCTCGTAGAGTAGGGCCGGGACCCAGAGGCCGGGATAGCCCTCGTAGCGCAGCTTGCGGATGGTGTAGCCGGCACCGGTCTCGATGCGGTCGCCCCAGTGGACTTGCGGCTGTTCTTTGAGGAGACCGGCGGGATGGCCGCGGAAGAATAGGTCGAGGACTTGGGCGCGCAGGGTTGGGATTTGTTTGCGCCAGGCCGCAGCCGAAGTGGGGGGCGTGAAGTGGGGCAGGTGCTCGCCGAGGAAGGCGAGGAGTTGGCGATGGGCTTTGGGGCCGATGAGCTTTTTGTGTAGTGTGCGTTGCATGGGATTATGGTCTTTCGCTTAGGATATTTTCGACCAGTTTGTACACTGTGGTGCTACCGAATGTACGCGGCCAATCCACGCATGGAGGATTATCGCGAACCTTGGCTCGACGGATAGCCGCTTCGACCATGTCGGGCGTGATCTTTCGGCCATCAAGGCCCTTGTCGTAGTCGGGAAGATGCTTCTTCAGCCTATCAGAACATTCGCTTGACGAACCGATGTTAGTGCCATCTTCAAAGTGGAGCAGCAGCCAATACTCGAACTTGGGATTGCTGAGGGCGAATCCGTAATTATTCGCACCCTGCGACCATGAGTGGAGTTGCTCCAACTGTTTGTCCGTCCATTGATCCTTATCTACCACTAGCCATGCCTCATCTGAATTCTTCAGAGTTTCCTGCTTGAGGCGGTCCTTCATACGCTTCAGGACTTGGAGTGGTGAACTGCGATCTTTGCTTTTTATACAATCCACATGGATAACTAAATTCTGGTTATTTAGAATGACGAAATACTGCGGTTCAGTCTTAGCCCCTTCTGTTGCAACAATAAAAAGTTTTCGGTAACGTCGCTCGCCAAGAGGTCTGCGAAAATTACGTTTTTTCGACATCCGTCATCTCCTCATTTTCCTCCGTGAGATGAGGATTGGTGAGAGTGCCTCCCGGCAGAATGCGAGGGATGCCTCCTAGCCGTCCCTGTAGATAGCTTTTCCGCAGATCCTTGTCGTAACGAACATCTTTGTATTCGCTGAAGGAAAATAGGCTGGAGGCTCCGGACGTATCCCTTTCCGCCACCCACATTTCGTCCCGGCGCAGCAACTGCTGATCCATCAGCATGACGTTATGGGTCGTCAGCAACAGTTGTTTCCGGGTTTCCGTAGAGCAGTTTCCTAGATATGCTTCAAGCAGTTGGCGGATCAGCAGGGGATGCAGACTGCGGTCAATTTCATCAATGACATAGACTCTCGGAGACGTTTGCGTCGAAAGGTCGAGAAAGGCGGGCAGGAGATCAATAACCCGTTGTGAGCCATCCGATTCCTGGTGAGTCTCAAATTTGGCTTCTGTGCCGTCCGATTTCGGATGAAAGGAGACCATTTTCTTTGCGGTTAATTCGCCGTCCTCACGGGTGATCACAAAGCGGGCGTTAACCAACTCCAACTCAACGCTCTTGCCTTCTTCTACTTCTTCCTGAAGCTCGGTCTTTAATGGTTCAGGAATCGGTACGTCCTCAAAGGGAATCTCCTCACTGCCAAGACGGGCAATCCCGGTATCAAGCTGAGGCAATATCTCGTTCATGGCCGTGTACAGTGGCTGTCCCTCATCAAGAAACAGCTCGAAGGGGCCAAACCGCCAGTCAGGTGCGATTAGCGTGAGCGTATCCTTGAACCAGTCATAGATCGGCCTAAAATTATCTACCTTTTGGGATACGGAATTGGTCAGGAAAAGCTGATTGTCCCGGGTTCCTTGGAAAGCGAACTGTAGGAACGAATCTTTGGCGAGCGATGCGTCAAAGTTGATTTCTCCGTTACGGCGGTCATAGAGCACTTTTTCGCTGGTACTGGTGATTACTACGAGTCTTTCTTTTATGACTGCCTTGCGGGTCACTGCAAAGCTGAAGTCGTAGATGGTTTCGTCAATCAGCAACTCAAAGGCAAAGCGCGAGGGGCGGTTAGTCCCCTTGCCATCCAAGCGGAACGGCTCGACCGAGATCAGGTTGTCGGGCCTAGTGCCTTTGACGACTAGCGTTTTGGCAAAACTCAGGGCCTTGAAGAGGTTGGTCTTGCCCGAGGCATTACCGCCGTAGATCGCTGCAATCGGCAAAACTCTCGTTTGGTACTTGCCGAGCTTGGGAACGCGTTCTCCATGCTGGCGCTCTCGGCTGGCGATCATCGAAAAGGTCGCTTGGTCGCGGAAGGACATCCAGTTTTCAACGGAGAAACTGATTATCATTTTATCCTCTCCTAATCTGATTTTTTCGTTTTATTACGTCTTAAAGTTGGAAATTCTGCCCAAAAATCAATGTAAATAGAGAAAATATCTCTTTACGTGCCTTACTTAAATATATGAATCCTGCTTGACAGGCCAAGTGGGGTTTGCTATCACTAACGGCCATTGAGGGAGGCGGGATATGGAACCTATTGCAGCAACGACTAATCCATTCGGCGGCATCATTCCCACACCAGAGGCTCTCGATCCAGACCCGGTGGCGTTTGCCGATCGGCTGCGCGTTTCGCTGGCGGCTTGGCAGGACGAAGGCTACCGGGTCGTCTGGCTGGAGGTGCCGATTGTCAAGGCGGCGTTGATCCCCGTGGCGGCGGAAGTCGGGTTTGTATTTCATCACAGCGGCGATGGCTATCTAATGATGACCTTGCAACTGGAAGAAGGTGCTTATGTGCCGGCCCACGCCTCGCACTACATCGGCGCGGGCGGGGTCGTGCTCAACGAGGCGCGGGAGTTGTTGGTGGTCAGCGAAAAATACCATCGGCGTGCGCCTGGCCCGCCGCGCTACAAGTTGCCCGGCGGTGCGCTACACGCGGGCGAGCATTTGGCCGAAGCTGTGGTGCGCGAAGTCTCCGAAGAGACCGGAGTCGAGACGGAGTTCGACGCGCTGGTCTGCTTTCGCCACTGGCACGGCTACCGCTTCGGCAAGTCGGATATTTACTTCGTCTGCCGTCTGCGTCCGCTGAGCACGGAGATTAGCATTCAGGAGGACGAGATAGCCGAGTGTCTGTGGATGCCGGTGGCCGACTATCTGGCCGATGAAAATGTCAGCGCCTTTAACAAGCGGATCGTCGAGGCGGCGCTCAACAGCACGGGGGTGCGGCTGACGGAAATGGAAGGCTACGGCACGCCGGATCAGTATGAGTTTTTTATGCCGCCGGGGGTGAAGGAGGGTTGAAGTGATTTACTTGGATAACAATGCCACGACGCGCTCTTTGCCAGAAGTGGCCGATGCGGTCGTCGAGTCGATGACGACTAGGTATGGGAACCCATCTAGTCCACATCAACTTGGCGCGGGTGCTCGCGACGCCTTGTCCGAGGCCCGCCATCGCGTCGCCGACCTCGTTGGTTCAGAGCCGGAACAAATTCTGTTCACTTCGGGGGGAACTGAGGCCAATAACCTTGTTCTTCAGGGCGTCTGCTCACATAAGCAGGGAGCGCGGCTCGTCACGACGGCGATCGAACACTCGTCTGTCTTGAAGACAGCCCAAGCGCTACAAGATGCGGATGTAGAAATCACTGTTCTACCAGTAGATCAACTTGGTCGGGTTAGTCCACATAGCCTTGAAGCTGCGTTAGAGGAGCCGGCGACTCTTGTGTCCGTTCAGTGGGCAAATAGCGAAACCGGCACCGTACAACCGATTAAAGAGCTAGGCGAAATTTGCCGCCGTCGCCGAGTGCCGTTTCATGTCGATGCGGCGCAAGCAATTGGTCGCGTTCCCATCTCGTTGCCCGATCTTCCCGTCGATTTCCTGACGTTCACTGCACACAAAATTCACGGTCCGAAGGGAATTGGCGCGATTTGCAGCAAGGAAGAAAATCGGCTCTCTCCTCTGCTCTTCGGCGGCGATCAGGAGAGTGGGATGCGTCCAGGAACCGAAAATCTGCCTGGGATTATCGGTTTCGGTTTAGCTGCCGATGTCCGTTCCCGCCAGCTAAACGAGGCGATATCACATCTTGAGACTCTAAGAGGGGTATTCGAGGAACATCTTGCAGGGGCTGCACTAGGGCTTCATATTAATGGAGATCGCAATAATCGCGTTCCCAATACCTCTAACATTCATTTTCCGTCCGTAGAAGGCATGGCTCTTATGGCCCAACTTGATCAGATGGGTATCATTTGCTCGCAGACCTCTGCCTGCGTGAGCCAGCGCCCCGAGCCTTCTCATGTATTACTTGCTATGGGACTAACAGAAGATCAAGCCTTCGCAAGCGTTCGGTTCTCTTTTTCAGTGCTCAACTCGCTTGAAGAAGCCGAACAGGCCGCAGAATCGGTCTGTTCAGTCTATCAACGCTTGCTTGCGCTGGAACGGCTGACTGGGTAAGCAACTGTGAGATTTGGAGGACACGAAACTTTCGCGGTACGAGAAGATTGGCTTGTTAAGGGCCTCGACCTTCTCAATAAAGACACAGAGGCTTTCAAGGACCCATTCGTATCCGACCGCCTAGGCGTCGGTCGCAATATGGCCAAGTCGATTCGGCATTGGCTACAGGTAACAGGTCTTGTACAAACAACGAAAAACGGTCGCAGTGATTCGCCGGCCATCACCCCTGTCGGCAAAGCCATTCTCCAACATGACCCCTATTTTTTGCACCTCGGTACTTGGTGGGTGCTACACGTCAACTTGGTAACATGCGGGACCGATGCCGTTGCATGGCATTGGTTCTTTAATCAGTTCTCGCATGGGCGCTTCGACCGTATCCGCTGTTCGGAAGATCTCCGGCGGCGACTTGCTGTCGAAGGACAACGCCTCCCTAGTCCAAAGACGCTCTCACGGGATATAGCGTGCCTATTGTCGAGTTACGCAACACCGATCCCTCCCGCTCAGGAGGACCCCGAAGATGGCAATGAGTGTCCGTTCCGCTTACTGAGACTGATCACGTATCTGCGAGAATCAGACACCTATCAGCTAAATCGCCGCAAAAAGGAGATTCCGTTCGAGATCGTTGGATATGCCTTCGCTAAGGTGTCGCCAGAAGATAATGGCAACTCTTTTGATCTCAATTTGTCGGAAGCCATAGCCAAGCCCGAATGTCCAGGAAGGACATTGGCCTTAGATGCAGATGCGTTGATCAGTCTCCTAGGAGAGGCTGAAGAAGCGCTCGGAACCGACCTAATTCATACGCATACTCTTGGAGGCGAACGCTTCGTCAGAGTAAGAGGGTTGTCGCCGTCTGGTTGGCTGGAGAAGTACTATCTTGGAGCAGGACGATGATAGGTACAACAGACCGCTTTTTCAAATCGGTTAGTCTGCTCCTCGACAGGGATCATCCCGAGCGATTTTCACATTTCTATCCCACTAAGAAGAGCACCCAAGTCATTCAAGCTGTGCTTGATGGAAGGCCTGCTGCGGCTTCAATGGTAGTCGCTGCGTATGGCTCTGGGAAATCACTGGCTGCCGGAATAGCGACCATAGCGGTCGAGAACTCATCTTCAGCGCGAAAGGTGCTCTCCGCAATTGGTGAACGTCTCGCTGCGGTTGACAAGCAGCTCAGTGCCACCGTTGCAGCTCGCATAAAAAGTCGTACCCAAGGGCTAACTATCGTTCTTGAAGGACATCAACCTGATCTTGCTGGCGCTATTATTGAGCAGGCGAAACAGCAACTCAGATATTTTCGGGAGCCACGTCGGCACAACGGCGAGATACTTCACATTTTAGATGCAATCTCTCGAAGGGCACATAACCAAGGCCGCGACCGCATTTCAATAATATGGGATGAGTTTGGTCGGCATCTTGAAACCCTTGCTTCTTCTGGACATGCGGAAGTTCTTTCCGAAGTCCAACAGATCGCTGAGTGGGCCTCTCGACAGGATGAACCTACTGCCACATTCACTATCCTACTGCACCAGACCTTTTTCCACTATGTTGGCAATCTAAGCCAAGCCGCACGCAACAGTTGGCGAAAAATTGAGGGCCGCTTTGGATTGGTCCGCTACGTCGAAGACAGTCGGGAGATGTACGAATTGATCGCCTCAGTGATCGAACAGTCCCGAGATATTCGCCGGCCCCCGACCCTTAAAGCTAGTGAGAAGACGGCGGAAAGAGCGCTGGAATTAGGCTTGTTTGAGTCGTTTGGAAATAAGGGGAAGCTCACTCAAACTCTAAGAAGTGCCTATCCCTTGCATCCGGCCGCCCTTCACATGCTGCCACGGGTAGCGGCTCGTCTCGCACAAAATGAGCGAACGGTCTTTTCCTTTTTGCGAGAGGGCAATCTGAGCCGGTCGCAAACTCTGCATAACCTGTACCGATATTTTTCAGAGGCGATGGAAGCCGATACGGGAATCGGCGGGACACACCGTAGATGGCTCGAAAGCGAAAGTGCCCTTTCAAAGGCAGGCACTGAGGAAGAAAGCGAAATTATAGCGGCGGCGGCCCTTCTCGGGCTTGGCACTTCCGGTGAACGCGTTCGCGTGCGTAAAGATGTTCTCAGGTTTGCTGTCACTGATGTCGATGATCCCTCCCAAGATGTTATTGAGCAAACTATTGATGGCCTGATTGACCGAAATCTGCTGCTTTACCGGCAACGCAACGACGATATCTCGGTCTGGCATGGAACCGATGTTGACCTACGCGCTCATTTGGAGGAAGAAAAGCTCCGTATTAGCTCGGAACTCAACACCGTCGAGATTCTGTCAAAAGAGCATCCGCCACCTTATTGGCGGCCCGTTGCCCATAATGTGAAGAATCGCATTCGACGTTTTTTCGCCGGTGCATACGTATCCGCAAACGATCTGCTGCGAGAAGGTACAGGACATCCGCTGTTGCAATTGGGGGCTGGTGAAGACGGGCGCGTTGTTTATTGCCTTGTCGAGACGAGCGAAGAAATCCTTGAGTTATGCTCTTTCGTGCGGGAGCTTTCCTCGACTGACCCAGGAATCATTCTCGTCGCCCCAGAGGATCCGACGCAAACGCTGGATATTGCATTGGAGATTATGGCATTAAGGAACTTGGGACAAAATTACGAGCTTCTTGCGACTGATCCCTTCGTACTCTCTGAGATTCAGCATATGATCGATGCTGCCCAAGAGCACTTGGCGCACATTGTTTCGCGGATTGTCAGCCCTAGCTGGAATGGACTCACTTGGTTTTCTAAAGGGCAAGAATTATTGGTTCACAACGAAGGTGAGTTGCGTGAGAGGTTGGCCGAACTCTCCGATGAACGGTTCCCAGATACCCCCCGCATAAACAACGAACTCATCGTTAGGCAAAAAATCAGCCGACCGATGGTGAACGCACGCAAAAAGCTGATTCTAGGCATTATACCGTCACGAAAAATCGCAAATATAAAGTTATACAAGAAAAGGAAAACGGCGACCCTGATGTTGATGTTGACCTAAACGATTATCTCAAAGACTTGTTTGAAAGCCATTATGCAGAATTCATCCTGAACTTCGGCTCCGATGAACTCATGCAGTCGCTAGAAGATTAGCTCTCCATAAATGGCTAAGGATACCCCTAGCAGCATAAATCATGTTTGATAACCCGAAAGATCTCCTCGACAAAATTCGGCTGGGCGAGAGCACGTTCCTGGAATTCAAGGAAGTGCGTTTTGCCGGTGGAAAGATCAGAGGTCCTAACCGGAATTCGCTCGCCGATGGGCTCGCCGCCTTTGCAAATAGCCGCGGGGGAGTGTTCGTCCTTGGGGTTGAGGATCAGACCCACGAAGTCGTCGGCATTCCCACGGACCGCCTTGATGCGGTGGTGGATTTCGTCCGGGAGGTGTGCATAGACTCCATTGACCCGCCTATTGAGAGCGTTGTCCTTGATCGATTGTGGTTGCCCACAAGCACTGGGGACAAGTTGGCCGTTATCAAGGTGGAAGTTCCGCGCAGTCTATTCGTACATAGAAGCCCCGGCGGATTCCTGCACCGCACGGCGAATGCAAAGCGGCCGATGTCGTCCGAATACCTCGCCCGACTATTTCAGCAGCGCAGCCAGACGCGCCTTATTCGTTTCGACGAACAACCTGTATCAATGGCCGGGCTGGATGATTTATCGCCAGATCTTTGGGAGCGATTTCGCACGCCGCGCTCAGACGATGACCGCGAAGTATTGCTCCGCAAGCTGGGCATCGCGAGTGCAGATGACGATGGTACGATCAGACCGACGGTTGCCGGTGTGCTGATGGCCTCGGCTGATCCACGCCGTTGGCTCCCCAATGCCTACATCCAGGCCGTTGCCTACCGCGGCGACCAAATCCAGTCAGACGCGCCCGGCGGGTACCAGCTCGACGCGGCCGACATCGCGGGTCCGCTCGACAGTCAGGTTGAGGAAGCCTGCCGGTTCGTTGCCAGAAACATGAAGACTGCGGCCTTTAAGGATCAAGGGCGGCGAGATGTGCCGCAATTCGACCTGACAGCGGTGTTTGAGGCGGTCGTCAATGCAGTCTCGCATCGGGACTATTCGATATACGGCTCCAAGATCAGGCTACGTCTGTTTGGGAATCGATTGGAACTGTATTCGCCAGGGACGCTCCCGAATACCATCACCATCGAGAGCTTGGCTTTTCGCCAGTCGGCACGGAATGAGGCGGTTTGCAGCTTGCTGACCAAATGTGCGGTGCCCGACGCGCCTTGGCTGACGACAGAGCGCCGGACCCTTATGGACAAACGCGGCGAGGGGGTGCCCATTATCCTGAGCAACAGCGAAAGACTGTCCGGCAAGGAACCGGAATACCGGTTGCTCGACGATGCGGAACTGTTGCTGACGATTTACGCGGCCGGTGGGTGATACTTCGACTCGACGCTAGAGCAGTTTTCGGTAATCGCAGTCCAGTATCTCCGCCAACTTCTTGGCGTTCACTTTTCCCAACACCCGTTTATTGTTTTCCATTTCAGATAGATGGTGCTGGCGGATGCCACTCCGCTTGGCAAGAGTCGCTTGAGTCAGTTCCGCACGCTGGCGATACAGACGGAGGTAATAACCGGTGCTTAGATAGTACTCACCGTGGCGTTCTCTGACTTTATCATGGACCGCCTTTGCCGGTACACGGTCTTCGTCCAGATATTGATCTAGGGTTGAACAGATCATCTTTTTGAGCCGTTTTTGGTTCACTGTGACACTGGGCTTGACGATTACGTCAGCTAGGTCGTGATGGATTTCCAATGCTTGGTTCATCTGTATGCCTCCCGTCGGTGCCCAATATAGAACACTTCAATTTCCAAGGTCTGCCTATCCGTGACGCGATAGCGCATTCTATAGCGATAGTTTAGACGCAAGCGATACTCGTTATCGCCAGTTTTCAGAGTATTCCAGCCTTGTGGATTAATGCCCTGTTCTTCCATGTCAGCCATTGCAAGGTCGGCCAAGTCCCAGATCCTCTGCGGTAGCTTCGCCAGTTTCTTGTACGCTCTTCGGGTCAGGTAAACTGTCCATGGCATGGTTAAAATAATATACCATTAAATGGTATATTGTCAATCTGGCCGAGGAGAATGGTGTGACAATATTCCCACATCCTCGCCCTCGCCATTCCCCACTACCCCGCCAAATCCAACCTATCCAGCACTTCTTTGTTGACCACGTGATCGGGGACCCTACCCTGCAATAGCGCGACGATGCTCTGTGTGGCGACGAAGGCCATGCGCTTGCGGGCGCTCAGAGTCCTGGAGCCAGTGTGGGGCAGGGCTAGCACCTTGTCGCGGCGAACCAATTCGAGGGATTGGCCTTGCGGCGGTTCGGTGGCTTGGCAGTCGAGGCCCGCGCCGCCTAGATGGCCGCTGTCGAGCGCGGCGATCAGGGCGGTTTCGTCAACTAAACCGCCGCGGGCGGTGTTAATCAGGTAGGCTCCCTTTTTCATAAGGCTGAGGAATTCGGCATTGACGAGTTGACGATTTTCCTCGGTCAGCGGCAGGTGCAAGGTAACGGCGTCGGCTTGGGACAGCAGGGCGGCGCGGTCGGCAGGCTCGGCACCAAGGGCGCGGATTTGCGCGTCGTCAATCCAAGGATCGTGGACGAGGACTCGCATCTTGAAGCCGCGGGCGCGGCGCACGACTTCGGCACCGATGCGGCCGCAGCCGACTAGGCCCAAGGTCATGGCGCAGAGGTCTTCGCCGACGGGGACGTCGTAGATGTCTGCCGTTTTGACCCGGTGGTCGCCTAACCTGAGCGAGCGCACCATTCCGAGAAGCAGGGCGAAGGTCAGATCGGCCACTGCGTCGGCCATGGCACCGGGGGTATTGGTGACGACAATGCCGCGCTGGGTGCAGTAATCTAGGTCAACCTTGTCGAAGCCGACGCCGTTGCGGGCGATGATCTTGAGCTGTGCTGCTTGGTCCATGGTGGCGGCGTTGAGGTTTTCGCCGCCGGCCAGTAGGGCGTCGAAACCGTCCAGCTTGGCGCGGGTTTCCTCGTCGGGCCAGCCGGGTTGGGGGTGCCGAACTTCGATGGCGAAGCCGGCGCGCTCAATAAGCTCGCGGGCTTGGCTTTGGCCTTGAAACTCGATCTCGACGCTGGACAGGATGCGGGGTTGAGCCATCTGTTCCTCTTCTATTGGGTTGTAAAGCGGGTGTGTTCGTAGGCAGCGAAGGGAGTAGCTACTCCCAACTCGTCGGCTAGTTTCTGAATGTGCTGCTGATGTTGGGGGCTGATGGGCACGCCGTCGCGGATGTATTCGCGCTCCCGTTGCCACTCCAGATTGCCGGGCAGTTCGGCGCGGTCGAGGCCGGGGAAGGGCCGCATGTTGCGGGCGGCGGCGACGAACGCGTCCATCTGCGCTTGGAATTCTTCTAAAGGCATAAAAGCGCGCACGTCAAAGGCCGCGAGGAAGGATCCTTGGTTGGATTCCCACGGCGATGTCGGCGGGATAAATTGCGGCAGGTAGATACCGGCCAGCACACCGCCCAGCGCCCGGTTTATCGCGCCAATGCCCAGTTCCTTGAAAAAGGCGAAGGGGATCTGGGCGAAGAGTTCCTCGCCCCAGGGCAGCATTGAGGCCCCCATGTCGAGCACGAGGGGCGGTTGCTCCCCGTTGGGAAAGGCGACGCTGATCGGCGAGGTGGCGTTGACGCCTTTTACTAGCGAGTCCGGCGACAGATCGTAGCGGTGCGAGGAGACGGCGATCCCCACGCAGCCAGCCGCGGCAGCTATCCGCGAGTACTTGCCGGCGCTGCCAAAGTGGAAATGGTTGCGGGTGGTCGCTGCGGCTGTGCCGTACTCCGCGGCCGTCTTAGCTACCCAAGTCATGGCTTGGTGGCAGGGAAAGTGCCCCATGCCGCCATCGCCGTCATAGACGCGGGCAGTGGTGGTTGAACTGGTCACCTTTATATTAGGGCGGGGATTGACGCGGCCTTCGAGCATCATGTGCACGTACCCGGGGAGTTGCCAGGTACCGTGACTATTGACGCCGCGCAGGTCGGTGGTCGTCAAGAGGTCGGCGAGGAACTGGGCGTCTGCCGAGTTAGTGCCAGCTTTTTGGAAAAAGTCGGCGGCGAGTTGGCGCAAAGCAGCGGCTGGGACGCGGATGCCTTCGGCAGGTGGGGTGTTTCCCATGATGGCTCTCCGGTTGGAGTAAAAAGCGCATTATATACGGGTTTGGGACTGGGCGTGTCAAGCAGCCGCAGCGGCTTAATGGAGAAAGGAAAATGGCCTACGATCTGTTGTTAAAAGGCGCGCGAGTGATGGACCCAGCGCAGGATGTGGACGGGATCCGCGACGTGGGGATCGTCGGGGAGCAGATCGCCGCAGTGGCTGAGGAGATAACGGCTCCGGCAGTGGAGACGATAGATATGTCCGGCAGGATTCTGACGCCGGGTTGGATCGATATTCACGCGCACCTCTACGCGGGATGCTCGACTTGGGGCATTCGCGGCGACGCGCTGTGCTTGGCCACGGGCGTGACGACGATCGTCGATGCTGGAAGCGCGGGGTGGGCCAACTTTCAGGGATTTGTCGATTATGTGATTGAACCGGCGCGGACCGAGGTTTTGGGGTACGTACATATTTCGGCGATTGGTTTGACCTGTGGGCCGGTGGGGGAGATGGTCGATTTGCAGTACGGCGATCCAGAGCGCACGGCGTTTGTGGCCCACCACTGGCAGGAGCACTGCGTCGGTGTCAAGGTGCGGCAGGGTGGGTTCCAAGTTGGCGAGAATGGGACTAAACCCTTGCAGTTGGCGGTGCAGGCAGCGGAATGGGCGGGGGTGCCGGTGATGGTACACATTGCCCGAGGGGTGCCGATTGTGGATGTGCTCGCCCTGCTGCGGCCCGGCGATGTGGTGACACATTGTTAGCAAGGCACGGGAGACTGCGTGGTAGATGATTCGGGGACGGTGGTGCCGCAGGTGTGGGAAGCGCGGGAGCGGGGCGTGCTGTTCGACGTGGGCCATGGCGGCGGCAGTTTTGACTACGGGATCGCAATACAGGCACTAGCAGACGGTTTTGTCGCCGATGTGATCAGCACGGATTTGCACGCGCATAGTTGGGACAGCCCAATCGAGAGTATGCCGGAGACCGCGTCGAAGCTGCTAAATTTGGGCGTGCCGCTGGAGCGCGTCGTGCAGCAGAGCACGGCCGCGGCGGCTGACGCTATCGGGCGTGGCGAGGAGTTGGGTACCTTGCGGGAGGGGACGGTGGCGGATCTGGCGGCGTTTGAGGTGCTGGAGGGGACGTTCGAGTTTCAGGATGTGCGCGGCCGGCGCGAGCAGGGCGATCGCAAAATCGAGCCGGTATTGACCGTGCGTCGGGGCCGGGCGTATCGGCCGGAAGACCTGCGCGAGGAGCTAGAGGAAGCTCGCGAGCGGATGCGCTTTACGCGGAGTCTCACCGGCAGGAATTTTGCGGCCTTGGGTTGGGTGCCGGGTGGCGAGTGAATAGTGTTTAGACGATAAGAATTTATAACTGCTGTTACGCATTGTAGGGGCAACCCTCGTGGTTGCCCTCGTAGAATCCCAATGGCTGAATGCGCTGTATCGCTTGGGCGCCCACGAGGGACGCCCCTACACCGACCTGTTCGGCGCAGATGCGTAACGTCAGTTTATAACTGCTACTAAAGGAGTAAAAAGCCTTGTTCGAATCAACGGATGATCTACGCATTGCTCAGCTTAAACCCTTGATCCCCCCGGCGATTCTGATGGAAGAATTGCCTATTTCAGAAGCGGCCTCTCACACAGTGGCTGCGGCCCGGCGCGTATTGGACGCTATACTGGCCGGAGAGGACGACCGGCTAGTGGTGATAGTTGGGCCGTGTTCGATCCACGACCCCCAAGCCGCGCTCGAATACGCAGAACGGCTCAAAGAAAAGGCCGCGGCCCTAAGCGACGCGTTGTACGTGGTGATGCGCGTGTATTTTGAGAAACCGCGCACGACCGTCGGCTGGAAGGGGTTGATCAACGACCCGCATTTGGACGACAGCTTTGATATCAACAGCGGTTTGCGCGCCGCGCGCGGCCTGCTGGTGCAGTTGGGGGATATGGGTTTGCCAGTTGGTTCCGAATTCCTCGATACCATCACGCCGCAGTTTATCGCCGACCTGATTGCTTGGGGCGCCATTGGTGCTCGCACTACCGAAAGCCAAGTTCACCGCGAGTTGGCTTCGGGCCTGTCGATGCCCGTTGGCTTTAAGAACGGGACCGCGGGCAATGTGCAGATTGCCCTCGACGCCATCGGCGCGGCCCGGCACCCGCATCACTTTCTCTCGGTGACCAAGCAGGGCATTGCGGCGATTGTTGGGACTTCGGGCAATGCGAGTTGCCATCTGATTTTGCGCGGCGGCAGCGATGGGACCAATTACGATCACGCCAGCGTCGGCGTGGCCGCGGCCCAGCTCAAGGAGGCGGATTTGCCGCACCGGGTGATGATCGATTGCAGCCACGGCAACAGCGCCAAGGATCACAAGCGCCAGCCGGCTGTTGCAAGTGCGGTTGCCGCGCAGGTGGCGGGGGGAGCGGAGGATGTTTTCGGGGTGATGCTGGAGAGTCACCTGATCGAGGGCAATCAGAAACAGCAGTCAGGTAGTGAGTTGGTTTATGGGCAGAGCATTACGGATGCCTGTATTGGGTGGGAGGATACGGTTGAGGTGTTGGAGGAATTGGCCGCAGCGGTGGAGACGCGGCGACAAAAATAGTAAACGGCGGGGCCGACTGGCCGGGCTAATTTGAAAAATCTTTCGCTGCTCTTTTTGTGCGAGGCCCTCTCGCGCACCGCCAGTCTCGTCATGCTGTCGAGCATGGCGCTCATCGGCCAGCGGCTGACGCCGAATCCCGCGCTTGCTACTCTGCCGCTGGCGCTGGCACCGGTGGCTACGATGCTGATGACGGTGCCCGCGGCGCAGCTAATGCAGCGGCGAGGCCGCAAGCTGGGTTTTGCCATAGGTGCTGTGTTGGGCGTCGTCGGGGGCGCGGTGGGGTGCTTGGCCGTGTACCAGGGCAATTTTGCGCTGCTTTGTCTGGGTGGGTTGGGCATTGGTGCGGTCAATGGCTTTGCTACCTATTATCGATTTGCCGCTGGCGAAGTGGTCGCCGAGGATTTTCGCAGTCGCGCCATTTCGCTGGTGATGGCTGGAGGCGTTGTGGCCGCGGTATCGGGATCCAATCTGGCGGCGTGGTCGCGGGAGTGGTTCCCCGATTATTTGTTCGCTGGCTCTTTTTTGGGGATTGCCGTCGTTCATACGCTGGTTTTGCCGGTGCTCTGCTTTGTCTCCTTTCCCGCGCCCAGCGTCGCGGAGCAACGGGCGGGTGGGCGTTCGCTCCGGGAGATCGCGCGGCAGGCGGATTTCGCGCTGGCGGTGATTGGGGCGGTGGCCGCTTGGGGGCTGATGTCGCTGTTGATGAATGCCACGCCGCTGGCGATGAAGCGGCATTTGCATTCCTTTGCCGATACGGCTTGGGTGATTCAGTGGCATGTGTTGGGCATGTACGTGCCGTCTTTTTTTACTGGGCATCTGATCTCGCGTTGGGGCGAGCACCGGATCATGTTCGCTGGCATTGCGTTGCTCGGGTGTTCCATTGCGGTCAATTTGAGCGGCATCGGGCTCTATCACTACACGGTTGGGTTGGCGCTATTGGGCGTGGGGTGGAATTTTCTTTTTGTGGGGTCAACGTCGCTGTTGGCGATAACGCACCGGCCAGAAGAAAAGGCGCGGGTGCAATCGTGCAATGACTTTCTGGTCTTTGGCCTGATGGTGTTGACCAGTTTTGGGGCGGCACCTTTGGAGGGTATGTTGGGTTGGGATAGGCTCAATCACTTGGCGGTGCCTTTTTTGGTGGCGGTGGCGGTGGTGCTGGGGTTGCTGTGGGCGCGAGCGGGGCGGAGCGCTTAGGCTTTTGGCTAGTTGCCGAGCAGTTCGACTTGTTCTCTTGAGGATTCGCAAAGTTTGTGTCGGCTCCTCACTTTTATAGCTCAACCGCTTCTAAGCAGGCGATGGATGTACTGGCTAACTGCTGAGACGGATAAAACGGAGGTCCCCGCCAAGAAAGCTACAGTAGCGAGTGCGCTGTGCCTTTTCGTCCTCGCCGTCCAGACCTTTAGCGGAGTCGCTTGGGCGCAGACGCCCCCCGGCGGCATTTGCGACCGCACTCCGCAGGTACAACAGGCCATTCTCAAGCGGACTTCCCGCGTCGGCGGTTGTGCGGGAGTGACCGAAGAGAAACTTGCCGCGATTACCGGCGAATTGTTCCTCCGGCATAAAGGAATTTCGAGCCTACAGGCGGGCGATTTCGCCGGTTTGTCGTCGCTGGAAACGCTCACTCTGCGCAGCAACGCGCTTGAGTCGTTGCCTGCGGGCGTGTTTTCCGGTTTGTCGTCGTTGGAAACGCTCATTCTGTACGAGAACGCTCTCACGTCGTTGCCTGCGGGCGTATTTTCCGGTCTGACCTCACTGCAATCGCTCGATCTGTCCTACAACAGTCTTGCGTCGTTACCTTCGGATGTGTTTAGCGGTCTGTCGTCCCTAGAAACGCTCTCTCTAGGCGACAACGCTCTTGCCTTGTTACCTGCCGGAGTATTTTCGGGTCTGTCGTCGCTGCAAAGGATCGGTCTAGCCGAGAACGCTCTTATGTCCTTGTCAGCCGGAGTATTTTCGGGTCTGTCGTCGCTGCAATTCCTCTGGCTGAACGAGAACGCTCTTGGGTCATTGCCTGCTGATGTGTTTGCCGATGTGTCGTCGCTGCAAAGACTCCGGTTGCACAACAATGATCTTGCGTCGTTACCTGCCGAGGTGTTCGCCGGTCTGAGATCACTGGAATTGCTCTGGCTGGACGGTAACGCTCTTGGGTCGTTGCCGGCGGGTGTGTTTTCCGATCTGACCTCACTGGAATTGCTCACTCTGGACAGCAATGCTCTTGGGTCGTTGCCGACGGGCGTGTTTTCCGATCTGACGTCGCTGGAATTGCTCAATTTGCACGATAACGCTCTTGGGTCGTTGCCGGCCGGTGTGTTTTCGGGTCTAACATTACTGTCAAGGCTTGACCTACACGGCAACGCTCTTGGGTCGTTGCCGGCGGGTGTATTTTCCGATCTGACGTCGTTGGAAGTGCTCAATTTGTACGACAATGTCCTTGCGTCCTTGCCTGCTGACGCGTTCGCCGGTCTGTCGTCGCTGGAACGGCTCGATCTGAACAACAACGCCCTCTCGTCGTTACCTGCGGGTGTGTTTTCGGGTCTGTCGTCGCTGCAATGGCTTACTCTGTTAGACAACGTCCTTACGTCCTTGCCTACTGACGCATTCGCCGGTCTGTCGTCGCTGCAACGGCTCGACCTGCGCCTCAACGCTCTTGAGACATTGCCTCTCGGTGTGTTTTCGGGTCTGTCGTCCCTAGAAACGCTCTCTCTAGGCGGCAACACTCTTGCATTGTTACCTGCGGGTGTGTTTTCGGGTCTGTCGTCGCTGAGAACGCTCACTCTGTGGGACAATGATCTTGCGTTCTTGTCGCCCGGTGTGTTTTCCGGTCTGAGGTCCCTGCGATGGCTTGATCTGTCCGTCAACGCCCTTAGCTCCTTACCTGCGGGTGTGTTTTCCGGTCTGAGGTCGCTGCAACGGCTCGACCTGCGCCTCAACGCTCTTGAGACATTGCCTGCGGATGCGTTTAGCGAATTGCCGGCGCTGCAACGGCTCTATATATCCGGCAACCCCGGCTATCCATTATTCGATCCTACTGCTACGGCGATAGCCGGGACACCGCAGATGTCGGTGCCGACCTCCAGCGGCCTAGATCCCAGTTTCCCCAATCCTTTCAACAGCACTATCCAGATCCCCTACCGCTTGGCCACACCCGGTCCGATGCGGCTGACGATCTACACGGTTTTAGGTCAGCCCGTACGCACACTGGTTGACCACGTCCAAGCCGCTGGCGTATATCAGGTTGCGTGGGATGCCCGCGACCAGCGGGGTGCTGCGGTGGCGGCTGGCGTCTATGTGACGTGTCTGCACTATCCGGGCGGGAAGCAGACGCGCCGCGTGCTCTACCTCAAGTGAAGGGCATTCCGCTCTGAGTACCGAAGAAATGGACCATACCCAAGGAGGGTTCCGACGATGGCTAAATATCGCGTGGGGTTAATCGGGGCTGGGCGCAAAGGCACGCAGCACGCGCGCGCCTATATGCTCGACGAACGCACGGAGTTGGTGGCCGTGGCCGATGGAGATCCGGAGAATTTGGCGCTGTTTCAAAAGCGCACGGGCGTGCCCGGTTATGCCGACTATCGCCAGATGCTAGAAAAAGAGGCGCTCGACATTGCCGCGCCGATTTTGCCGGTTGGCGTCAACCCGGAGGTAGTTATCGCCTGCGCGCAAGCCGGGGTCAAGGCCATCCTCTGCGAAAAGCCGATCGCGGCCTCATTGGAAGAAGCCGATCGCATGGTCGCCGAGTGCAAGAGCCGACGCATTCGCTTTGGTGCGGGCGACTTGGATGTCAATTTGCCGGCTTATCAAAAGGCCCTGGAATTCATTGGCGCGGGCGAGTTGGGGGCGGTTAAGCGCATCACATTGCTCGGCGGGTCGGGCACGGAGATGTCGGGTGGCGGCTGCCAGCGCTTTACGCTGATGCGCCATTTTGCTGGCTGCGCCGAGGTAGCGTGGGTGTCGGGTTGGGTCAGCGACGATCCGCTGAGCGAACACGACCAAGGTGGGGCTGGGTACGTGCGTTTTGCCAATGGAATCGAGGCGTTTACCTATCGGGACAAGGATGCGCGGGGCCGCGGCTACGAGGTGGTCTGTGAGGGCGGAATTTTCTACTCAGACGACAATCTGGTAGGCTTATACCGCTACGTCGAAGGCGATGGGGCGAGTTGGGAAAAGTTGGAAAGAATTGAGGGCGTCTTGCCGGAAGGGCCGATCTACGGCGGAGAGCGCGGGTACGACGCCGAGGGCTGGCGCTGGCCTGGGGACCGCAACAAGGCTAGTTGCAAGGCCATTATCGACGCGCTGGAGCGAGGCGAGGATCCGCCCGGCAGCGGCGAGAACGGCGTCAAGGTTCTCGAAATGGCCATTGCGGTGCGCGAGTCGCACCGGCGGGGTTGTGTGCCCGTGGTGCTGCCGCTGGCCGACCGCAGCCTGCGCCTCATTCCCAATCCCTCGCGGATGTACAACAAGAAGCCGATCTTAGGCCACGAAAAGTACATGGATCAGGTTTTGTCCCATAAGAAGGACTAAGTGCTGTATGGAAAACTTGGCGGCAACGTATTCGCAGATGGACGCAGAATGGTATTGACAAGACAAGCTGCATCTTGACTCTGAACTATATGAGGCCGATGGGCCACTAACTAGGAGCTTAGCCATGGATCGCCCCCGTTTAATTCACTACAACGACGCGCATCACTTCCACGCCAAGCGGCTCGAACCACCGGCCAGCCGCCACCTCCTGAACTGGCCAGTAGATGAGGTGTTGGGCACGGGCGTGGATTTGCTGGTTTTGGGATTGGGTTATAGCGACGTCTTCTTTCACCAGAGCGAGGTCGGCCGCGTGGTGGGACAGGGCAAGGAGGTGTGGGAAAACTACATCGACTGGCGGATCATGCGGATGGTCGAGGTGGCTAAGGAACTGGGGACTGACCAACTGCGGGCCGTCATTGAGCGCGGCCGGGAGACGGGAATGCAGGTGTTTCCCAGCCTCAAATTGCAGGACTCTGCCCGGCCGGGACACGAGCGCTCGGGGCGGCTCAAGGAACAGTACGGAGCCGCAGTGTGCATTGGCGACGCCGGTCGGGCCGAGTGGTGTTACGACTACGCGCAAGAGGCCGTGCAGGAGAGCAAGTTGGCTATCATCGGCGAAGTGTTAGAAGGCTACCGAGCCGATGGGTTGGAACTGGATTTTTGCTTTGACAACTTCTATTTCAAACAGGACGAGATCGAGGAAAACGCGCCGCTGATGACCGAGTTCGTGGCCAAAGTGCGGGCGTTGGCTGAGGAAATCGGCGCGCGGCAGGGCCGCAACATTCCGCTGATGGCGCGGGTGCATCTGCGCGAGGAAGACAACCTCGCGGTGGGGCTGGATGTGGAGGCTTGGCTGCGGGCTGGCAGTCTCGACTGGGTCGTCGGTCAGGACGAGAACGCGCTGGTTGATCCAGGCATTCAGGCACCGTGGCTGGCCGAGGTGGCCGAGAATGCTGGGGCTGCTGCGTATTATCGGCCGCCGCGCCGGATCTACGACGAGCGGGTGGGGTTGCCGAGCATTGAGATGTACCGGGCGCTTAGCCAAACCTTGGACTGGCAAGGCTACGCTGGGATGTACTTGGGCTATATGCCTTGGCCCTTGGCCGAGCGCGAGTACCAGATCTTGCGCGAAGTCGCCTATCCGCAGGTACACGCTCGGCGCGACAAGCGCTACTTGTTACAGCCGCGCGAGGGGATCATCGGGGAAGAGACTTCTACGCCGGAGCGCCAAGTGCCGGAACAGCTCTTGGAGGGCGAGACGGTCGCGCTCGACGTTTGGGTGGCTGACGATGTGGAAAGTGCCCGCGGCGACGGCGAGATGCGCCCGGCCATTTTGACGCTGCGCTTTGCCTTTTTCTGCATTGAGGATGAGATAGAAATGCGCTTTAATGGCCGGGTCCTGTCTCGCGCCGAGGCTGAAATCAGCGACGAGCGCGCGTTGACCATTCCCGTTCAGCTCGCTGGGAGTATGGCGGTGCAGGCCCCGTTGGGTTTTTCGGCGCACTGGTTTCGCTTTCGCTTGGTACCGGAGGAGGTAAGGCGCGGGGCCAATCGGGTCGAGATCGAGGTGAAGAAGCTGGAGGCGCGGGCGGGTTTTGCCCGCAGCATTAATGGGGCGGAAATTCTGGTCCGCTACAAGGATTTTGTGCGGCCTGAAGGTTTAGGGCGGGAGCGAATCGCTCCGCCGGGAGGTTGAGATATGGTGTCAGAGGCGTTATCTTATAACAACGGCTTTCACCGTTTCCCTATTGGGTTTATTGCTCCTTTCAAGGTCGTCGAATCATTTAAGAGGTTATGAAATATCCGCAGAAACGCAGCAAGACGAAAAGGAAAAGCGCGGTAGCGTTGCTAGGTACGATCAGCGAAGATAAACTCGAACAGATGGCCCAAGACGCCAGATACAGGGTCAGTCCGTATCATAAATCCAACCCTGCGGCTTGGGGTTTATCTAGACCAGTTCCGCGTCCCGACAAGACCGTCTGCGATGGCTCAGAAATCACCTGTTGTCGAGACGCTGCCGAGTTACTCAAATCGGGTATTCGTCGCGGAATGGTCAGTGAACAACAACGCGGCGACTGGCCCCAAAATGTGTGGGCAGTTGACGCAGAAGGCATCGTATATGAGGCTCAACTTTCTAATCGTGAGCGCGGTGAATATCACGGATATCCTATGAAGCACGGCGACAGGTTTGCCGAGTTCGTGCAGAGCGAATGGGAGAGACGCAGCCAATGACGTTACGGATTAAATCGCGATGGCTATGTGAGGCTGATCGAGACTTCGACTCCACACTGCAGTCGGCTGAGGACGAAGCGACTTTGGGAGAACTCGGCATTCACGTTGGTCAGACATGTCTCACCCAAGCCATTAACAGCGAAACGAATACCTATCGAGACGGTGCCAATCTCTCGGCATATCGCTTGGCCGAGTGGCTAGCGTGGCATTGGTGGCGCTTGCGTTGGGAGCCTGCACGACAGGGCCGCCGAAACGTGGATTGGAGCGAAGCGCATGATCTAGCCTGTATTGGAGGCGGATGGCTCTGGCCGAACATTACCATCAAGTCGGATGGTGTTCGTATTGTTTTCGCCGCAAGACCGTCTGAAGTAGTGCAAACAGAACAGCTTCATTATAAAACGGACAGGATAGCGATCATTCCAGCCCGAACATTCGAGGAAGGCATTGATGATTTTGTGGAGTGTGTCCTGATCCGCCTTGCAGAATGCACCTATATGAATACGGATCTGCACTCGATATGGAGTGAGTTGAGTTCCGAACGGAAGGATCCGGACATTTCTCTCTACAGAAGGTTTGAAGCCTATTTGGGCTTTGACCCGGACGAAGCCGAACCCGAGTTGGTTGAACAACTGATCGCGGAGGGCAATGACCTTGGGCTAGATGCCGTATCGGAAGTTGTGGCCGACGATCACCAAAGCGCGTTGGGATTGCATGACGCGGCGCGAGAGTTTGGGTTTGACACTTGCCCCAGCGATGGTGTGCAAAGCGTCTCGACATCACAGCATGTCGATCGAAGTCAAGTACCCGCTTGGCAGGTGGGCGTAGAAGTTGCGCATCAACTGCGCCAGCAGGAACATTTGGGCGATGACGCGATTCCAAACGCTAGGCTGGCCGAATTATGCGGCATCAGTGAACGAGTTCTATCTAGGCAAGACTCAACGGGGAATCTCGTCTTTGCACTCGACGACGAGAACCGGAAAACAGGTCGCGTTGTACTGCGGTCCGTTTGGGAACAGGGACGTCGATTTGCGATTGCCCGCCTTCTCGCCGATCGCCTTTTGGACGACGACAACGAATTACTTCATCCGGCGACCGGCACGTACACGTACCGGCAAAAAATGCAGCGTGCCTTTGCTGGTGAGTTCCTTTGCCCAATTCATTCTTTGCTGGCTTTTTTGAACGATGATTTTTCGGACGAAAAACAGCAAGATGCCGCCGAGCATTTCAATGTATCGTCATTTGCCGTTACCGCACGCCTCGTCGATAACGGCTATCTCGATAGAGAAGAATTACAAGACCCGGAAGCAAAAGCCGCATAAGCTGTAACGCAATGGCCGGGTCGTGTCCGCGCTGAAGCCGAAATTAGCGACGAGCGCGCGTTGACTATTCCCCTACAGTTCGCCGGAAACATGGCAGTGCAAGCCCCGTTGGGTTTTTCAGCGCACTGGTTTCGCTTTCGCTTGGCACCGGAGGAGGTAAGGCGCGGGGCCAATCGGGTCGAGATCGAGGTGAAGAAGCTGGAGGCGCGGGCGGGTTTTGCCCGCAGCATTAATGGGGCGGAAATTCTGCTCCGCTACAAGGACTTTGTGCGGCCTGAAGGTTTAGGGCGGGAGCGGATCGCTCCGCCGGGAGGTTGAGATGCGAGTATTGATTACGGGAACTAGCGGTTTTATTGGCCGGGCGTTGGCCGCGGATATGGCGGTGGATCACGAGGTGGTCTGTCTGTCGCGCCAGCCGACGGAGGTCTTGGGGGTGGCGGTGGTGGTTGGAGATTTTACGCGGGTGGAGGATCTGCACCTATTGGATCGGTGGGACTTTGACGCGCTGGTCCATTTGGGGGCGGTGACGGGCGCGGGTGCCGAAGCGGATCTCATGCGGGTCAATGTCATGGGGACCTATGGCTTGTTGCGCTATCTGATTGATCGGGGTTGCAGCAAATTCGCGTTGGCCTCGTCGATTGCCGCGGTCGGGATGCAGTCGGTGCATTTTCGGCCGCTCGAACTGCCGATGTCGGATGAGCATCCGTGTTTGGACCGCGAGGGCTACGGTTTTTCCAAATACATGATGGAGGAGACGACCCGCTATCTGGCGCGGCAGCGGGAGGACTTAGACTTCATCAATATTAGGCTATCTTCGATTTGGCCCGAGGACCGGGTGCCTGCGCCACGGCAGCCGGGGCCGGTGGGACCGTGGGGAATGGGGGCGATTTCGTGTATGTATTTGAGCGATGCGGTGCGGTGCTTCCGGCTGGCGGCGGAGAGCGAGCACAAGGCGGGAGTGCGGATCTTGAACGCGGTGGGGACGCAGGCCTGTGTGGCCTGTACGGTGCCGGAGTTGATGCGGGTTTGGTACGGGGCGGATGCGGAGGAGATCGACATGGCGCACTATGAGCGGGCGGGGCACGAGCGGGATCCGGTGTACGATATTGCGCGGATTGAAGCGGAGTTAGGATTTGTGCCGGCGCGGAGTGTGTTGCCCTAAATCAGGTTTTCGACCGGCGTCGGCTGACCGGGGTTACGGACAATGTCGGCTACGCGCCCTTCACCTATTGCCACTGCTTACTCCTGCGCGAACGGTTGGGGACGCTGAGTGGTACCGTCTTCCCACTGGCCGCCCACTGGCCTGAGCTGGCCCGTGCCCGTCACCGCGAAGTTGCGGCCGTCGCGTTCGGGAACTACGTAGCGTTCGTACCACGTCTCTAGTCGTTGCTTCAGGTCGCCGATCCGCTCGGCTTGGCTGGGATCGTCCGCCAGATTGGCGCGTTCGTCCGGGTCGTTGGCTAGGTCGTAGAGTTCGTGCGGTCCATCTGGATAGCGATGGACGTATTTCCACGTCCCGGTGCGCATCATCCGCGTCGCCCCGTACTCGTCGTAGATCACCACCTCCTGCCGACCGGTGTCGTCTGATCCCAACAACAGGGGCAGTGCGCTTTGTCCGGGAAAATTGGGCCCCTCGGGTAGTGGCAGTTCTAGATAGTCAAGCAAGGTCGGCATAAAGTCGTAGGCGCTGACCATGCCCGCTTGGACGCTCTCCGCAGGTATGCGGCCGGGGTGGCTGACGACGAAGGGCACCTTGATCGAATTCTCATACATGTTCGGCGGATAGGTGCCGTTACCCTTGCCCCAAAAACCGTGGTGGCCGCAGCTAAAGCCATTGTCACTGGTGAAAACCACTAGCGTGTTCTCGCGCAGTCCCTGTTCCTCCAGCCTGTCGAGGATCCGCCCGATGTCGCGGTCCATGGCCGTCACCGCGGCGAAATAGCCCTTGAGCATCTCGCGATTGCCCAGACAATTCTCGCTCAGTGCGTGCCCCACCGCCCAGGGGTGGATCGCTTCCTGCGGACAGGAGTCGAACGCGCAGTTGTCGTAGGAATCGACGATTTCCTGTGGGTGGCCAGTCCACGGGCTGTGCGGCGCGGTGTAGTGGACGCCCAAGTAAAAGGGCGCGTCGCCGTCGGCGTGCCGATCGATGAATGCCAGTGCGTCGTTGGTGATTGCCGTGGTCACGTAGCCTGGCTCGGTGATTAGTTCGCCGTCGCGGATCATGGGCGCGTCGTTGTACGGCCCGCCGCCCTGCTGATGCACGTACCAATGCGCAAAGCCGTGCTGCGCGAGTTGGCTGTGCCCGAGGTGCCACTTGCCGCTCAGGCCGCAGACCCAGCCATTGTCAGCGAGGATGTCGGTGTAAGCCACCTCGCCGGCGAGATAAGCGGCTGCGGAGTCGCCGACGTTGCCCTCTCTGATCCAGTCGTGGACCCCGTGCTGCGAGGGAATCCGCCCGGTCAAAAAGGTCGCGCGGCTGGGGGAACAGACCGGCGTGGCGACGAAGAAATTGTCAAAGCGCATGCCGGTCTGGGCGATGCGGTCGATTGCTGGAGTGCGGATTTCCGCGTTGCCGTAGCAGCCGGCTGCCCAAGGGCCTTGGTCGTCGCTGAGGATGAAGACGATGTTGGGTCGATTCATTGACTGGCCTATTCCTAAACTAAAGGTTGGTGTTTGCTGGTCGCGGGGTCTTTTCAATGTCCGCCTACCGGCCTAACGCGTAGGCGCGGCAGTTTTCCTCATTCCGTAGCTTGGATGACAATGCCTCTGGCCAGTTCGTTATAGCCGCGCTCCTCGTCCCAAACCCCCTCGTTGGCGATCCGATATGCGTAGCGTGGATCGCCAACAAGCCTGGGACTGGGATCGGGCAAGTGCAAGTACGCGGTATATTCGCCCGGTGCCATAGTGGAGGATAGTGGAACCACGGAGGAAAGCACGTGGGATGCCCCCGGTTTCCAAGTGCGCGGATCGACGTCGAGGACAAAGGCTTGGACCGCTCCGCTCGCCTCGTTTTCTAAGACGATTTCCACATCGCGCCGATTGTAAAGCGAGGCGAAACCGCGATTGTCTAGGTCGATTTCCACTGCGAGTTGCCCACCGGGAGTGGCGGTGGCAGCGATGCGGCTCTGAGTCAAGACAAACCGCGCTCCCAGCCTCCTCTGCACCTCGTCGAAACAACCCTGTGCGGCCCACTTGTCGAGTACCTCGGGGTGATAGCTGCTATTGAGATAGCTGCCTTTGAGGGTTTCCAGTTCGGTAATGGTCCGCTCGCAATCGTTGAGTACATGCGTTCGGCAGGTCTCTCCGCCGAATGCGGTGTACAGGGTCTCGTTTGCAAGATAGGCCACTTCCTCCTCGCGTGTCATTTCTCCCCGCTCGTACGTGCCGACGTCGACCGGTGAGGAGAGGAAACAGTCGTTGTGATGGCCGACGCGAGCGACATGCTCGCCGCTATAGGCGTTATTGGCATCCACGGTGGCGAAGCCGCCGTCAGGTGTTTTGAAAATCTGCTGTTTCAGGTAGGGATAGCGGATCAAGACTAAGCGGTCAGCGGGGGTGTGGTCGAGGATGTGGAACAGCATCTCCCGGCCCTGATCGTAGTCTTTTGCGATCTCTGTTGTATGCCATTCTCCCCACGGGCCGACAAACCCCGCCTCGAAGAGGGCGATGACATCCTCGTTGGCGGCGAAAATGGGAGATAGCTGCGCGATGTGGTTTTTGACGTTCGGCTTTGGCGGGTCCTCGTACGATCTGTAGTCGCCATCTGGACCTTTGAAACCGTAAGATCCCCGGACTATGACTTTCATTCCTTGGTCCCGGGCGATGGCGAACCCGTTTTCTACTGCGGCGAGGAACGACTCCGGCAAGAACGGGACCTCGCGATAGTCCTCCATGAAGATCCGTCCCCGGAGTAACGTATGCCCCTCGTCACGCCTCTTGCCAATCGCGGGATCAAGTTTGTGCAAATTAGTATATATGTAAAATCCTCGCTCGGGGTTGGGAAAGATGCTTGCGTCGGGCTCGTAGTGAGTCGCGATAATATCGGCGCGAGTTACTCCCGTTTTTGCGTCGGCCATTTTTTCTTTCCCACAGGATAGTACACCTAGCACAATCGACGCGACACATACTGTCATAGTTTTGAACATTCGGGCCTTACTCCCCCATCCGAAATATGTCACTCTCAATCAGGATGGGCGTGTCGGAGACCAGCACCTTCATTGGCTTCATCATACTCCAAGTCTGGTGGCTCCTCCATGCGCTGATTCAACTCATGGACCGAGGTTTCCAGTAGCTCGGCGGCTTTGGCCTCGGAGATCGCGTCCTCGGCCAAGGCGCGGAAGCACAGGCGCTCGAAACGCTGAGGCTCCTCACCTGGCATAGCGTAAGGCTCCTGATAGGGCGGTTTGCGCCATCCTAAACGGGAAAATTCGTTAAATAGTCGCCGGAACAGGGTTGG
>MKWU01001506.1_pt1 | contig 39668 bp, 28 predicted proteins | sample 809101 | NCBI WGS metagenome assembly MKWU01 (sample SAMN05860141, study PRJNA318959) | sponge metagenome | host: Aplysina aerophoba | place: Slovenia: Piran, Adriatic Sea, Gulf of Piran | collected 2013-05-07
TGCACCCAGTGGCGACTCCGGCCGCCGGGCTCGACGACGAGAAAGAGCGTGCCGCCGTCGCCGTGCCGTCCCGGTCGCAACGCTCCGATCTGCTTGGCTCTGAGTCGTCCGCCCATCCCGATCTCCCCGCCATCAGGATACCACGTATATCCCACGCTAGGGCTCGGAACCGGGGACACGGGGGCGGAAGCCCGCGGAAGGCAGATCCCGTGCTTTGCCCAATAATACTGGTATTTATCGGTGTTCTACGGAGTGGCTTGGAGTTCTATGGACATTAGTCTCGTTCTGGAAGCGCGAACGCGATCAACTCGGGCACCCGACCGCCGCCGACCGTCAGCGCGATGTACTGGCGCCCGTCGACCATGTAGGTCATCGGGGTCCCGATGGCGCCGCCCGGCAGATCGATCTGCGCCAGCTCGTCACCTGTCGCCTTGTCGAGCGCCACCAGGCGCGGACCGTCGTTGGTCCCGCCCGTGGTCAGCGCGTAGATCAGGATGTCCGGCGTCAGGAGCGGCCCCGCGCGGCTGCTGTCGCCCCCGAGCGGCGGCAGGTCGAGATCGCGCAGCAGGCGGTGGTTGCGGATGCGGTCGCCGTTGCCCATCGGCTTCATCCAGACGTGCTCGCCGGTGTTCATGTCGATGGCTGTCATGCGCGAGTAGGGCGGCTTGAAGAGCGGCAGCCCCTGCGGCATCTGCGGCCGCGTGCGGGTGGGGCCGCGCCGCTCGATGACGGCCAGCGTAGCCCCTTCGTCCGGCTCCGGCTCGCGGTACTGCATCACCGAGTAGGCGTTGTTGGAGGGCACGTACAGAATGCCGGTCTCCGGGTCGACGGCCGCCCCCGACCAGTTGGCGCCGCCGCCGGCGCTCGGCCGCTGAATGGTCCCGTCCCACATCGGCGGCGTGAAGATCGGGCCGAGCCGATAGCCCTGGACGGCGTCGATAGCCATCTGGCGGATCTCCGGCGTGAAGTCGACCAGATCGTCGATCACCGCGCCCTGGTACTCGAACGGCTCCGGCTTCGTCGGGAACGGCTGCGTCGGCGACGGCCGCTCGCCCGGCACGTCGGTGTCGGTCGCCACCGCGCGCTCCTCGATCGGCCAGATCGGCTCGCCGGTGGCCCGGTCGAAGGCGTACAGGAAGCCCTGCTTGCTGACCTGGGCCAGCGCCTTCACCGGTCGGCCGTCGACCATGACGTCCAACAGATTGGGAGCGGCCGGAAAGTCCCAGTCCCAGAGGCCGTGATGGACCGCCTGGAAATGCCACTCGCGCTCCCCCGTCTCGATGTCGAGCGCGACGACGCTCTCGGCGAACAGGTTGTCGCCCAGCCGGTGCCCGCCGTAGTAGTCCGGGGCCGGGGTGTTGGTGGGCAGATACAGGAGCCCCAACTCGGGGTCGGCGCTCATGAACGACCAGACGCCGACCTTGCCCGTCACCCGCCAGGAGTCGCCTTCCCAGGTGTCGTTGCCGTACTCGTCTCCCTGCGGGATGGTGTGGAACATCCACTTCATGCTCCCGGTGCGCACGTCGAAGCCGCGCATCCACCCCGGCGGCGCCTCCCGCGTGATGTTGTAGGACGAGATGGACGACGGCGTGACGATGGTGTCGCCGACGACGAGCGGCGGCGACTGTACCGAATACAGCAGCGCGTTCAGCCAGTCGCGGCTGCCGCGCTCGGCGCGCGGGATGCCCTCGGTCAGGTCGACCCAGCCGTCGTCGCCGAAGTCGGCGCACGGCCGGCCGGTCTTCGCGTCGACGCAGATGAGATAGCCGTTGCCGGTCCCGAACAGGATGCGCTCGTCCTGTCGTTCCGGACCGTCCGACCAGTACGCCACCCCGCGCTGGTTCCAGCGCGCGGTCATCGTCGTGGTGCCCTCCTCGTAGGTCTTGGGGTTGTAGACCCAGAGCGTCTCGCCGGTCTCGGCGTCGATGGACGCGGCCTGCGAGGTCGGCATGTTGATGAACAGGCGCCCGCCCACCATCAGCGGCGTCGCCTTCAGATTCGTGATGTAGGGGGGCTGCGCGTCGCGCCAGCGGTCCGGATCGCGGCGCAGCAGCTCCTCGAAGATGAGCCGCGAGTCGGCCCACCACTCGCCGCCGTCCGGCGTGTCGATGCTCAGAAACGCGTCGGCCGACAGCCAGCGCCAGGCGACCTCCAGGTCTCCGAAGTTGGTGCGGTCGATCTGGTCGAGGGGCGAGTACTTCGAGCCCCCGAGGTCGCCGCCGTAGGTGGGCCACTCGCCGTTGGCCGGGGCGCCCTGCTGGGCGAGAGCCGGCGCGCCCACCACCAGAAACATGGCCAGAACGGCCGTCCCTGCCACCCCGACCGCACTATTCGTGATCCGTGTTCGATCGCGCATAGGTTGCCCCTTCTTTGCCTTGTTGGCGAGTCCGTCGACGTGCCGGCCATCATAGCGCAGCGCCGCGGTCGCCGGCTCCGGCCGAATCCTGGGGCGTCACCAGCTTCACGGCGGGGAAATAGCTCCGGTAGCGGCGGGCATCTCTGGTGAGGAGGGTCAGATTGTCCGTCTCGGCATGCGCGCCGATGTAGAAGTCCGGCAGCGGCGCCGAACGGGATGCCGCCCGCACGGCGGTACCACATGAACGCCCGCCCAGCCCTGAACGCCGCGCCGTACGGAAGCTGCCGCCGCGAGACCATCAGGTCGTTCAGGTGGCGGTCGAGACTGTCGGCGTCGGCGAACGCCAGCGACGTCTCGGCGTAGATGCTCGGGTTGACCGCGACGGCGCCGGTGACGAGCGCATCCCCCACCGCCCGCTCGGACCAGGGGCGCCACCGGGGATCGTCCGTGAAGATGTCCAGCAGAACGTTGGTATCGACGAGGAACACTCACTCGTCCCCGCGGGCAAGCTGCATCACGTCGTCGGTGCCGAGGTCACCCTGCGCGACGCCGCGGACCCGGCGGAGACGTTGCTCGACGAGCGCCCGCTTGCTCAGCACCGGGCGGATGACCACGCCCCCGTCGCCCTCTTCGAAGTTGACCTCCGTGTTCGGAAGCAGCCCGAACTTGCTGCGGAGCCTTTGCGGAATGGTCACCTGACCTTTTGAGGTCATACGCATCGTAAGAGTACTACCAAAAAGGTATTACACCGAAAACCGACTCGCGGCAAACGTCCACCCGCAAGTGGCTGGCAGACCCACGCCCGGGCGCGACGGCGATCGACGGCGAGACGCCTCTGACAGGATCCGCTGCCTCATTCCCACTCCGCCCGCCTACCCGAACCGGGCGTTCGAGTACCGTTGGACGAGAATGGCCACCACCGACATGAGATCGTACGACGCCATCGTCATCGGAGCCGGTCAGGCCGGCCCCAGCCTCGCCGCGGCCCTTGCGGGCGCCGGCATGCGGGTGGCGGTCGTGGAGCGACACCGCTTCGGCGGGACCTGCGTCAACGTCGGCTGCATTCCGACGAAGGCGCTGGTGGCCAGCGCCCGCGCCGCGCACGTCGCGCGGCGCGCCGGCGAGTTCGGCGTCGTCATCGGCGGCAGCGTGTCGGTCGACATGAGGAAGGTCGAGGCGCGCAAGGACGCCATCGTGCGCCGCTCGCGCGAGGGCGTCGAGAAGTGGCTCCGGGCCCTCGACAACGTGACGGTGCACACCGGTCATGCGCGCTTCGAGGGGCCGCGCACCGTACGGGTCGAGGATGAGCTCCTCGACGCCGACCGGATCTTCATCAACGTGGGCGCGCGCGCCCACGTCCCGTCGATCCCGGGACTCGACCGGGTCCGCTACCGGACCAACTCGAGCATGATGGCGGTCGACTTCCTGCCGGATCACCTCGTCATCGTCGGGGGCGGCTACATCGGCCTGGAGTTCGCCCAGATGTACCGCCGCTTCGGCAGCCGCGTGACGCTGATTCACCGCGGCGACCGGTTGCTTCCGCGCGAGTCGGTCGACGTGTCGTCGGCAGTCAGGGAGATTCTCGAATCGGAGGGTGTCGAGGTCCGCCTCAACGCCGAATGCATGAGCGTCGACACGCGCGACGACCGGATTGTCGCCAGCGTCACCTGCGATGACGGCCCGCCCGGCGTGACCGGGTCGCTGCTCCTGCTGGCCGTGGGACGCCGCCCCAACACCGACGACCTCGGCCTCGACGCCGCCGGCATCGAGGTGAACGATCGCGGTCACATCCAGGTCGACGACACGCTCGCGACGAGTGTCCGCGGCGTCTGGGCGCTCGGCGAGTGCAACGGCCGCGGCGCGTTCACCCACACGGCCTACAACGACTACGAGATCGTGGCCGCGAACCTGCTGCACGGCGACCGCCGCCGCGTGTCGGACCGGATCGACTGCTACGGCCTGTTCATCGATCCGCCCCTCGGCCGCGTCGGGATGACGGAGCGACAGGTGCGGGAGTCGGGGCGTCCGGCGCTGGTGGGCAAACGGCCGATGACGAAGGTCGGTCGCGCAATCCAGCGTGGCGAGACGCGAGGATTCATGAAGGTGCTGGTCGACGCCGCAACCCACCAGATCCTCGGCGCCGCCATCCTCGGCGTCGGCGGCGACGAAGCCGTCCACGCCATCCTCGACGTCATGTACGCGAAGGCGCCGTACACGGTGATTCAACGCGCGGTGCACATTCACCCGACCGTCGCCGAGCTCGTTCCGACCATGCTGGGCGACATGAAGCCCCTGGTGTGACGACCGACCCGCCCGGCTGTCGCTACTGCTGGGCCTCGCACCCCGTGGCGATGGCCAGCGCGCGGCAGACTTCCCGCATCTTGGCCGGGCCGAGCGTGCCGACGAAGCCTCTCAGTTGCCGCTGGTGCACCGTGAACAGATGGCAGAGGTTGACGCAGGAGGCCTGCTCCAAGCCTTCGTCCACACCCACGGCGACCTCGGTGGGCGATCCGCGCAGGGTGGACGTCACCGCCGCCACGGTCACGGTGTGCAACAGGGGAATCAGCGAGGAGCGGCTGATGACCACGACGGGACGTCGCTTGTCCGGATGCGGCACGTGCAGGCGCCAGACCTCGCCGCGGTTCACGCGGGCGGCCATTCCTGTCCACCCAACAGGTCCGCGACCTCCTCCAGGAGACCGTCCGCGCTTTCGGCATAGGCGCCCGTGATCTGCGCGTCGATCTCGCGCCGGCGCTTGGCGCGCAGGTACATCTCGACCGCCGAGCGGATGAACGCCGATCGGCCCCGCTCGCGCGCTTCCGGATCCGCGTCGACCCGGCGCAGGAGCTCCGTGTCCATCGACACCTGCACGGGCCGAGCCGGCATATTGGGATGCTACCACATAATACTGATGGCTATCTTATTGGGCACCCTGCGGACGCGCCGAGTGTGGGCAGCCACCCCGGAGCGCGAACTTCCAGCCGGCGCGTGATGCGCGGGAGAAGCTGGCCGAGCTGGGCGGCTGAGTCTGTTCGGCAAACCGACGGCGGGCAATGCTGCGCTGTCCGGCAGCCCATGGTACGGTTCGGCATGCAGACTTCGCGAACGGCCACGGCGCTCCTGGTCTCGCTGCCGCTTGCGCTCGCCGCGCTCGCGGGAACGGCCGCCCCGGCCGCGGCACAGCCCGACATTGCCCCGCAGAACGATGCCCCGAATCCCTACGCCACGATTCATGACTGGGCAAAGCTGCCGGACGGCCGCGAGTGGGGCTCGACAGGCGGCGTCGACATGGACCGCGACGGACGCCACGTCTGGGTGGCCGAGCGCTGCGGCGGCAACTCGTGCGCGGGGCTCGACGTCGATCCGATCCTGAAGTTCGATCCGGCGGGCAAACTGGTCGCCAGCTTCGGCGCCGGGCTCATGATCCAGCCCCACGGGCTGCACGTCGACCCCGACGGGAACATCTGGGTCACCGACGCGCAGGGACCCGACGGCGCGGACCCGCACCGCGAGGGCAAGGGCCACGTGGCCATGAAGTTCAGCCCGGCGGGCGAGTTGCTGCTCACCCTCGGCACGCCGGGCGTCGGCGCCGCCGGGCGCGACACCCTGGACCAGCCGTGCGACGTGGTGGTCGCCGACGACGGCACGATCTACGTGGCCGACGGCCACGGCGGCCAGCTCCCCGGCGCCGGCCCCCACACGACGGCGCGCGTCGTGAAGTTCGCGCCCGACGGCAGCTACCTGGCCGAGTGGGGCTCGCACGGCAGCGGACCGGGGCAGTTCCGCACGCCGCATGCCATCGACCTCGACTCGCGAGGCCGCATCGTCGTGGCCGACCGGGGCAACGATCGGCTCCAGGTATTCGCCCCGGACGGCACGTTCATCGAGGAGTTCTACCAGTACAGTCGGCCGAGCGGCCTCCACATCGCCGCCGACGATACGGTCTACGTCGCCGATTCGGCCTCGTCGCGCAACGGCCAGCATCCGGGCTGGGAGTACGGCATCCGGATCGGCAACCTGCGGGACGGATCGCTCGACTGGTTCATCGACGGATCGAACCCCGAGGGCGTGACCGTCGCCGCCGACGGCACGGTCTACGGCGCGGTGGTCGCTTTCGGAGGCGCGCTCCTGAAGTACGTCCGGCCGGGCGTACCGGGCGACGAACGATGAGCGGCTCCTGCCGGCACACCCGAGCCGCACCCGCCGCGCACACCACCTATCGACCACTTCAGCACGACGCGGCCGGACTGCTTCACAGCAAGGTGTTCCCCGGGCTCCGTCTGGCTGTCGACGCCATGCTCCAAGACGATCTCGCCACCGTGCTGCGCGAGCAGCAACGCGCCTTGGGCGAGGCGGCTCACAAGGCGTTCGCGGCGCGCCTTGCGCGCGGTGCACTGGTGTCGGGAAATCCCGGCCAGGAGCTTGCGCCGTAGAACGCAACGATGTGAGTTCCGAAGCGCAAGGTCCTGGGGCGGTGGCCGCTGGGCCAAACACGGAGCCCTGCGGCGGGTCTTGGCGGCGCTACGAGGCCGTGAACCAGAGACGGCGCACGAACTGCCGGTAGACGGACCGCAGGTCCTGGGACCGCCCGGCGTCGGAAGCGCGTTGGAGAAACGCGTGGCGGGGCTGGCGAAGCGGCGCGGCGGGGAGCCGCAGCCGCGGGTGGGCATTACGGGCGACGGTCGCCCCGGTCGCCTGACGTCGTGTCGGCATAGATTCCTCCTCTTAAAAGTGCCGTTTCCATGGGCAGGGCTGATCGGTCCCTGTCCAACTGACCATCTTAACCCGAAGCTACGCGGCTCCAAGTGTTCTGCTATGTAAATTCTCTGTATCTTCGGCGCTTCCCGGAGAGGACTGCAGCCCCCCGGTCCGACAGGTCCGCCGGATCTGCGGAACGTGCGCGGCCCGGCGCAACGACGCGGTCGAGATGGACGGGATGCGCCGCACGGGTCCGGCACCCAGCGGTCATGGACGCTGCTGGGAGTCTGGGCCGCAGAAAACGGCGCAGACCTTCCAGTCAGGCCCGGTTGGGCGGCAATCGGAGCCGGAGGCGACGATTGTCGGGCTAGAATGCGGCCATGGACCGCGCGAGGCGCGTGGCGTTCGCGGCAGGGGCCATGGCCGTCGGATGCCTGGCCGGTCCGGCCCCGACCGCGCAGCAGCCGTCACGACCGGCCCCGGAGACGTACCACTGGGTGCTGCCGGTCGATCAACCTTCCGTCGAGGTGGCCACGCTGCATCCCAACGACTGCTACGTGGTCCAGGCGGCCGAGGGACTGGCGTTCTTCGGGGAGCCGACCCCCGCGCTGCGCGCGCTGCAGGACCAGTTGCTGATCCCCGTGGCGCACCCGGTCGAGACGCGGGAGGAACACGCCGAGTGCACGCTGGGCGCCTGCGTGCAGACCACCCGCATAGCCGCAGCCCTGGAGCGCGAGATGACGTCGGTCAACCGGCGCTTCCTGCGCCGTGTGGACCACCGTCCGACCCCGATCGACCAGTGGTTCGGCGGCGCCTACACGGACGTCGGGTCAGCGGATCGGGAGACGTTTCGCAGAGCTCCCGAGCAGCGCATGCTCTTTCAGCATCTGTTCACGGCGCGCCGGGGCAACTGCTACGAGGCGAAAGCGCCGCGGACGCTGACCATCCACGTGCGTGATCAGGCACGGCGCGCGCACCGCACCGGCGTCTACCACGGCTTCCTGTACATCGAGCATCATCATCCCGAGATTGCAGGCAGGGCGACCGCCGACTGAGAGACCGCCGCCACCGGCAGAACCCGGGAACGCGAACGAACCCACACGACAGCACGGACAAACGCGCACGACGGCGCGACAGAAACGAAAGAAGAGGAACGCACGACATGATCAAGACACGACGCAGCGCAGCGCGGGCCGCGGTTCTCGCGGCGACATTGCTCACCACCGGCCTGCTGGTGGCGGCCCAGGAGACGGATCCGACCGACGGCGCGGCCGCCTGGCGGTTCGAGGAGATCGGCGACGGCGTCTTCTTCGCGACCGGCACAGGCGCGATGACGACGATGAGCAACTCGCTGGTGATCGTCAACGACGACCACGCGATGCTCGTCGACACCAGCGTCACGCCTGCAGCGGCCCGCAAGCTCATCGCGGAGATCAAGTCGGAGGTGACCGACAAGCCGATCGAGTACGTGTTCAACACCCACTTCCACTTCGATCATTCCCACGGGAACCAGCTCTTCGGCGACGACGTGGAGATCATCGGCCACGACTACGTGCGCTCGCAGCACCTGGCCGATCCCTTGAACCAGCGCACGAACCGTTCGTTCTCGGCCGCCATCCCGGGCCAGATCGAGCGGATCAAGGCGCAGCTCGCCGACGCGACCGACGCGACCGAGCGGACCCGGCTGGAGACCGCCGTCCGCATCAGCGAGGCGCACTTCAACGCCATCCAGGAGACGGTGGTCAAGGCGCCCAACGTCACCTACAGCGACACGATGACGCTGGTGAAGGGCGGGCGCGAGGTACAGCTCCACTTCGTCGGCCGCGGCCACACCGGCGGCGACACGATGGTCTTCCTGCCGGAGGACCGCATCGTGTTCACCGGCGACTTCTTCGTCGGCAGCCCGGGCGCCAACGGGCTGCCGTACATGGGCGACGGGTTCGTCAACGAGTGGCCGGCGAGCCTGGACGGGCTCAAGGCGCTCGACTTCGACATCATCGTGCCGGGCCATGGCACGCCATTCCGCGACCGCAGCCAGATCGACGACCTGCAGGCCTACCTGCGGGACTTCTGGGCGCAGACCTCGAAGCTGCGCGCGGAAGGGCTGTCGGCGGAGGAAGCGACCGCCCGCATCGACCTGAGCGCCCACGAGGACGCTTACGGGGCGCGGGCCAGGAGCGTCGACCCGCGCGCGGTGGTGCGGATGTACGAGGTGCTCCAGATTCAGCACCCGATGTAGCGACAGAACCAGGGAGACGGCCGGAGACCTTTCGCGGCCTCCGGCGCTCCCGCGCCCACGGCCGGCGGACAATGGCGCCGCGGCACTCCGTGGCGACGCAGGTGCGGTCGATGCGGGTCGCGTACAACCCCGACCGGGGAGGATTGACATGCGAAGTCGGCGAATCCGGGTACTCGTCGCGGCGGCGACCGTGACGCTCGCCGGCGCGGGCAGTACGGTCCCGGCGCAGGAGGAAGCCCGACCGCGGGTACTCTCCGCGCGAGACACCCTGCGCATCAACCAGGTCGGCTCTCCCAAGCTGTCGCCCGACGGCGAGTGGGTCGCCTACACGCTCCGCACGCGCGACATGGACGCCGACGACCTGGCGGCGGTCACGCACCTGTGGCGGGTCCGCGTCGACGGGACCGGCAACCGGCAGCTCACGCGCGGTCCGAAGAACGCCACCGCGCCGGCGTGGTCGCCCGACGGAACGATCATCGCCTTTCTGGCCGCGCGCGGCGAGGAGGCGGACGCCAGCACGCAGGTGCACTTCCTGTACGCCGACGGCGGCGAGGCGTGGCAGGTCACCGAGCACGACGAGTCGGTGCGATCGTTCTCGTTCGCGCCCGACGGCTCCGCTCTGCTCTATACGGCGCGCGATCCGCTTCCCGAGGAGGAAGAGAAACGCAGGAGAGAAGAAGGCGACGCGGAGGTGGTCGACGGCCTGTTCCGGATGACCCACCTCTGGCTGCACGACCTCGAAACCTCCGAGACGCGGCGGCTGACCGAGGGCGACTTCTCGGTGGCCAACCCCGACTGGTCGCCCGACTCCCGGCAGGTCGCCTTCGAGACGCGTCCGAATCCGACCGCCAACGACCGCTGGCGGAGCGACGTCCGGGTCGTCGACGTGGAGTCCGGCGAGCGGCGCCTCCTCCACGAGAACGGCGGCAGCGACACGTCGCCGCGCTGGTCGCCCGACGGCCGCACGGTCGCGTTCGCCTCGAACGCCACCGCGTCGAGCAACACGCTGCACGACAAGCTGTACCTGGCTCCGGCCGGCGGCGGCGAGCCGCGCGTGATGCTGGAGGACGTCGATCGGGACTTCTCCGTTCCCATCTGGTCCGCGAACGGGCGGTACGTCTTCTGGACGACCGGCGAGGGCACCTCCACCGGCCTGTTCCGGGTCAGCGTCGAGTCGGGCGGGGTGATCACCGCGTCGGCCCCGGGCGGACGCAACAGCGCCTGGTCGCTGTCCGAGGACGGGACCCGGTGGGTATGGGTGCACACCAGCCCCGGCTGGCCCGGCGAGATCTACACCGCGGCCGACGACGGCGACCCGGTCCGACTGACCGACGCGAACGCCTGGCTGCGGGACGAGGGCGTTCGACTCGGCACCGTGGAGACCGTCCGCTGGACCAACAGCGACGGCGACCCGGTCGAGGGCGTCCTGACGAAGCCGGTCGGCTACGAGGAAGGCGTCGCCTATCCCTTCATCGTCAACCCGCACGGCGGCCCGACCGGTGCGTCGCTGGCCTCGTTCAATGCGACGACCCAGTTCTTCGCGGGCAACGGCTACGTCGTTCTGCAGCCCAACTTCCGCGGCAGCACCAACTACGGCCAGGCCTTCGTCAGCGCCAACGTCGACAACTGGGGCATCACCGACTACGACGACGTGATGACCGGCGTGGACCACGCCGTCGAGATGGGCTGGGCCGATCCGGATCGCCTGATCTGCTACGGCTGGAGCTACGGCGGGTACCTGTCGGCCTGGATCGTCACCCAGACCGACCGCTTCAAGGCGGTCTCGCCGGGCGCCGGTCTGACGAACCTCTACAGCATGTACAGCACGAACGACATCCAGGACTACCTGGCGTCGTTCTTCGGCGGGACGCCGTGGACCGCCACCGACAACTACCGCGAGCACTCCCCCATGACCTACGTGGCCGACGTGAAGAGCCCGGTCCTGCTGATGCACGGGAGCAGCGACACGCGGGTGCCGCCGGAGCAGTCGGTCGAGTTCTACCGGGCGCTGCGGGACCTCGGCAAGGACGTCACCTTCGTCCGCTTCCCGCGCGAGGGGCACGGCATCGTCGAGCCGCTGCACCAGATGGACCGCCTGCGGCGCTACGCCGCGTTCTTCGGCGAGCACGTGGACAACCCGCCGGTAAGCGAAAGCCAGCCGCACGAGGCGGAGCCTGCGGAGACCGAGGACAACGAGGGACAGTGACCATGACCTGGAAGCGCATCGCCGGCATCGTCGCGGCCGTAGCACTGGGGTGGCTGGCCGCCGACACGCCGCTGACCGTTACGGCGCGGGCCCAGACCGACCAGCCCGGCATCTACCTCGATCTCGACGAGATCCGCGCCATCGCGAACCGCGTGCGCGCCGGCCGCAGCCTGCAGCCGGCCTCGTGGCCGAACGGCGCCCGCGTCGCGGTGATGATCTCGTTCGACGTCGACAACGACACCATCCTCATCGGGCGCAACGCGAACCCGTCCATCGGCGCCATGTCGCAGGGCGAGTATGGCGCGCGGGTCGGCCTGCAGCGGGTGGTCGACCTGATGGACCGGCACGAGATCCCCGCGTCGTTCTTCATCCCGGCGGTCAGCCTGGTGCTGCGGCCGGAGATGGTCGACGTCATCCAGGCCTCGGGGCGCCACGAGTTCGCGGTGCACGGCTGGATCCACGAGCTGAACAGCGCTCTGGACGCCGAGACCGAACGCGATCTCGTCATCCGGGCGACGAACTATCTGGAGGAGGTGACCGGCACCCGCCCCGTAGGCTACCGCGCCCCGTCCTGGAACTTCAGCCCCAACACCCTCGACATCATCCGGGGGATGAGATTCCTCTACGACAGCTCCCTGATGGCCGACGACCGCCCCTACGAGCTCATGCAGAACGGCGAGCCCACGGGCATCGTCGAGCTGCCGGTGGAGTGGATCCTCGACGACGCGCCGCTGATGAACCCGCGCGGCAACAGCTACACGCCGCCCCGCGAGCTGCTGCAGGTCTACATCGACGAGTTCGACAAGGCGTACGAGGAAGGGACGATGTTCCTCCTGACGACGCACCCCCACATCATCGGCCACCGCTCGCGCATGGTGATCCTCGAGGAGCTGATCGACCACATCAACGCGAAGGGCGACGTCTGGTTCGCCACGCACGAACAGGTGGCGCGCTACGTGAAGGAGCAGGCCGGGCTGTGAGCGTCGAGCACTGGGACGCGACGCGGGGCTAGGAGCTTGGAAGGCGGTTCGGTATTCCCTGTTCCGGAGCTGCCTCCGGCCCTGGTCGCCGACCTGCGCCGGCAGAATCCCTGGTGGAGCGGCGACCCCGCGCCCGTACAGCCCGGCCCGCGACGGCATCTCGTCGGACAGATCCGCGGACGGCTCAATCTGGAGCTCGCCCCGATCGTGGCGGTGCGCGGCCCCCGCCAGGTCGGCAAGACCACCGCGCAACTCCAGATCATCGAGGACCTGCTGACCGAAGGTGCCCCGCCGAGCACTGTCCTCCGCGTGCAGTTCGACGACGTGGGGTCGCTGCACGATCTCGTCGACCCGATCCTGCGCATCGCGGACTGGTTCGAGCACCACGTCGCCGGAGCGCACTTCAACCGTCTGGCGCGCGGCGGGCAGTGGGCGCATCTCTTCTTCGACGAGGTTCAGACCGTCGGCGGCTGGCACGTCCAGTTGAAGTCCCTCGTGGACAACGCCTCCGTACGCGCCATGATCACCGGCAGCTCCGCCCTGCGCATCGAACAGGGACGCGACAGCCTGGCCGGGCGGATCAGCACCATCGAGACCGGTGTTTTCTCGCTGACCGAGATCGGTCCGCTGCACGGACTGGAGACTCCGAAGCCGTTTCTGCCCGCCAACGGCCTTAGCGCTATCGCCGACAAGGCGTTCTGGACCGAGCTCCGCGAGCATGGCAGGCGGCACGCTGATTTCCGCACCGCCGCATTCCGGCACTACTCCGAGCGCGGGGGCTATCCGGTCGTCCACAAGCGCAAGGACGTCGACTGGGCGGAGCTCGCGGACCTTCTTCGGGAAACGGTGATACGGAGGGTCATCCAGCACGATCTGCTGAACGGCGAAGGCCGAAGAAGGGACTCCGCGTTGTTGGAGGGGCTCCTCCAACTCGCCTGCCGTTACGCCGGGCTCGCCCCCGCCGTATCCGAATTGGCCGAGCAGGTCGGCCTGTCACTGAGTGTACCCATCGACGGCCGCCGGGTGATGCGCTACCTGAACCTGCTGGCAGACACCCTCCTCGTCAGGCTCGTTCCGCCGCTCGACGTGCGTCTCAGAAAGAACCGCGGCGGCCCCAAGCTCTGCCTGGCCGACCACGCGCTCCGCGCCTGCTGGCTCCAGGAACAGGTCCCGCTGTCACCGGATGCTCTGGCGGTGCGCCCGGAGCTGACGACGCAGGCCGGGCATCTCGCCGAGAGCGTCTTCGGCTCGGCCGCGTGCACGATCGCCGGGCTCGACGTCGCCCACTTGCCCGCACGCGGCGCCGATCGCGAGGTGGACTTCGTCCTGACCGTGGGCGTCCAACGTGTGCCGGTCGAGATCAAGTACCAGCGGCGAATCGATCCGCACCGCGACACCGTGGGCCTTCGTTCGTTCCTCGAGAAGACCGTGAACAATGCCGCTTTCGGCGTCCTGATCACGCAGGATGCGGCCGGCGTGTTGGACGATCCACGGATCGTCAGCCTTCCACTGTCGACGTTCCTGCTGCTGCGGTGAGCAGTTCGGAGCGGTACGACCGCAGCGCTGCTGCATCACCCGGTCGGACTTCCCTCACTGCCCGCCGCGGCGATTCGCCTCCAGCGCCTCCCACAACGCCGCTCCCTCGGTATCGACCCCGGTGCCGGGCCTGATCGCCGAGCTCAGCTCCAGGTGCCTGTCGGTCTCCGGGTCGAACACCGGCCACGGCGGCAGCCCGCCGCGGTTGGGGTTGCCGGTCGCGGCGAACTGCACCCAGTAGCCGCGCATCGTGGCGGAGAGCGAGGTGTCGGTGTCGGTGTAGTCGCCGACCGGGGTGAGGCCGAGCGGGCGCTCGCCGCCTTCCTCCCGCCGCGTCAGCGTCCCGAAGACGTAGACCAGCTCAGCCGCGTGATGCGATCCGAGATCGGCGCCCCAGGGCGTCGGCGGCACGTGGGTGAAGTGATACAGCCAGGTCTGCGCGCCGGCCGCGGCCTGCGATTCGGCGTGGGCACGTACCGGCCCGGCGAAGAACAGGTCGTGGACCACCTTGTCGATGGCGGCCTTTGCGGCGCCGGGCGACGACGCGTCGTAGTGCGCGACCATCTCGTCGGCCAGCTCCGGGTAGACCGAGCGGACGTAGTCCTCGAACGCCGCGGCGTCAGCGATGTCCATGCCGCGGGTCATCAGCGAGCCCTCGTTGCCGTTCAACCCGGTGATGAGGGGCACGGCGTGCTGCCGGCCGGCGCGGTACATCGCCAGCGGGTCGTCCGGAATGACCCAGCCGTCGACGTTGGGGGCCCAGACGTTGCCGGTCCGCATGAACGGGCTGCCCGCGTCGGCGTTGGACGCGGCCAGCACGTCGGCCGCGCTCGCGGCCCGCATGGCGGCCAGCGCCTCGTCGGTGTTCCCCGCGATCCCGAGCGCCGCAGCCACCCGCAGGCCCTGCGACTCGGCCGCCTCCCAGCCGCGTGCCGCTTCGGCCAGCGGCCGGTCCCAGCCGTTGATCCAGTTGCTCTGGGCGATGGCCCCGTGGAACAGTCCCTCCGCCTGCGGGACGAGCATGACCGACATGACCGCGCCGCCGCCGGCCGACTCCCCGAAGATCGTCACCCGCCCGGGATCGCCGCCGAACGTCGCGATGTTGTCGCGGACCCACTCGAGCGCCGCCACCATGTCCAGCAGGCCGTAGTTCCCGGATGCGCCGTGCGGCGACTCCGCCGACAGGGCCGGGTGGGCGAGGAAGCCGAAGACGTTGAGGCGGTAGTTGATGGTGACCACCACTGCCCCGTCGGCGGCGAGCGGCGTGCCGTCGTAGAGGGCGGTCGACCCGGAGCCGCCCGTGTAGCCGCCGCCGTGGATCCAGACCAGCACCGGCCGCGGCTCGCTCGACTCGCGCGGCGCCCAGACGTTGAGGAACAGGCAGTCCTCGTCCTGGGTGACGTTCCGGCCGCCGTTCTGGACGCAGATCGCGCCGCTCTCGGACGCGTCGCGCACGCCCTCCCAACCGACGACCGGCGCGGGGGGACGCCAGCGCAGATCGCCGACCGGCGGCGCGGCGTAGGGAATGCCCTTGAAGGCGACGATTCCTTCGTCGCTCGCGGAGACGGCGCCCCGGACGGCCCCGCCCGTGACCATGACGGGCGCATCGGGATCGAGGACGGTCTGGGCGCCGGCGGAAGCCGGGCCGCCGATTGCGAGAAACGCTGCGACAGCCGCGCAGGCCGCGGCACGAACGAGAGAAATGCTCCGCATCATGGTCATCTGTCGTCTCCCGCTGTCGTCGCGGGCCGCGATCCCGCATCGCCCCCGCAACTCGCATTGCGCCGCCTGTCTGATAAGGTCCGCTTGTCCGTATCCTAGCGCGGAAACCGTCGCCGACCGCGACCACAAGGTCGCTGCGGCCTCCGATTGCCGCAGCGGAGAACGCTCCGAATGGTGAATCAGCCGGCACAGCCCTGGTACCGCGAGGTCGATCGCGAACAGTGGAAGGCCTTCGCCGCCACCTTCCTCGGCTGGCTGCTCGACGCGTTCGACTTCACCATCCTGACGTTCATCCTGCTCGACATCCAGCAGAGCTTCACCGTCGACCGGGCCCTCGCCGGCGCACTAGGCACGGTCACGCTGATGTTCCGGCTCGTGGGCGGGCTGGGCGCGGGCATGATGGCCGACCGCTACGGGCGGAAGCTGCCCCTGATGCTGTCGATCCTCTGGTTCTCGCTGTTCGCGTTCCTGAGCGGCTTCTCGACGTCATACGCGATGCTGTTCGCCTTCCGGGCACTGTTCGGCATCGGGATGGGCGGCCCGTGGGCGGCCGGTATGCCGCTGGCCCTCGAGCACTGGCCGGCGCGGCTGCGCGGACTGGCGTCCGGACTGCTGCAGGGCGGCTGGTTCTGGGGCTACATGCTGGCCGCCCTGACGTTCCACTACATCTATCCCCTGTTCACCGGCCTGCCGGACCCGCTCAGCGACGCCGAGGGCTCGACGCTGGGCTGGCGCGTGATGTTCTGGGTGGGGGTCGTGCCGGCGCTGCTGGTGCCCTGGATTCGGTCGTCGGTCAGCGAGAGCCCGGTCTGGCTCGCCCGCCGGCGCCACCTGCAGGAGACGGGCGCCGAGGGCGCGGGAGAGCGGGTGTCGATCCTGCAACTGCTCCGGCCGGACCTGTTGTGGGCCACCGTGCAGGCGTCGATCCTGATGGGCGCCTTCATGTTCTCCTACTACTCGCTCAGCTTCTGGTATCCGACCTTCCTGCGCGAGGTGGGCCGCGAGCCCCTCGGCTACCTCCTCGCGTTCAATCTCGGCGCCGTCGTCGGGATGGCGCTCTGGGGGCACGCCTCCGGGACGCGGCTCGGCCGGCGGGGCGCGGTGGCGGCGGCGGCCTTGACCGGCGTGGCGGCGATTCCGGCCTACGTCGGCGCGACCGGCGACGCGGCGCTCGCCGTCGGGGCGGTCGTCATGGGCGCCTCGGGGGGCGGCATCTGGGGCATGGCCCCTGCGTACCTCACGGAGCGGTTCCCCACCGCCGTGCGCGGCGTCGGCCCCGGCCTCTCGTACCACGTGGGCGCGGCGCTCGGATCGCTGACGCCCTTCGTCCTCGGACGGCTGCAGGATGGCGGAATGACCACCGGGTCCGCGATGATGGCCTGCATCGCGGCGTCCGGCCTGCTCGTGGCCGCCGTCGTCTGGCTGGGACCGGAGACCCGGGGGCACCGATTCACGGCGACCGAGGCGTGAGGGGGGGCCGCATGGAAACCGTTCTCCAACCCGGCGGCGCGGAGAACGGCCGCGAGACGACCGCAGCAGACACTGAACGATGGACAGCCGACACCGAATCAACCACGGGAGCGAGAGATGTCGAATCAACACGGGCGGGCGCGCGAGCGCCTCTGGACGTTGGCCGCGATGCTGGCCGCATCGTTCGTGGGCGGCGCGGCGACACACCTGTCGCTGTCCGGCGCGGTGCAGGCGCAGGGGACGGCCGGCGTGGTCACCGCAACCCAGGTGAACCTGGTCGACGGCGCGGGACGGCTGCGCGGTGTGCTGGCCGGCAGCGACCCCGGGGGACTCACGTCGATCACGCTCTACGACCAGGCGGGACAGGTGCGCGGTACGTTCGGCGTGGAGCCCGACGGGACGCCGCTCATCCAGCTCAACGGCCCCAATGGAGAGACGCGGTTGCGCGCCACGGTCCAGGGCCGCGACGCCATCGTCGTCACCGGGGCCGAAGCCGAGGGGCAGGGACTGTTCGGCGCGGTCCAGGGACGGCCGCTCCTGACCCTCGGCGATGGGGCGCGCGGTCGCCTGCAACTGCATCTGACGTCCGAGGGCCTGCCCCGCCTGGCGCTCGCCGACGGCGCCGGACAGGAAGCCGCATCGCTCGCCGTCGGCAGCGACGACATGCCGCAACTGGCGCTCTCGGCCGGCAACCGGCGACGGGCCGTCCTGACCGCGGTCGGCGACGCCACGGTGCTCAACCTCGGCGGCGCAGCCGGCACGCGCCTCGTCGCGGGAGTGGCGGAGGACGGCGCGCCGAGCATCATCTTCCTGGACGGGCAGGGGGCGTTCATGGCCTCGCTCGGCGAGGTCGGCAACGGGCGCCTCGGATTCGTCGACGCCGCTGGCGAGGTCACCGACGTCACGTCCCGTTGAGGGCTGCGGGCTCGGCGCAGAACGTCCGGTCCGGCGACGCACTGCCGGGTCCCCGACGTGCTATTCTGCCGGCGCTCCACAACGAACCACCGCCCATGAGAGGTCATGCAATGCGATTCACCGACTCTTGCCGCATCCCGATCCTGCTGATCGCCCTGTTTCTCCTCGCCGGCAGCGCCGCCGCGCAATCGTCGGACGACGGCGAACGCCCGCGCCGCATCGCCCTCTGGGGATCGTCGGTCCCCAACGGCACCGGCGACGAGCTGAACCTCGGGGGTTACACCGGCCGCCTGCGCGAGCTGCTCGAGCCGCGCGGATGGGAGGTGCTGAACGTCTCGCGGGGCGGCGACAACACGATCACCATCACCCCGCGCTTCGAGCCGGACGGCGAGCCGGATCCCGGCACCCGCTACCTGACGCCGGTCGATCCCGGCTACGTCGTCATCGCGCTGTCACTCGGCAACGAGGGCATCATGCGCTGCCCACCCGGTCAGCCGTCGCCCCGCTGCGCGGATTCGCGCGAGGCGGCCGACGCCGTCGCGCAGCAGTTCGCCGACGGCCTGCAGCGGCTGATCGCCCGGGCGCGCGAGCACGGCATCGTGCCGGTGATCGGACTCACCTACACCCGCGGCGACTTCAACGAGGCGGAGTACGCCCACACGCGGACGACGAACCTGCTGATCAACACCTGGGACGTGCCGAGCGTCAACCTGCTCGGCGCCATCGACGACGGCTACGGACGTTGGGCGCGCGGCTTCTTCCCCGAGCCGATCCATCCGAACGCGGCCGGCCACACCGAGATGTTCCACGCCTTCGTGCCGACTCTTTTCGACGCACTGGAAGCCGGCAAGCCGACCCCGACACGGTCCGCCGCCGACGGTTTCGCGCGGGTGCGCGGCCGCGGGCGGTCGCCCATGACGTTGAATGTCGACGACACGCTGCGCTCTTTCGGGCTGACCTTCCAGGTACGGGCCGAGGGCGACGGCACCATCGCCAGCATCGGCGGCCAGACCGTCGGCCACGAGGTGGACTGGGTCACGGTTCCTTTCCGCCGCGCCGAGCTCGACTTCGAGGCGCTGACGCTCACCCCGACCGGCCGGCGCTTCCAGGCGACCATCGCCATTCTGAACGGCCGCTGGGTCTACACCTCCGCAAACGGCAACGCAGTGACCTCGCCGCAGCCCGGCGCCGACGGCCAGTGGCACCACGTGACGCTGACCCACCACGTGGCGCGCGGGCAGACGCACTTCCACGTCGACGGACGGCTCGTGGGCACGATCGACGAGCGGCTGCAGCCCGACCGCTTCGTGCTCGGGGGCCCCGGCCCCGACTGGTCCACCGCGGTCCCGGCCCCGGCCGACTACAGGGACTGGATGGTGCACCGGGCGGGCCTGAACGCCGACGAGGTGGGCGTGCTGCACGGCGGCGGCCTGCTGCAGTCGAGCCTGGAGCTCTACGCGCCGCTGTCGGACGACGGCTTCGAAAACCGCGCGCAGAGCATGTCCGAGGTGCAGGTCGACGGCGGCGCGGTGTCGGCGACCACCGAGGACTGAGGCAATAGACACCGACGCCGAGAGACGACGAGAGGAGCGCGAGACGATGGGCGGGATGGTCGAGTTCGCGACGAACGGCAAGAGCTCGGGCGGCTATCTGGCCAAGCCGGCGTCCGGTTCCGGTCCGGGCGTGATCGTGATCCAGGAGTGGTGGGGGCTGGTCGATCACGTCAGGGACGTCGCCGACCGGTTCGCGAACGAAGGCTTCGTCGCTCTCGCGCCCGACATGTACCACGGCGAGACCACCACGAGCCCCGACGACGCCGGCAAGCTGATGATGGCGCTCAACATCGAGCAGACGGAGCGGGACCTGCGGGGCGCCGTCGACTGTCTGCTTGCTCAGGACGCGGTGTCCGGCGACCGGGTCGGCACCGTCGGGTTCTGCATGGGCGGCCAGCTCTCGCTCTTCGCCGCCTGCGCCAACGCGAAGGTCGGTGCCTGCGTGGATTTCTACGGCATCCACCCCAACGTGACGCCGGATCTGGCAAGCCTGCAGGCGCCGGTCCTCGGCTTCTTCGCCGAGAAGGACGGCTTCGTCACGCCGGAAGTGGCCCGCAAGCTGGAGGCCGATCTGCGGGCGGCCGGCAAGCAGGTCGAGATCACGATATTCGAGGGCGCAGATCACGCGTTCTTCAACGACACCCGCACAGAGGTATACCACGCGGAGTACGCCGCCGCGTGCTGGACGCGGATGCTCGCGTTCTATCGGCGCCACTTGGCGTGATCACTCGACAGGACGGCAAGTCAGGGAAGACGCACCGCGAATCTGAAACAGCAGCGCGACCATGGCGGCCGTGCCGGCAACGTAGAGCGTCATGAGGACGCCGACCAGCCACGGACACCACCTCGCGCGTCCGGCCGGGCGCCGACCCACCCTACGGCAGCGCGAACGTCAGCACCGTGTTGGTAGCGATCACCGTGACGTACTGCTTGCCGTTCACCTGATAGGTCATCGGGCTCGACCGGATGCCGCGCTGCGCCTGGTACCGGAACAACTGCTCCCCGGTCTCCGCGTGGAACGCGTAGAACGCCCCGTCGTCCGCGCCCTGGAACACGAGGTCGCCCGCGGTCGCGAGGTTGCCGCTCGCGCCGATGGGGCTGAGCGCGGGAAACACGGCCTGCCACGCCTCTTCGCCGCTGGCCGGCTCGTAGGCGGTCAGGGTCGTCGTGGGCGTGTAGGCCGGAATGCGGCTCAGCTCCTCGAAGTTGGCACTGTGGCCGTCGCCGTGCGGCCCCGGCTCGAGGCTGTCGCCGAGCGGCCGGACGATCATCGACACCGCCGCGTTCTTGCCGGTGACGTAGAGCAACCCGGTGCGCGGACTGAACGCAGGTGAGCCGAAGCTCGATCCGCCGTGGGCGACAATCAGATGCTCCTCGATGGAGTACGGCGTGTACATCGGCCTGCTCTGCGCCTGCAGCCCCGGATCGTCGAGATGCACGTAGGTCGCACAGAACGGCGTCATCTGCACGCCGCGCGCGTTGTAGGGGATCGGCTGGGTCGGATAGACCACCTCGCCCGGCACGTTGCTCTCGGTCGGCACCAGCGTCTCGACCATCGGGTTGATCGGCTCGCCGGTCTCGCGGTTCCAGAGATAGATCAGGCAGTTCTTGCCCGCCGAACCGACGCCGCGGATGATCTCGCCGTCGGCGCCCGTGACGTCGAAGAGGACCGGTCCGGTAACGTGGTCCCAATCCCAAAGATCATGGTGGATCGCCTGGTAGTACCAACGCAGCGCCCCGGTCTCCAGGTCGAGTGCGATAGTGGAGTTGGTGAACAGATTGGCCCCGGGGCGCGCCGAGCCGTCGTAGTCCGGCGACGGGTTGCCGGTGTTGAAATAGATGAGCCCAAGATCGAGATCGATGGCCGGCTGCGTCCAGACCCCGCCCCCGGCGCGCTGCCCGTCTCCCCACGTGTCCTGCGCTATCTCCCAACCATCGTCCTGCGGGCGTTGCGGGATGGTGTTGAACACCCACTCGATGGCCCCCGTCGTGGCGTCGGTCGCAATCACCAGGCCGCCCGGGATGTGCCCCTCCGAGAGCGCGGCTCCGACGTAGAGCGTCCCGTCGTGGTACGCCGGCGCCGCGGTGATCCGGTAGCCCAGCTCGTGGGGATCGAGGGTGGGCGGATAGGTGTCCGGGTACTTGGTCTGCAGCGCCAGCCCGACCACGGGCAGGACGCCGCCATCGCCGAACGACTCGACGAGCTCGCCCGTCCTGGCATCAGCGGCCACCAGGCTCGGCCCGTTGTACGCGTAGATCTTGCCGTCCGCGTAGGTCGGCCCGCGGACGCGGTTGCGGCGCGCCTCGTTCAGCTCGAGACTCCAGACCTCGTCGCCGGTGACCGCGTTGATGGCGATGACGTTGGGCCCGGCGTGGAAGTACATCACGCCGTCGATCACCAGCGGCGTCACCTGGGCGATGTCGATGCCGGCCGCCACCTCGTAGGACCATCGCTCAGCCAGCCCCTCGACTGTCTCGGTGTTGACCTCGTCGAGCACGGAGTAGCGGCTGTTGTCGAGGTCGAGGTTGTGGCTCCCGCCCCCGGGCTCGTGCGCCCCCCCGCGTGGTTGCGGTGGTGTGTCCGGTGGGTCTGCCCCCCCGCCGTGATGTTCGGCGGCTCTGCCTGCGTCGTGGTTTGCCCCTGCTGGCCGGCCGACGACGACGCGCCCGCCATCAGCGCCACTACGGTCAGAATCGCCGTAATCGGTCTGACATGCACACTGGTGAATGAGATCATCTATCGCTCCTCAATAACGCGCGCGTCCGGCTAGCGGTCCGCGATGAGCGCGTCGTCGTGCAGGATGCCTAACGCGCAGGTCGGGCACGGGGGCACGTCCACGCCCGCCGCCAACGACCGCTCCCGGAGCAGCGCGTAGGTCTCGGGAAACGGCTCGATGGTGTCGATCGGCCCCTGGGCGATGGTCACCGGCAACCAGCCCCGCCCGTTGGCCGCGTCGAGCCGCGCGCCGTGTGCGAGCAGTTGCTCGATGACGGAGTTGGCCCCGCGGTTCGCCGCCCCGTGCAGCGCGGTGTTGCCGGCCTCGTCCGCGGCGTGCACATCAACGCCGGCGTCGAGCAGCAGCGTGACCGCTTCGAGCGCGTCGGCTTCCGAGCCGGCGCCCTGTCCCGCGTAGGTCGCGGCCCCCGCCGCCGCCATCAGCGCCGTCGACCCGCTGGCGGTGGTAACGCTCGTATCGGCGCCGTGGGCCAGCAACAGGCGCATGAGCGGCGCGTCCGCGGCGATGGCGGCCAGCAGGAAAGGTGTCACTCCCTCGGTGGGGTACAGCGGCGAGGTCTGCGTGGCCAACCGGACGCGCTCGCGCGACGCCGCGTTCGGATCGGCCCCGGCGGCCAACAGCGCCTCGATGAGCGCGCCGCTGCTCAGATTGCCAGTCGGCGACGGGTCCGGCACGACGCGAAAATGCGGCCGGTGCGCGAGCACCGCGGTATGCAGCGCGGTCCAGCCGACGCCGTCCGCGTTGGGATCGGCGCCGCGGTCGAGCAGCCACGCCGCCAGCTCGTAGTGGCGGTTGTCGACGGCTACGACCAGCGCGCTCGATCCGTCCGGCGCCATGTCGTCGACATCCGCACCGGCATCGGCCAGAACGGTCGCGGCGTCCAGGTGACCGCCCTGCACGGCGAAGAGGAACGCGGAGAATCCCCGCGGCGGCGCTGCTTCATCCTCCGCGCCGGCGTCATCGCCGGCCGCCGGCCCGCTTGCGGGCCCTTCCGCATGTCCCGACCGGGCGTGGACATCCGCCCCGCGGGAGGCCAACTCCCGCACCGCGGCCGTGTGTCCCTCCGCGGCCGCCCACATCAGCGCGGTCTGTCCCCGCCACTGCTCCGCCGCGTCGGCGGCGGCGCCGTGCTCGAGCAGGAGCCGGACCGCCTCGACCTGCCCCGTGCGGGCCGCGGTCATCAGCGCGGTCTCCCCTTCCGGCTGGGCCCGGTTCGCGTCCGCCCCGGCGGCCAGCAGCCGGGCCAGCATCGACGCGCTGCCGTTGAGGCTCGCCAGCGCGATCGGCGCCACCCCATAGCGGTTGGTCGCCGTCACGTCCGCCCCGGCGTCGATCAGCAGGGCGGCGATGTCGCCGTCGTCGCGGTGGACCGCCCAGTGGAGCGCCGTGGTGCCGTCGATCTCGGGCGCATCGGCGCCCGCCCCCTGGTCGAGCAAGGCGCGGACCGCCGCCAAGTCGCCCTGCTTCACCGCCTCGATGAGCGGCGACTGGGCGGTTGCCACGCCGGCCCCCGTGCAAAGCACGAAAGCCAGCAATCCGCTCGCCAGACGCCTGCCCGTCGCAACGGGCGCCGGATGCCGGAGCGTCCCGCCGCTCTCGGTGCTTACCCGCGATTCCACCACGGCACACCTACACCCCGGACAGTTCGCGAAGCTGCCCGGTGCTGTCACCGATACGCTCCACCGGCACACCCGCCTTGTCGAGCAGGCTCACGAGCAGGTTCGCATGCGGCGTCCCGGCGGGATACGCCAGGTGCCGCCCGCCGGCGAGCCTTCCCCCGCCCCGCCCGGCCACCAGCAGCGGCAACGCGGTGTGGCTGTGCTGATTGGCGTCGCTGATGCCTCCGCCGTACATCACCATGGCATGGTCCAGCAGCGTCCCGTCCCCGTCCGGCGTCGACTGCAGCCGGTCGAGGAAGTAGGCGAACAGTTGCACCAGGTAGGTGTCGATGAGGCCAATCTTGGCGAGCCGCTCCGGGTCGTACTGATGGTGCGACGTGGCGTGATGCGGGTCCGGCACGCCGATTTCCGGGAACGCCCGCTGACTGGTCTCGCGCCCGAGCTGGAAGGTGAAGACGCGGGTCAGGTCGGCCTGGAACGCCAGCACCTGCAGGTCGTACATCAGCCTGGCGTGCGCTCCGGTGTCGTCCGGCGCGCCGAGCGGGCGCTCGGCGTCGGGCATGGCGGCGCTGTGCGCCTCGCTGCGCTGGATGCGCCGCTCGATCTCGCGCACCGCGTCCAGGTACTCCGTCAGACGGACGCGATCCTGCGGGCCGATCTGCAGCTCCAGGCCGGCGATCTCCTGCGTGACCGAGTCGAGCACGCTGCGGTTGCGGCGCCGCAGGGCGTGCCGCTCCTCGGGCGTGGCGCCGTCGCCGAACATCCGATCGAACACGTTGCGCGGGTTGTGCTCGGCCGGCAGCGGCGTGGACGGCGTCCGCCAGGACAGCGAGTCGGTGTAGGCGCAACTGTAGCCGCTGCCGCCGCAGGTGCCCATCCAGCCGGCCGGCTCGAGGCAGAGCTCGAGCGAGCCGAGCGGCGTGTCCTGCCCGATCTCGGCCGCGGCGATCTGATCGATGGTCGTCCCCGCGCGCACGGCGGGGCCTTCGCTCTTGAGCGGATGCGTGGCGTTCAGCCACGAGGAGCCGGCGCGCGGATGGTCCCCGATGCCGTCGCCCCACGGGTTCGCCGGGTCGTTGTCGAGCCCGGACAGCACCGTGACCGAATCGCGGAACGGGCCCAGCGGCGCCAGGGTCGGCGACAGGTCGAACGCCTTGCCTTCCCCCTTGCTCCGCCACTGGAACATGTTCGCGCCGTTGGGGAAGTAGACGAACCCGAGCCGCCGCACCGGATCGGCCGCGGTCCGCGACAGCGCGGAGGCCGCGGGAACCATCGCGTCCAGCAACGGCAGCGCCAGCGCGGCGCCGGCGCCACGGAGAAACATCCGCCTGGGCAACGCCCGCTTCGTGATCAGCATGATTCCTCCCGCGCTCCTCTTTCCTGATTCTTCGTCGAACCGTCAATCTACCGCTTCCGGCGCGGCGCCGGCCGACCGCCGCTGCCGGAACGGCACGCTCTTCACGATACCGAGCACCAGCGCCGAGAAACGATGCTCGCTCGACGCCGCGTCGCGCACGATCCGCCGCACCGCGGGAGCGTCGGTGTATTCCAGTCCGCGCCCCAAAGCGTAGGTCAACAGCTTCTCGGTCAGCGTCCGCAGGAACGGCTCCGGATTCGCCAGCAACGCCTGCTTCAGCTCCGCAACTCCCGTAAAGCCGGTGCCGTCGGGCAACTCTCCCGAGACGTCGAGCTGCACGCCCGTCGCGTCCGTCTCGCGCCAGCGGCCGACCGCGTCGAAGTTCTCCAGCGCCAGTCCCAGCGGATCCATCAGCCGGTGGCACGCCGCGCACGTCGGGTTCGCGCGGTGCCGCTCCATCGCCTCGCGCATCGTCAGCTCGCGGCCGTCGTTCGCGCTGGCCTCCAGCTCCGGCACGTCCGGCGGCGGGTCGGGCGGCGTCGTCCCGAGGATGTTCTCCAGAATCCAGATGCCGCGCTTCACCGGCGACGTGCGGGTCGACAAGGACTGCACGGTGAGCATGCTGCCCTGCCCCAGCAGGCCGCCGCGCATCGGATGGCCGGCAGTGTTCACGCGCCGGAAGTGATCGCCGTAGACGTACGGGATGTCGTAGTGCCGCGCCAGTCGCTCGTTGACGAACGTATAGTCGGCGGCCAGCAGATCGATGACGCTGCGATCCTCGCGGACGACGCTCTGGAACAGCAGCTCCGTCTCGCGGCGGAACGCGTGCCGGAGGTTGTCGTCGACGTTGGGAAACCGCCGGAAGTCCGGCCGCGCCGCCGGCACGTTGCGCAGGTAGAGCCACTGGCCGGCGAAGTTCTCGGCCAGAGCGTCCGCGCGCGGGTCGGCCAGCATGCGCCGCACCTGCTGCTCCAGCACGTCCGGAACGCTCAACTCGCCGCGGTCGGCGAGGTCGAGCAACTCTTCGTCGGGCAGGCTGCTCCAGAGGAAGAATGCCAACCGGGACGCCAGGGCCAGATCCTCCACCGGGTACGCCCTGCCGGATGCCGCGTCCACCGGATCGAGCTCGATCCGGAACAGGAACGACGGACTCACCAGGAGCCGGGCCAGGGCCTGCTCGATGCCTCGCTCGAAGCCTCCCTCCCGGTATCCGGCCTCGTAGAACGGCAGCAGCACACCCAGGTCGTTGGCGTCGACCGGGCGGCGAAACGCACGCCGCGTCAGGGCGGCCAGAATCTCCTCGGCGCACGCGCGCTCGGCCGCGGCCCCCGCCTCGGACCGGCAGGTGAAGATGCGGTCCCGGCTCGGCGTACTGACCGGCGCAGCAGGACGGTACGGCCCGGTGACGATCACCTCGCTGACGTACGGCAGGTCATGCGTCCGGTCGTGCTCCAGCAACGCGCGCAGAAACGGACGGCGCACGCGCTCGACCTGCGCGGATGGTCGTCTGAGGAAAGAGACGGCCAGCCGCCGCGGCCCCGCCTGCACCGGAACCCGGACGCGCAGATTGGCGTCGGCCGCCTCCAACGGGCTCGCGCTCCAGTCGGAATCCTCCGCTGCGAGATTCGCCCCGACGGTCAGCAATCCGGCCCGCGCGCCGTCGACGGCAATCTCCACATGGTGCGGTTCGTCCAGTCCCACGATGTCGCCGCCGTTGCCGGAGGCGCCGTTACGGGCCAGGCGGACCCGGATCTCGTACTCGCCGTCGACGGGGAAGAAGTGCTCGACCAGCGTGCCCCCGCGAGTGCCGAACGGCAGCCCGTCCAGGCGATCGCGCTGAGTCAGCTCGGTCGACACCCGGTAGACGTCGGCGGTTACGGCGACGCCGGAATTGCTGGCGACGGCGAGCCTGCTGATGCGGTTCGCGGCGGCGAGATAGCTCTCGAGCAGGAGCGGCGACAGGCCGAGCACAGCGCCGATGTTGTCGAAGCCGTAGCTGGAGGTATCCGCGGGCAGCACCGCTGACACGTCGACGTCGAGCGCGAGCAGGTCGCGCACCGCGTTCCGGTACTCGGCGCGGTTCAGGCGGTGCAGAACCGCCGGCCGGCCCGGATCGGGATTGGCGTCCGCCGCGGCGTCGAGCCGCGTCTCCAGCCACGTCGCGACCCGGTCGTAGGTCTGCGCGTCCGGCCGCGGCCGGCCCGCCCGCGGCACGGCCCGGGGGGTGGGCCGGCGCGCCGGCCCGGGGCCGCCCCGCCGGCGGCATCGAGCCGTTCCGGAGCCGCCGGACGACGTGCTCCCAGCGCTCCGCATCAGCGGCGATCTCGCCGACGTCGAGCGCGTCGAAGGCGAGCCCGGTCTCGCGGCCGACCGTCGAGCGCCGGTTGTGGCATGCCTGGCAGTAACGGCTCAGGACCGCCTCGATCTCCACACCGCCGCCCGACTCACCTGCCGAGACGGCGGCGCTCTCGGGCTGCGCGAAACCGGGCCGCGCCGTCGCTGGCCCCATGAAGGCAGCCAGCAACCCGCTCACGACGAGAAACCGCCGTCCCACGAGCCCGCGGCACAATCCCCGCTGCATCGCCCTCATTCTCCAGGATGCCGTCCGGCCTCAGATCGCCGTCGGACAGCTCGAACCCGTCAGCGGGCTCATACCCCCGTCAGATACCGCAACTCGCCGGTGCTGTCGCCGAAGTTCTCGGTCGGCACGTCCATCATGCCGAGCAGCGTCAGATACAGGTTCGTCAGCGGCGTCTCGTCCGCGTAGCGCAAGTGGCGGTTGCCCTCGAGCTGACCCGCCGCGCCGCCCGCGACCAGGATCGGCAGCTTCTGAATGTTGTGCAGGTTGCTGTTGCTCATCCCGCTGCCGTAGAGGATCGCCACCTGATCCAGCAGCGTGCCGTCGCCGTCGGGCGTCGCCCGCAGCTTGTCCAGGTAGTAGGAGAGCAGCGACGTGTGGTAGACGCCGACCTTCGTCAGCTTCTCCAGGCTCTCCGGCCGGTTCTCGTGGTGCGACAGCGCGTGATGCGGGTCGGGCACCCCTATCTGCGGGTAGGTCTGCGCGGTCAGCTCCGGCGTCATCAGGAAGGAGATGACGCGGGTCAGATCGGCCTGGTAGGCCAGGACCTGCAGGTCGAACATCACCTTGACGTAGTCGTCGAACGAGGCCGGGATGCTCCCCGACGGCCGGTCCACGACCGGCAACTCGCGGTCGGCATCCGCCTCGGCCCGCTGGATGCGTCGCTCGACGTCCCGCACCGCGGCGAGATAGTCGGTCAGCTTGGCCCGGTCCGCCGCCCCCAGCCCGTCCTGCAGGCGCGCCACCTTGCGGGTCACCGCGTCGAGAATGCTGCGGTCCTTGCGCATCCGCTCGCGCCGCGCCTCCGGATCGGTGCTCGTGCCGTCGCCGAACAGCCGCTCGAAGAGCGCGCGCGGATTGCTCTCCATCGGCAGCGGCGTCGTCGGCGTGCTCCAGCTCAGGGTGGAAATGTAGGCGCAACTGAAGCCGGCATCGCAGGCGCCGCCGAACTCGGGCAGCCCGATGCCCACTTCCAGCGAGGCGAGCTGCGTCTGCTGGCCGAGCTGCGCCGCCGCGATCTGGTCGACCGACACGCCCGCCTCGAAGTCGGCGCCCTCGGTCGGCTTGGCGTGCACGCCGGTCAGAAAGGCGCCGGTGATGCGCCCGTGTCCTCCGGCCGGATCGCCCGGCATCTGCGCCGCCGGGGCGTGATCGAGGTTGGACAGCACGACCAGGTTGTCCCGGAACGGCTCCAGCGGCTTCAGGATCGGCGTGAACTCAAAGCCGGCGCCCTCGGTGGGCGGGGTCCAGTTCCGCATCACGGCGCCGTGCGGCACGTACACGAAACCCAGGCGCGGCTTGGGCCGGGCGGCCGTGCGGCTCAGCGCGGTCAGCGCCGGCACCATCCCGTCGAGCAACGGCAGCGCCACCGCCGTCCCGAGTCCGCGCAGCACGGTGCGCCGGGGCAGCGTCTTCTTAGTGATGATCATGAATCCGATCTCCTCATCTGGAACGGGAGGCTGCGGGCGACGCCGAGAATCAGCGACGACCAGCGGTATTCGTTCGCCGCGGCCTCGCGCACGATGGCGCGGATGGCCGGGCGGTCGTAGTGCTCCACCCCGCGCCCGAGCGCGTAGGTCAGCAGCTTCTCCGTGACGGTAGTGACGAACTCCTCGCGACGCTCCAGCAGTATGTCGCGCAAGCCGGGGAAGCCGTCGAAGGCGGTCCCGTCGGGCAGCGTGCCGGAAGGATCGATGGGCGTGCCCGCGGCGCCCGTGTCGCGCCACTTGCCAACCGCGTCGAAGTTCTCGAGGGCGAACCCGAGCGGGTCCATCCGGGCATGGCAATTCGAGCACACCGGGTTGGCGCGGTGGGCCTCGAGGCGGGCGCGCAAGGACGTGACCGTGCCGTCGTCGGCCCGCTCCGGCAGGTCCGGGACGTCGGGCGGCGGCGGGGGCGGCGGCGTGCCGAGGATGTTCTCCAGCACCCACTTGCCGCGCACCACCGGCGAGGTCCGCGTGGCGAGCGACGTCACGGTCAGAACGCTGCCGTGACCGAGCAGGCCGCGGCGTTCATCCCCCGGCAGCTCGACGCGCCGGAAGCGCGATCCGTAGACGTTCGGGATCCCGTAGTGCCGCGCGAGACGCTCGTTGACGAACGTGTAGTCCGCGCTCAGCAGGTCGACCACGCTCCGGTCTTCCCGCATCTGGCTCTCGACGAACAGCTCCGTCTCGCGCACCAGGGCGTCGCGCAGGTTCTCGTCGAACCCCGGAAAGGCGTTGACGTCGGGAGTCACCGTGCGCATGCGGCGCAGATGCAGCCACTGCGCGGCGAAGCTCGAGACGAGCACGCCCGCCTTCTCGTCGGCGAGCATGCGCCGTACCTGCCGCTCCAGCACCACCGGATCGCCGAGGCTGCCGGCCGCGGCCGCGTCGAGGAGCTCGTCGTCGGGGATGCTGCTCCACAGGAAGAAGGACAGCCGCGACGCGAGCTCGATATCGCTCAGGCGGTAGGGCGTGGCAGGACCGATGCCCGCCGGGTCGCGCTCGATACGGAACAGGAACTCCGGATCGACCAGCATGCTTTCAAGCGCCCGTTGGATGCCGGCGTCGAAGTTGCCCTCGGCGCGCCCCTCGGCATAGAAGCCTCGCAGCATTTCCAGATCGAGCTCGTCGACCGGGCGGCGGAACGCCCGCCGCGCCAGCGTCCCCAGGATCTCGTCGGCGCACGGCCCCTCTTGCGCGGCGGTCGCCGGACGGCAGACGAAGATGCGCCGGCGGCTGGCCGCCTCCCCTTCGCCGTCGGGTCCGCGGCCGATCGTGTCCGGACTGAAGGGACCTTCGATCTCCACGCTCTCGAGCGCCATCCGCTGCACGTAGCCGCGGCCCGTTGAGAACGTCCAGATCGGCAGCCGGCTCGGCGCCATCCCCTCGGTCACCGCCGTCCGCTTCGTGAACGACACGCTCACCACATGCGTGCCCGCACGGACCGGAAAGCGGACCAGCAACGGCTCGCCGGGCTCCACCACCCGCGCCGCACCGGGATCGGCGCCCTCCGGCCAGTTCCCGACCCTTAGCAACGCGCGCCGGACGCCGGCCACCCGCACGTCGATCTCCTGCGGCTCTCCCCTGCCGCTGCCCTGCAGCGCGAGACGGACGAAATACTCGCCGTCGAGCGGGAAATGGTGCCGCACGGCCGCGCCGCCGCGCGATCCGAACGGCAGGTCCTCGCTCATCCGATCGTCCTGCACCAGCAGCGAGGAGAGCGGGTAACGTACCGCGTCCACCTCGATGCTCGGGTCGCCCACCGCCAGGCGCGCGATCCTGCGCGCCGCGGACATGTAGCGCTCGAGCAACCCGGGAGCCACGGTCAGGATGTCGGCGTTGTTGTCGAAGCCGTAGGCGAGGTCGTCGCCCGGGAGCATCGTCGCCGTGTCGATCTCCAGGTCGAGCAGATCGCGGATGGCGTTGGTGTACTCCAGGCGGTTGAGGCGATGGATGGTCGGTCGGCCGGGATTCGGCTCGGCGGCGGCGGCCCGGTCGAGAGCCGTCTCGAGCCACGTCGCGAACGCGCCGTAGGTCTCCGCGTCGGGCCGCGGGCGGCGCGGCGGCGGCATCGCCTGCGTGCGCAGCTTCTGGAGGACCTTCTCCCAGACCTCCGCATCCGCGCCGACGTGCTCCGTGTCGATGTCGTCGAGGGCGAGGTTGCCCGTCAGCAGGCGCTCGTTGTGGCAAGTCACGCAGTAGCGGTCCAGCACCGCGCGCCACGTCGAGGCGTCGGTCCCCGCCCGGGGCTCGGTCGGCGCCGCAGACCCCCTGGCTGTGGCTGGAACCTGTGCCATCGCTATACCGGCGATGCACAGGAAGAGGGCCAAAACGCTTCCCAACACCGTTACACGCCCGGCGTGTCGCGTCCAGTGTCTCACACGACCCTCCGACCCCGTCACCGAATCGGTCCCTCGTTGAAGATGTCGATGAAGCTCTCGGTCGTCTCCGCACTGCCGAGCGCGCGCAGCAGGTCGGCGGTGCTTCCGCCGCCGAGCCCCGGCAGCAGGATGTGCCCGCCCCCCTCGGCGATCATCAGCGGCGTGATGCCGCGCTGATCCGCGACCTGCACCGTCGCCCCGTGGTCGACGAGCAGTTGCACCGCCGCGTCCGAGCGGATGTGCGCCGCGCCGTGCAGCGCCGAGCGGCCGACCGCATTGGTCGCGTTCACGTCCGCGCCGTGATCCAGCACGAACTGCACGGCATCGAGCGTGTCCGCCTCGGTTACCCGCGTCTCGGCCGGAACCCGCCCCAGACCCGACGCCACCATCAGCGGCGTGGTCCCCTCGTCGGTCGCCAGCCGCGTGTCGGCGCCGGCCGCGACCAGCGCGTCCATAACCGCCACGTTGGCGTCCATCGCGGCGAGCAGGAACGGCGTGGCGGCGGCCATGCTCACGCGGAAGCGCTGGCTCGCGAACCCGAACTGCGGCGGGTGGTTGACCAGCCGCACGTCGGGATCGGCCCCGTGCGCGAGCAGCGCCTCCACCAGCGCCAGCTTGCCGTCCCGCACACCGTTGAGCGAGCGCCATTCCTCGTCGCGCGCCGTCTCGATGCCGCGCAGGCTGCCGGTCAGCTCCGAATGCCAGGACCCGGCGGCCCAGTGCAACGGCGTGTAACCGGCGTCGCCGGCGTTCGGATCGGCCCCCTGTTCCAGCAGGAACAACGCCAGCCGGGTGTGTCCGCGGACAGCGGCGACGAGCAGCGGGGTCGCGCCATCCGGCGTGGTGGCGTTCACGTCGGCGCCCGCATCCAGCAGCAACGCCGCCAGCTCCGGCTCGTCCTCGCGCGCCGCGATCGACAGCGCGGTGAACCCGCCCGCGGTGCGGGCGTGGACGTCGGCGCCATGGTCGACCAGCTCGCTGACGATCTCGTTGTGACCCTCGGCCGCCGCCCACATCAGCGCCGTCTGGCCCTGCCACGTCTCCGCCGCCGAGGGGTTCGCGCCAGCGCCCAGCAACGCGCGCACGGCGGCAACGTTGCCCGTCCGGGCGCACGTCATCAGCGGCGTCTCCCCCGTCGAGCGTGCCGCGTCCGGCTCCGCGCCCGCCCGCAGCAGCCGCGCCACCATCTCCGCCGCCCCGTTGTCGCACGCCAGCGCCAGCGGCGTCACCCCGTAGTCGTTGGCCGCGTCGACGTCGCCCCCCGCAGCGAGCAACACGTCGGCCAGCGGCAGCGCGTCGTGGTAGGCGGCCCAGTGCAGAGCGGTCGCCCCGTCGGCAGCCGGCGCGTTCACGTCGACGGAGGCCCGCAGCAACGCCTCGACCGCCTCGGAATCCTGTGCTCTGACCGCCTCGATCAGGGAACCGTCGTTAACGCCGGCCGACACGCTGCCGACCAACAGGAGCAACGCCGGCACTCCTCCGGACAGGTACCTCATCGCACGCATATCACCCCTCGGCGCCGCCGGCGGCGCCCTTCCCTGATTCGACAGCTCCTCCAGGCTCCACGAACGCCCGGGAGCCTGCGCGACCGACAGGTCGCGCCGCAACCGACAGGTCGCGCTAGTTCGCCAGCGGATGCGGCCTTATCTGGAACCGGACGATCTCGCTGGTCGCCCCCTTGCCCCCTTCGAGGTGGAACGGCGATCCCGTGTTGAAGCTCGACCAGACGCCGCGCCCCTTCCAGCCCGCGTCGGGATCGTCGATCCGGCCGTCGAGGCCGCGGCTGTAGAAGCCGAGCGGATACGGCACGCGCATGATCACCCACTCGCCGCTGTCCGGATCGAGTGCGAGCAGCGCGTCGGACGTCGTGCCGGTGGCGATCGGCACGTTCGCGCCAAGCCCCAGCGTGTCGAACTGGTCGACCCAGTTGTAATAGTGGTAGTCGGCGTTCGCCGATCCGTCGACGCCCTTCAGCTTCGGCCCGGGGGACGGATACAGCGTCCATCCCTCGCGGCAATGCTGGCCGGTCGCCGCCGGTCCGTTCAGCACCGTGCACTTGTCGCGGTCGAAGCTGGCGAGGTGGCCGCTGCCGCCCAGCGCCGTCCAGATCAGCCCGTTGCGGTCGACGTCGATGCCCCGGGGACCGAAGCCCCACTCGCTCGGATCGCCGCTGGGGTCGTACGGCGGCTCGTACACCTCGGAGATGCAGGTCTCGGGCGGGTTGTCGCCGAGGTCGAGACGAATCAGCCGCCCCGGCACGTCGAAGCGCCGGGTGATCCACACCGATCCGTCCGGATGCGGAATCACGCCGTAGGCGCGCTTGAACTTGTCGAGGCTCCCGATGCGCGTATCGCGCGCCGGGTCGATCTCGACGTCGCCGTTGTAGTCCGGCTCGTTCCACGGCTTCGTGATCTGGCCGTCGCCGTTGGTGTCGATGACGGTCGGGCACCAGCCCTGCGACGCCCGTTCGTCCCCGGTCTCGTCATAGAGCCGCGTGTTGAGCCAGCCGATGGCCTCGGTCGAGCCGCTCAGCCAGAGCGTGTCGTCCTCGTCGTCGGCGAACTGCAGGTGGTGCGTGAAGTAGCAGGTGTCGATGAGCTCGAACTCGCCGGTCTCCGGGTCGTAGTACGACACCTGCCGGGACTCGGCGCGGTGCTGGATGGGGTAGTACTGCGCGAACGGGTGATCCGATCCCTCCAGGCACCAGTCGGGGACGTCGTTGGGCCGGACCGCCTGCGTGATCCAGAGGCGCCCCTTGTCGTCCAGCATCGGGTTGTGGGCGCTCCGGCTCTGCAAGCCGGCGGGTGGTTCATCGGCCCAATAGAGCGACGGGACCGCCGTGGACGAACCCTGGTAGGAGTCGGCGCGCCGCGGCCGCTCGATGCGCGTGGGCAGGTCCATGCGGACCGATGTGTGGGTGCGCGGATCGGTGATCACGAGCCCCGCCCCGCCGACGCCGTAGATGGGCCCGTTCGCGTTGAGCGTCGGGTTACGCTTGTCGGTGGTGATCTCGTCGTGGACCATGCCGCGCGGATGACCCCACTCCCACATGCTGAGGACGAGGTTGCGCTCCCGCCCCTGCGGGCGCGGCGGCACCGGCGGCAACTCGCCGGCGGCAATCCGGTCGCTCCAGTCGGCGTACAACTGGAGCGCGCGCGGCCGGCCCATGCGATTGATCTCGACCGCCATCGCCGGCCCGGCCCCGCCGGCCCGAATGCGGTACTCCCAAGCGTCGACGGCCGAGTCGAACTCGTCGAGGTCGAGCATCGGCATCTCGCGCGTCGCCTTGTTCCCGAGCTGGTGGCAGAGTTGGCAGCCGTCCTTCAGCCGGTCGACCCAGTCGGCCTGCGTCCGCATCGCCACGCCGATGCCGTTGCCGCGCGGGCCGGTGCCCGGGAAGTCGCCGGCCGGCGGCACCTCGAGCAGCGAGTACCAGTAGTTGGCCGGATAGATCTCCGCCGCCTCGTGCGGCGACGCGGCCGCGGTCGCGCTCAGGGCGAGATCGTCGCCCGGCCGCGCGGGGGTCTTCTCCGAATCGGCCAGACCGTATCCGCGCACCCACACTTCATAGGAGGCGTCTGGCAGGTCCGGCACCAGGAAGCGCCCGTCGTCGCCGGTCACGACGATCTTCCGGAAGCCGGTGTCGAAATCGTCCGTCTCGGCAATGACCCAGACGCCCGCCTCGGGACCGGCCGCGCTGGTCACGACACCGCTGATATCGTCGTCCTGGGCCGCAACGGGAGGGCCGAGCACCACGAGACCCGCCGCCAGGAACGCCGCCGCCGCATGCATGCTCATTGCACGAAGTCGTTCGATCATGTCGTCCCTCCTCGCGTGCCCGGCGACGTCTCCCGGCCTGCAGCCGGCATCGGATGACACGCCCATCCACTCCGGTGACGGTGCCGTCGTCACCGGTCCGGCGTGCCACGATCAACTGTCCCGTATACTAGCCCAGCCACTGGTCCATCACAACGCCCGCCATCGGACGGCGGTGGTCTGTCGCGTGAAGTGCTGCAGCGCGCGCGGGATGCGGCGAACGGTCTGGAAACCACTCCTGCGCGCAGGTACCCCCTCGGGACGCCGATCGCGTGCGCCGATCCCGCCCGTACTTCTTGCGTGCGCGCTCGTGGCCGGTTGCGGCGCCGATGCGCCGGGAGACCACGGAGCGAGCCGGTCGGACGAGGCCGGCCCCGCTTCTCCCCCGGCCGATGGCGCAAGTCGCCGACCGGGCGCCGCGCCCGACTGGTTCATCGACGCCGCGGCCACGAGCGGCCTCGACTTCGTCCACTTCAACGGCGCCGCGGGCGCGTTCCACATTCCCGAAATCATGGCCCCGGGGGCCGGCCTGCTCGACTACGACAACGACGGCGACCTCGATGTCTACCTCGTCCAGGGGCGGATGCTCGGACCGGACGAGACCGTCAGCGAGGCCCTGTTCCCCCCGCGAGGACCGCTACGGCCCGCCGGGCGGCTCTTCCGGAACGATCTGGTCGTGCCGGCCGATGGCTCCCGCGTCCTGCGATTCACCGACGTCACGAACGAGAGCGGCATCGACGCGCGCGGGTACGGCATGGGCATCGCGACCGGGGATATCGACAACGACGGGCGGATCGACATCTACTTGACGCACCTCGGCCGCAACCAGCTCTTCCGGAACGACGGCGACGGCACATTCAGCGAAGTGTCGCGGCAGAGCGGCACGGACGACGACGGGTGGGGCGTGTCCGCCGCCTTCGTGGACTACGACCGCGACGGGTGGCTGGACCTGTACGTCGGCAACTACTTGCACTACGACACCGAGACGGCCACGGCCTGTCCCGGCCGAACGGGCGGCCGCGACTACTGCGCCCCCCACCATGGGGGACCCGCCGATACCGGCGTTTTCCGCCCCCAGCCGGACCGCCTGTACCGCAACCTCGGCGACGGTCGGTTCGACGACGTCACCGCCACAGCCCTGCCCGGACCGGCCTTCGGTGCGGCGCTCGGCGTGGTGACGGCCGACTTCGACGGCGACGGCTGGCCCGACATCTACGTCGCGAACGACGGCCACGAGAACCAGCTCTGGATGAACCGGCGCGACGGCGCGTTCACCAACGCCGGATTGCTGTCGGGAACGGCGCTGAATGGCGACGGGAACCCCGAAGCGAGCATGGGCGTGGACGCCGGCGACTTCGACAACGACGGCGACGAGGATCTGTTCCTGACTCATCTGACGAGACAGACGAACACGATCTACGTCAACGACGGGACGGGCCTGTTCGACGACCGCAGCGCGACGTCCGGACTCGGTCCGTCCAGCTTCGGCTACACCGGCTTCGGGACCGCGTGGTTCGATTTCGACAACGACGGATGGCTCGACGTTCTCGCGGTCAACGGCACGGTGCAGGACGTCGGACAGGACCCCGGCGCGCCCTTTCCCTACGCCCAGCGCAACCAGTTGTTCCGCAATCTCGCCGACGGGCGTTTCGAGGAGGTCACGGATCGGGCCGGCGCCGTCTTCGAGCGGTCCGCGGTGAGCCGTGGGGCGGCGTTCGGCGATATCGACAACGACGGCGACGTGGACGTGCTCATAGCCAACGACAACGGCCGGGCGCAGATGCTCGTCAACCAGAGCGCCGGCCGCCATCACTGGCTCGGACTGCGGCTCGTGGGCACCGCGCCCCGCGACATGCTCGGCGCGCGGGTCGAGATCTGGCGTAACAACGGGCCGACGCTCTGGCGGCGGGCCAGGACCGACGGGAGCTACGCGTCCGCCAACGACCCGCGCGTGCACGCAGGGCTCGGCGATGCGGAGGAGGTGCACCGCGTGCGGGTCCACTGGCCGGATGGAGCCCTGGAGGAGTGGCCCGGCATGGCCGTCGATCGGTGGACGACGTTGACCAGGGGAACGGCGCCGTGAGGCGCCGCGCCGGACGGCCGGGCACGCTCGCCGCGGCGGCATGGGTAGCGGCCGTCCTGGCCGCCGCGTGCACGCCTGACGATCGCGCCTCGGTCACGGGCGCCACCGGGGCGTCCACGGCCGGCCGGCCGGACGCGGCGCGGCTGCCGCCTGTCGCATTGCCCGATCTCTCCGCGGTGGAACCGTCCGTCCGGGCGCAGATCGAAGAGCAGTACGCCGTGTTGACGTCGGCCGTCGAACATCCGGACAGCGCCCCCGGCGAACTCAGCCGCGCCTACGGCGAGATGGGACATCTCCTCATGGCCACCCGGCATCGCGAGACGGCCGAGGCATGCTATCTCCATGCGTGGGCGCTCGCCCCGGACGAGCGCCGCTGGCCCTACTACCTGGGACACGTATCCCGGACCACCGGCGCGTTCGCGCGCGCGGCGACGTTCTTCGCGGAGACCCTTGCCATCAGCCCGGACGACGTTCCGACGCTGCTCTGGCTCGGAGAGGTCCACCTCGCACAGGGCCGGCCGGAAGCGGCCGTTCCGCCGTTCGAACAGGCGCTCGCTCTGGAGCCCCGCTCGGTCCTCGCCAGGTTCGGCCTCGGACGCGCGGCGCTGGCGAGACGGGACCATGCGCGCGCCGCAGAACACCTGGAGGAGGCGCTGGCGCTCGATCCACGCGCCACCAGCCTGCACTACCCGCTCGCAATGGCGTTCCGCGGACTGGGCGAGTTGGACAAGGCGGAAGCGCACCTCCGGCAGCGCGGCAACCGGCCGATCGAGCGGACGGATCCGCTGCTGGAGGAAACGGACGTCGTACTTCGAAGCCCGCTGGCGTACGACGGCCGCGGGACCCGCGCCCTCGAACGCGGCGACTGGGCGGGAGCGGCCGCGTACTTCCGCGCGGGCGTCGAGCTGGCCCCCGCCAACGCGTCGCTCCGCCAGAAGCTGGGCATCGCCCTGTTCATGATGGACGACACGCGCGGGGCCGGCCAGCAGCTCGTGGAAGCGGCGCGGCTGGCCCCGGACTCCGCCAGGACGCAATACAGCCTCGGCGTGCTCCTGCAGGCGCGCGGTCGAGATCGCCACGCCGTCGACCGCTTCGCCGCTGCTCTACGGTTCGATCCCGCGTTCGTGGACGCGCGCGTCTGGATGGCCGGGGTACTGCGGAGAATCGGTCGTCCGGGCGAGGCACTGGCGCAGTACGCACAGGTCGTCGACACGGACTCGCGGTCCGGCGGCGCAGCGTTCGGGTACGCGGCGGCGCTCGTCGATCTCGGGCGTTACCGGGAGGCCCGCGCCCGGTTGGCCGACCTGGTGTCTCGCTACCCAGAGCGGCCGATCTTCAGCCACGCGCTGGCCCGCCTGTTGGCCGCCGCGCCGGATGCCCGCGTCCGTGACGGCCTGGCGGCGATGGCGGTGCTGGATGCGCTGCCCGCGGCGCAACGCGTTACCGACTTCGGCGAGACCCTCGCCATGGCGCTCGCCGAGCTCGAATACTACGAAGACGCCGCCCGGTGGCAGCGCGAGGGAATCGCCGCCGCGAGGCGCGCCGGCCGCGAAGACCTCGTGCCGCGAATGGCCGAGAAGCTCGGGCAGTACGAGCGCGGGAGACCCTGGAGAAATGACGCTCCCCTGGGGCTCGACCCGCTGTCGGTGCTCACGCCCTTCTGACCATGGTTTCCGCAGCGTGCTGCAAGCGAGAAGCCCCTGCTCCCGCCACGCGGCGAGACCAGGGGCAGCGGCTGCGTCTCTGCCTCCTGCCTCAGAAGTCGACGTTGAGCCCGAACTTGACGAGGCGACCCCGCTGAATGTCCCGCACCCGCTGGTAGGCCGATCCCAGCGTCGTTGGGGATTCCGGTCCAAACCGATCACTGATTCCGGTCCAAACCGATCACTGATTCCGGTCCAAACCGATCACTGATTCCGGTCCAAACCGATCACTGA
>MKWU01001507.1_pt1 | contig 39647 bp, 39 predicted proteins | sample 809101 | NCBI WGS metagenome assembly MKWU01 (sample SAMN05860141, study PRJNA318959) | sponge metagenome | host: Aplysina aerophoba | place: Slovenia: Piran, Adriatic Sea, Gulf of Piran | collected 2013-05-07
GTTGGTATCTCCCTCTTAATCTACTCTCACAAAACTGAGCCTTCGCCGTGTGGAAAGAACGACCCCGTAGATATTCGTATGGAATCTTTCCTGCGTTAACGCGTTCAACAGTATCGATCACGTTTTCAGCAGTCATTCGACCAAACATCAGGCCTTGCATCAGCATTAATACGTTTGCAGCATAGCGATGACCGCCGAGATGGGTTGTGTGCCATGCACGACCAGGAAAAGCTGCTTCTAACGTCTGCCAAACAGGTATGCCAAGCCGGGAACAACAAGTGTCCCTCTGAGCGTGGGTACAGACGAAATAATGTTCAGTAGAGGACGTATCCAACGGCAGATCGAAAATTTCGATGGATTGCAAATCCTCCAAATTTCTAAACGAGCTGATGCCAATTCCGTCCTTTGTGCCAACAAACAGTGACAAATCTTCATCGGTACGGCTTCTACGACGGATGAATTGGGGACGCACTGTTAACCCCTGTGCCTCGGCTTTGTCCTGTATTTTTGCAAGCCACTGATTGAATGAATCCGATAAATCGTTCTCTTTCGGTGCTTTGGGTGCCCACGAAGACCGGTGTTCGATCATTAACCACACATCTACGTGAGGCGCTGTACCTGCAATAGGTTGCTGTTCTGCCAGACATATTTCTGAGCAACGATCCAATGCAACGTTCAACTCAGGCGTTCCTTGATTTGAGCTCACTTTACTCCCCTTCACCGAAGTAATCATTGATCAAGGCTAGAAGCTCTTCCATCGCCTGTTGTTCATCCTCACCTTCTATAGTCAAGTTGAGGGTATCGCCTTGTTCAGCACCAAGCGTCATGACCTGCATGATGCTCTTGCCATTCACCATATCTTGGCCGGGGAATCCAATTTCAACTTTTGAAATGTGGTGTTTGGCCACCGCGATGAACTTTGAAGCCGCACGTGCGTGCATCCCCAGCTTATTGATGATCCTTACGTCCTGACTTAGCATCACTCTTTTATCGGTTCACGATGTCTGACTAAAAGACCTGGATACTGTGCATTAAACGCTCTACCTAACCGTTCTGCGAGGTAGACAGACCTGTGTTTGCCACCTGTACAACCGATTGCGACCGTGAAATATACGCGGTGTTGAGCGCTAAATATAGGAATCCATTTTTGCAGAAAGTCACTCACATCTGTGAAAAACTCATTAACAAGAGGTTGCGAATCAAGATACTCTACAACGGGTTGATCCCGACCTGTGAGTGGTCGTAAATGTTCTTCCCAGTGTGGATTTGGGAGACAACGCGCATCGAACACTAAGTCCGCATCGACAGGAACACCGTACCTAAATCCAAACGATCGAAAAAGCAGGGAAATACCTGGGTCCGCTTTCTCAACTAATCTCTCTTTCGTCTGAAGAACGAGGTCATGAGTGGAGAGATTGGTGGAGTCGATTTTTAGATCTGCCATCGACGCGATGTTTTCAAGAACCTTGGTTTCCTCGTCCATCGCCTGACGGAGGTCCATGCCTGTCTTATCCAGAGGGTGTCGTCTTCTAGTATCACTGAATCGTTTTACCAACACAGCACTCAACGCGTCCATGTAAATCAGACTTATTTCTATACCTTGTTTTTTCAGTTGCTGATATACAGATGGAAACTGCTCCAATTCTGGAAGCGAGTTACGAATGTCAATACAAACAGCTATGTGCTGAATCGGCACTGCATTCGATGCGTGTTGGACCAGCGATGGCAACATGCTGGTCGGGAGATTATCGACACAATTAAAGCCAAAGTCCTCCAACGACCGAAGCATGGTGCTCTTGCCTGAACCAGAGCGACCACTTATCACGTAACACTTCATTTAGCTAGCGTTTGGTTCATGAGTTTCTGAAAACTGGAATGGAGTGAGAGATCATCCTCACTCTGACGCAGTTCTTCCAAATTATGTTCATTTAAAAACATCTTGGCACATGCTTGCAGAATTTTCAAGTGCTCGCGCTGAGATTCGTTGGAAGTCACTAATGCAAACACTAAATCCACAGATTCACCAGCAAATTTAACCGGATGGCTCATGCGAAACAAGCAACCAATGGGTGTGGTACAACCGTTAAGTCGACAATGGGGTACTGCAACACCACTAGAATCCAGCGCAGTGCTACCCTCCTGCTCTCGTTTCAGCAGAGCTCCAATGACTTCGTGCGAATTCAGCTCTTGAGGAGAATCGGCCAACAATTTTCCAGCTGTGCGAAGAACCGCCGCACGTGAGTTCACCTTGTCGAGTACTCGGACTCTCTCAGGGATAACGATTTCCGAGAAATTTGGCTCGTCAGACAAGGATTAGAAATCCGCTTCTTAGTCTGCGGTAACTCCGAGCAATAATTCTGGAGCTATCGATGATTCTTAAGTTTTTCTTTGTGTTTAAGGATTTGTCGATCAAGTTTTTGCGCTAGGTTATTTATCGCGCTCTCGTACGTTGAAGACGTAGATTCCGCATACAGCTGTTCCGAAGCATTGGCATGTACGGTGGCCTCTACATGATGGTCTTGACCTTTGAGTCGGTAGAACACATGAACATCGGTGATGTGTTCGAAGTGCTTTTCAAGTCGGCTAAGTTTCTTAGCCGCAAAATCTTTGTACTCAGGACTGAATGAAACGTGCTGTCCGCTGAATTCTAAGTGCATAAGCTAACTCCTTATGCCTATAAGTATGGCAAACACACGAGCGCTTGTCTCACAAAATTTGAATATATCTCGGTAGATCAACACATAAAGCATCCTGTAGTTGTGCGAGATTCTGACCATCACAAGCAACAGTAAACTGGAACACCCGAATAGCTCTGGTAACTAACAGAGTCCATAGAACTCTTTACAAGTCTGAAATTCCTCTCGACAAAGCAATCTCTTTCTTGTACTCCACCCTAACAGTACTCGCTCTGCGGCACACTCAGAGGACCTGTGCTAGCTGAAATTGGTATTACCTCAACAATCGATAACCCTTGGACAAAGCGAGAGAAAAATGAAACTACGTAAGAACTCAATGGCGGTCCCCCGCCATCGATTCAGTCTTAACCTAGCCGTGTTCGTGCTCATTCTGGGAGGATATTCGCTATTTTCTGAGGTTAAAGCAACAGAAGGTCCCGAAGTGGACTCATTTTGGGATGTTAAGGACGACTCGTCTTCAGAAGAACTTGATCACACCGTATGGAACAATCTGCTCACACAGTTTGTCGATGACGAACATGATAGTGGCGTCAATCGATTTGACTATGGCGCACTAAAGGCATCCTCTGACCATTTAAACCAGCTTAGGAATTACGTTCTAGGTCTTGCCGAAATGGACCCACGCACGCTAACCAAAGACGTACAAATGGCCTATTGGATTAATCTCTACAACGCATTGACGGTATGGGTGGTTACCAGCGACTACCCAGTCGAATCGATAAGAGACATAAATAGCAGTGTATTTAGACCTGGACCATGGAAACGCAAGCTTTTGACGATTGCGGAGAAATCGATCACGCTGGACAACATTGAACACAACATTTTGCGACCAATTTGGAAGGATCCCAGAATCCACTACGCCGTTAATTGTGCGAGCATTGGATGTCCTAATTTGATCAAGCAGGCGTTCCGCGCTGACAATTTGGAGGAACTCCTAGACAAAGGTGCTAGAGAGTACATCAATCATTCACGAGCGGCAAGAGTTGAAGACGGCAAACTGATCGTGTCGAGTATTTACGAGTGGTTCCAAGTTGATTTTGGTGGCAGTGAGCACGGCGTCATTGAACACTTAAGAACCTATGCTGAAGCTGATCTTCTCAGTAAGCTCGAGCAGTTCGATGAATACGACAATGACGATTACAACTGGAAGCTGAATGCGCCTTAAAGAACCTCAGAGGCCTTCCGAGTTCTGATCGTAGAAGAAGGTATATCCATTGACTCTCGATATTTAGCCACAGTCCGACGCGCAACCCGTATGTTTCTCCCGTGCAACATATCCATGAGTTTCTGATCCGATAACGGTTTTTTACGGTCCTCCCCCTCAATGAATTCTCTCAGCATCGCACGTATTGCAACCGCCGAGACTTCTCCACCAGATTTTGTGTGGACTTTACTGCTGAAAAAGAAACTCAGTTCAAAAGTCCCTCTGGGAGTAGCAATGTACTTATTGGTGGTAACCCTAGAAATCGTAGACTCGTGAACCCCAACAGCTTGAGCTATATCTGCTCGTATCAACGGACGCATGGCCTCTTCACCTTGCTCCAGGAAAGCTTGTTGTTCTGCAACAATTGCCTGCGCCGTATGCAGAATTGTCCTAGTTCTGTATGCCAGGCCATCTATCAGCATTTTTGCTTCTAGTTCTTTTTGCTTGACAAATTTACGATCACTTTTATTCATCGAGCTTGCCAAATACCGTTGGCGATTAGGCGAAATTCGGATGCTTGGCAGGTTCGAGCCAATCATCTCTACTACCCATTGACCAGCTTGTCTGAAGACAATCACGTCTGGCTCTATGTACTCCGCGACTGTATCGTTGAATGGTTGTGCTGGACGAGGATTAAGCGTTCTGATTAAAGCGATGGTCTCTCGCACTTCCTCAAGGGAAAGGTTCATTTCCACGCTTAATTGAGTCATTCTTTGGTTGGCAAGAAGCTCGAACTGGTTTTCAAGCAAATCCAATGCATGTTCGCGCATGTCTACAGATTCGGGCAAGTCTCTAGTCTGTATCAATAGCGATTCACGGAGGTCACGCGCAGCAATACCTGAAGGTGTAAAGTTCTGAACTCTCTTTAGTACTTCCTCATATAGCAGAACATCGGGTTCTGTTACGTCCGCATTTTCATCCGCGAGACGACGCAAATCCGTCTCCAGGAAACCAGACTCATTGAGTGCGAAAAAAATCACTCGAGCAATCTGCTTCTCCTGTTCGGACCACAGCGTACCTTTCAATTGGTACTCTAAATGGTCGAGAAGCGACTCTTTTGAAGCATTGTCCTCTACGGTCAATTGGTTTTCAAGTTTCGCCTGTGACCCTTCTACTGAGGGTGGTAACTCAGTCCAATCTATTGCGGCATCAAGATCACTGAATGGATCTAAAGGTTGGTCGTCGATTGCTTCCAGCAACTCATCGGGTGCGTTTTCACTATCGATATCGACGTCATACACAATGTCGGGTTCATCCTCTAGTGGCACGGATTCGATATGCTCCGCGTCCTCAGACAACTCCAGCAATGGATTCTCGTCGAGCATCTCATGCACACGATCTGATAACTCAATATTGGAAAGTGTGAGGAGCTGGATGAGATTGTGGACTCCAGTCGTCAGCCTTTGTTGCTGTTTGGTCCGAAGTTCGAGTCGAGATTTCATAGATGTGCTATGGGATGAAATCAACCCCTAGATAAACTTCCCTTACCTTGTCGTTGCTCAGAATAGCTTCTGAGGTTCCTTCTGCAATAATCCGGCCATCGTGCACGATATAGGCTCGGTCGGTAAGATCCAGAGTTTCTCGAACGTTGTGATCAGTGAGCAATACACCCAGATCACGATCAGCCAAGTGACGTATGTTTTTCTTGATTTCTTGCACCGAAATCGGATCTACCCCAGCAAACGGTTCATCGAACAGCATAAATTTCGGCTCCGTCGCCAATGCTCTCGCAATTTCCAAGCGGCGGCGTTCTCCACCAGATAACTGTTCGCCTTTTGAATCAGCTAATTGAGTGAGTCCAAATTCTTCAAGGAGCTGAACGACCTTTGCTTGTCGTTGGGCCTTGTTCAAGTCCTTTCTAAGTTCAACGATCGCAGCGATATTCTGGTAGGCGGTTAATCTACGGAACACACTAGAGTCCTGAGGCAGATAGCCTAACCCGGCGCGTGCTCGTTTATGCATCGCGGCTCTCGTTATGTCTGTCCCATGAATCAGAATCCGTCCTCGATCGGCTCTCGTAAGCCCTACGATACAGTAAAAACTTGTGGTCTTGCCCGCCCCATTCGGTCCCAGCAGTCCAACGATTTCTCCTTGATTAACTTCCAAAGAGACATCTGCGACAGCTAATTTGCGTCCATACGACTTTGAGATACTATCGACGAGTAAAGGCAACTTAGAAGCTCACAATGATGACTAGCAAATGTCGCTCTAAGGCTCAGAAGCAGGGAGTTCCAAAGATGTGATTACCTGATCGCCGTCAGACGACCCTTCCGCAAGAATCTCACCTGATTGTGTATTAATTCTGACTTTATCTGCTTCCATGTGGTACCCACCCTCAATCACTTTAACGCTACCTTCAAGTATTAGCAAGCCTTTTTCATTCGAATAGCTCAGCTCGTCTGCCTGAGCTTTCAACCCATTCGGAAAATTCTCTCCAGTAAAGATAAAACGCACACTATCCACCTCCCCACGCTCCGCACGAAAAGAAACCTCGTCCCCATCGCCGCGTTTTAGTTCAACGGTTTCGGCGTGGATCTCGAGGGAGTCGTTTTTGAAAGAAACGTTGCCACGGAAGATCATTCCTTCCGTCAGCGAGCCAGTTTGTTCATCGCTCTTTATCTGAACCTTCTGTTGTGCATGTACGCTACAAAACAAGATGGCGGTCAGCAATCCCAACACCAGGATTCTTAGTTGGTTAGCTGGCGCAATCAATTTCAAGGAGGCTCTAGTCATTTACTAGGTCAATTAATCGATGTTTGTATTTCCGGTGATGTGATCTGGTACAAACCAGTCGCCAAATCTATCTCCAATCCTTTGGCTTCAGACCAACCATACTCATTCTCCGCCTTCCAGGAGTCTTCAGTTTTCACGATTTGTGCAACGGGGTAGTAGGAGATTGATTCCGTCGTGAAAGTCTCTCGCGGACCTGCAAATTTCACATCGCCAGTCAGGTGAATAACTGTGTCTTCGTTAGATTCTCCGTTGGAAGATTTGTTTTGCATGGTCGCAGACTCTGCGCCTAATACCCAGACCTGGTTATCTGCCGTAATGTGTTGGATTACTGGGCGAGTGATCTGATACTTCCCTGTGTTCTTTTCCCAAGACATAGTTTCCGCATAAACCTCATATTGCAATCGACCGTCCTGGTCAAAAGTCTTCATCGATACACCGCGCATTAGGGTGTCAGGTCCTTGAACTGGCAACTCAGGTTGTACAGATATGTCTTCGCCATATTCATTCCACAACACCCATATTACGGCGAGTAAAAGAACCATGCAGCAACCGAGGACCAAAATTCGTTGCTTCACATCAATATCCGCGAGCGTCCAGTAGCAAGTCACAGAACTCTCTAACTGCTCCTTGTCCACCGGGTGTATTCAGCACAATATCAGCCACATCCCTTACCTTAGAGACTGCATTAGGTACAGCGACTGACACGCCAACCTCTTTGAACAGTGGTAGGTCATTTAAGTCGTCTCCAACGTGAGCCACCTCATGTAGTTGGAGATTTAGATTGTCAATCAGTTCACGAACTGTTTGTGGTTTATTTTCGACTCTTTGAAACACGTACTTGATACCCAGCTCATCCGCTCTCCTCTTAACTGTGGACGACTGTCGTCCGGTGACGATCGCAACTTCGAGACCTGCATTCAGCGTGTCCTTAATGCCTTGCCCATCATGGACATGGAACGACATTGTGGTTGAATGGACTCTTTCTACCTCATTCTCATCTTCGCTTCCCAGTCTACGAGTAGTTTCGGTATAAACGATTCGGCCATCGGTAAGCACCCCATCCACGTCAAGTGAAATCAGTCGAACCGCGCGTAGCCGAGAACGAAGTTCGGGACTAAGATCCGTTAAGGTCACCACAAGCTTTGTTTCACCAGTAGTGTGAGATATCCCAAATATCCTAAGAAGAATATAAGCCCTTCCATACGAGTGATGATCTTTTGAGATCGAAACCCATAGGCAAACAGAGCAAGTAATATCGTGAAGACCACCATCACACCTACGTCTCGATAGTAATGGACGAAGTGAATCGTTGAAGGGAGCATTAGCGCGGGTACAGGCAGAACTGCCAGTAGGTTCAGAATATTTGAACCAACTACGTTTCCAATCGCAATTTCTGGATGTTTTTTAACCGCTGCTGTGATCGTCGCTGCAAGCTCCGGCAGGCTCGTACCAATAGCAATTACGGTTAGGCTGATCACCATCGGTGCGACACCCATGATTGTCGCTATTTCAATGGCGGAGACAACGACAACCTGTGCTGAGAGAAGCAGAAACAGAAGACCTAACAACAGCCAGAACCATGCTTTTTTGAGGCTCATGTGAGTCAAATCCGAGACTTCCTCTGCAATAGCCTCTCCTAATGCCGGATCGTTTTTCGTCCGAACAACCAAGCGGTACATCCCAACTCCCAATAAGATCAGAAGGAAAATACCGTCAATCAAGCCCAGATGAAAATTGAACAGACAGATGCCCGTCAGCAGAGTCGCAAGTAGCAACCACGGCATCTCTTCCCTGAGAACGGATTTTTCAAATGGCAGAGGTACCAGCAGAGCGGTCAGTCCCAACACCAATCCGATGTTTGCGATATTGGAACCAATCGCGTTACCAATCGCTATTGTGGGTGCACCATCCAGTGAAGCCAGTACGGCCACTAAAATTTCTGGCGCTGACGTACCAATTGAAACAACCGTCAATCCGATCACGAGTTTCGGGACTTGAAGGCTGTTTGCTACCGCGGCCGCGCCTGCCACAAGTTTGTCCGCACTCCAGATGAGCACAACAAAACCCACTAGCATGACGGCTAGCCAAAGCCATATCACAGGAAAATTAAAACCTTGGGGAGAGTTGTAGTAGTGATTTTAGAGGCTTATATATTTGACTACCCACTCTTTGTGTTTCAGTATATAAGTATAAAATTGTACAGGTTTGGACTAAAGTGACGCGATCCACCACGTTTAGACTTCTTCCTCGTCAGAGGGAGAAGGCACTGGCGCAACTGGATGTGGCGATTGCAAGGCAACCAAGTCCATGAAACGTCAAAACTCTATCCTGAACGGCTCAGCAAGTATCTCGCTGGGTAGTCAGGTATATAGGTCCATGATTTTATTGTTTGCGACGGAATCATCCTAATCCAGCTTATTAGTACTGGTCTATTCAGGCATCTGACTAAGTCAATGTGTTGGCAAAGAAAAAACAAGAAATACCCAGCTGAAGGAACATAAACAAGTGCAAGAAGACATCAAACAAAGACTAGAACAGAGCTTTCCGAACGGGCAGATCGCCTTGCAATTTGACGGTAATCGGCTTACGGTACAGATTATCTCCGATAAGTTTGAAGGAATGTCTCGAGTTAAACGACAACAAAGCGTTTACGTATGTCTAAACGAGTACATTCAATCTGGCGAACTACACGCGGTGTCTATCACCGCCAAGACTTTCGCCGAACACGAGAGCTGATTTCCGATGGACAAAATGTTGATAACCGGGGGTACTCCCCTCTACGGTGAAATAGTAGCCTCTGGCTCAAAAAATGCTTCACTGCCAATGATGGCGGCAAGCCTATTAACTAGCGAACCCGTTATGTTGCATCGAGTACCCAAGCTCCAGGATGTGAACACCATGTGTGATTTGCTCAAACACCTAGGAGTGACGGTTAGTGATCTGAAATCAGGAAATCTGCAATTCCAAGCAAGCTCATTGAAGACGGATACTGCACCATACGATTTAGTAAGAAAAATGCGAGCTTCGTTCTTGGTCTTAGGTCCCTTGGTTACGAGATTTGGGCACGCAAAAGTTTCCCTTCCTGGCGGTTGCGCCATAGGTACCCGACCTGTCGATCAACACTTAAAAGCACTTTCGCAATTGGGCGCGGAAATTACGGTAGATGAAGGCTACGTCGTGGCAACGGCTTCTAATGGTTTAACTGGTTCCAACATCTGTATGGATGTTGTAACCGTGACTGGCACTCAAAACACGCTACTGGCAGCAGTTCTAGCTCGTGGGTCTACCAGAATCGAAAATGCGGCGTGTGAACCAGAGGTTGTATCACTCGCAACTATGTTGAACGACATGGGTGCAAGAATTCGAGGTGCTGGAACTCGTACGATTGAGATTGAAGGCGTAGATAAGTTAGGCGGAATTTCGACTCAAGTTCCTACGGACCGCATTGAAGTTGGGACATATTTAGTCGCCGCATTCGCCACCCAAGGCAAGATCGTGATCAAAGATGCTCCATCGGGTGAACTGCAAACAGTCATTGAGAAGCTTGAGGAAGCAGGTGCATCCATTGACGTATCAGGAGATGCCATCCAAATAGATGGGACAAAGAGAAGACCCCAGTCAATCAATGTAGAAACTGAGGTTTATCCCGGAGTGCCAACAGATCTACAAGCTCAATTTATGGTACTCAACACCATATCGGCGGGCGAGTCTCGAATTACTGAGAACATTTTTGAAAATCGATTCATGCACGTTCAGGAGCTAGTTCGACTAGGTGCGAAAGTTAGATTGAACGGACCCTCCGAAGCAATCATAGAAGGTGTCGACAAACTACGAAGTGCGCCTGTCATGGCTACTGATTTAAGGGCTTCGTCGAGTCTAGTAATTGCAGGGTTAATTGCGGAAGGGCAGACCACAATCAACAGGATTTACCACCTAGATCGAGGTTACGAAGACCTCGACCAAAAACTGACAAGCTTAGGGGCTACTCTTTCCCGAGTAAGCTAAAAATGCCTGGTATTTCCATACGAAGATTGGACACTCGCTCTGGACACTTTAAGTCGGAGTTAGACGATCACCTACGGAAGGATCGAAGCACAGATATTGAGATTCGAAGTCGTGTTGAAGAAATTATTCGAGAGATTGTTGAGCACCGCGATTTAGCTCTACTCAGGTACACCGCCCAATATGATCAGCTAGCAACGGATTCCGTAGCAGATCTGGAAGTCTCAAATGCCAACTTGAAGAAGTACTGGGACGAGCTACCCAAAGAACAACAAGATTTACTCGAAATCAGTAAGGAACGAGTCCGTACATACCACTTCAATCAACTAACTGAAATCGCGCAAAAATCCAGAGTCAATATTCTGCATACGGACGATCTAGGTAATCGCCTAGCGCAATTAGAGCAACCACTAAACCGAGTCGGTTTGTACATTCCAGGAGGCACTGCCACGTATCCGTCCACGGTAATCATGACGGCGACCTTAGCAAAGGTTGCAGGTGTCTCTGAATTGATTGCAACGGTACCGACCCCGAATAATCAAAGAAATCCATTGATCTTCGCCGCGCTCTATTTGTGCGACGTAGATCGGGTTTTTACTGTCGGCGGTGCACAGGCGATTGCTGCCTTGGCCTATGGAACTGAGTCCATTCCACCAGTCGATAAAATCGTGGGTCCCGGTAACGCCTATGTCACTGAAGCCAAAGCTCAAGTGGTACGAGACGTAGGGATCGACGGAATCGCTGGTCCCAGTGAAATACTCGTTATTGCAGATAGCTCTGCTAATCCAAAGCTAGTCGCTCTAGATTTACTTTCTCAGGCTGAACACGATCCATCTTCCCAAGCAGTTTTAATCACGAACTCCCAAGCCACACTTGATAACGTTGAGAAAGCACTCAACCTGTTACTTTCAAATCTTCCAAGAGTGGAAATAGCGTCAGCTTCCCTTAGGAAACGGGGATTGTTAATCAAGGTAGAAAACTTGGAAGAGGCATCCGAGATTAGCAATCAAATAGCTCCTGAGCATCTTGAAATTGTCACTGAAAATCCGGGTTCTTTGCTACCGAATATTCGTAGCGCCGGTGCGATTTTTCTTGGTCAGCACAGTAGTGAAGTTCTTGGTGACTATATCGCGGGACCTAGCCACGTACTGCCTACAGCAGGCACCGCAAGATTCTCGTCACCTTTAAGCGTACATGACTTCCTGAAACGAAGTTCAGTCATCGATATGAGCAAGGAAGGTGCGTCAGTGTTAGGAAAAAAAGCAGCAAATTTCGCCGATTTAGAAGGATTACACGCTCACGCGTTAGCGGCAGCCGCGCGAATATCCAGCTCAGAATGAATCTGACCAAATCTAATTTTCTTGCACAAGATACAATCGCATTACTTCCTCTTGCCTACTACGTGAATCCATGACTTTCTCAAACTTTCAATTCATCCTCCGTATTGTTTTTCCATTGGCATTAGCGCTGAGTGCACTTTTTGTCAATGCCGAGGAAGAAACACTCAAACTCATGGCGTACAACGTCGAACACTTAAATGAAGACGATGAAGCAGGTTGTGTTCCTCGGACTGATGACGACTACCTAGAAATAGCTCAGAACATCGAAAAAGCCGGACCAGACATCGTCGGGTTTCAGGAAGTTGAGACCGCGGCAGCTGCTGCTCGCATTTTCCCCGCTGACAAATGGGTCATCGAATTTTCGGGTCGACCCAACACTGGCAAAGGCAATGAATGTAGACAGCTACCAGGAAAACACCTACGACACTTAGGCACTGGATTCGCAATTCGCAAAGGTCTCGATTACGAACGAAATCCTGATTTTTCAGCGTTAGGCCTAGATGACAACTTTCAAAGGTGGGGTACTGACATAACACTCATGCATGAAGATAAACCTGCACTCCGTCTTCTCTCAGTACATCTCAAATCAGGATGTTGGGGACCCCCGCAAGACGAACGCGCCGCGGACGCGTGCCCACAGTTGCACGAACAGTCTGCCGTGCTGACTGAATGGGTTAAAGTAAGTTCAGCAGAGCCCATCCCGTTTGTCGTACTTGGGGATTTCAACAGAAGATTAGCATTGGAAAATGACTGGATGTGGGCACAACTCAATGCCGATTTACCAATTTCCTTAGAGCTTCTTGATGAAGGTGTAGGAGCTAAGTGTGATCCTAGATACAAGGATTTCATTGACCACTTCGTTCTTGATCACCGAGCGTTTAAGTACTACGTTCAAGATTCGTTTGTTGAGATTCCACGTACTAGTGACCATCCGGATCACTGTGCATTGACCGCTGAACTGATGCTCTAATTATTGTTAGCCTCATAGCGTCACCCAATCGCCAATCGGTCTAGATCTACAAGGATAGAGTTCCGCTCGTGGATCGAACCACTCTCACTCACATCTATCGCACAAAACTGAGTGGTGGATTAACAGAAGACCAAGATCAGCTCAAAGTGCTGTTGCTTTTAGAGGAGTTAGGTCAACGGCTCATTTCACAAGAGCAGTCCCGGAATCGGTTCCAACAATTCCTCTCGAAATTCAAGAAATCCCCCTCGAAACCCAAAGGTCTCTACATCTGGGGAGGCGTTGGAAGAGGTAAAACGTTCATGATGGATTTGTTCTTCGAGTGGCTTCCCGTGGAAGCTAAGAGCAGAGTGCATTTTCACCGATTTATGTCGAGCGTTCATCGTGAACTCCATGAATTGAAAGGAACGAAAGACCCTCTTCGACAGGTTGCATCTAATCTTGCGAAGAACACCCGAGTCTTGTGCTTCGATGAGTTTTTTGTCGCCGATATTGGCGATGCCATGATATTGGCGGAAATATTGGGTGCACTCTTCGAGCTCGGTGTGGTTCTCGTTGCTACTTCAAATGTTGAACCCAAAAACCTTTACGAAAACGGCTTACAAAGGAGTAGATTCCTCCCAGCCATTGACTTGCTTGAAACTCACACACGAGTCGTGGAGATTAACCATGGGACTGATTACCGGCTTCAGGTTCTAAAGAAGCACGAGGTCTATCGAGTCATTGAGACAGTCAGTCCCAAGGATATCGATTCAGACATTAACCAGTTGGTGAGAGATGAAGTTCACAGAGACTCAGCATTGGAAATTAACGACCGTGAAATTGAATGTGTTTTCCAGGCTGAGGGGATTGCCGGGTTTACCTTTGCCAGCCTGTGTGAGTCTGCCCGAAGTACCGAAGACTATATCGAGCTAAGTCGCTTATTCCACACTGTGGTTCTCTACAACATACCTGTCTTAACGGCTTTCAGTGATAGTGCCGTCCGGCGATTTATCAATTTGATCGACGAGTTCTACGATCGAAATGTAAACATGCTGTTTTATGCCGCTGAGCACATCTCTAATCTATACAACGGTCATCTGCTCTCGATGGAATTTGAGCGTACAAAGAGTCGGATATTGGAAATGCAGTCAGACACTTACTTGACCAAGGCTCACAAGAATTAGCTCACAGCTTCACTAGTAGGCGATAATGGCACACCCAACTGAGGCACTTATGTGCACAGGAGAAACACCGGGATGCGTCGAATATGGCTTACCTTTTGTCTCTCAGTATTAGTTTTTGAAGTAGTTTCCGCAAAACCGGAATTCCTACCCGCGGCAATGACCTTTGGTGCGAAGGACTGTAGTTTCTGTCATACCACTCCAAGTGGTGGAGAAGCTCTCAATGACCGCGGAACCTGGTTGGTTGAATTCAAAATTCGGCGCGATGTACCAGAAATCAACGTAGATTGGCTGACTAGACGAGAAAGACGGAATCGCGCGGCTCCACTAGATGTTGAGGGACGAAACCTCACGAAATATCAAACGGCTAAACAAGCTGAAAAATTGAACGATCTGCCTATACGTGAGGTTGATTACACAACCAAGCATGGTGAGTGGCCAGCCTACAGTGGTGATCTAGGTGCTCAAAAGTACTCTCCACTTAACCAAATCAAGCGATCTAATGTGCAACACTTGGAAGTCGCATGGACATGGGCCTCTAACCTAGATCCAGGAACTCGACAGGTAGACGGACAAAACAAAGGCCCAGACATGTTCAAGGGCACACCATTGATGGTGAATAACAAGCTATATATTCGTACGCGATTCTCAGGTGTTGTCGCTATCGATCCTCTCACCGGGACCACCATTTGGGAGTACGAACCAGATACCGTAAAAGGACGTCCGCCGATCATGTTTGGCTTTACCACCCGCGGCGTGAGTTTTCATCAGGGTGGTGAGGACAAACGAATCATCTATACCTCTAGCGACGGCTTGCTCATCGCTCTGGATGCGGATACCGGACACCTAGTCGATGAATTTGGCGAAGGCGGCATCGTGGACCTGAAAACCGGATTGCGGAGAAATCTGACAGACCGACAAGCTTCCTGGAGCAATGTACCATCCGTGTGCAATGACGTGATCATTGTCGGTAGCCAAACCCATGATGGGTCTCACTTTCAAAATTTCAGGAATACACAAGCCAAATCCTGGAAAGAAAATCTACCCGTCGGTGACGTTCGAGGTTTCGACGTAAAAACAGGAAAACAAATTTGGACGTTTCGTACGGTACCGCAGAAAGGCGAGTACGGAAACGATACGTGGCTTGAAAATTCCTGGGAATGGGTAGGGAATGTGAACGTTTGGTCGCAAACCAGTTGTGACACAACCCTTGGGCATGTATATCTGCCACTGACAGCACCTACTCATCACCTATACGGTGGTGACCGTCCAGGTCATAACCTTTTCTCCACCTCGACTGTGGCACTGGATATCAAGACCGGTAAGCGAATCTGGCACTTTCAGATCGTCCATCACGATATTTGGGACTATGACCTTCCCACACCGCCGGTGGTTATGGACTTCAGAAAAGACGATGGCACGGCAGTCAAGGCTGTTGCACAACCTACAAAAATGGGATACCTGTTTGTCTTTGACCGCGTTTCAGGTAAGCCCGTATGGGAAGTTGTGGAGCGAGAAGCTCCGAAGAGCGATCTACCGGGTGAAAAACCTGCTACGACTCAACCTCACCCCACCAAACCACCTGCCTTCACAACTCAAGGATTTTCAAAGGATGATGTGATTGACCTCACACCCGAGCTGAAGGAAACGGCTCTGGCTGAAATTTCCAAGTATCGATTAGGTCCTTTGTATACGCCAAGCTCGAAACAAGGTACGATCATCAATCCCGGTGTAGGCGGAGGAGCGAACTGGGGTGGTGCTTCTTACGATCCCGCAACATCGACTTTATTTGTGCCAGCACGTCAAGAGCCGATGGTGTTGCAAGCGATGGCAATAGAAGAAGGCGGCGAAAGATTTCCGCCCTACCGGGTCTCCTTCCAAGGAATTCGTGTGCATGATCTACCGATCACTAAGCCACCATGGTCGAGTATCTCGGCCTACGATATGAGCAAAGGCACCATCAAGTGGCAGGTACCAAATGGTGCAGGACCTACTAATCATGGCAAGTTACGGCATCTTGATTTACCTGATTTAGGTGAACCCGGAAGAGCGCCAGGTCTTTTGGTAACGCCCGAACTCATTTTCCTCATAGGTCGTACCGGATTTAACAGCATGTTCAGAGCGCTGGACATATCCAATGGAGAGAAAGTCTGGGAAGCTAGATTACCTGGGTTTGCCTGGGAATCCGCGCCTATAACATATAGCATAGGTTCGGACCAGTATGTGGTAGCAGGTTTAGGTGGTGCCTGGGAAGCTACTCGATTGGTCGCATATCGGTTAAAACGTTCCTAGTAGAGACTGTTCGGTAGGTGCCTCAGTCCTTTAGCTTACGCACGTACAGGACGAGTTCATGATCGACGAGCTCAAAGCCTTCTTTGGCAACTATTTCACGTTGTAATTCCTCGATCTCTTCATTGATGAACTCAAGGACTTCACCGGAGTCAACATCCACCATATGGTCGTGATGCTCTTCGCCTAATAATTCGTACACTGCGTGACCTTCTTCAAAGTTATGTCTTTGAATGATCTTCGCGCGTTCAAGTTGAACCAACACTCGGTAGACTGTCGCATGTCCGATAGACCAATCCACCATCAGGAGTTTCTTGTAGATTTCCTCCGCAGAGAGATGGTGAGGATCAGCTTCTTCAAGTACCTGCAAGACTTTCAGCCGTGGCAGGGTGATTTTGAGGCCAGCGCGTTTGAGTTGTTGGTCTTGGCTTACCATAGTACTTTCTTAGGAAGTTTAGGTAGTGGCGAAATAGGTGCTCTGTTATTCACACATCTATGCTTCAATATTAACCCTTTGACCAACGCCAAGTCGGTCAATCAGCTCAAAAATAAGAGGTCGTAAATGATTGAAGAACATATTGACATTCCAACTAGCGACGGGTCGATGAATACGTTCATCACACATCCCGAAGAAGATGGTCCTTTTCCAGTCGTCCTGTTCTATATGGATGCCCCCGGAAAGCGAGAAGAACTCCATGACATGGCGAGAAGGATTGGGACGGCTGGTTATTACGTTGTCTTACCAAATCTCTACTATCGTGACGTGCGTGAGTTTAACTTGGGTATGCCTGGTGCAACAAGGGAGCGCATGTTTGAACTGATGGGTCATCTGAGCAACCAGATGGTTTGTGAAGACACGCAAGCTATGTTTGACTTTATTGAATCACAGTCCAGTGCACGATCAGGAAACACCGGCTGTGTTGGTTATTGCATGAGCGGTCCGTTTGTTTTTGCAGCCGCCGCTGCATTCCCAGACCGAATCACTGCATCTGCTTCCTTTCACGGCGTGAAGCTGTACTCGGACGACCCTGAGTCGCCGCATCACGATGCACACAAGATCAAAGGCGAAATGTACTTCGGTTGTGCGGAACACGACTCACTCGCACCACCTTCCATGATCGACCCGTTGACCGAGCACCTTACGCAAACCGGAATCAATGCCCGTGTCGAATGGTACCCGGAGTGTGATCACGGCTTCGTCTTTCCTCAACGCGAAGGACTGTACAACAAGGCTGCGTCAGAACGACACTATGAGCGACTATTCGCCATGTTTAAACGCAATTTATGACTTATGGTGTAGTTTTCAGGGTTTGAGTTGGATTGCTGTGTCACGAAAACACTAACATTGATTTCTGCCTGTTTGCTATTTAGTCTATCGGAGTAGTTCTTGCCACCGTTTCTTGAAGTAAAGGATCTAAAAGTCAATTTCGGTAATACCGAAGCAGTGAGGGGAGTTTCATTCGAAATTGAAGAGGGTGAAACAGTTGCGTTAGTCGGTGAATCTGGATCAGGGAAGTCCGTGACCGCACTCTCCGTGCTTCAGCTACTCCCCTATCCTTTGGCAAGCCACCCTGCCGGGAGCATTAAGGTAGGAGGCATTGAGGTTATGGCAGCGTCGAAACAGACGTTGCTGGATATTCGTGGTGGTCAGGTTAGCATGATCTTCCAGGAGCCGATGACCTCCCTGAATCCTTTACACAAGATTTACAAGCAAGTCAGTGAAGCGCTAATCATCCACAAGGGAATGAATCGAGCGGAAGCCACCGAACGAACCCTTGATTTACTTCAGTTAGTGGGTTTGCAGAACGCCGAAGAGCGACTGGGTGCCTACCCCCATGAACTTTCAGGCGGCCAACGTCAGCGTGTCATGATCGCCATGGCATTGGCGAATGAACCAAGGCTTCTTATCGCAGACGAACCAACAACTGCGCTGGATGTGACCATTCAGGCACAGATTCTCAAGCTCTTAAAAGATTTACAAGCCCAACTGGGTATGGCGATTCTGCTGATCACCCACGATCTTGGCATCGTCCGAAACGTTGCTAACCGTGTTTGTGTCATGACCGATGGGCTAATCGTGGAAAGAGGGTCCAATGAGCAAATCTTTGGATCTCCTCAGCACGAGTACACGAAGCACCTGCTCGCTGCTGAACCGAAAGGCGAACCACTATCGACTAAAAAATCTTCACATGTGACTGCCGAAGCAGGCAAACTGAACGTGAAGTACACGATTGGCAAAGGTTGGTTAGGAAAATCTAAGTTCTTACACGCAGTTAAAGATGTGGATGTTACCGTCAGAGCTGGCGAAACGGTCGGTGTCGTGGGAGAGTCTGGATCGGGTAAAACCACTTTGGGTTTGGCGATGCTACGACTATTGCCTAGCGAAGGCGAACTGACCTTTGAAAGTAAAGACATCGGCACAATAAAAAGTAAGCAAGTCACTCCGCTTCGGAAAGACATGCAAATTGTGTTTCAAGATCCTTATGGAAGCTTGTCACCAAGAATGTCAGTACGACACATCATCGAAGAAGGTTTGAAAGTACACCAACCCGAGTTAACCTCTAAAGACAGAGAGGGGTTAGTCGCGGACATCATGACCGAAGTAGGTCTCGACCCTGCGATGATGGTACGGTATCCTCACGAATTTTCAGGTGGGCAGCGTCAGCGGATATCGATTGCACGAGCCATGGTATTGCGCCCCAAATTTGTGGTATTGGACGAACCTACTTCAGCTCTCGACATGTCTGTTCAGGCACAAATCGTCGACCTCTTGCGCAAACTGCAGGACGATCATAATCTCGCGTATTTATTCGTGAGTCACGACCTGAAAGTTGTACGCGCGCTTGCTAATTGGCTACTTGTGATGAAAGATGGCGTGGTCGTCGAACAGGGCAAAGCACACGATGTATTCACCAATCCAAGAACGCCCTACGCTAGGACGTTGTTTGATGCTGCTCTGGATATGAAAGTCGACGAGGCTGTAGTCAGCCAGTAAACACTGGAATTGCTGGATTCCCGGATACACAGACCGGGGGCGTACATCTACCTCAAATTTAAGAGCTTCTAGCTGGCTTCCGTCGGAATCTGCTCTACAGCCAACCCCACCGCTTTCGCAGAGTTCATCAGTTCTTTCCAGGTAGTGTCATCAATTGGGATCCCATCCCTTGATCGTTCTTCCATCCGTTGCTGTTCTGGTTCTCCTGCGATTAGCACAGGCAGTGATTCATCTATTGGGGAAGTGTCGTGCATATATTCAACCATTGCTTCCACTTCTGACGCAAATCGATCGGTCCCGCCAAAAACAACGGGGTCAATCGTGACTGAAAACATGTTGTTGATTGAAACACCAGGTCGCTCATTTCCAGGTTGCATCGTTTTGTGTGCTACCAATGCACCACCGAGTAGTTCGCACATAAATGCCAATCCAAATCCCTTATATGAACCAAATGGCAGTAATGCACCTCGAGGCGCTTCGAATAGAGTTTTGGCCGCATTGGTCGGAGTACCTTCGTGATCGATGAGAGAACCTTCGCGAACATCGTGTCCAGCGTTGTAAGCCACACGAACTTTTCCAGCTGCAATAAAACTGGTTGCCATATCGAGCACTATCGGTAACTTTCCTTCCCTCGGGACTGCACAGCAGAAAGGATTGGTTTGTAAACGAGCTTCTTTCCCTCCGAACGGAGCTACGATCGGTCCATGACCAACCACATTCACAAAGTGAATACTCACCAAACCAGCCTCAGCACACTGCTCACCGTAGGTACCAATTCGGCCGATGTGGTGCGCGTTATGAAGACCGACACTTGCAAGTCCATGTTCCTTGGTCTTTTCTATAGCGATATCCATCGCTTCCTTGGCAACCACTTGACCGAGTCCACACTGTCCGTCGACTAAAGTAACCGCTCCGTGTTCTGACTCAATTTTTGCATGTGCGCTTACCTGGAGATTTCCTCGTAAAAGGCTGTGTACGTACGACGGAATCATGCCAACCCCGTGCGAATCATGTCCTTTCAAGTTCGCAAGCACCAGATGATCAGCGGTCGTACGGGCATCTGCTTCTGTCGCACCACCGGCCACAAAAATCTCAGTGGAAAACTTAGTAAGAGGTTCTGCGTGTATTTTCAAATCAGGAAACCAAAGTGCATGAGTAATGGGGTGGAGAATTATGGACTTAGTAACCGGACGGATGTGAATACCACGGAATATCCCATACAGACTTTGAATTTCAATAAGACTTCCGTTTCAGGTAGCATAATAACCACACAATCTAAGGTAGCTGTGATTTGGTTGCCTTAATCAAGTTTTGGAAGTAGATGTCTCACCTGACGACTAAATTCATCATTTTTCTTCTAGGTGTCCTTTGGACATTCTCGACGAATGCTGAAGAAGAAAAGGAACAATGGCCAATTGAGTGGTACGAACCATTTAAGACAGCTTCTGAAATTGGTCTAACAGAGTTTCAACAAAGTCCCTATCTGGTCGATCAAGATTTACCACCAATAGAAGAGCGTCTTCCCGTCGATCCCATCGTCGTATACCCGTTGAAGGAAACTGGTAAGTACGGCGGAACAGCGCATATCGTGAATAACGATCTTTGGCAATTCTTTAATTGGGAAGCCGCTCTAACAATCTCTGCCGACATGAGCTCCTTTTTCCCAAATCTTGCAGAGTGGTATGAACTCTCCGAAGACGGGCGGAGCTTGACTATCAAACTCAGAGAAGGCATCCGCTGGTCAGACGGCGAACCATTGAAAAGCGATGACTTTATCTTCACGTTCATGCATTTGTGGCACAACAAAGAGTATCAGTCTGAAACATATCGACTAATAAGGGGAGTCAGAGCCATCAAGATAGATGAGCTGACCTTCCGATATGACTTTCCAAGACCTAGACCACTGTTCGTGAACTTCGTCGCGCAGTACGGTGATTTCATGATTGATCCTTCGCATTACATGAAGCAGTTCCACCCGGACTTTACCACCAAAGAGGAATTGGAGGCAAGAGTCAAAGAATATGACATGTTTAACTGGACCCAGTTGGTCAACGATATTCGGCGAGAAGGTAGTGAACAGAGCGTGCATGTACCTACACTACGGGCCTATAAGCTGGTCGAAGCGTCACCATCCAGGCGTAAATACGTCCGAAACCCCTACTACTACAAAGTCGATCCCGAGGGTCGGCAACTCCCATACATTGATGCGTTTAGTAGCGAGGTTGTCCAAGAACATGAGATCATGGCAGCAATGGCTTCCGCTGGCCAATTGGATTTTGCGGCCTTTCAAATGCGTACGCAAGATATCCCTCTATTGAAGCTTGGCGAACGAAACGACATCATCAAGGTTCATATATGGAAGCGGCTGCATTCGAGCGATGTTGCGATCCAGCCCAATTACAACCACGAGGACGAACGTCTCCAGGAACTGTACTTCGACCTTCGTTTTCGCCGAGCGCTGTCACATGCGATAAATCGAGATGAAATCAATGACATCGTGTATTTCGGTGAAGGTACACCACGACAGGTCACGGTTCACCCGACGAGCCGATTTTTTAAACCTCATTACGCGACACCCTTCCTAGAGTATGATCCAGAAAAGTCACGCGCCTTGTTAGACGAAATTGGACTTGTTGATGTCGATGGGGACGGTTACCGGGAACACAAGGATGGCTCACCGCTCACGATCACCCTAGAGTTCTACGACTTCGAGACACCGAAAGGGATCACGATGGAACTGGTGCTCGAATATTGGCGGGAGGTCGGAATCTCGCTCAACCTCAAGAATGTGAACGGTGATCTACAACGAGAACGTGCGATAGCTGGAAAAATGGAAATGACCCTTTGGCATGCAGATCGTGTCACCGATATCCTGTTTCCTCTGTTTCCCGATTGGTGGGTAGCTAGATCCATCAGTTGGGATCGCGGTATGTGGAATGATTGGTCCCGCTGGTACATGAAACGCGGACAGAAGACACCATCGGTCGGGTTTCAACCAAATCCGATTTGGCATCTCAAAGGTGAAAGAATCAAAGGCCTAGGCACCGAACCCCCTCCCGCGATGCGTCAACTCCAAGATTGGACCGATCAAATGTGGGAAACCATGGACGAGGCAGAACGCCTCAGAATCGGTCAACAAATTCTCGAAGGAGGAGTAGAGAACCTCTGGGTGATTGGTACGGTCGGTTTAGCGCCGCATCCAGTCGTCGTTTCTAAACGCTTGAAGGGCGTACCTCTTGAAGGAATCTGGGGATGGGACAACCGATGGACGCTAGCGAATCATCCGCACACTTGGTATATCGACGAAGGTCAGTAGAGTAGTGTTGCGTTCGATCCTGAAACCCTTTCAAGTAGTCAGTGCGCGCGTGCGCTCAATGAACTATGTCACGCGTCGGATTCTTGGAATGTTTCCGACGTTGTTTTTTATCTCAATCATCGTGTTTGTCATCATCGACTTGCCGCCGGGCGACATCGTCACATCCAGACTGGATCGCATGGAAGCGCAGGGAGTCGAGGCTTCTCCTGAATACGTTCGTAATCTGAGAGCACGTTATGATTTAGATAAACCTTTGTATTTGCAGTATTTATTTTGGATTGGAAAATTTGTTACAGGAGATTTAGGATACTCGTTCTTTTACTCCAAACCGGTCAATGAACTGGTTTGGGAAAGACTCGGGTATACGCTACTTATCACAGTAGCAGCGCTCTTCTTTACATGGATCGTTGCTCTACCGTTCGGTATCTATTCGGCGGTAAAGCAGTATTCAATTGGTGATTATTTCATCACCGTAGTAGCCCTTGTGGGCCTAGCTACGCCCAATTTCCTTCTCGCGCTCTTAGTCATGTATTTCTCGTCGGAGTACTTTGGCGTGAGTATTGGTGGATTATTCTCGGTTGAATATCGAGACGAAGTCTGGTCACTCGACAAAGTCATGGACATGCTGTTCAGACTCTGGATTCCAGCTAGTGTGGTAGGTATGGGTGGAACCGCCGTTACCATGCGACTGCTTCGGGCCAATCTTTTGGATGAGCTGAATAAACCTTATGTGGTAACCGCACGAGCCAAAGGCGTAAAACCGTTGAAGCTCATTCTGAAGTATCCCTTGCGAATTGCCATCAATCCTTTCATAAGTACTGTCGGACTGTTGCTCCCTACGTTAATTTCCGGGGAAGCGATCGTGTCGGTAGTGCTCAACTTACCGACAACAGGTCGTATGTTGTTGGACGCATTGCTCGCACAGGATATGTACCTTGCAGGTAGTTTCTTGATGCTATTGGCAATTTTGACTGTCGTTGGAATGTTGATTTCTGATCTCATACTAGCTTGGTCGGACCCAAGGATTCGTTATGAGTGACGTAGCACAAGCAACCATCGCCCCAGAGTCTCCGGCTCAACAAGCCTTACTTACACCGAGTCAGCTTGCGTGGAAACGATTTAAGCGACATCGACTCGCGTTAATCAGTGGGCTTTTTCTAGTGATTCTTTACTTAATCACTGGTTTCGCGGAGTTCTTTGCGCCGTATGAGAAAACTACTCGCAATATCAAGGCGATTTATGCTCCACCGATGTCCATAGATTTTTTTGATACAGAAGGCAATTTTCAGTTCCGACCCTTTACCTATGGCTACACACTCACGATCGATGAGGTCACTTGGGCACGAAAATACATAGAGGATCCTAAGCAAAAGTTTGACTTTTATTTCTTCTCCCGCGGAGAGTCATACGAGTTCTGGAATCTCTTCAAGGCCGATTTCCACTTTTTCGTTGTCAAGGATGAAGACGGTAGACTTGGCTACTTCCATCTACTTGGTACTGATCAGCTCGGACGCGACGTACTGTCCCGCGTGCTTTATGGAGGTAGGGTCTCCCTGTCGATTGGTTTAATAGGGATCGGTCTTACCCTTTTCCTCGGTGTTTTATTGGGTGGTTTTGCAGGCTATATTGGTGGATTTGTCGATCGAGTCGTTCAGAGGATCATCGAAGTCATTCAGTCGCTACCGACGCTACCGCTCTGGATGTCCTTGACAGCTGCGCTTCCCGCACACTGGTCTTCAATACGGGTCTATTTCGGGGTCACCTTGATACTTTCCTTTTTCGGTTGGACAGCTCTTGCGAGGCAAGTCCGGGGACGTTTTTTAGCGCTTCGAGATGAAGATTTCATAGTCGCAGCAAGGCTGATCGGCGGTGGTAATACACGCGTCATTTTCAAACATATGATGCCGAACTTTATGAGTCATACCATCACTACGGCGACGTTGGCAGTACCCGGCATGATCCTGGGAGAAACCGCGCTGAGCTTTTTAGGCATTGGATTACGACCTCCTATCGTAAGTTGGGGAGTCCTTATGAAAGAAGCCCAGAACTATCAAGTCATCGTTATGACTCCCTGGATTCTGTTCCCAGGGTTGTTTGTTGTCTTGGCTGTCATGGCATACAACCTACTTGGCGACGGTTTACGTGATGCCGCAGACCCCCATAACATCGGTGGACTCAAGTGACAGATAACGTACTCGAAATCCGCGATCTGGGTGTCGAGTTTAAAACCGATACAGGAACCACTAACGCTCTTCGTGGAGTGAATTTTGACGTGCCTCGTGGGAAGGTCACTGCAATCGTAGGCGAGTCTGGGTCCGGGAAGTCTGTAACCGCAAATTGCATCATGCGCCTGATCCAACGACCTGGTCGTATTACCTCCGGGTCAATATTGTTTAATCCGACCTCAACTGAGAGTTTTGACATCGTTGCACTACCCGATAAAGATTCTCTGATCTACGAGTTGCGCGGTGGTTTAATCAGCATGGTCTTCCAGGAACCTATGACTGCTTTATCTCCAGTTCATAAGGTAGGTGATCAGGTCAGCGAGGCAATTCTCTGTCATCGAAATGTGTCCAAGGCGGAGGCGTGGGAAGAAGCCGCTGAGATGCTAAATCATGTCGGGATTGAGGATGTATCGCGCAGAATCAATATGTACCCGTTCGAGTTCTCAGGTGGCATGCGACAACGAGTCGTCATTGCTACTGCGCTTGTTTGCCATCCAGAAGTGTTGATCTGTGACGAACCTACAACTGCGTTGGATGTCACTATTCAAGCAGAGATTTTGACATTGATCAAGCGATTGCAGACTGAGCTCAATAACTCCATACTGTTTATCACGCACGATATTGGCGTAGTCGCGCAGATCTCTGATTATGTGGTGGTCATGTACCAGGGCCGCGTACTCGAAATCGGCTCAACCCACCAAGTCTTAAAAGACCCGAAACATCCCTATACTCAAGGATTGCTAGCTGCAATTCCTGGGATCGCACCACCCGACCAACGACTTTCCACTATATCGGATGTGGTCGGAGACATTGACATCACCACCGCTTATCCGTTGACCACTTTAAGCGATGGTCGTAAGGTTAGTTTGCCCCAAGAAGCACTGAGAAAGTTCAGTATTCGCCGTACAAGTGAAACGTTGTGAACGACGTTGTCCTAAAAGTTAGAGACCTCAACAAGTCTTTCGATGGCGTGCCCGCTATTCAAGACATCTCGTTTGATCTATTCAGAGCAGAGACCCTGGGAATCGTCGGTGAGTCTGGCTCAGGTAAAACCACGCTTGCACGCTGCATACTACGAGCGATTGAACCAGATTCTGGTCATGTTGAATTTCTAAGTGACGATGGCAAGGTGGATCTTCTCAAGCTAAGACACAAAGCGATGCTCCCACTGCGCCGCGAAATGCAAATGGTTTTTCAGGATCCCTATGCATCTCTAAATCCTCGCATGACAGTTCGAGAAATCATTGAAGAGCCGCTGGTTATTCATGGAGTTAAGAGCAAAGCAAAACGGTTAGAAAGGATTCGCGAGATTCTGGACTTGGTGCAGTTGGACCATGACTCACTTTACCGTTTTCCACACGCATTCTCGGGCGGACAACGACAGCGAATTGGCATCGCAAGAGCTTTAATTCTTCGACCTAAGATGGTAGTCTGCGACGAGACTGTGTCCGCTTTGGATGTTTCGGTTCAGGCGCAAATCATTAACCTCCTTGAGGACCTACAGAGGGAATTACACCTCACGTATATGTTCGTTGCACACGATCTAGCAGTGGTTCGACACATCTGTGACCGAGTCCTTGTGATGCATCGTGGTAAAGTCGTCGAAAGCGGAACCATTGATCAAGTATTCGATCATCCACAACAGAATTACACCAAGCTGCTACTTTCTGCCATACCTTCTCCTGACCCTGATGTGCGCTTGAACCCACTTGATCGAAGGACGCTAGGTTTGTAATGACCGTAAACACTATCACCGAAGGTTATGGACTCGTAGAAGGGCCTGTTTGGCACGAAAAACTGGGGCTCCTGTTCAGCGACGTTCTGTTTGGAGGAGTTTATTCGACCTCTGACAGTGGCGAGGTGGAGACCATATTCTCACATCGACGTGGGATTGGTGGTATGTCCATTCATGTATCGGAAGGTCTGGTAGTCAGTGGTAGGAATATCAGCTTTAAACCATTTGACTCTGATACGTCAATCGTGCTTCTAGATCGTGATGAAGAGAACGGTAACGTTGGATACAACGATATCACAACAGACTCTAAGGGCAGAATCTATGCTGGATCATTAGGGTCCAGTCCAGTGTTTGACGACGGACGTGAACCGCAAGCCGGAAATCTTTATTTGATTGATCTAGACGGAACATCTAGAGTTGTGGCAGAAGACATACAACTAACCAACGGCTTAGGATTTTCGCCGGACAACAAAATTCTCTACCACGCGGATTCAAGAAGACAGGCGGTTTGTTGCTATGACGTTCTTGAAAACGGTGACTTGGGTCCCAAGCAGACATTCGCGGAATTTGATCAAGGGGCACCTGACGGGCTAGTGGTTGCTACAGATGGCACCGTGTGGGTAGCTAATGCCAGTGCGGGTCGAGTCGACGTATTTTCCAATTCAGGTGCTTTCAGTCACAGTATCCAAATTCCGTTACCGATGTGCACCAGCGTATGCTTTGGTGGCTCGGACTTAAGCACGTTGTACATCGTTTCTGGATCTAATGGCGTGGAGGGTGATCGAAGAGGAGGAGTGTATTCCGTAAGTACGGAAGTCAGCGGCATCCCCGTACCACTGGCAAAGGTGGCATTACCTTAGTTCATTCATGGCACTCTTAGGTTGTCTCAGACTGCCTCGTCCGTAAAATGTTTTTTCTCATTCAATTTTCAATCTGGTAAATATATGGCTATTAACCCCGATGCTGTCGGAACCACCGGTGGACCTCACACACGATCCTGGACTTCAAAAGACGCTCTTCTCTATGCAGTAGGAGTTGGCGCTGGTAACGATGAACTCCAGTTCACCACTGAAAACACACACGGTGTGAATCAGCAAGTACTACCGACCTTTGCGGTCATTATTGGCGGCGGCGGTGCCCCTATGGGCGCAATTGGTGCATTTAACCCAGCGATGTTGGTTCACGGTGAGCAGGCCATTGAGTTGTTCGATGAAATACCGCCCGATGGTGAAATCGAAAGTTCCGGCAAAATTGTGAATATTTGGGATAAAGGTGGTGCGGCAGTCGTTGAGCTCGAATCAGAGTCAGTGAACAAAGCCACTGGTAAAACTCTTCTCAAAACTCAGTCGTCCATGTTCATTCGTGGCGAAGGCGGATGGGGTGGAGACCGAGGTCCGAGTGAAAAAGTCACGTTTCCTGAGGAAGAACCAACTCACAAGGTCACTTACCAGACGCGAATAGATCAAGCATTGACCTATCGATTGTCCGGTGACCGTAATCCCTTACATTCAGATCCTGCATTTGCAGCCCGCGGAGGATTTAAAGAGCCCATTTTGCATGGATTGTGTACATATGGATTTACTGGTCGAGCTCTCTTGCACACACTCTGCGGTGGCGATCCCACAAATTTTCGTTCAATGAAAGGCAGATTTTCAAGACCCGTTATCCCTGGTGATGCGTTGACCGTGTCTATGTGGGTTGACGGCAATACTGCGTTATTCCGAACCACCAACCAAGACGATGTGGTTGTACTAGATCAAGGTATTTGCACGTTTAACTGACATCTAGAGTAGAGCGCGATGAGTCGCTAGCTGATCACGCGCTCTCAACTCTATCCCAGCGAGCCTACTATAAAGATGGGTTAATACGGTAGGCTTAACTAGATACGGGAAGCCACTGATTCGGACTATGTGCAGCGTAGACGCTTGCCTTTTAGGTATCCACTCTCACAGTGGCGTCAAATTCATATCAACCCCCTCAAATGGGACAAGGGTGGTGCGTAATAATACGCGCCTGTCAACGGGCTTGTGTACTGTAGAAGATTATCAGAAATTCGTTCTTCGGATAGTCCGTACATGGACCTCAACAATTCACCGAATCGTTGTTGTTCTGCACTAAAAGCAATGAACTGTAAGCCAGCTTCCGACGGATTACCAGCTGGTACACTACGTCGATAGATCTTTACTGCTTTGTCTTCACGTTTAATATCAGTTCGACTTACGTGACTATTGTCCGGCATTGCGTCGCCTGTCAGTTCTATGCTGTCCGGCTTAGTGCGACCTATCACGCGTTCCTGTTCCGAAACAGAGAGTGTGTGAAATTGCGCCAGTTTGTGCTTCCATCTCTGTAGAAAGACAAAACTTCCTCCCTGACAAGAACCTTCAGGGATAAGTGCTACTTCCATCCTCGCATCGTCCTTGGGATTCGCGGAGCCGTCTACAAACCCAGTCAAATCCCTACTGTCACGAAACTTAAATCCCTGCGTTTCTCGAGCTAAGCGTGCTACAGGTTGGAGAGTTTGAACCCACTCAATACTGCGTAAGAAAATCTCATCCCGTTGAGTACCGTGTAGCCAGACGAATAGATCACCTTGCGTCGCTGGAGTTTCATGACCAGCAATTCCCCGCAAGGGCTTAAATTCCTCAAATGATGGAGGTTTCGATAGACCCGAGTGATCCATTGCAGTAGCAGAAAGTGCGACTACCTGATGACCAGCGACAATCTCTTCAGAAATGGGTGTCGCACTCGGTAATGGAGTCATCTCATCGTGGAACTCAAACTCCAGAAACAGGTGATGATTACTAGCTTCATCGAAAATTCCAGACTGATAGTCTTGCATCTAATACTGAATCAATTGTGAATGGATTAAGGTCAAGTTTTTTTGAGTGTGCAATTGCCCTACTCGGTCATTATCTTAATGATTTTGAGTATCCACTGCTTGTAGGAAACCAGTCAGTCCCTGAACGGTGTTTAGGAAAATCTTGGGAAGTTGTACCACAACACATTGCGTGAGTATCGACGAGTGTAGTCTGTGTAAACTCTTACGCAACGGCAATTACTTTTTCAATTTTGAACTCCATAGTCCGCGTCCCGCCAAAAGGCAAAGGATTGCACGATATCACCGATCTCGTACGCAAGACGGTTCAATCAATGGCTTTCACCGACGGTCTCGCAACGATCTTTGTACAACACACTTCCGCAAGCTTGATCATTCAAGAGAACGCTGACCCGGCAGTGCTACGAGATCTGGAACATTGGCTAGACAAATCTGTGCCTGAATCTTCTAATTACGAACACAGTGAAGAGGGTCCCGACGATATGCCGGCGCATATTAAAGGTGCAATCACTTCCACGCATGTAGCTATCCCCGTGATTGAAGGTGACCTAGGCCTTGGCATATGGCAAGGTATCTTTCTTTGGGAACACCGCTACCAAGCAAGGGAAAGAACTCTAGTAGTACACGTTTCACCGTAAGATCACAAGCTCGACTTAAATACGGTTTTACTCCCTCGCGTGCACGCTTCACCTAAAGGTGCGATAATTCAAAACGAAGGATTGGGCTTAGGGGAATACCCTTGCGACCAATAATCAATAGCAATCAGTAAGTCATAGGAGAAGGAATGCCCGCATTAGACGGTCTGAGAATCTTGGACATGACCCAGTATGAGGCAGGTACGTCCTGTACACAAGCCCTTGCATGGATGGGTGCGGAGGTCGTCAAGATTGAACCACCGCAATTCGGTGACCCGGGCAGGGGAGTTCGAGGTGCAGCTGGAATGGACTATTCGCCGTACTTTTGTGCCTGGAATGCGAACAAGAAAAGCCTTGCTCTAAATCTGAGAAGTGAAGAAGGGCGTGACCTACTCCTAAAGCTCGTACCGAAATTTGACGTTTTCGTTGAAAACTATGGTCCTGGCGTCATCGAAAAGCTTGATATTGACTACGACGTGCTTAGTGAAGTCCACCCTGGCGTTATCTATGCTCGGATCAAAGGTTTTGGGACGACGGGACCTTACTCCGGCTATCGCTGTATGGATATGGTAGCCCAAGCCGCAGCCGGCGCATTTTCGATCACAGGCGAGGCTGACGGTCCACCTATGATGCCTGGACCAACAACGGGTGATTCGGGAACTGGTGTACAGACTGCGATGGCGATTTTAGCAGCTTACATACAACGACAACGTACTGGTAAAGGCCAAGTTATCGAACTCTCCATGCAGGAAGCCATGGCTTACTATGTTCGAACTCGAGCTTTTATCGGCTCTAGATGGGGAACTCAAGCAACGCCTAGAAGTGGTAACGCGGGTGGATTACCGCCTGTAAACATCTATCCCTGTAAACCGTTTGGTCCAAACGATTACATCTATTTAATGCCCGTGAATAACGACCACTGGGATGGACTGTGTACAGCCTTGGATCGTCCTGATTTATTGGTTGATCCTCGTTTTGAGGATATGGGGAATCGAATGGCTAATGGTGCAGCACTCTACAAGGAAATCAGCGATTGGTGTAGCGAACGGACAAAGTACGAAGCTATGGAAGCGATTGCTGAACTGGGTGTACCCTGTTCAGCCTGTCTGGATACGGCTGAGCTCCATCACGATAAACACCTTCGCTCTAGAGGATTTGTGAAAGACATGGAGATCCCCATTCATGGCGAAGTACCTATGCTCGGGTTTGCTCCTCGAATGTCCGAATCCGTCGTAGATATCACCCCTCCTCCGCGACTTGGGCAACATACTGACGACGTACTTCGGAATGAACTCGAGTTAACAGATGAAAACTTAAATGCGCTCCGTAACTCAGGCGCGATTGGAGACGCTACAAGATTTGTAGCCGACGGCTGAATTTAAGACAAATTCAAGCTCGCTGAGGACAGAGAGCTAGCTCCAGGTGATCGTGCCGGTACTCTGACCGAATCTCTCTGTATCCACTCCCATCCATTGAAGAGTGGACAACAATAGATTGTTCAATGGTTGGTTGTCATCACCTTCAAACTGGATATGTTGGCCAGGACGAGACTAAATTCCGATAAATCGTTTGTGGTAGTGTTTGAGAATTTTCTCTTTGCTAATTTCATCCCAACCGATAGCATCAGAGTCTAGTAGAGGCTGATACGTGTATGGTGTCTCACGCGGATACTTTGCAGCGCGCGCTGCAATAGCAAGTGGAATGAGTTGACTAGTCTGGTTCAGGTACTGCTCAGAAAAGGGCTGTTGTGCCCAACCTTGAACACCGGCGACTGAGGCTCGGCGATGGAATCCAAAAACGAACGTGTATCGAGGTTGCTCAGACTGGTTAGGAAAAGAACCGTGCACGATCTGTCGGTTGACTATCGCAACATCCCCAGGTTTGCACAGTAACGGTACGGCACCTTCAAGGTGTTCAGAAGAACTATCGGCTAGCATCGATTTGATGTCCGCTTTACCTTGTTTATGTGTACCCGGAACGACCCAAAGACTATTTTCCGCAATGGTCTCGTACAGATTGAGCATGAAATTGAAACCGTGAGTACCTTCGTCCAACTCAGGATTGTCCCAATGTGTCGTACCATCCTGGTGCCAAGACACGGCAGCACCTACGCGCGGTTGCTTTAACCAAATAACTTCCGTGAATGGAGTGAAATCCTCGCCATTCACAGCTTCAGCAAGTGCCAATAATTCGGGATGGCCGTAGACTCGAAGCGAGGAGGTCATAAATTGCATGATTCCACCAATCTGTAGAAGCACTTCCTTCGGTGCATCTTCGGGCAAGGGTGGCTCTTTGATCTTAACTTGGTATCGGCTGTTGGATGTGTCGGTCCCACCATACGGATCACTCAATGGCTTCACAAAGCGGAATAGTTTTCTCTCTTCCTCATCAAATGGTAAAGGCCTGCCTTGACAGTCCACATCTGACAATCGTCCACTTGGTGTGCGCGCCAATAGATCTTTAAATTCACGCTTCAGTTCTGCCATCTCATCGGGTTTAATGACATTCTCAAATACGTAGAAACCTAAGTCCCAGTACTTATCCAAAATTTCCTTGCGGACATTGGAGTCTCCATCAATTTCCAAAGGACCCCGATTCCCTAGCGAGAGTGCTTCTGCGGTTTTTTCTTCAAAAAAATGTGTCATATGAATATCACTTTTGAATTGCGTGCTCACTATCAACGGAACAGTATCGACAATGCTTCATTTTAAGTATTCGACATACTAGAAAAACCTATTTACACTTATCAGGGTAAAAACCGTACGATGAGTCGCTCTCAAGGCGCGGGTCGTCTGAAAAATCAGTTACTGACGAGATCACGTTTACCGATCCGAAAGAGGAAAAATGAGTAAGTACCTAATCAGAGCAAGCTACACACAGTCCGGCTTACAAGGATTGCTTAAAGAAGGTGGTAGTAGTCGTAAAAAAGCCCTTTCAGCAACCATTGAAGGGTTAGGCGGCACCTTAGAGAGTTTTTACTACTCTTTCGGGTCAGACGACTTGCTGATCATCGCCGACCTGCCAGACAATATCAGCGCAGCATCTGCTTCTCTACATATTGCCGCGGTAGGAGCACTTGATGTGGCCATCACGGTCTTACTGACCCCAGAAGAAATCGACGCAGCCGCGAACACGGAAGTAGCCTATCGAGCACCAGGCGAGTAATCGTCTATCCCTCTTGAGGTTCTTAAGAATTAGAAACCTCAAGAGAATTTCACTCGCTTATACAGAGTAGTCTGTCGATTAGAAAGATTTAAGCATTAATTCGCTTAAAACTAGCGCTTTACTCGCACTCGGCCCAGGAAGTCCTGTTTGCCGATTTGTACGCCTTTTTGCCGTAATAGATCGTAGGCCGTCGCGGCATGGAAGTAAAAATTCGGAAGCGAAAAGGACAGGAGGAAATTCTCAGCCGTGAACGGCATACTGAGTGAACCCATTCTGAACTCCATCTCTTTACCCACAAGAGCATTGACATCATCCGCCGAGTAAGCACTGATACTTTCCCTAGCTTCACTTAGAAGTTGCTGGAGTTGTCCATAATCTTCATTCGCCATTTTGGGGGGACCGAAGAGACCTTCTTGTGCTCCCTTGAGTGCATTCATCGAATGGTGAGCAACCGAGACAACCTGGAACCGGAACGGTAGCATATCACCAATTAATTTAGATTCAACCACGTCGTCAAGCGCAATTCCCTGTTCCTCGCAGTGTGCCTTACCTTTTTCCAGAACGCCTTCTAACGCTGGGATAATCTGCTGATAAGTTCCTACTACTGCGTCGTACAACGATATAGACATGATGATCTCCTGAAGGATGTTTAGAGGGAAAGGTGCACTCAGAATGTTTGTTGCGACTTGAGTGAGCGACAATTATAAGGGGTAAGCTATTGCAAGCCAGATAACTGAATCTTCGCTAAGAACCCTAGGCAACCACCTAATTCAAGCTTCAATCTTCATGCTTAGACCTCAACCGAGGTCTTGGCTTTCTACAATCCAACCTCAAACTTAGCGGAGAACAACAATGTCACTGCAAAATTGGAAGAAATACAGCATCACAGGAGCACTTGTACTCATCATTGGTGTGTTTTTCACGGTGACGTTAACCGTGAATGCCGAAGGAATCAAAGTGGGCGATCAAGCACCCGATTGGACGCTCCCCGGTACAGATGGTAATGAGCATAGCCTTTCCGAATTATTACAGAACGGTCCTGTAGTCTTGGCATGGTTTCCTAAAGCATATACCAGCGGCTGTACGATGGAGTGTAAGAATCTTGCCGAGAAAGGCTCACTCATCCAGAAATTCCAGGTGAGCTACTTCATGATCAGCGCAGATTCCGTCAAAGACAACAAGGGGTTCGGTGTCGAGAACGGCGCTGATTTTGTCCTGCTTTCTGATACAACCACCGAGGTCGCGCAAGCGTATGGAGTCTGGAATCAAAGAGGATATCCGAATCGCCACAATATTTACATCGGTACCGACGGTACGATCCTCGAAATAGATACCGAAGTCGACGTAAGAACAGCAGCCGAAGATATAGCTGAAACTCTCGCTCGACTCAATGTTGCACACGTAACTGAAGACTAGCTTTTTCAGCTAGTAATCTACATATCTGGTGACTTCCCTTTCCTCTGTTGAAATCGCGAGATTTCTTGATGTCGGCTATCTGGTGTTGCAACTACCTGATGTCGCTGAGGAAATTCATGATCGTATTTTTGACAAGTGCGAAAGTCTCTATCAAGGTGTTGCAAGCATTCAGGATTCAGATGTTGGTCTGAATCTCATAGCAGACAATATCAATACAACTATCCCTGAGTTGAACCAAATTCTTGGTTCGGAGCAAGTCGACGGTGCACTAACTTCGCTACTAGGTAAAGAGTACTTCCGGTATAACCACTCATTTATTCATCGAGCCGGTACAAATGACCAGAGTTATCACAAAGATTCTGGTCTACCCTGGGGAACGCGGAACGGCATTCGAAGTCACCGCTTGAACTGGGCAATGATTTTCTACTACCCACAAGCTACCACCATGGAAATGGGTGCCACCGAAATATTACCTGGCACTCAGTATTGGTCCGTAGATCGGGAGGGCACTGGGGCAACGGAAGGTGAGGACAGGCTGGATTATTCGTTTGAATCAGACAAGATCAATGGTCATCCTGATCTAACAGTCAGAGATTCTCGTTTGCTTCGTAATGTCGAGGAATTTGATCACTCTATTCAGCCGCTGAAATTAGAAATCCCAAAGGGATCCGTGGTATTGGTCCACTTTGATTTGATTCATCGTGGTACGCGTCTGGCCGTACAAAAATCTCGCTATATGGCAAAGTTCTGGTTTCTAAGAACCACTGAACCGCGCGGCATTGAAATCCGCGCACAGGATACATATCAGTGCGAAGATAGTAGGAGAGCGCTCGTACTAGATAGTTGCCTCAAGTGGCTCAAGGTACCAGCCCTCAACGTTCAAGCAGTCCGCGCATCTTGTAGCTCGGACCATACCGAGGGTGATTTGGTAGAACGAGCGTATAAGTTAGCTACGCAAAGGGACCGTATCTTGCTGGAAGAATTTGCGTCGACTCACGAAGCTAGGAGACGCGCCGCAACTCAAGCATTATGCACTCAAGGTACATTTGGATTAGACACCGCTTTGTCAAATACTCAAGCTACATCTCCAACCGTTCGCATGAGCGGAGCATTCTTGTTGGGCGAGGTAGCTGATCTAGAAGAAAGAACTGTTTCAATTCTCTTAGATCTTGCGAGTTCTGATCCCGAAAAAGATGTCAGAGTTACTTCGATCAACGCCATTGGACGTATAGTGCGCAGATCATCCAACTTAAACGGGAACTTACTGAGCCGTGTTTTTGAAACGCTATATCGTGTGATAAAAAAATCTGATCTAACCCCGACGAGGCGACGCATTCAGCAGGATGCAGAACGTCAGGTCGCATATATTGCACTGCTCACCAGTGTTTCGGTTCTAGACGCTAAACGGCACCAAAAGGAGTTACACGACCTTGGCGAATTTTTGAGCAGTGTCGTAAGCTCAGAGTCAGATCGTTATGCCAAAGGTACGGCCGTCGAAATAGTATGTCGACTAGCAAAACTAGGAATTAGACCAGCCGTAAATTGCGCGGTGGCGTTACTTCGCGATGAACGGGTAAATTCTTTTGTCCACTAGCACCAGTATTGCATTTAGATGTTTATTAGGCACATATGCACTATTCTTACTCAACCTTTCTTGTTTTGCAGAAGAAGAGGTAGAGGAGATTGTCGTTCAAGGTGTATCAGTCTCACAGAGCGTACTAGATAGTTCATCGATTAGTCTTGTGGATGAAGAGACTATTGAGCTAGTTGCAGCATTTCACCCAAGCGAAATTCTTGCCCGTGTACCAGGCGTGTGGGTTACGCGAAATTCTGGTCAAGAACATCTGACTGCCATACGATCGGGAGTTTTAACTGGCACTGGTGCTTGTGGCGCTTTTTTACTTCTAGAGAATGGGATACCCGTCCGTCCGGCGGGATTTTGCAACGTCAATGGTCTTTTTGAGATCAATACGGAACAAGCCAGTCAATTAGAAGTGATCCGCGGACCAGCAAGCTCGAGGTATGGTGGCAATGCTCTTTACGGTGTAATCAACGCTGTCACGTTCGCGACGAATCCGAGCAACCAAATTGGTTTCCGGTTAGGTTCGGATCAATTTCGACAGGTTCGTCTAGAAACGGGAAATGAATCTGTGTCGTTTCGTGGCCATGCAACAAATGACGGGGGTTATCGCGACCAAACGGGATTGGAACAGTACAAAGCCAACCTCGAACTATCGAAACAGGTTAGCAACTGGCAGGTGGATTCCATGTTCTCCGTGACACGGCTTGATCAAGAGACTGGCGGGTATGTTCGAGGATTTAGAGCATATCGAGATGCAAGTACTCGCTTCTCAAATCCTAATCCAGAGGCTTATCGTAATGCCTCTTCCATGCGGTTCACGAGTCTATGGCAGCAGACTGAATCCGAGAATCCATTGACGTTAACACCATATCTTCGATCTTCCTCCATGGAGTTTCTACAACATTTTCTGCCCGGACAGCCTTTAGAAGAAAACAGCCAAACTAGTGCCGGAATCGTCGCAAGAAAGTCGTTGTCCTCCAATGACTTGATGTGGAACGTGGGTGGTCAAATCGAGTTTATGGATGGTGATCTACGGCAATCACAAGCAAGTCCAACTACCGGGTCGGCATTTCTAGTCGCCACTCGTCCGCCCGGTACTCATTACGACTACTCTGTCCAAGCTCAGACGTTTGCGGCGTTCTACGATCTCATCTGGCAGATTCAAGAAAATACGCAAATTCACCATTTGGCGCGAATTGAGCTACTCAAGTACGACTACACAAATCACCACTTAGTGGGAAATACGAAAAACGACGGTACCGCATGCGGATTTGGTGGTTGCCTCTATTCTCGACCGGCCGATCGAACAGATTCATTCAGCAATATTGGATTCAACATTGGCATTGAGCATAGCTTCGACGAAATGCACCAAGTGTATGGACTGATCGCAAACGGATTCCGTCCACCGCAGAGTACCGAACTCTATCGATTACAGAGTGGACAACAGATCGCGGATTTAAAAAGTGAAAACCTCTGGTCGATTGAGGTTGGATTTCGGCGGCAGGCCGACCGGCTTGCATACCAATTGTCTTTCTTTTCAACAAAGGCAAGAAACCTTGTGCTCAGAGACTCAGAAGGATTCAACGTAAGTCTGGGTAAAACCGTTGGTAGAGGTATCGAGTGGGACCTGCAGCTTTCGCTTTCAGACTCTCACTTATTGAGCATAGTCGGCACGAGGGTACAACACGAGTATGACTTCACTCGAATTATCGCTCGTGGCGAACAAATCACTGCAGGTAATGAGCTTGATTCAGCACCGTCCACTTTAGGTAGCGTTCATTGGATATGGGATGTATCAGATGCTGTTACGTCAGAATTGGAATTTTCTTACGTCGGGAAACATGTCTTAAATGCCGCCAATACTGCTATGTACGACGGACACTATGCACTAAATTGGTATGGGTCCTGGGAGACGACGAAGCGCTTTTCCGTCCAGTACAAAGTAACAAATCTCCTAGACAGGAAATATGCGGATCGCGGAGATTTTGCATTCGGTGGCTATCGCTATTTTCCTGCACCACCTAGACAATTTATGGTCGGTGTCCAATACCATATGAACTAGCTCGTAAAAAAAGGATTTCCCATGTTGAAAGCAATGTTGGTCGGTTGTGGTGGTATGGGTACCAACTGGGCCAGAATTCTCGATGCTCGAAGTGATATCAAAATAATTGGCTTAGTTGATGTTGAAGCTTCAGCTTCAGCACGATTAAAAGAACGAACTGGCATCGACACAGCAAGCTATACCAACTTCGAACAAGGTCTCGAAGAGCTTAGGCCAGACGTAGTTCTGGATACCTCGATACCAGAAACAAGACGTTACATTGCTGGGACTGCAATGGAGCAAGGTTGTCATGTCCTATCCGAAAAACCTCTTGCATGCTCGGTACAGGAGGCGAAAGAGCTAGTTTCGATTGCAAATTCCACGGGCCGAACGCATGCGGTCATGCAAAACCGGCGTTACCTTCCAGGTTCTCAACAGGTTCGTGAGCTCATAGAGAGTGGTGAAATCGGCAAGTTAGGCATGGTTTGCGCAGATTTCTTTATAGGTGCGCATTTCGAAGGATTTCGATTACTGATGGACAACGTTCTTCTGTTGGATATGGCTATCCATACCTTTGACCAAGCACGTTACATGACAGGACTTGACTGCGACTCTGCATTTTGTCGAGAGTTCAACCTACCCAGCTCTTGGTACGAAGGAAATGCTTCGGCAATTTGCATCTTTGAAATGCAAGGAGGCGTTCCATTCTGTTACCGAGGATCGTGGACCGCAGAAGGAGCCAATACCACTTGGGAATCGAGTTGGCGTTTTGTGGGTGACAAAGGAACCGTGATCTGGGATGGAGCCAATCCGCCATATGCGGAAATAGTTGATTCTGCACAAGGGTTCATACGCCCGACACGCAAGGTATCGTCAGACTTAAATATGGACGGTCCATCTGGACATCCCGGATGTCTGAGTGACATGATCAATGCGCTTAACTCAGGAGAGCAACCAATGACTAATTCGGTGGATAACGCTAAGAGCCTAGGTATGGTCTTCGCCGCGATTGAAAGCGCAACTTCAGGTAATACGGAACCTGTTCTATTGAACGGTCTACATTGAACACATAGAGTAGCGCTCAAGCTGGAAATAGTTGCGCCCCACCATCGACCCGCAGTACCTGACCTGAAACGTAAGAAGAATCAGCAGTCACAAAAAACTCCACTGCTTTAGCAACTTCTATCGGCCAACCGTACCGGGTCAGTGATCCTTCAGTCACTTTGCGCTCATCAGTAGTGGGTCGACTCGCGACAAATCTAGGTGTAATCATTTCGCCTGGCGCAATGACGTTTGCATAGACACCA
>MKWU01001508.1_pt1 | contig 39647 bp, 33 predicted proteins | sample 809101 | NCBI WGS metagenome assembly MKWU01 (sample SAMN05860141, study PRJNA318959) | sponge metagenome | host: Aplysina aerophoba | place: Slovenia: Piran, Adriatic Sea, Gulf of Piran | collected 2013-05-07
GGCCGGCGAGGGTCGTCTTCCCCGCTCCCGAGGCGCCGGCGATGGCGATCAGGTGCGCACGCGGCATGCGGGGGTCGTGCCGGGAGGCCGGGTACCCCCGCGCCGGCGCGCGGCGGACGGCGGACGGCTCGTGCGCGAGGGAGGCTGTGGTTCCGCCGGGAGCCGGCGAGGGCCCGGTGTAGAATCCCGCCGATGCACGATCCAGGCGCCGCCGCACCCGGCCGTCCCGCCCCCGCGGAGGAGAGTGCGCCCGATCTCCGCGAGCACGGCGCGCCGGTCCGGGGGCAGGCGCAGACGCTCGAGCGCCGCCTGTTCGTGCAGCTTCACGTGTTCACCGGGTGTCTCGGCACCGGGAGCGTCGTCGATGCCGTGCAGCGGAGCGGACTCGACGCCGTAGTCTACGCGGATCTCAACGACCCGCGCGGCGTGGGCGTGCTGCTGATGGACGAGGACCCCACGGCGTTCGCCGAGGCGGGCCGCGCCCTCCTTTCGGGGCCGCCCTTCTCCGCCCTTGCGCCGCGCCCGGACTTCACGATGCTCGGCCGCACCTACGCCTCGGGCCGCGAGCCCGACCTGGCCGACTTCCTGCTGCAGAAGGTGCCGCGCAACGTGCTCAATCCGGACTACCCGTGGGCGGTGTGGTATCCCCTGCGCCGGATCGGAGCGTTCAATCGCCTGCCGCGCGCCGAGCAGGGCAAGATCCTCATGGAGCACGGCATGCTGGGCCGCCGCTATGGCGAGGCGGGCTACGCGGTCGACGTGCGACTGGAATGCCACGGCCTCGACCGGGACGACAACGAGTTCGTCATCGGCCTCATCGGTCCGGACCTCTTCCCCCTCTCCCGGCTCGTCAAGGACATGCGCGCGACCCGCCAGACGGCCGAGTTCATCCAGGCGATGGGCCCATTCTTCGTAGGCCGCGTGCTGTACCAGGCGCCCTTCTCCCCCGTTCGCACCTGAGAGACCGCGGCGCAGGAGTCTTCGCGAATTGCGCGCCGGAGTTCGCGCCGGCCAGGCTCCCAACGCCGCCCGGAAGGGCGCGCGCCGTCTGATAGGATCCCGCGGATGGCGAGCGACCGCGAGCAGCTCGACGCGTTGCCCCTGCCCGATACCAGCCTGCGCGGGCTCGCTCGCAGCTTCGGCCCGGGGGTCATCCTGATGATGACCGGGATCGGCACGTCGCACCTCGTGACGGCGCCGGTCGCGGGCGGGCGGTTCGAGTTCGCGCTGCTCTGGTGCATTCCGGTCGCCTACCTCTTCAAGTATCACGGCTTCGAGATGGCGTTCCGGTTCACCAACGCGACCGGCCGGAGCATGCTCGACGCCTACTCGACGGCGCCCGGCAAGTGGCCGCTGTGGTACGTGCTGGTGACGACGCTCATCCAGTGTGCGCTGGGGCAGGCGGGACGCCTGGTGGCCGCCGCGGCGGTGCTCTACTTCGTCTTCAGCGAGCAGATGGGGCTGCCGCTGTCGATCCCGGTCTACGGGCTGATACTCGGCGTCGCGGCGGTGGCGCTGCTGCTCGTGGGCCGCTACGGCGTCATGGAGCAGGTCACCAAGGTGCTGGCCGGCATCCTGTTCCTGTCGACCGTCGGTGTCTACGTGGTCGATCCGGCGCCGTTCGGCGCGCTCGCCCACTACGTGCAGGTCGAGGTCCCCGGCGGGTCGTGGCTGATCATCGCCGCTTTCCTCGGCCTGCTGCCGACCGGCATCGACGTCTCGCTGCAGGCGTCCGAGTGGGGCAAGGCCAAGCGGGTCGGCATGGGACGCATCCGAGAGGAGCTGGAGCGGACGGGGCTCGCCCCCGCCTTCGACCCGATGCGCGCCCGCCGGGCGGATCTGCGGGTGGATACCGCCGCCCTGCCGGCGCACGCGCGGGAGTACTGTCGGCGCTGGTTCCGGATCGGCCAGTTGGACTTCGGGCTCGGCCACCTGGTGTCGTTCGTCATCGCGTCGATGTTTCTCTTGCTGGCCGCGGTGTGGCTCTATCCGAGTCCCGTGGAGGGGAACGCCGTGATGGGCGAGATCGCCCGCATCTTCACGGGCAGCGTCGGGCCGGCCATGATGCTCGTCTTCATCATCGGCGCCTTCGCCGCGACGTTCTCGACCGCATTCAACTACTTCGACGGCTGGCCGCGCGTCGTCGGCGCCTGCTGCCGCAACCTGTTTCGCCCGACGGCGGCGCTGTCCGGGGTGGGGCGGGAGGACATCGGCCCGGAGCACCGCCGCCGCTGGTATTCGGAGTTCAACATCTACCGGCTGGCGATGTTCTACTCGCTGATCGCGTCGGTGGCGATCATTGCGGGCGTGCCGCGCCCGGTCTGGCTCGTGCTGGTCGCCTCCGCGCTGGCGCTCTTCGTTGCCCCGGTGGTCTTCTTTCTGAACCTGTACTACTGCCTGACGGTGATTCCGAAGACCGACGAGGTCTTCTATCCGTCGCCCCTCGAGCGCGGGTACGCCTGGTTCAGCCTGGTGGTCTTCACCGGCCTGACCGCCGTCGTGATCCTGGCCCGCGTGTTCGGGGTGACGCTGTTTGGCGGGTGAGCCGAGCGACAGCCGCGCCATGAAGATCTGCGTCGTAGGCGCCGGCGCCATCGGCGGCTACATGGCCGTACGTCTGGCGCATGCCGGACACGAGGTTTCCGTGATCGCGCGCGGTCCCCACCTGGCCGCCATCCGGGCCCGCGGCCTGCGGCTGGTGGAGGCCGAGCAGGAACTGGTCGCCAGCGACCTGGCGGCCACGGACCGCATCCGCGATCTCGGTCCCCAGGATCTGGTGCTCCTGGCCCTCAAGGCGCACCAGATCGCGGCAGTCCTCGATGACCTGCCGGTGCTCTTCGGCCCCGATGCCGCCATGGTGACCCTGCAGAACGGGATCCCGTGGTGGTACTTCCAGAAGATCGACGGCGAGTACGCGGGGCGGGTCGTCGAGACGGTCGACCCCGGCGGGGTGCTCTTCCACGCGATCGACCCGGACCGGGTCATCGGCTGCATCGCCTACCCGGCGGCGATCGTCGCCGAGCCCGGGGTCATCCGGCATGTCGAGGGCAACCGGTTCCCGGTCGGCGAGCTCGACGGGTCGCAGTCGGACCGCGTGCAGGCGGTGTCGGAGGTCTTTGCGGGCGCCGGCTTCAAGGCGCGCGTCCTCGACGACATCCGCTCCGAGATCTGGCTGAAGCTCTGGGGCAACCTGACGTTCAATCCGATCAGCGCGCTGACGCATGCCACCCTCGTGGACATCTGCCAGTTCCCTGGGACCCGTGCGCTGGCGGCGGCGATGATGACCGAGGCGCAGGCGGTCGGCGAGCGGCTCGGCGCCCGGTTCCGGGTGCCGATGCAACGCCGCATCGCCGGCGCGGAGAGCGTCGGCAGGCACAAGACCTCGATGCTGCAGGACGTCGAGGCGGGGAAGCCGCTCGAGATCGACGGCATGCTCGGCGTGGTGGTCGAGCTCGCCGAGATGACCGGGGTGCCCGTACCGACGCTGCGCGCCCTCTATGCGTGCGCGAGCCTGCTGAACCGCACGATGCAGAACGAGGGCCTCCGTATCCGGGGCGCGCCTCGTCAGGAGGCTGCGCCGTAGAACGGCGCGGACTCCTGTAGGCCGGCTGGGCGGGGATCGGAGCCGCAGCGACGGTTCCCGGGCTAGGAGGCGACGGAGACTGCCATGAAGGCGCTGGAGGGAGTACGCATCCTCGACATGACCCACGTGCAATCGGGTCCGACGTGCACGCAGTTGCTGGCGTGGTTCGGCGCCGACGTCATCAAGGTGGAGCGTCCCGGGACCGGCGATGCCACGCGTCGCCAGTTGCAGGACCTGCCGGACGTCGACAGCCTGTACTTCACGATGCTGAACCACAACAAGCGCAGCGTCACGCTGAACACGAAGCACGAGACCGGGCGCGGGATCTTCACCCGCCTCATCGAGGCCTGCGACGTCCTGTGCGAGAACTTCGCGCCCGGCGCGCTCGACCGGATGGGCTTCTCGTGGGAGCGCATACAGGAGATCAATCCCCGGCTGATCTATGCGTCCGTCAAGGGCTTCGGCCCGGGCCCCTACGAGGACTGCAAGGTCTACGAGAACGTGGCCCAGTGCACCGGCGGCGGCGCGAGCACGACCGGCTTCGACGACGGACCGCCGCTGGTCACGGGGGCGCAGATCGGCGATTCGGGGACGGGGCTGCACCTGGCCCTGGGCATCGTAACGGCGCTGTTTCAGCGTGAGAAGACGGGGCGCGGGCAGCGCGTCGAGTGCGCGATGCAGGACGGCGTGCTCAATCTCTGCCGTGTGAAGATGCGCGATCAGCAGCGTTTGGCCCACGGTCCGCTGAAGGAGTACCCGCAGTACCCCAACGGCACGTTCGGAGACGCCGCTCCGCGGTCCGGCAATGCGTCGGGCGGCGGCCAGCCCGGCTGGATCGTCAAGTGCAAGGGGTGGGAGACCGACCCCAACGCATACATCTACGTCATCACGCAGGCGGCGGCCTTCGACGGTCTGGCGCGCGCCATCGGACGCGCCGACTGGCTCGAGGACGAGGCGTGGAACACCCCGGCCGCGCGGCTGCCGAAGCTCGACGAGATGTTCGCCGAGATCGAGAAGTGGACCCGAACGCGGACCAAGTTCGAGGTGATGGAGATTCTCAATCCGCTGAACGTGCCCTGCGGCCCGGTGCTCTCCATGAAGGAGCTGGCCGAGGAGCCGTCCCTGCGCGCCACAGGCACGGTGGTCGAGGTGGACCATCCGGAGCGGGGGACCTATCTGAGCGTGGGCAATCCCATCAAGCTGTCTGCTTCGCCGGTCGAGGTGGTCCGCTCGCCCCTGCTGGGCGAGCACACGGACGAGGTGCTGCGCGACGTGCTCGGAATGGATGCACAGGAGGTCGATGCGGCAAGGGGAGACGGAGCGATCTGAGCGGACCCGCGCCGCCGATAACTGCGGCAGTCCGCGCGCTCCCGGAGGACGGTCCTGGCGGCGCACCCCGCTGCGCCCGCTGCCGCGCCGCGACCCTGCCCAGCGGACGGCGGTCGACTGGTGGGTCCGCGTCGTCCCGGTCGTGCTCGTCGGGGACCTGGCCCTGCTGGGCGTTCTTGGGGCGCGGCTCGGCCAGGTCGGGCTCTGGCTCTGGTACGGCGGCCCCATCCTGCTCGCCGGAACCACCGCAGTCCTCCTCGTCGGCTCCCTCCTGTCGGCGCGCCGGTGGAAGCACGGAGTCAACCGCTGGCACGTGCTCGGTTACGCCGGACTCATCTTCGTCATCTTCACGCTGCCGACCTACGAGGCCTACCCGTCGTCCTACGACGACCGGCCGAGCCAGGTTCGCTTCCGCCTGCCGCTCGACGGACTCGTGACCGTCGCCTGGGGCGGCGAGGCGTCCGCGGTCAACTATCACGTCTTCCTGCCCGATCAGCGTTGGGCCTACGACCTGCTGGTCACCCGCGACGGACGGAGCTTCGCGGGATCCGGCGCGGCGCTCGACGACTACTACGCGTACGGCCTGCCGGTCCATGCGCCTGCGCCGGGGGTCGTCTTCGCCTCGAGCGACGGCGAGCCGGAGGTCGCCATCGGCGAGCCCCGCTGGGGGCTGGCCGGGCTCGGCAACCACGTCGGTCTGGAAGTGGCCCCGCACGAGTATCTATTCATCGGTCACCTGCAGCCGGGGTCGGTGACGGTGGAGGCGGGGGACCGGGTCGTGGCGGGGCAGGTCCTCGGGCGCGTCGGCAACTCGGGCAACAGCAGCGAGCCGCACGTCCATTTGCACCTTCAGGACTCGCAGCGCGTGTACTTCGGAGAGGGCATTCCGTTCTTTTTTCACGACTACGAGCGCGACGGCACGCCGGTAGCCCGCGGCATGCCGGAGGGCGGCCGGCGCGCGCGACGCTACGTCGGGCAGATCGTCGAGCGGGTCACGGTATCCCCGCCCGCCGGCCAACCCCGATGATCGCGTCCGGCGGGGCGAACCCGGGGGGGGGGGGCCCCGGCTACCCCCCCCCGCCGGCCACCCCCGATGATCGCGTCCGGCGAGCCGATCGCGGGGGAGGTCGTCCCTCGCGCGCCGGGGCCCGCCGGCCGAGAGGACCCGATGACCGAAACGACACGTCTCGCCGTTGCCCTCGTGATTCTCGTTGGCGCCGGCTCCGCGGCGGCGGAGGACCTCTCGCTCGACGTCTCGCACCGTGCACGGGCCCTGCATCCAGGCGAGGTGGTGGTACTCGAGGTGCGGGTGTCGGAGCGAGGGGCGGTGCCGCGCGCCACTGCGTTCGGGAAGTCCATCCGGATGTTCCCGGCCGACGACGGGCTCCTGTGGCGCGGGCTGGTCGGCATCGATCTGACCGTCGAGCCGGGGACGGTGCCCGTAACGGTGCAGGCGACGGCGGCCGGAGGCTCCGAGGTGCGCGAGACCTACGAGCTCTCGGTGCAGCCCAAGCAGTTTCCTACCCGCCGGCTCCGCGTCGCCCCGCGTTACGTCGATCCTCCTCCGGACGTGCTGGCCCGCATCCTGCGCGAGGCGGAGGAGGTCGCGGCGATCTTCGAGGTGTCGAGCGCGGAGAGGCTCTGGAGCGGCGGGTTCCGGACGCCGGTCCCCGGCCCGCCGACGAGCAGCTTCGGGCGCCGGAGCGTCTTCAACGGCCAGCCTCGCAACCCGCACAGCGGCACGGATTTTCGCTCCGGTGCGGGCACCCCGGTGCGCGCGCCGAACGCCGGACGGGTGATGTTGACCGGCAACCAGTACTTCTCGGGCAACGTCGTCGTTCTCGACCACGGCTGGGGGCTCTACTCGTACTTCGCCCACCTGTCGACCATCGACGTGGCCGAGGGGGATCTGGTGGCGCGCGGGGAGGTGGTCGGTGCGGTCGGCGCCACCGGCCGCGTCACGGGGGCGCACCTGCACTGGACGGTGCGCCTGAACGAGGCGCGCGTCGATCCGCTGGCGCTGCTGGAGCTGTTCCCGGACGCCGCCCCGCTCGACTGAAGCCGCGCCCGGCCTCGCGCGAGAGCCCGCCCGGTCCGAGGCGCCGATCAGAACGCCACGCGCAGACCCCCGCCGAGGTGGACGCCGCCGAGCTCGTACTCCGGCTGCACGGTCCCCCCGGAGACCTGGATGCCGGAGGTGCCCTGGCTGTACCGCGCGACGAAGGCGAAGGCCATCCGGTCCAGGATCGCATGGCTTCCGAGGAATCCGAGGCGATGCAGACCGAAGTACGACACGTCGAAGCCGACGTTGTAGCCGAAGTCGGCTCGGCTCTGCGTGATGAGGCGATGGCCGCTGAGCCTCACGTGGTCGACGGTGGGTCCGTCGGTGGCGTCGATGCCCGACACCAGGTCGTGGTGCAGTCGGAACATGGTCGGACCGCCGAAGACCCGCACGAACAGGGTGCCCCAGAGGTCGCGCCAGTACTGTACTTGCATGTGCAGAGCCTGCTCGCGCCGCGAGACGTCGTCGATCGACGCGGTGAGGTGGCGGCCGAACCCCAGGAACACCGGATGGGGGACCCGTGCCTCGATGCTCGTGGAGGTCGTCTTGCGGAAGTTGGCCAGCTCGACGCCCAACCCCAGCGGTCCCCAGACGCGCACGGCAGCCCCGGCGTCAAGGGCCAGGCCCGCCGTGACGTTGTAGATCGCCGCGAACTCGCCCTGCTCGCCGTGCAGCCGGAGCGGGATGTGCTGGCTGAAGGCATCCTGGACGACCTGGACGCCGATGGTCGTGCCCAGGATGACGCGCGGCTCGGGGGGCGGTTGGGCCAGGGCCGCCCCGGCGTGCAGCAGGAGGGCTCCGGCCAGCGTCAACGCGCGCTGACGTCGCCGCCCGGGTCTCCTGCCATCCATGCTCTCTGCTTGTGTCGCCTTCGCCGCGGGGCCCCGGCTGACGCGTATCGTCGCGCGCAGATCTTAGTCGATTGACGACGAGAAGCGCGTCGGCTCAGTCGAGGCTGCCGCGCACGACCTCGACCAGGGCCGCCAGGTCGTCTGCGTCGTTGTAGAGGTGCGGTGCGACGCGGAGGCCGCGCCCGCGCACGGAAACGCTGATGTTCCGCAGGTGGAGCTGGCGCGCGAGCGACGCCGGGTCGAGTCCGGCGGGCAGCCGCACCCCGAGAATGTGGGGGGCGCGCCAGCCGTCTTCCTCGATCCCGCAGCCGAGGTCCCGCAGGGCCGCGGCCGCCGAGACCGTGAGGGCGCGGGTGTGAGTCTCGACGGCCGCCGGGCTCCATTCCAGCACCTGAGCCAGCGCTGCGGCGAGCATCGGGAGGAGCACGAAGTTCGAACGCTCGCCGACGTCGTAGCGGACGGCGCCGGGTCGGTACTCGTCCCGGCCGGTCGCGAGATGAGCGAAATCGTCGCTCCCGCGCCGCGTGATCCAGTTCTCCTCGAGCGGCACTCCGCCGTCGAAGGCGGGGCCGAAGTAGGCGACCCCGACGGAGTACGGGCCCGTCAGCCACTTGTAGCCGGCACACACGAGTGCGTCGGGCGCGGTGCGGCCGCAGTCGAAGGGCACTGCGCCGACCGCCTGCGTGCCGTCGACGACGAAGGCGGCACCGCGGTCGCGAGCGCGGCCGCCGATCGCTTCGAGGTCGCAGCGCGAGCCGGGGGCCTGCGGCGGACGAGGGGGGCCCCGGGGGGGGGAGCGCGGCCGCCGATCGCTTCGAGGTCGAAGCGCGAGCCGTCGGTCCAGTGAAAGGGGGGCACGGCAACGACCGCGGTGCGCTCGTCGATGGCGGCCAGCACGGCCTCGTTCCAGCCGTGGGCGCGGCCGCCGTCCGTGCCTGGCGCCGGGACGGAGCGAAGCTCCGCGCGCCGCTCCACCGCGAGCCTGCGCCAGACGTGGACGTTGCTCGGGAACTGCCCCTCGACGACGACGAGGTTGCCGCCCGCGGTGACGGGGGTGTTGCGGGCGACGGTCGCCATGCCGTACGAGACGGACGGGATGAGCGCGATTCGCTGGGGGTCGGTCACGTTGACGAGCCGCGCGAAACGCGCGCGAACTTCGTCGCACGGGTCGAAGAAGTCGGATGCCGGGACCCGGCTCGGAGCTCCCAGGCGGTCGAGCGCCGCGTGCCCGGCCGCCGCCACCCGGCGGGAGAGAGGCGCCATGTAGGCGCAGTTCAGGTAGTGGAGCCCGTCGGGCAGCGAGAACAGGGGCTTGAAGGAACTGCTGGCGTGCATGGAGGTCGGGGCACCGTTGACTTCCTCAGCATACTATTCGTCAGATGCGTCCAGGACTGACGATCGCGATGACCGTCTGCGCGGCGGCGCTCGGCTGCGCGGGCGGACCGACGCCGGAGGAGCGGGCGGAGGCGGCCCTGCTCGAGCGCGCGCGAGAGATCCACGCCCGCGTCGTGACGCTCGACTCGCACGTGGACATTCCGCTGGACTTCGCCACGTTCAACGTCGATCCCGGACGGCGGGGCGATCAGCAGGTCGACCTCCCGAAGATGCGCGAAGGGGGGCTCGACGCGGCCTTCTTCATCGTGTACGTCGCCCAGACGGAGCGGACGCCCGACAACTACGCGCGCGCTCGGGCCGACGCGATGACCAAGTTCGAGGCAATCCACCGCATGGCGGATGAGATGTATCCCGACGAGATCGAGATCGCCTACCGGGCGGACGACGTCGAGCGCATCGCGTCGAGCGGCAAGCTGGTGGCCGCCATCGGCATCGAGAACGGCTATGCCATCGGAACGGACCTCGCGCGGCTGGCCGCGTATCACGAGCTCGGCGCGCGCTACATGACGCTCGCCCACAGCGGGAACAACGACATCGCCGACTCGGCGACCGCGCGGGACCGGGGGGGCGAGGCGGAGCCCGAGCACGGCGGGGTCAGCGAATTCGGCGCGCAGGTCATCGCCGAGATGAATCGGCTCGGCATCATGGTCGACGTCTCGCACATCTCGAAGGAGGCGATGCTGGCGGCGGCCCGCCTGTCCGCGGCGCCGGTGATCGCCTCGCACTCGAGCGTCGCGGCGCTGCACGGGCACGCCCGCAACCTGGACGACGAGCAGCTCGAGGCCCTGCGCGCCAGCGGCGGCGTGCTTCAGACCGTGGCCCTCGGGGCGTTCCTCACCGAGTCCGCGGAACGGTTGAGCACGGCCTATGCCGGCCTCCGGTCCGACTTCGGGATGATTCCGGGGCAGCAGCCCGAAGAGCTCGGGGCCGAGCCGGCAATCGACTTCCTGGACCGTCTCGAGGGGCTCAACCGCCGGCATCCCGATGCGACGGTCGCGGACTTCGTGGACCACATCGACCATGCCGTCGAGCGCATCGGCATCGATCACGTCGGGATCAGCTCCGACTTCGACGGCGGCGGGGGCGTATCGGGCTGGTCCGACGCGAGCGAGACGCTCAACGTAACCGTCGAGTTGGTCCGGCGCGGCTACACCGAGGCCCAGATCGAGCAACTCTGGGGCGGCAATCTGCTGCGGGTGTGGCGCGAGGCCGAGCGCGTCGCGGCCGACCTGCAGGCCGCCGGCGGCTGACGCGCGGCGCGGAGACGAGTCCGATGGCGCGTCAGGCGGCGCTGGATCTGCCCTGGGCCCTCGACCCCGGGCAATTGGATCGCTGGCTCGCGCCGGTGCGGGCCGGGTCCGTCATGCTCTTTCTCGACTACGACGGCACGTTGACGCCCATCGTGGAACGGCCGGAGCAGGCGCGGCTGGCAGAGTCGACGCGCGCGCTCCTGGCCGACCTCGCCGCCCGCTGCGCGGTGACGATCGTCACGGGACGCGACGTGACGGTCGTACAGCGCTTCGTGGGGCTCGACACCCTGGGGTACGCGGGCAGCCACGGGTTCGACATCGTCGGCCCGTCCGGCAGCGGGCTGCGGAGGGAGATCGCCCGCGACTGCCTCCCGGTCCTCGACCGGGCGGAGGCCCTCCTGCGGCGCGCGCTCGAGGGCATCGAGGGCGTGCTCGTCGAGCGCAAGCGATTCGGCGTGGCGTCGCACGTCCGGCGGGTGGCGCCGGCCGACCGGCCGCGCGTCGAGGCTGCCGTGGCCGGCGTGGCGTCCGGCTTCCCCGAGTTGCGACGGGGCCAGGGGAAGGCGGTCCACGAGTTGCGCCCGAACCTCCTCTGGGACAAGGGCGCGGCCGTCTCGTGGCTCGTGCGCCGGATGGGTGGAACCCTCGATGCCGTGGTCTACTTCGGCGACGACCTGACCGACGAGGACGCGTTCGCGCGCCTCGACGGGGCGGGCACGGCCATCGTCGTCACGGCGGAGGACCGGCCGACCAGCGCCCGGCTGCGGTTGAACGACCCCGAAGAGGTCGGAGTGGCGCTCGGCCGCATGCTGGCGGCGATGCCGGCCCGTCACTGAGGCCCCGTCTCCTTTCGGAATCGGGCGCCTGGCGCGCCGCGGCGTCGAGCCACCGCCGCTGCCGCATGGACACGAGCCGGCCCCGGGGCCCCGGTTGCCGCCCGTTGCGGGCTGCGGTACGATCGACCGGCGGTCGGGGCAGCGGGGAGACGCGACGTGGATCCGGTGCCGCACTTCGTGGCGCGGCTCGAGGACGAGATCAGCCACCTGAAGGAACGCCTGCTCGCGATGGGCGGCGAGGCCGAGGAGCAGGTGCGCAGCGCGGTCCGCGCCCTCGCGGCCCGGGACCTGACGCTCGCCGAGCAGGTACTCGCGGGCGACGAGCCGATCAACCGGCTGCACGTCGAGGTCGACCAGCGGTGCTTCGCCCTGCTGTCACGCCAGCAGACGGACGCGGCGGCGGTTCGCGTCATCGTGTCCGGCCTGAAGATCAACAGCGACCTCGAGCGGATCGGCGACTTCGCGATCAACATAGCGGAGGCCACCTTCCGCTACCTGCAGCACCCTCCGGTCAAGCCGCTCATCGACATACCGCGGATGGCCGATCTCGCCCAGGGCATGCTCCGGGATGCGCTGAACGCCTACGTCCGGCCCGACACCGACCTGGCGCACCGCGTGCTCGATCGCGACGATCAACTCGACGGGTTGAAGGAGCAGGTCTTCCGCGAGCTGCTCAGCTACATGATGCAGAATCCGGCCACCGTCGAGCCGGCGCTCGACCTCGTGCTGATCTCCCGGCACCTCGAGCGCGTCGGCGACCACGCCACCAACATCGCCGAGGACGTGATATTCATGGTCTCGGGCCGCGACGTCCGGCACCACCGGCAGGAGGGCGCCGCTGACGACTGATCGCGGAGCAGGCCGCATCCTCGTCGTCGAGGACGACCCTGACATTGCCGAGCTGGTGGCGCACCATCTCGCCAAGGCCGGATACACGTCGGAGATCCTCACCGCGGGCACCGACGTGCTGGCGCGCGTGCGTCGGGAGCCGCCCGATCTCGTCGTGCTCGACCTCATGCTGCCGGGCCTGAGCGGCCTGGAGATCTGTCGGGTGATGCGCGCGGACCCGGGCATCTCCGGCGTGCCGATCATCATGCTCACGGCGCGGACGGAGGAAACCGACCGCATCGTGGGGCTCGAGATCGGCGGTGACGACTACGTCACCAAGCCGTTCAGCCCGAAGGAGCTCGTCGCGCGGATCGGCGCGGTGCTGCGGCGCACCCACCGGTCGCGCCCGGGCGGCGCGCCGCTGCGTTTCGGGCCGTTGCTCGTCGACCCGGACCGGCACGTCGTGACGCTCGACGGCGAGGAGGCCCGCCTGACCGCCAAGGAGTTCCTGCTGCTCAAGTACCTGATCGAGCACCGGGACCGCGTGCTGTCGCGCGACGGGCTCCTGTCCGACGTCTGGTGGTACAAGTGCACCGGGGGGGCGCGCACCGTCGACGTCCACATCCGCCGGCTGCGGGAGAAGCTCCCGGTCCTCGGCGACGCCATCGTCACCATCAAGCAGTTCGGCTACAAGCTGGTCGAACCGGCTGGTCCAGGTTCCCGATGACCCTGCGCACCCGGCTGTTCCTCGCCGCCTTCGGCATCGCCGGCGCCAGCCTGCTCGTGGCGGCGGCGCTGGTGGCCTGGTCGCTGGAGCGGCAGCTGCTGGCCCGCATCGAGTCCGATCTCCTGGCCGAGACACGCCTCGTCGCGGACCTCGTCGCGCGTCTCGGGCCGTCGCCCGCGATCGCCGACCTCGATCGCGAGGCCGACGCGTTCGGCGATACTCTCCGCGCGCGAGTGACGCTGATCGCACCGGACGGGCGCGTGGTCGGCGATACGGCGGAAGACGGCGCCGCACTCGCGACCATGGAGAACCACGGCACGCGGCCGGAGGTCGAGCTCGCGCTGGCCACCGGGCGAGGGGTCACGCGCCGTTTCAGCACGACGGTGGAGCGGGATCTGCTGTATGTCGCGATCGCCGTCGATCAGCCCGGGCTGGGCGTCGTGCGCCTCGCCCTGCCACTGACGGAGGTCGACGACCAGATCGGTTCGGTGCAGCGGGCAACGGCCGTCGGGTTGCTGGCGGCGCTCGCGGGCGCGGTCGTGCTCGCCTGGATCGTGTCCACCCGCCTGAGCCGCCGCGTCAGCGACATCGCCGCGGTCGCCCGACGCTACGTCGAGGGCGATCTCACCGTCCAGGTGGGTCCGTCCGGCGACGATGAGTTCGGCACCGTGGCCCGCGCCCTCGATTCGGCGGTGCGCGAGCTGGGAAGAAGACTCGGGGAGCTCTCGCGGAACCGCCGGCTGACCGACGCCATCCTCTCGAGCATGGCGGAGGGCGTTCTCGTTGTCGACGCGCGCGGCTACGCCCAGATGGCCAACGACGCGGTCCGCCGGATGCTGCAGATGGCCGAGTCCCCGGTCGGGCGGCACTACGTCGAGCTCATCCGGCACCCGGACGTGGCGAAGCAGATCGGCCGGGCGCTCGATGAGGGCGGCTCGTCGTTGCGGGAGATCACGCTCAGCACGGAGCCGGTCAAGGTGTGCCTGGCCAGTGCGACGCCGTTCGTGGCGCAGGACGAGCCGGGGGTGGCGCTCGTGCTCCGCGATGTGAGCGAGTATCGGCGGGCGGAGCAGATCCGGCAGGACTTCGTCGCCAATGTGTCGCACGAGCTGCGCACGCCGCTGACGGCGATTCGAGGCTCCGTCGACGCGCTCCTCGACGAGTCGGATCCGGCGGCGCAGAAGCGCTTCCTGGCGATCATCGCGCGGCATACGACGCGGATGGAGCGGCTGGTGGCCGACCTGCTGCGGCTGGCGCGCCTCGATGCGGGCCAGGAGGGGCTGAGCGTCGCCGCGTGCTCCACGACTGCGCTCTTCGAGAGCGTGGAGACCGAGCTCGCACCGCTCGTGCGGGAGAAACGGCAGCGCCTGGAGCACCACGTGGACAACGGCGCCCACACCCTGCTCGTCGACCCGGCGAAGTTCCACGACGTCCTGCGGAACCTGATTGACAACGCAGCCCACTACGCGCCGGAGGAGAGCGCCATCACGCTCAGCGCCTCCGTGCACGAGGAGCGGAAGGACCTGGTGGTGACGGTGGCGGACCGGGGGCCGGGCATCCCGGATACCGACCTGCCTCGTGTCTTCGAGCGCTTCTACCGGGTGGAGCGGTCTCGGGCCCGCAATCCCGGCGGCACCGGGCTCGGGCTCGCCATCGTCAAGCACCTCGTGGGACTGCACGGAGGGGCGATCACGGCGACGAACCGCTCGGGAGGCGGAACGATGTTCGTGGTCACGGTACCGGGTCTGCCGGTGGATACGTATGCCGACGGGCCCGACGACCGCCACGGGGCCCACGCCCGGACCCCGATCTGACCGCCCGCCGGCCCCGCCCGGCTGCAGGCGCGCGGCGCGACGTTACGGTCGAGGGCCTGGCCTGCGGTGCGGGAGTCTCGCGTCCGCGAAACTCCCGGCGCGCCCGTCAGGGCGCGCGTTGGCAGCCGGATCGCCGTCCCGTCCGCGGGGTGTATCGACGACCCAGGCCAGGTTCGATTCCAGGGGCTGCCGCAGATCGATGTGGCCGGCGAGGGTGTCGACCTCCTGCCCCTCGACCATGATCTGCACGGCGTCGATCTCCGGGACGTTGAGGGTCAATGCGTTGACGAGCGCGTACACGGTGAAGAGCTCGTCGAGCGAGCCGCCGGGGTGGTCGGCCGACACTTCCCGGCTGAGATCGACGAACGCATTGCCGTCCGCGGCCAGGTAGAGCGAGCGCAACCGCGTGCCCTCGGGGAACGGCGACATGAGCGCCGGCGGAGCCGGGTCGAGCAGGCGCCGGACGATCGCCCGCGCCCGGGCGGTCGGGTCGCTTCCGGGCTCGATGGGGCGTTCGCGGCCGACCAGCCCCGTTCCGTCCCGGGACAGGTAGAACAACGTCACACGCGCCAGGGATACGCCGCCGCCGGTGTCTGCCACCGTCGAGTCGGACGCGGGGAGGAACGTGGGGCTGTACCAGCGCAGCAGCAGCACGAGCGCGACCAGGACCGCCCCGAGCATCATCCCGCCGACGAAGCGCACCACGCCGAGGTAGGGCCGGCGGTGGCGCGCCCGCCGGCGTACGCGCCGGGTCGCCAGCTTCCGGCGGCGCCGGGAGCGGGGGGGGCGCACGGGACGGTCGGGGCCGGACAGGTTCAGCACGGCGGTCAGGACTGGCCGGAGGCCTGCGATGCCGGAGTGCCGCCAATGCCGGTGGCGGCGTCGCCGACGGCCTCGTCGTCGGCGGGCATCGACGGCAGCCGCTCCAGGTAGTCGCGGAAGCGCAGCACGGCGGCGATCACGGCATCGACGACCTCGTTCTGGAACGACGCCGCCGTCAGTTGGCGTTCCTGATCCGGGTTGGAGATGAACCCCATCTCGACGAGCACCGCCGGCATGTTGGCTCCGACCAGCACGCGGAAGGGCGCCTGCTGAATCGCACGGGGGCTCATCGGCACGCGCTGCCGGAGCTCGTCCTCCACCAGCTCGGCCAGCCGCTCCGAGCGGTCGACATGGCGGGCCTGCGCCATCTCCCACTCGACGATGTCGATCTCCCGGGCGCCGCCGCCGACGACCGACAGCAACGGCGCCTCCCGCTCCGCGACCTCGCGGGCCTCCGCGCCGTACTCGTCGATGCTCAGGTAGAAAACCTCCGCGCCCCGGCGGGCGACGCTACGGGAGGAGTTCGCGTGCAGGCTGATGAACAGGTCGGCCTTGTTGTTGTTGGCGATGGACGCGCGCTCGTCGATCGGGACCACCGTGTCGCCCGTGCGCGTCAGGATGACGCGGGCGCCGAGACGAGCCTCGAGCGCCGCGCGCAGCCGCCGGGCGACGCCGAGCGTCACGTTCTTCTCGAGCGTTCCGTCCGGCCCGTGGGCCCCCTCGTCGGTGCCGCCGTGCCCCGCGTCGACGACGATGGTGCGGATGGTCGGGGCGGCGGCGAAGTCGGGCAGCGCCTCCGCGTCTGGGCGGTCGCCGCCGGGGCGCGGAGCATCGCCGGGGCGCGGGGCCGGGCTCGCCCCCGGGCGGGCGGGCGCGGCCGGCCGGGGCGGGCCGCGCGCGGCGGGCCGGGCGGGGCGCGCGGGCGGCGGCCCCGCCGACGCGCGTGCTGCTCCCGGCCGCGCAGCGCCCCCGGCCGTTCCCGCGGAGGCTGCCGCGTCCGCGGACAGCAGGTCGATCACGAGGCGCGCCTCGCCGCCGGCAGCGGTCGGCTGCGTGACGCGGAACGAGTCGAACGCGGGGCCGAGCTCGACCGTCAGGCCGGGGAGGTCCGCGTCGACCTCGATGCTGCGGACGATTTCCCCGCGCGCCGGCGACAGCCGGACCACGTCGATGGCGTCGGCCTCGAATCGGATTCGGAGCCGGCCCGGCTCCTCGATGATGCGATGGGCGGTGCCCGGCGTGGTCTCGACGCTGAGCCGCCCCGTGCGGGCGCGCGGCCGGTAGCGGGCGGCCACGCGGGGGACGTCGACCTCGCCGATCAGGACGAGATCGGATCGCGGCCGGACCTCCACCCGCCGGTCGGCGATCGCCGACAGCGCCCGGTTGATGAAGTCGAGCGGCACCCACCACCGCCCGTCGATCTGCCGGGGGGGAGAGGCCAGCGAGACGAGCCGCCCGCCCACCGAGACCAGTCGCTCGCCGGCGGTCAGCAGGACCTCCTGTTCCCCGGAGCGGAGCGCCAGCGTGCCGGTGGCGGTGTCGTCGCGCAGGTCGAGCCGGAACAGCGACGCCAGCGCGCGGAGCGGAACCAGCCTTCGCCCGTCGGCCTCGATCGACTCCAGCGGTTGCCGGGCGCCGGGGGAGACGAGGGTCAGCGGCGGCGCCGGCGATTGTGCGGCGGCAGGCGCCGAAAGGGCGAGGAGGGCGAGCAGAGGTACGACGAACGCAGCGAGGTGTAGCGGGCAATCGCGAGCGCTCGATGGCAGGAACACCTACCTGCAATCATAGCATCCGCCGTGCGCCCGCCGACCGGCCGGACCGCGCGCAGGGGCGACCCGTACACCGGGGCCGCAGAGGTTGACGACCGCCGGCCGGCGCTACCCCGGCGGATCGGGCGCAGAGGGCGATGTTACGCTGGGGTGTGGCCCTGCGCCGCACCCCCGAGTGCGCCCCGCCGTCGCACGCCGAGGCCGCGCTGCAGGTGCTCTGGGACTACCTGCTCGTCGCGCAGCGGCCTGTCGCCGCCGACGTCGTCTTCGTCTTCGGCAGCCAGGACCTCGCGATGCCGGACCGCGCGGCGGAGCTCTACCTTGCGGGCTACGCGCCGGCGGTCCTCGTGACCGGCGGCTTCGGCCGCATGACGCGCGGCGTCTTCGACGAGCCCGAGGCGCTCGTCTTCCGCGCGCGGATGATCGCCCACGGGGTGCCGGAGGCGGCCATTGTGACGGAGACGCAGGCGGGCAACACCCTGGAGAACGTGCGCTTCGGGGTCGCCGCGCTCCGGCGCGCCGGTCGCCCGGTGAGGTCGGCGCTGCTGGTCGCCAAGGGGTTCGTCACGCGGCGCGCCGTGGCGACGTTCGCGGCGCAGGCCCCCGAGGTGCGCGTCCGCGCGTGTCCGCCTGCCACCCTGCTGGAGGATGCAACGGACCGGCCCGCGGACACATTCGCCGCCCGCCTGGTCGCGGAGATCGATCGTCTCGACCGCTACGGTGCGCGCGGCGACATCGAGCGCCAGCGGATCCCGTCTGCCGTCCGGGACGCTGCGCGGCAGGTTCGAGATCTGGGATCCGGTGCCCCCTCGCGTCCGCGGCCCCCGGACCCGGCGTAGCGGCGGTGAGCGTCTTTCCAATTTGGGTGCCGGGGCGCCAGCATCGTATCGACACGGACGTGGTAGCCGTGGCCCTGGGATGACGCCCGCCGAGCGCCGTGTAGCGGTCTGGCTGGACCCGGCGGGTTCGGTCTGCGCGACTACGGGCGGGCCTCACTCGCTGGTCTTGGGGGCCATTCGATAGCCGACCCCGCGCTCGGTCTGGATGTAGCGGGGGGCGGCCGAGTCGTCGCCCAGCTTGCGGCGGAGCCTTTTCACGTAGGCGCGCACGGCCCGCCAGTCTTCCGTGTCCCTCCCGCTCCACACCTGGCGCAGCAGCGAATCGTACGTCAGCACGCGCCCCGCGTTGACGGAGAGCACGCGGAGCAGCTCGTACTCGGTTGCCGTGAGCCGCACCGAGTGGCCGGCCACGGTCACCCTGCGTTGGTCATAACGGATGCTCAAGTCCCCCCAACAGAAGCGCTCGGGCTCGGATCCCCGGCGCAGGGCGGCCCGGATCCTTGCTATCAGTTCCGTTTGCGAGAAGGGCTTGACGATGTAGTCGACGGCGCCCACTTCGAGGGCCCGTGCGACGGTCTCGTCCCGCTTGTAGCCGGAGATGAAGATGACCGGCAGATCGTTCAGCTCCGGAATGCGCTCCAGGAGCTCGATTCCATCAGCCCCGGGCAACATCAGGTCGAGAAGGACCAGCCTGGGCTTCTTGCTCTTGATGAGGCTCGAGATCTCGCGCGGGTCGCCCGTGACGAATGGCTGGTATCCGGTTGCCGCGAGTGCTCCGCGCACGTACCGCAGCGTCTGCGGATCATCGTCGACGACCAGGATTCTCGTACTGGCGCGCGTCCTCGACGGCGAGTCCGCGGTGTCTTCCTCGGCCCCGGGTCGGGCGCCGTCGACCGTTCGCTCGGCCACCGGCAGCGTGAAGGTGAACCGCGTCCCGTCCTTGCCGCTGTCGGCCCAGATCCGACCTCCGTGGGCTTCCACCAGCCCCTTGCAGATGTGCAGGCCCAGCCCGGAGCGGGCGATTCGGGGTTCGTGGTCATCGCCGGCGAAGCTGGCGTGCTTCTGGAACAGATGGGGCAACTGGTCGGGTGGGATGCCTTCCCCGCGGTCCGCTACCGAGATGGCGAGGTGAAGGCCGCACGGAACGACGCTGATCCCGATCGGAAACGACGGAGAGGAGTGCCTCGCGGCGTTGGAAATGAGGTTGTTCAGGACCTGGACGATACGCTGGGCGTCGACCAGCAACAACGGCAGGTCGCGCGGGAGGTCGACCTCGAGGGCGTGCCGGCCGCCGCCGCTCAGGAACGTCGACCGAGCCTGGTCGATCAGTCGCGCCACGTTCTCGGGCTCGGGCGCGACGGACAGAGTACCCGTTTCGATGCGCCCGCTGTCCAGCAGATCGCTGATCAAACCACGCATGTGATCCGCCTGTGCGTTGATGATGCGGAAGAGTTGGAGCAATTCGGGTCGGTCCGGCGCTGGCGCGGCATCGAGCACCGTCGCACACGAGCCCTTGATGGCCGTCAGCGGCGACCGCAACTCGTGGCTCACCAGGGCCAGGAACTCCGCCCGCTGCCGCTCCAGCTCCCTGAGCGGAGCCAGATCCTGCATGGTGACGACCACCGTTTCGGTCTCGCCGTCTGCCGTCCGAATCGGTGTGGCGTTCACCAGCGTCGTGACGCTGCGCCCGTCGGGCACGGAGACGACCATTTCCTCGCTCCGCACGGTTTCGGTGTCTGACAGTGCCTGCGTCAGGGGTATTTCGCTGAGGACGATCTCCCGGCCATCGAAGCGCCTGACCGTGACCAACTTCAGCAGGCTTTCTGGGGTGCCGCCCGGCGGGACGAGCCCCTGAAAGATCCGCTTGGCTTCCCGATTCAGCGATACCGGGCGGCCGGTCCGGCCGTCGAGCACGATGACGCCGACCGGCGTCGTCTCGACCACGGCTTCCAGGTTGGCCCGCGCGCGCTGTTCGTCGCTGTGAACGCGGGCGTTTGCGATTGCTGCGGCTGCCTGCGACGCGAGCAGCACCAGGACTTCTTCGTCCTCGTTCGTGAACCTCTGGCCCCCTTCCTTGCCGCCGACAAAGAAGCACCCGACCTGGACGCCGCGGTGACGCATCGAGGTTCCCTGCAGATTCTCGGCCGGCATCCTATGAGAAGAGAGCCCCAGCGTCCGGACATAGTCGGTCGGATCTTCCACCAGGAACGGCGCCGGCAGGTCCTTCAGGTGCTCGAAGAACCGCACCCCGTCGGGCCAGTCCACCAGTCGTCGAGCTTCATCGGCCGCGAACCCGGAGGTGACGTAATCCTGGATTCCGCCTGCGTCGTCCATGGCGACGAGTACGCCGTACCGGGCACCGGTCAGTGCCCGTGCGCTGTCGATGATCTCCTTGAGGACGATGCCGAAATCGAGGCTCGCGTTGATGCGCAAGATGGCTTGGCACAGTTGGGACGCCCGTTCCTGCATCGCTTCTCTTCTCTCCCGCGCGCGATCCGATGCCCTCCATTCAGACAGTCTCGTCGATTCCGGACCGAACGAAAGGGGGCGCAGCAACTTCCCGGTTGAGGCACACAGCGTTCCTGGGGTGCTGCGAGCGCGCCGGATCATATCAACCTGGAGGGCGAGAGACCCGGGGCCTCCCCTATGTTCACAAAGAGAGCGCGCACGAGGCCTGGAATATTCACAACAAGTTCACGCTGGGCGCGTAGAGTCCCTTGGTGAAGCAAGGAGGCGCGAGGGACCGCGGTCCGCCCGATCCTGCCAATCGTGAGAGGGACAGGAGACGCGATTCGTGGCAGGACCCGCGCATCGTTCGGCCTTGCCGGGGGAGGAATGTCGCTGAAAGGCGAAGGACCCGCGCGAAGCGTCCCGGCGTCGATGTACGACGCCATGCAGGACGATGCGCGCTGGCGGGCCACCTGCGCCTGATCGACGAGGCCTGCAACCTCACCGGCAACGCTCTCGCGGGCGGCAAGGACGGATGACGCAACCTGCCCATGTGGCGTTTGGAAGCACAATGAGCGGCCAAGACGCGTACGAGCGCATCCTGACGTCGTTGCACCATGCCGTGCTCGACGATGCAAGGTGGCCGGCAACATCGGCCCTGATCGATGAAGGTTGCGGCCTGACCGGGAACGCCCTCCTGGTCGGCCAAGGCCGGGAGGATGACGTCCAGGTGAGCTTCGTGGGGCTCTACCAGCGCGGGCGCCGTCGTCAGGACCTGGAGGGCGAGTACCTCGCGTCTTTCCACACCGCGGACGAACGCATACCGCGCCTGCGCCGGCGCCCGTACGGCCGTCTGATGCACATCAAGAACGATCAGTACACGTCCGACGAGCTGAAGCGCTCCCGTGCCTACAACGAGTTCCTGGTCCGGGTCGGTTACGGGGACAGTCTGGCTGTGACGCTGGAGGGGCTGGCTGGCACCCACATTAGTTGGAGCATCGCCGATTCTGCCGGGACGGGTGGCTGGGGGTTGTCGCAGATCGCGCTGGTCAGGAGCCTGGTCCCCCACGTGCGGCAATTCGTCCTGGTCCGACAAGCACTGGTGCGCGCCGGGGTTCGGAGCGCGACCGTGGCCGGTCTGCTGGGCAACTCGCGGGTGGGCGTCGTCCACCTGGACCGGCAGGGGCGGATCCTTGCGGTCAATGACCGCGCTGTCGGCATCCTCGGTGAAGCGGACGGGCTCGTGGATCGGAAGGGGATGTTGCGCGCGTCGGCCCCGGACGACCGGCGCCGTCTCGACCGGCTGCTGGCCGTCGCACTTCCACTCGGCGGTGCGGTCGCGGTCGGTGGGACGATGGCGCTCCGACGCACCGCCGGGCGGCTGCCCTTCATAGTGCACATCAACCCTCTGACGGCCCCGGAACCAGACTACGGCGCGCAGGATGCCGCTGCGCTCGTCCTGATCGTCGAGCCGGACCGCCGACGCCGCGTCAACGCGGACCTCGTGGCGGCGGCCTTGGGATTGACGCCGGCAGAGAGTCGAGTGGCGGTTGGCTTGGCGGAAGGCGGCAGCGTGGCCCAGATGGCCGAAGCGACGCAACGCACGAAAGGCGCCATCTACTGGCACTTGAAGCAGATCTACCAAAAGCTGGGCATCTCTCGACAGGTTGACCTGATTCGGGTGGTGTTGTCGATCGCGGAGCTTGGATAGCCGTCCGTTCCTGCGGCCTCCTCGAGAAGACTTATGGGTCGAGCAGGATTTCCGGCCTACCCTGCCAATTCTGGGAGGGACAGGCCATGTGGTCTGTGCCGATACTGGGCAGTCGAATGGAATTCTCCAGGGCGCGCACGCTCGGCTCGAGAGTGTCGACGGCACGGCAATCGCCGTCGGATCGACTACTTGGTGGGGTTGAGCTGTGCGTAGTTTGGGGGCGCTTCACATGAGAAGAGCGAGTCCCGCGGGCCGGGTACTCCGAGATGTGGTTGGCGGCGGGCTGTGCATCGTGATGCTCAACGCGTGTTCCGCGCGCGAGCAGCGGCCCACGCCGCCACCACCGCCACGGCCGATAGTGCAGGCGGCGGCGGCCGCGCCGTTCGCGATCAGCTTGGTCCCCACGGTGCCGGTGCCGATACGGATTGGCACGAACCTGGGGTTCAACGTTTCGGCGAACACCGCGGGCTACGCGAGTCTGTACCTGATCAACCCTGAGGGGCAGGTAACCGTGCTGGGCGAGAACATGGTGGTGTCCGCCGCTCGGGACCTCGTGTACCCGTCGCCGGTGGACGGGTTCACGCTGGCGGCCGCCGAGCCGGTGGGCTTCAACCAGGTGATTCTCCTCGTGACGCGACAACCCTTCGCAGGTGGATTCTCCGGCTTCGACACGCGCACTACGCCCGTGAGTCTGGCGCTCGGCAGTAGGGAGTTCCGTAGCCAATTGAACCGCCGGACCGAAACCATTCCAAGGTCGGCTTGGGCCATGGACGAGATCCAGGTGCGGGTCGTGGGTTAGGGCCTGAAGGCACCCACGAGAACACCGTCGGCGGACATGAGATGTGCCAAGACAGCAGGGGGGCAGAGGTCATGAAAAGCGGGCATGTTGCGGTGGCGGCGATATCGGCGTTGGTGCTGCACGGCGTCGGGGCTGGGGCCGGGCTCGTGTTGCATGCGCAATCGCGGGCGCGGACCTTGTCCGTCCAGCAGGCCACGATCCAGGAGGTAACTCCGCCGAACGAGTCAACACCCGGCGTCAGGGAACCGCTGGAGGTCGTGGCGTGGGTCGACAGGCCGGATTCGACGTACGCCCGTGGGGAGCGCGTGCGATTGTTCGTTGAGACGAACAAGGACGCGTACGTGACGATTCTCAACGTGGATCCGGCGGGTGAGACCACGGTCCTGTTTCCGAACCGCTATCAGACGGACAACAAGGTGCGCGCGTCTCGAGCCGTGGAGATCCCGACCCCGGGCTCGGGTTCGCAGGTGGTGGTTGGCGGCACGGTTGGCACGGAACTGATCAAGGTGATCGCCGCTACGGAGCCCGTGCCGCTGTTTCGGGCGACGCAGTTGGCGAACGCCGGCGCCTTTCGGCAGGTGCGTGCGGAGCCGCAAGGAATCGCACGCAGCCTCGTGGTGGCGATGAACCAGGGGGCGCCCGGCGGGGGCACCGCGGCGCCCGGTCGGACGCGACCCACCAGTGGCGCGACGGCGTCCAGGCCAACGTCGGCCACCGAATGGGCAATGTGCCACCGCACCATCGCCACCATCCTGACGCCGACGGCAGCCCAGCAGCGTACGCGCAGCCTTCAGGTCCTGCGGACGCAGGATGATGGCGACGCGGCGGAGTGCGAGGAGTCGATTCGGTGACGGGACTGTCGGCGCGGGCGAACACGCAGCGTGGACCGGGCGATTTCGGTGCCTGCACCCACATCCGACCCGGTGGGTGGGGCGGGCAAGGCGACCGGGCGGATTGGTAGCAGGACTTGGGAGGCAATTATGGCGCGCTCCAGCGTCGTTCTCGCCGTTGCCGGAGTCGTCGCTTGTGCCGCTGCAAATCCGGCGGCAGCTCAGAATCGACTGCAGCGGTCCATCGACGGTCCGGTGACGCGCGAGGCGGTGACGCGGTCATTGGCCGTCGTGCCGGAGGATGCCGGCGATCCCGGTGGTCCGGTGGAAGTGAGTCTCATGCTGCGCATCGGGTTCGACTTCGATTCCGCCGCGCTGACCGCTCGGGCCCGGCGCGATCTCGACAGTGTGGCAGCGGCTCTCAACGGGCCGGAGCTGGCGGATGCGCGTCTGGCGCTGGAAGGGCACACGGATGCGCGCGGGACCGCGGACTACAACCTGCGGCTTTCGCAGCGCCGGGCCGACGCGGTTGTGGCGTACCTCAGGCAGCGGGGCGTGGCCGATGGCCGGTTGCGTGCCGCCGGATTTGGCGAGTACCGCCCGCTGTCCGGGTACCCGCCCACGGACGACCGTCAGCGCCGCGTCGAAATCGTACGGTCGTTCTGATGGAGGCCGGTCCGATGCACAGGAACCCCGAAGGCCACGGATGCCGCGCGGCCCGGTGGCGGCGTCGTACCCAAGCGGTCGCCGGGTGGCAGGTCATGGGCACTGTTGCTGCCGCCCTCGTACTCTGCGTGCTGACTGGCGCGGCAAACGCGGCGGATCGGTTCGCGCTGGTGATCGGCAACAGCCTATACACGGCCTTCTCCGAGTTGCCGAATCCGCGCAACGATGCGTCGGACATGGGTGCGGCCCTCGAACGATTGGGCTTCGAGGTGACGCTGGTCGAGGACGGCGGGCGACTCCGGATGCATGACGCGTTGCAGGGCTTCGCACGCCGCAGTGTGGGCGCTGCCATCGCAGTCATATTCTATGCCGGCCACGGCATGGAAATGGACGGGGTCAACTACCTGATTCCCGTGGATGCGCGGCTGGAACGCGATACCGACGTCGAGTATGAAACGGTACCGCTCGATCGCGTGCTCCGGGCGACGGAGGGGGCGGCTCTGCGTTTGGTCATTCTCGATGCGTGCCGCGACAATCCACTGGCGCAGAGGATGCAGCGCGCGCGGGCGACGCGGAGCATTAGCCGCGGCAGCTTCGGGGACCTGGACGAGCAGCAGTTGCTGGACGAAACGTTGGTGGCCTATGCGGCCGCGGCAGGGACGACGGCGGCGGACGGCGAGGGGCGCAACAGCCCGTATACGGCGGCGCTGCTCGCGCATATGGAACGACCCCTGGAGATCAGCGCCCTGTTTCGGCGCGTGCGGAGGCAGGTGCTGGAATCGACGGAAGGACGCCAGCGGCCGCACGAGTATCAGTCTCTGTTGGGCGACCACTACTTGACCGGCGACGGAATCGCCTCGGGTCCGGCGCTGCGGATGGAAGCGTACAGGCCGGATGACGCCGCGCTCGGGATCGCGCGCAGTCGCCGAGGTCCCGAGGGGCGCCAACCGCCGCCCGCGCAGTGGAGCCGTGCGGGAACCCCATCCGTGTCCGTTCGATTGACGGTGTCGAGCACTGCCGACCTTCCGCCGGCGACCGGGAGTCGACTGGAAGGCGAGGTCCGAGCACTGCTCGTCGCCCAAGGCGTCGACGTGGCCGCCGCTCCGGGTCCGGAGGCCGGCGTACGCATTGAGGGAACGGTCGAGTTGTCGGACGCCGGGGACGTCAGCGGCACCGGTCTTCTGACGGCCACCGTGGTCGTGACGCTGCAGGTTGTCGACGCGGACACCGGCGCGGTGCTGGCGGCGTCCAGTGCCCGGTCGCGGGCGGCCGGCATCTCGCAGGCGGACGCACGCGACCGGGCCGGCGTCGGCGCGGTAGAGGAGGCGTTGGTAGAGCTCGTGGGCGTTCTGCGCTAGCCAGTGCCCCGGGGAACCGGGGGGCCGTTCGCGCGTCGTGGCCGACAGGATGGGCCGCCCATGTCGCTACGCCCGGTGGCGATAACGGGAGGCAGAAGGGGAGAGCATTGTGCGAATGAGGATTCCGTCGTTGTGCGCGCTCGTATTCTTTCTCGGGTTCTTCGGACAGGCGGCGGCACAGGTGGATGCCGCAGGCTCCTGGAAGGTCGCTCTCAACGGAGGGGGGACCCTTGGAGATCACCCGAACTTCAACACCAACATAGGATTTTCTCGATTCACGGAGAGCGGCTTCGAGCTGGGCGGCGACATCGTGGGTATCTATGCCGGCGGGGGCTTCTCCGGGTTTGGGTTTTTCCGGGGCACATACAACTTCATAGGTGAATCACTTACCGTGCCGTTCGTGGGCTTCGGGTACGGCAGTACTCTGGGGGGTGGCCTCTCTGCAGGCGTCTACCAGGTGGGTGGGGGCATAAAGCGCTTTCTGAGCGAACGCGCGTCGTTCGACTTCGGGGTGAACTACCAAGGCATCACGGAGGGAGGCGCCGGGCAGATGTCGTTGCAGTTTGGGATGTCGCTGTACTTGGGCAATTAAGGAGCAGAAGGATGAGGTCCATCGACGGGCGGGATGGTCGCCGAATGAGCGACGTGGTTCGGCCGGTCGCGGCATCGGTCTGGCTGTTGCTCAGCCTGGCCGTCGCGGTGGCTCCCGCCTGGGGGCAGTTCGGACCGCAGGCATACGCCCACGGGGAGTTGAGGGTCGACGACCCCACGGCCTTGGCGTTCAGCCCGGACGACCGCCACTTGGCGGTGGGGGGCGAGGATGGTCGATTGACCGTGTTCGACGTCCAGAGCACGCGAAGGCTTCATCAGTGGAGGCCGTTGCGCACGCGAATCGTGGGGCTGGAGTTCACGCCGGATGGAAGCACGCTCGTCGCGGCCGGAGAGAACCGGAGGATCGTGACCGTCGACGTGCAGGCGGGAGTGATCGCGAGGGAATTGCGGACCGGAGAGAGGGTTCGGACCCTCGATCTCAGTCCCGACGGCCGGCTCGTCGTGTGGGCGGGCGACGACGGCGCGGTGGAGGTGCTGACCTCTCGGCTGATGCGTCAGGATGTGCTGGAATCGCCCAACTTGTTCAAGAAGCGGCTCGCATTCGCGGCGTTCGGCATGCAGGGGTCGGAGATCTTCGCCGCGTCCGAAGAAGACGCGCGGCAGGCCTTCTGGGCGGTCGGTGAACGCGAACCCATTCGGCGCGACGAGCGGAGCCGGGAGCGGTTCACCGCGTTCGCCAAGGACGATGCGGGGCAATTGTTGACGGTTGCCGTAAAGGCGATTCGGCTCGGTCGGAGCGCGGCCTCCGAGGGTCGGATAGCGGCATCGGGGACCCGTACGGTACGCATCGTGGACTGGAACCGGGGACGCACGGTACGCGAGATCACCGACTTGCGGGATGACGTACGAGCCCTCGCGGTGTCGCCGGACAGATCGGTTGTCGCGATTGCGTTGAACAACGGGGAGATGGGCGGGTACTCGACGGTCGAGGCGCGACGCATCATGGGCATCCATGAGGGCGAGCGGGCCAACGCTCTGGAGTTCAGTCCGAGCGGAGGTTGGCTGGCCGCGGCCATGGATCGGGGTGGCGTGATGCTGTGGGAGGTTAGCGGCGGGACCGTGGCGTCACCGGCGGGTCCGGCGGTGGCCCGGCAAGGGGATGTGCTGGCGGAAGCGGCGAGGTTCGAGTTCACAACCGGGGAGGACCCGCTGATCGAGCCGTCAGCTCGCTTCTCCATCGCGGTTCTGGAGCTCGACAACCTGGGCGTGGAACCGGGACTGGCGGCAAGCGTGATGAACCTGATCGTGGCGCGACTGGCGAACGTGACGTACCTCGATCTGGTGGAGCGCGGTGACGTGCAACAAGTGCTCGATGAGCTGAAGTTCCAGAACACGGGTATCACGTCCCCGCGCGACGCGGCGGAGATCGGTCGCCTGCTGAACGCCGAGAACGTCGTCCTCGGGAACGTCAATCAGTTGGGTACCTCTTTGACCGTCGCGCTGCGGCTCGTGGAGACCCAGTCCGGGCGTGTCCTGGGCGCACGGGAGATTCTCTGCCGGCAGTGCCGACCCGAAGACCTGCCGCAAGGAATATCTCTTCTGGTAGGCAGCCTTGTGCAGGTGAACTGACGGGGCGACGTCCGAAGAAGGGGACCGCATGGGAGAGAGTCGGATGAGACAAGGGAATGCCTGGTTGCAGCGTGCTGCCCGGGATGGGTTGGCAATCGTCCTCGCAGCGACTGTGTTCGGGATGGCCGCGGGGGCGCGCGCGGAGAGGGCGGAAGCGCCGGCGACTGCGGGAGCAACCGCCTCGGCTGCGCAATCGCCTTTCTATATCAGTGTCGTGCCGACGGCGGGGACGCCGATCCGGTTGGGAACCACTCTGGGCTTCAACGTGTCGGCGAACACGGCGGGTTACGCGAGTCTCTATCTGATCAATCCGCAGGGTCAGGTAACGGTGCTGGGCGAGAACATGGTGGTATCTGCGGCCCGCGACCTGGTGTATCCATCGCCAACCGACGGGTTCACTCTCACGGCTGCGGAGCCGGTGGGTAACAACCAGGTGGTTCTGTTCGTCACGCGGCAACCCTTCGTGAACGGATTCTCCGGGTACGACACGCTGACCAGACCCGTGAGCCTGGCGCTCCGCGCGGCGGAGTTCCGGAGTCAACTGCGTCGCCGCGCTGCAGCGCTGCCGCCGACGTCCTGGGCGATGGACGAGATCCAGGTACGGGTGGTGGGCTGAAGTGCCTCGCCGGCGCTCACCGCAACGCGCGGGCGACGCCTCTAATTGGGGAGAGGTAATGAGACACGGGCGCGCCGTCGTGGCGGCGGCGACGGCAGCAGTCGTCGCATGCGCCGGTAATGTGAGGAGGCGCAGTGCGGTGTACGCGGACCCGTCGCGGTTCGCGGGGAGGGTGGTGGTGCGGAGGGTCATCTTGCGCGCGGCGATCCTGGCGGGGGGGCTTGCCGCGGGGGAGGAGCGGGTTGCGCTCGTGATCGGCAACAGCGCCTACGAGGGCATCGGCGAACTGCCGAACCCGAAGAACGACGCCACGGACGTCGGAACGGCGCTCGGCCACCTGGGATTCGCGGTGACCATTCTGGTCGACGGCGACCGGACCGGGATGGAGGAAGCTCTTCGGGCGCTGGCCCGGCGCAGCGTCGGGGCGAGCGTGGTGGTGGTGTTCTATGCGGGGCACGGGATGGAGATAGACGGCACGAACTACCTCGTGCCGGTGGATGCGCGATTGGAGCGCGACACGGACGTGGAATTCGAGACGGTGGATCTGGAGCAGGTGCTGCGGGCCACGGAGGGCGCGGGCCTGCGGCTCGTCATCCTGGACGCGTGCCGGGACAACCCGTTGGCGCAGAAAATGCGAAGGGTACGAGCGACGCGCAGCATCAGCCGGGGCAGCTTCGGCGACCTGGACGAGCAGGCCCTGCTGGACGAGACGCTGGTGGCGTACGCGGCGGCGGCGGGCACGACCGCCGCGGATGGCACGGGCCGCAACAGTCCGTACACGGCGGCGTTGCTGGAGTACCTGGACCAACCGGTCGAGATCAGCGGGTTGTTCCGACGGGTGCGGGCGCGCGTGCTGGAAACGACCGACGGCCGGCAGCGGCCGCATGAGTACCAGTCGTTGCTGGGCGACCACTACTTGAGCAACCCCGGGGCCGTCGACCTGTACTACGCGGACCGCAGGGGCCCGGAAAACGAAGTCGCCGGCTCGCGGCCGCGAAACGCCGGGCTCAAGTATCGGATTCTTCGGCGCGACTCGGCCGGCCAGCCGGTCGAGGTCGACCCCGACACGACTTTCCGGTCCGGAGACCGTATACGACTGACCTTCGAGCCCAATGTCGACGGATTCCTGTACCTCATTCAGCAGGGCTCCAGCGGCCGCTGGTCGATGCTGTATCCCCATCCGCAGATCCATGCCGGGCAGAACGGCGTCAGCCCCTTCACGGAGGTGACGATACCGCCGGGCGGGTGGTTTCGGCTGGACGAAACCCCGGGGACGGAGCAGCTGCTCGTATACCTGAGCAAGACGAAGGTGAGCGCGCTCCCTGGGGCCGACGGTGCGGTGGTTCGAGTGGAGACGGTCCCGCAACCGACCGTGAACGCACTGACGGGGGCCATCCGATCCCGCGACCTCGTGTTCGAGAAGGATGAGGCGACTCCCCCGGGTACAGCGGGTGCGGTGGGCGCCGTCCAGGCTGTCTACGTGGTCAACCAGAGCGAAACGGGAGGCGTGGTGTGGCAGACCATCAACCTGCGTCACCAGTGAGTGGCGCACCGGCGGCCGGCGGCTCGGCGCCGTGTGAATCGGGTACCGCGCCGCAGCCCCGCGGTGCGATGCGTGCCGCAGCCTGGGTGCTGGCGGCTGCGACGACGTTCACGCCTGCAACCATCGGGGCCGGCGCGTCACAGGGGCCCGCGGCCCAGGATCGGCCCCGAGCCCGGGACCTCGTGTTCGAGACCGGAGATGCAGAGCTGCCCTCTCCGGTGTCGGTACCGCGAGGGTACGCCCTCGTGATCGGCGTGGGCGAGTATCGCGATCTCGACGAATCCCAGCAGCTTCTGTTCGCGAAGAGCGACGCGGAAGCGATGTACCGCGTGCTCATCAGCCAGGAAGGTGGCGCCTTCCCTCCCGAGAACGTGCGACTGCTCACGGGCTCGGGCGCGACGCTGGACAGCATTCGCGATGCGGTCGAGAACTGGCTGCCGTCCGTGGCGACGCCGTCCGATCGCGTGGTGATCTACTACGCGGGCCACGGCTTCGTGGAGCATGGGCGTGGCTACCTGGCGCCCTGGGACGTCGATCCGGAGCGGCTGGCAGAGACGGCGTACCCCATGGCGACACTGGGCGACGTCATGTCCAACCAGGTCCAGGCGCACTGGAAGGTGCTGCTCACCGACGCGTGCCATTCCGGGAAGATCAACGCGGAAACGACCAACGCGGCCCTGGATCTGCAGTTCAGCAGCCTGCCGAGGAACTTCCTCACGCTGACCGCGACGCGGGAACGCGAGCAGAGCTATGAGGATCCCAACCTGTCGACCGGATTCGGCTTCTTTACCTATTTTCTGACGCAGGCTTGGCGCGGTCACGCGGACAATGATCCGTGCGACGGACGGATCACGGCCGACGAGGTGATCGAGTACGTGCGGGCCAACGTCCGCCGGTACGCGCGGGACCGAAGCGTCTCCCAGACGCCGACCGCGCGGGGAGACTACGACCCGGCCATGCTGCTCGGGGTCGGCACGTCCTGCCTCGGGCGCGTCGACCCAGAGGCGCCGTCCCTGCTCGGAACAGCGGTGGTCGAGGCGAATCGCGACGACGTGAGCCTCTACATCGACGGGGAGTTCGTCGGCCGGCTGAACCGGAACGAACCGCTGTTGGTACCCCGGCTGTCGTCCGGAGTTCACGAGTTCATGGGCGTGCGACGCGGCTACGAGCCGGACACCAAGGAGATCATGATCGCGCCTGGACAGGAGGTGGCGGTCACGCTCCGCATTCGCTACGCGCGGCGCGTAACGCCGAAGGCGCGAGAGCTGGGCACGAGCGGCGAGCGGTTGCTGTTTTCCCGGCGGTCTTCCGTCAACCCGTTGAACGCGTTGCCCATCGACCGGTCGCAGAGCAGGGAAGATCTCGAAGAGGCTCGGAGCCTGTTCGAGGCCGCGCTGGCCGAGGACCCGGACTACGGGGAGGCCGCGTACCACCTCGGACAGGTTCAGCAATTGCTGGGTGCGCAGCGGGAGAGCCGCGACGCCTATCGGACGGCGCTGCGCATCGACCCGACGGACGTACCGGCGCGCGTTCAACTCGCCGCCGTGCTGTTGGAGTCGGGCGACCCGGACGCGGCGATCCGGGAGCTGGTCGAAGCCGAGAGACTCGAGCCGAACGACGAGCTGTACGCCATGCTGGCGCGCGCGTACTGGGACAAGGCCGCGTGGGATGAGGCGGCCGATTGGGCCGCCGAGGCCATCGCTCTCAACCCGTCCAACGCGCAGGCCTACCTGTGGAGAGGGGACGCCCGGCGACACATGGCGGCGGTCCTCGGCCGGCAGGTAGGGCGGCTCGCCCTCTATCGGGACGCCGGCGAGGACTACCGGACGTTCCTGGGATTGACGAACTTCGAGTCGTCCCTGGGCGAACGCCTGGCGTTTCATTTCATCGGCTTCGGCATCGGGAGCCGCCGCCACGCGGATCGCGAAGACGCCTATCGCAGCCTGCGAACGGCGGGGTACCTGGGCCTCTGCATTACGGAGCAGAGGACGTACAACCCGTTACGAGCGCGCGAGTACTGCCAGCGAGCGCTCCGGTACAACGAAGAGAACCCCGTCGCGTACTTCCTGCTGGGCAACATCAGCCGCGACCTCTTCAACATCTATCAGTCGTGTGACCACCTGACCGCTGCCGCGAGCAACTACGCCCGCATGATCGAAATCAACGAGGACCTCGCGGAATCGGACAACGCGCGGAACTACGTCGAGCAGATCACCAGGATCGCACCGCAGCTCGGCTGCTGAAGTCGAAACAGCTCGTGGGGGAAGGTAGCGGCCGAGCCGGATTCGGTCCGTCGCCTGCATTCGAACGGAGGTGCCTCGTGGCCACGGAGGGAATAGTGATTTACAACCGGAGCAGGGCTCTCGGCGTGGCCGTGGGGATCGGCGTCCTCGTCGGGTTCGTGGCTTCGCCGGCGGCGGTCGGAGCCGAGTCGAGGCAACTGGAAGAGCTGCGCATCGTGGTGCTGGAAGGCGAAGACAGCGTCAACATCATCGAGCAGGGAACCGCCGTTCCAACCCTCGTGGAAGTACGGGACCGCAACGATCTTCCGGTGTCGGGGGCGTCCGTGGTCTTTCTTCTCGGCGAGGGCGGGACGGCCACGCTGAACGCGGGACTGTCGCAGGTGGCGGCTACGACGAACGCGCTGGGTCAGGCCGCGGTCACGATCAACCCGATCGCATCGGGCGCAGTCCAGCTTCAGGTGAGCGCGGCCTTCCAAGGCCAGACCGTCACCGCGGCGATCGTGCAGACGAACTTCGCTACCGTGGCGGAGGCCGCTGCGGCGGGCGCCGCCGGCGCGGGCGGCGCCGGCTCGGCGGCGGGCGGTGGCGCGGGCGGTGGTGGCGGAATCGGAACCGGAACCATCGTGGGCGTTGCGGGGGCGGCGGTGGGAGCCGCGGTGGCCGGGGTGGCGCTGGTGGGCAGCAACGAACCGCCCACTGCGGTGGCCGATTGGACGCCGGTCCTGCCCGGAATGGCCGGGTTGACGCGCTACCGCTTCGACGGAGGCCGCTCCTACGATCCTGACGAGGACGCGCTCACATATACATGGGACCTTGGGGATGGCCGCACGGTGACCGGAATGGAGGCGGCGGTAACACACGTGTACGCGATGGCCGGCGACTACGGCGTTACGCTGACGGTGAGTGACGGGTCGGAAGAGGATGTCGTTGGGCCCCTCCAGGTCAGCGTGGCGCCGACTCTTGAGGGACGGTTTGTCGGCACGGACGGCTCCACTGAGTTCACGTTACAACTATCGCAGTCGCGACGGATATTCACCGGCCGCCTGGACGACAGGTCTCCAAGTTGGCACGACAGGTACTCTGTCAGGGGGACCCTGAGCACGGACAACTACGTCTGCCCCTGCGACTTCACGATGAGGATCTTCGACTACGTGTACGTGTCTGGAATCTTTGGAGACCTCTTCACCGGCAGGTATACGGGTACGGTCAGTCTGGGCGTGAACGCGATTGCCATTAGTGGAGGGGAGATCGGGGGGATTTCTTTACGTCGACGGTGAGCGGAACAACGCCGGCCAAAGCAATGGTGCGTGATGCAACCCTTCTTCAACAAAGGAGCGTCGACTTGGCCGCGCTATGCCTTTTTTTCGTCCTCACGGCCGTCGGGAATCTTGCTAGTGCGCAGGAGGAGATGCGACCGCTGTTGACCTTGCGGGAAGCGGTCCTGATCGCGCTGGCCGAGAACGAGCGAATGATCGGGTCGCTGGAAAGCATCACGCAGGCGCGATTGGGGCGGACACTGGCGGGATCTGCTTTCGGGACGCGCATCACTCCGAACCTCCTCGGCTCCTTCGGACAGTCGGACGTGCGCAACCAGACGTACGGGGTAGGGGTGTCGAGGAGGTTCACGACCGGCACGGAGGTTCGCATGGACGTCGGTGCGTCGACGTTCAGCAACCAGATCGGTCGCTTCTATGCGGCGGACACCACGCTGCTCGTTCGGCAGTCCCTGCTCCGGGGCTTCGGGCCGTGGGCGGGTCGGCGGGATATCGAACGGGCGGACTATCAGCTGAGTAGCGCGAGCCGGCAGCGCGTGCTGACGGAGCAGCAGGTCGCCATCGATGTGGCGAGGACGTACCACGGCCTGATCGCAGGGCGGGAACTTGTCGCCGCCGCACGCACGGCTCTGGAGAACGCGGGGCGGCTGCTCGAGGCGTCGGAGGCGAAGCTCGAGGCGCAGCTCGTCTCGCAGCTCGACGTGTTTCGGGCGCGGCAGTTGGTGGCCGATGCGGAAGCGCGCCTCTTCGACGCGGAGTCGTCGGTAGAGGACCAGAAGGACGAGCTGCGGATCCTGATGTCCCGCGACCTGGAGTACCAGTTTCGGGTGGCGGCGGACCGGGACGCACGAATCGAACCGATGGAGATGGGGGAGGCCGTGGCAAGCGCCCTGCGGCACCGCATCGAGCTTCGGGATGCCGATGCCGCGGTCGAGGAAGCCGAACGCGACGTGCGCTTCACGAGGCACCAGTTGCTGCCGCAGTTCGACGTCAGCGTGGCGATGACGCGGCGGGAGAGCGCGGACAGCTTGCGGGGTGCCTTCGGCTGGGATCGGTTCGAGCCCGTGACGTTCTTCTCGGTGTCGACGCCCCTGGACCGCACCGCGGAGAACACCCAGTTGCAGACCGCGATCATGGAGCGAGACCGGCGGGTGCGGGACCGGGAATTGCTGCGCCGGCGCATCGCACAGGAGGCGCGGCGGGCCGTCCGCGAGCAGCAGCGGCTGGCCATCGCGGTCGAGAGTGCGGACACGACGGTGGAGTTTGCAGAGCGGGAGGTGGCTCTCGCGACGCTTCGGTTTCAGCGGGGGCTCTCGAACAACCTCGACGTGGTGAACGCGCAAGCGAACCTGCTCGACTCGACGACTCGCAGGCTGGGTGTTCTGTCGAACGTCGCCGTGTCGCGATTGACGCTGCGCGCCACGCTGGGAATCCTGGACGTGCAACGCGACATCCAATAGCGGTCGACGATGATGATGTCGCGCAAACACGCCTTGGCGGTCGGTGTTGCGGGCTCAATCCTTGTGGTTGGGCTCCTGGTGATGCGGGGGGCGCCGGGCGACGATCCGGCGTTCACGTGGGTCGTCGATCGGGGCGATCTGGTGTCCGAGCTGGTGGAGCCGGGCACGCTCCGGGCGGTTCGGTCGCTCACCTATCGATCCCCGGTGAACGGCCGCGAGCTGGAGATCGTGCAGCTCGCCGAGGAGGGTGTGCACGTCGACGAGGGGGACGTCCTCGCGCGCCTGGAAACGCGAGACCTGGAAGCGGATCTGCGACAGGCCGAGAGCAACGTGCAGGACGTGGCGCTCGCGCGGCAGGTCGCCGATCTGGAGCTGCTGGAGGCTACTGCGGAGCTGGCGTCGACGCGGGACGGCGAGGGGGCGCTCACGCTCGAAGAGAGCCGGGCGAATCTCACCCTGACCGAAAAGAAGGTGGACCGACTGCAGCGGGAGGTACGGAACCTGGAGCCGCTGCTCGAACGCGGTTTCATCACCGGCGAGGAGCTGGAGCGCTCGCAAGCGGAGCTGGAAGCGGCCGAGGCCGAGCTGACCATCGCGCGCCGTCGTGCGAAGGTGCTCCTCGAGCAGACGCACCCGGTCGGACAGCGGCGGGGGGGGGGGGAATTGGGGGCGAAGCAGGGGGGGGGGGGCGCCCGGGGACGCCCCCCGGTGGGCGCGCGCCGTGGGGGGGCGGAGTTGCAATTGGCGCAGAAGCGGGCGCAGCGCGACGCCGTGAACCGCCGTTTGGTCGCGTCGCGCCGTAGGGTGGCCGAGATCCGAGGCCTGATCGAACGCTGCACGATTCAGGCGCGAAGTCCAGGCCTGATCGTGTACGAGGAGTTCATGGCGTCCTCGCCGCGCCGCAAGATCCGCCTCGGCGACCGGGTGACGCCCAGCCAGGGCATCGTCCGCGTCGTGGAGGTGAGTCGGATGCTCGTCGACACCTCCGTCCCGGAGCGATCCATCCATCGCGTGCGTGCGGGCCAACCGGTGACCGTCCGGCTGGAAGCCTTTCCGGACCTGGAATTGTCGGGACGCGTCGCGACGATCGGCGTTCTGGCGCGCATCGCGCGGGACGGGATGGACGAGGCCAAGCGGTTCGACGTCACGGTCGAGTTGAATCCGACGGGCGCCGAGTTGCGCCCGGAGATGACCGCCCGCGTGGACATCCTGGTCGGCGACCGCCGAGATGTCGTACGGCTTCCGGTCAACGCGTTGTTCGAGCGGGACGGCATGACCCTGGTCAACGCACTGCACGAAGGGCGGGTGGAGGTTCGGCAGGTGGAGCTGGGCGAGCAGAACCGGCGTTTCGTCGAGATCCTGGCCGGCGTCGCCGAAGGGGACCAAGTGATGGTCGTGGGTCAACCCGGCGACGATGGGACGGACGCCCCGCCAGCCGGAGGGGTCGAGGCGGCCGGTCTGGGTTTGCGAATGCTCGCGAATGACGATTACCGCCTGGGACCGACGCGCTGAGGTCGTACGCATTAGCGTCGAGGCGCTGAGCCGTTACCGACTACGCACCGCGCTGAGCACCCTCGGCATCGTGCTCGGCATCGCCGCGGTGATCGCCATGCTGTCGGTGGGCGAGGGCGCCCGCGCCGAGGTCCTGCAGCAGGTCGAGCAGCTCGGGCTCAACAACGTCATCGTCCGGAACCGAAGCTTCGAGCGCTCGACCGCATTGCGCTTCGAGGACGCCGCGTTGTTGCGCGAGCTGCTGCCCGGGGCAGTGGCCGTCAGCCCCCTGCTCGAGGGTGGTATTGCGGCGTCCGGTCCCTTGGCCTCGCGCAATACTTCCGTGCTCGGAGTCACGGCTGCCTACGGCGGGGTGCTCGATCTGGAGGTCCGGCGGGGACGGTTTCTGACGGACCTCGACGACCGCGCCACCGTTTCGGTCTGCGTACTGGGCGCGAGGCTGGCCCGCGTGCTGTTCGGGTATCACGACCCCATCGGCAGGCGGATGCAGGTCGATCGCGGCTGGTGCGAGGTGGTCGGTGTGCTGGCGGCCCGGGCGACCGGGGAACGGGCGGGACGGATCGCCGCCGCCCGCGACCTCGACGGCGTCGTCATCCGCTCGATCGCCGGCGTCCTGCCGGTCAGTCCGGCCGTCGATCCCGGCCAGAGGATCGACGAAGTCTGGATTCGCGTGGGCGACGGCGACGACGTGGCGGAGGTTGCCGACTCGATCGAGCGGACGCTCGCCGTGGCGAACGGTGTGGCGCCGCTCATCGACGTGGTCGTGCCGCGCGAGCTGCTGAACCAGCGAATCCAGACGCAGCGCACCTTCAACGTCGTGGTGGGCAGCGTCGCGGTCTTGTCGCTCCTCGTCGGCGGGATCGGAATCATGAACACGATGCTGACCTCCGTCCTCGAACGAACCCAGGAGATCGGCCTACGGCGGGTGGTGGGCGCGACGTCGCGCGACATCGTCCTGCAGTTCCTGATCGAGAGCCTGATCATGACCATGGTCGGCGGCGCCATCGGCGTCATCACCGGCGTCGTCACCGCCTACGCGATCACGGCCTACGCCGCCTGGAACACCGTAGTGTCGCCGACGTCCGTGGCCCTGGCGTTCGGCGTCTCCGCCATCGTCGGCCTCGGGTTCGGGATCTACCCGGCGTCGCAAGCGGCGAGGCTGCAGCCCGTCGACGCCGTCCGGTACGAGTAGCACACGGTCGATTCGCTCGACGCGACCGTGGCAGTCCGCACAGTTGGGGGTGGTGGAGTGTGCCCCAACGCGCAAGGAGACAGACATGAACAGGCCATGTAACGGGAAAGATACGCGACCAGGATGCCGGTCATTGGTAACCCGCGCTCGCGTCGGCCGCCTTGTGCGGCCTGCTGGTCGCCGCGACGCCCGCCCGCGCCGCGGCGCAGCCGGCGCAGGAGCTTCGCATCGTGGTTCTGGAGGGCGAGGACAGCGTCAACATCATCGAGCAGGGGACGGCGGTCCCGACGCTGGTGGAGGTGCGAGACCGGAACGACCTGCCGGTGTCGGGGGCGTCGGTGACGTTTCTGCTGGGGGAGGGTGGGACGGCGACGCTGAACGCGGGCCTGTCGCAGGTGGCGGCGACGACGAACGCGCTGGGGCAGGCGGCGGTGACGGTGAACCCACTCGCCAGTGGCGCGGTGCAGCTGCAGGTGACGGCAGCGTTTCAGGGGCAGACGGCGACGGCAGCGATCGTGCAGACGAACTTCGCGACGCTGGCGGAGGCCGCGGCGGCGGGTGCGGGCGCGACGGGGGGTGCGGGCGGCGGTGGCGGCGGTACGTCGGCAGCGGGTGGCGCGGCGGGGGGGGCGGGGGGGGGGCCCGGGGGGGGGGGGGCAGGGGGGGCCGCTGCGGCCGGAGCGGGTGGTGGCCTGGGGGCGGGAGCGATAGTGGGGCTCGCGGCGGCGGGTGCAGGTGCGGCGGTGGGGGGCGTGACGCTGAGCGGCAGCGAAGATGACGACGGTGCGGGCCCCGGTGGCGGAGGCAACGGCGGTGGCGTGATCGGCGGTACGTCACCGAACACCGCTCCAGTGGCGATGCTGACGGTGGCGCCGGATGCGCTGGGGATGGCGGGCCTGACGCGGTACCGCTTCGACGGGCGCGGCTCGACGGACCCGGACGGGGACGCGCTGACCTACAGCTGGGACTTCGGGGACGGAAGCGAGGGGATAGGGCCGACGGCGACGCACGTGTATGACGCGCGAGGCAGATACACGGTCACACTGACGGTGAATGACGGGAGAGATTCTGCGACGGCGAGCGGGTCGGTGCGCGTAGGACCCAACCTCACCGGCCGATTCGAGGGGACGTTCAGCCCGGACGACGACCCAGTAGACTTCTCGTCGGACTTGAGGCAGACCGGCAGGAACGTACGGGGCACTTTGGTAGTAACTGAACGCAACCGTGGTGGACCGTCTGCGTATGTAACCCGAGGCCGAATTCGTGGTGAGTTCGGGAGCTCCGATGATTCCATCTGTCCGTGTCGGGTCCAGATGACCTGGACCGTTACGACCTCCAACATTCCCGATAGAGATTTCGGGATGCACGAATTGGATGGGAACGTCCGGAGAGGGGCCAACGTGATTGAGATTCGGTTCGCGACTGGGGCGCGAGTCATACTTCGTCGCCAGGACTAACGTGTAGTCGTTAAGTTAGTGTCAGACAGAACCCTGTAAGCGGTCCCGAGTTTCGCGAATGGTCGGCAGCGCCATTGGCGTCATCACCGGCGTCGTCACCGCCTACGCGATCACGGCCTACGCCACCTGGAACACCGTAGTGTCGCCGACGTCCGTGGCCCTGGCGTTCGGCGTCTCCGCCATCGTCGGCCTCGGGTTCGGGATCTACCCGGCGTCGCAAGCGGCGAGGCTGCAGCCCGTCGACGCCGTCCG
>MKWU01001509.1_pt1 | contig 39646 bp, 42 predicted proteins | sample 809101 | NCBI WGS metagenome assembly MKWU01 (sample SAMN05860141, study PRJNA318959) | sponge metagenome | host: Aplysina aerophoba | place: Slovenia: Piran, Adriatic Sea, Gulf of Piran | collected 2013-05-07
GGTCGGGATTAGCACTTTAAAAGAAGAGGCTTTACGCGAGCTCAAAACAGGGATACGCGAAGGGTTTGGCCATGAGCTAAGGTACGAAGCACTTTGAGGTAGACTCAGACACTTAAGCTCTCTCAGGAGTGCTCAGTCGCATCTACAGTCAGCGTCAGACAATTTACGTCATCAACATAGAGAAATCGCAGCTGAAAGTCTTCGATTGGCTAGGTGAAGTAATAGGCTCAACCACTACCGACGATCTATTAGGCGAGAATGTTTCTAAATTCTGTATTGGTAAGTGATCACCAAAGAGCAGAACAACAGATGTTGTAGCCTCTCTAAGGATTCTCAGCGATCTTTAAAGACGGGCCCATCTAGACAGAATATCGAGGGTCGCATGAACATACACATTCCGAATGTCGACTGAGCCTTGATTGATCGCAAAAGTACCACAATAAATTTGGTATATATAATTACAGTATTAAAATACGCACAAACCTGAATCAATTCTTCATCTAGCTAACCCCCTTTTATGTCTTTTACCTATCCAGAAACGTTCGATGTTTTGGTCGTCGGAGGAGGTCATGCCGGAGTCGAAGCCGCTCTCGGTGCGGCAAGGATGGGAGTCAATACCTGTTTACTGACCCAATCCATTGAGACGATCGGTCAGATGTCTTGTAATCCTGCAATCGGTGGGATTGGTAAGAGTCATCTTGCGAGAGAAATCGACGCATTAGGCGGCGCTATGGCGTTGGCCGCTGATGAAGCGGGAATCCATTTTCGAACATTAAACGCAACCAAAGGACCTGCAGTTCAGGCCACGAGAGCACAAGCGGATCGCGCGCTTTATAAAGCCGCCATACGAAGACAGGTTGAAAATCAAGCCGGTCTGAAACTATGGCAAGATACGGTAGTTGATTTGGTTGTCGAAAAAGATAGAGTAAAGGGTGTCGTTACCCGAACTGGAATGATCATGGAGGCGGAAACCGTGATCATGACCACGGGTACATTTCTTGGCGGGCGAATTTTTATTGGTCTACAAGCCCAAAGCGGTGGAAGAGCGGGAGACTCAGCCTCGATAGCTCTCGCTGAACGGCTTCGGGCCTTACCTCTACGAGTAGGTCGATTGAAGACCGGTACGCCCCCACGAATTGATGGTAAAACCGTAGATTTCAGTGTAATGGACGAGCAACCAGGCGACGTCCCAGTACCTGTTATGTCGTTTCTTGGTGATCGCAGTCATCATCCAGAGCAAGTCCCGTGTCATATCACGCGCACCAACTCTAAAACACACGAACTGATTCGTGCCGGACTTGGTGAATCGCCGATGTATTCAGGAAAGATTGAAGGCATAGGACCTCGCTACTGTCCTTCTATTGAAGACAAGGTAGTGAGATTCGCTGATCGTGACTCCCATCAGATTTTTGTAGAGCCTGAAGGATTAGGTACAACGGAACTTTATCCCAATGGTATTTCAACAAGCCTGCCGTATTCAACACAAGTGCGATTTGTCCGGAGTATTCGTGGGTTTGAGAATGCGCATATCACACGCGCAGGATATGCCATCGAGTATGACTTTTTCGATCCACGCGACCTACAGAGCTCACTAGAAACTCAAGTCATAGAGAATCTGTTCTTTGCCGGCCAGATCAACGGTACGACTGGATACGAAGAAGCAGGTATTCAGGGGTTAATAGCGGGAATTAATGCAGCGCTCAAAGTACAACACAAATCAAGTTGGTGCCCTGCTCGACATGAAGCCTATGCGGGGGTTTTGGTGGATGACCTTATCACCTTAGGTACGGACGAGCCATACAGAATGTTCACGAGTAGAGCGGAGTATCGTCTTAGATTGCGTCAGGACAATGCAGATTATCGCCTGACACCAATAGGGCGACAGGTGGGATTGATTGACGACCAGAGATGGCTGACTTTCCAAACTCGTGTTAAGAATGTGGAAGAATGTCAACGTAAGATCTCCACCCTAAATTTGCCGGTCAATTCAGTAAATGCAGCTCTAGCCGCGCAAGTGACGGGCGAATCAATTACTAAAGACACGAATTTGGTTGAATTTATGAAGCGTCCCAATGTGCATGCCGCGGATTTAATCAAGACCGGGTGGTTTGATTCCCTGGACTCTGATGCACTTGCGCAGGCGTGTGTTGAGATCAAGTACGAAGGCTATATTCGGCGACAGGACAAAGAAATTGAAATTGCGGACGAACGTAGGCAAATAAAAATACCGGACTCTCTGCAATACACGACTATGGAAGGACTCTCAAACGAACTATGTGAGAAATTAAGTAACGTCCGACCGCAAACGATATCGCAAGCATCTCGAATTCCAGGTATGACACCAGCGGCGTTGTCTTTACTGACGGTTCACATAAAACGACACCAGAAGGAGCGACCACGAAAGATCGCTTAGCTAGTCCCACATTCGAATCAGATCTGCAGTTGTACAAGGATCTTGTTGCAAAGTGGAATCCCATTTGCAAGCTTGTTTCAAGACAGGATGTTCGACACCTGCAGTCACGGCATGTTGACGATAGTTTGGGGCTTATTACACACTTAGAAGCAGCGAAAACTGTACTTGATATTGGTCCTGGAGGTGGCTTCCCAAGCATCCCTTTGGCGCTAGCGTTACCCAATGTGTCGTTTGAACTGGCTGAACGAAGCAGTACCAAGTGCAGGTTTCTCAACCACGTTAAAATGCGGCTGAATCTCATCAATGTAAAGATTCTGGAACAGGATGTCAGATCGATTTCGCAAGGCCGGGAGATTGGTTTTGATGTGGTGACTGCCAGAGCTGTTGCTAAGCCAGACGCTTTATGGGAGTGGAGTAAAGAGCTACTAAACCCACAGGGTAAATTAATCCTGCAGACATCCGAAGAATTCCATGAACCACTTCAACAAGCAATCGTTGAACCGAGTATTGCGGTTAGGCGAGGGTTCGTTACCTTAGTATCCAAGGCTGGGTCGTGACCCACATTCTTGCAGTTGCCAACCAGAAAGGTGGTGTTGGTAAAACCACAACAAGCATGAACCTCGCGGCTTCTTTGGTCACAATGAAGCAGAAAACACTCCTAGTCGATTTAGATCAACAGAGCAACGCATCTGTAGGCTTAGGTGTTGAACTAAGTGAAGAGACTGGAACGGTTTGGGAGATACTCGTCGACAACGGGAATCCCATGGACATGATTCTCCCAACGAGTTGTGGGGTGGATGTCATTCCCTCAAATTCTGATTTAACATCTGCCGAACTGCAGATGCTGGGAGAACGAGATCGAAATTTTCGACTTCAACGAGCATTCTCGCAGGTGAATGGTTACGACTACATAATTCTGGATTGCCCACCCGCGTTAAATGTAGTCACCATCAATGCTTTAATGGCGGCAACGGGTGTAATAATTCCCATGCAGTGCGAGTACTTTGCGTTGGAAGGGTTATCTGGATTGATTCGCACGTTGGATGCTGTACGAGCAGCAGGTCATCGGAATCTTGAGCTGGACGGCATATTACGTTGTATGTACGATCCGAGGAATAGTCTGACCAATGACGTTGCAAGGCAGTTATTTCAGTATTTTCCGGAACAGGTGTACCGAACAGTGATTCCGCGCAACGTCAGATTGGCCGAAGCTCCGAGTCATGGTTTAGCGGTGATTGAATATTCACCTAAATGTAGAGGTGCGCTCGCATATCTTGCCTTAGCGAATGAAGTCATTCGCAGACATGAGGCACATGAAAGCGATTCTGTTGACGTGACAGAAACGGGAGACAGCTGATGGCAAAACGACCTAGCCTAGGCAAAGGACTTGAAGCTCTGCTTGGGCAAAATAACCCTGAGTTACCCATTTCAAGTACTGAAAACCATGAAAATCAGCTCTTAGAGTTGCAGGTTTCGCAGATTACGCGTAATCCCCAACAACCCAGGCAAGTATTTGAAGATGAATCTTTAAGGGAGTTGGCTGACTCCATTCGGTCAAATGGGGTGGTTCAACCCATTATTGTTCGACCGGTAGAACAAGGCTATGAATTAGTTGCTGGTGAACGTCGGTGGCTCGCATCCCAACAGGCAGGATTAGACACGATTCCTGTCATCGTGAAGGCTGTCAATGATGTGGATGCGCTGGTGATCGCACTGATTGAAAATCTGCAGCGAGATGACTTGAATACTTTTGAAGAAGCTCAAGCATTGCATCGGCTATACACCGAGTTTGGACTTACTCAGGGGGCTATTGGGGAAGCCATCGGGAAATCAAGAACGACAGTCACTAACCTGATCCGACTGATGAATCTTGATCAGTCAATTTTGCAGCTACTTGCGAATGAGAAACTTGAAGAAGGTCATGCCAGAGCGTTACTGGGTGTCGAAAATGAGTCGCGTCGTAAATCTCTTGCTCGGGATGTGGTAACCAGAGATCTGACCGTTCGTCAGCTCGAAGCAAAAATCCGTCAGCTAGCTGGCGGGAAACGCAAAGCTCCGAAAGCTCCTCAAAGTGCTGATTTAATTAATCTTCAACGCCGACTATCGGATGAACTAGGACTCTTGGTAAAGATTAAGGAATCCAAGCCCGGCAAATCTGGTGTGCTAGCTATCCACTACCAATCGTTGGAGAAACTACACGAAGTTCTTAAGTTGCTAGGGGAAGAATGAGCGTTTTTCATTCCGTTTGCCAGTCAATTAAATACTTGGTATTTTCAATTAAAACCAAGTAGTTACATTCGATTTAGACATCTAATTTTCGTGGTTTTTCTGCAAATCTTGAGCTTGCTAAATATCCATTCTTATAATTCGCACCGCTACGAAACTAGTAGCAGCTCTTATCGGTTGCACATCCGCATCTAATTACCCAAATTCGCTGATTTTTGAATGGACGACCCAGCTACGCCTGAGTCTGTAAATACGACTGAGCATATTGCCAAACAACTATTTGTGTGGCAGTTTATGGGTGTTGTCCTAACACTCATGGCTTGGTCGTTCATAGATTTATCTGCCATGACCGCAGCAATCGTTGGTGGCGCGGTAGTGCTCTTACCCAATTGGCTTTCTTACTTCCTTATGAGTCGTGCGAAGAAACCTACTCAAGTGTTGGTTTATGGATATCTTCGAACGATCGTGATGATGTGTGCTCTGCTTGGTTTTGGTGTGTTATTTAGGTCTCAGATAATCCCATTTTTGGTCACGGCCGGCGTAGGCATTCTTGTACCCGTATTCACGACTTGGATGTTACCTAGAACCGAACGTCCCGCAGAAAACACTTCGTTGATTCGAGAGTAACTAGGCAATGGCGGCAGCTGGCGAACTCACGTCAAATTACTATATCTCGCACCATCTCACCAATTTGGTCTATGGTCGTTTCTCGGATGGCACATGGGGTCTTGCACACAGTGCTGAAGATATTGCTGAGATGGGATTCATGGCGTTCCATATTGACTCAATTGGTTGGTCAATAGGACTCGGTCTTCTATTTCTCTTGACCTTCTGGATGGTTGCCAGAAGGGCAACTTCAGGAATTCCGAAGGGTCTTCAGAACGCAGTAGAGATGATCGTCGACTACATCGACGACATGGTTCGAAGTGTCTTTCCTTACCAAAACAAACTGATGGCACCTATGGCGTTAACGATTTTCGTCTGGGTGTTTCTGATGAATCTGATGGACTTGGTCCCGGTAGACTGGGTGCCAGCGCTATTTGCGCTTATGGGTGTGGAGTACATGAAGATCGTGCCAACGACTGATGTGAATATCACGATCAGCATGGCGATGTGCGTCTTTATTCTGATCATTTTCTACAGTATCAAGATAAAGGGGATTGGTGGGTTTTTAGGCGAATTGGCATTCCATCCCTTTCCGAAGTTTCTAGCTCCAATCAACTTGGTGCTGGAAACCGTCACATTAATAGCAAAACCGATTTCACTTGGTTTACGTTTGTTCGGCAATCTCTATGCCGGAGAAATGATTTTCATTCTGATCTGCTTGATGTACAGCAGTTTCGTAACGATTGTTTTTGGTGGAATTCTGCAATGGGCTTGGGCAGTTTTTCACGTGTTGATCATCATTTTGCAAGCCTTTATCTTTGCCATTCTGTCGGTGGTGTATATCGCTCAAGCCCACGACACTGGTGAGGATCACTAAGCAAAGATTAGGAATTAGGAGAATTCATGGAACCTCTTCTTTATATCGCGTCCGCTCTCATGATCGGACTTGGCGCTCTCGGTGCTGCCATCGGTGTCGGTGTCTTGGGTGGTAAATACCTTGAAGGTGCCGCACGACAACCTGAACTGCAACAGTTCTTGTTTACCCAGCTACTGATTGTGTTTGGTCTGGTTGACGCTATCCCAATGATCTCAGTGGGCCTGGCGTTGTTTGTGATGTTCGTTCTGGCCGGGGGTTAGAAACCACCGAAAGGAAGGACATTCTGTCACAAACGAGGTAACGAAATGAACTTTACTATGACGATGGTTGCGCAGTCAGTGACCTTCGCGGTTTTCATATGGTTCTGTGTTCGATTTATTTGGCCACCTCTCATCAATGCTATGCGCGAGCGGCAGAAGACCATCGCGGAAGGCATTGAGAATGCGGAAAAAGCTGAGCACGACTTGGCTGAAGCAGGGCTTCGAGCCCAGGAGGCCATTAAGAATGCCAGAACTGAAGCCGACCAGATCATCGCTCAGGCACGTCGACAATCGTCGACCATGATTGAGGAAGCTAAAAGAGAAGCGAGTGAAGAAGGCGAACGCATTGTTCAAGCAGCTCAAGCAGAAATCGATCAAGAAGTTAATCGAGCGAGAGAACGACTTCGTGAGGAAGTTGCTGGAATTGCAGTATCGGGCGCTGAACGTATTCTTGAAGAAGAGATTGACCGTGACAAACATGCTGATCTCTTGAAGAAATTGGCAGCCGAACTTTAATCGATGGCTGAAAACACGACGCTGGCGAGACCTTACGCCAAGGCAATATTTGAGCTTGCAAAAAGTTCAGATCGCATGCTTGAATGGTCGCGAACTCTCAACTTCTTGGTAGAAGCATTGAGTACCCCTGAAATGCAGCAATTGCTGGGGTCACCCACCATTGCTGACGTTCAGAAGGCATTCAGCCTTTATCGACTATTTGGAGAACCTCCAGGTGAGGAAATTCGCAGATTTATTTACATATTGGCGGAGAACCAACGACTTGAATTGCTACCTGAAGTCACCGAGGATTTTGAACGGCGTCGTGCAGAAGAAGAAAAAATCCTAGATGTCGAGCTGATCGCCGCAATACAGCTCAACGACAACGAAGTCCAATCTTTCAAAGATGCCTTGAGCAATCGGTTTGAGCAAGATATTGAACTCTCTCAAACGGTGGACCCAAGGATCCTAGGTGGTGTGGTCATACGAGCTGGGGATAGCGTTCTGGATCATTCCCTTCGAGGCAAACTAAACAAAATGCAGGAAGCGCTCAGGCGCGCTTAATTAGGTAAAGACAAAAAATGGAGCAACTTAAACCATCTGAAATTAGTGATCTGATCAAGGACCGCATTGCGCAACTTGATATCAGTTCACAGCCACAAAACGAAGGTACCATCGTCTCAGTATCGGATGGTATCGTGCGTATCCACGGGCTGGCAGAGGCACAATACGGTGAAATGATTGAGTTTCCAGGAGGTGTCTACGGTATGGCAATGAATCTCGAAAGAGATTCCGTTGGTGCGGTCATATTGGGCGATTACGGAGATTTATCCGAAGGTATGACGGCACGATGTACTAAACGCATTGCCGAAGTACCCACCGGACCTGAACTATTGGGTCGCGTGGTCGATGCTTTGGGCGTTCCAATTGATGGTAAAGGACCGATTGCTGCAACAGCCAGCGCTCCAATTGAAAAAGTAGCGCCTGGTGTGATCGCAAGACAGTCGGTAGACCAGCCGGTGCAAATGGGTATTAAGTGCATCGATTCAATGATTCCTGTAGGCCGCGGCCAACGGGAATTGATCATTGGAGACCGACAGATTGGTAAAACAGCCATTGCTGTCGATGCAATCATCAATCAGAAAGGCACAGGGATTAAGTGCATTTATGTGGCAATTGGCCAGAAAATGTCGACGGTCGCCAATATTGTTCGCACCTTGGAGGAGAACGGTGCGATGGAGCATACCATTGTCGTCGCGGCGGCAGCGGCTGATCCCGCACCGATGCTGTATATTGCGCCTTATGCAGGCTGTTCCATGGGTGAGTACTTCCGTGATCATGGGGAAGACGCACTCATTATTTACGATGACCTGACAAAGCAGGCATGGGCGTATCGACAAATTTCGCTACTACTTCGACGTCCTCCAGGTCGTGAAGCGTATCCAGGCGATATTTTCTATCTCCACTCTCGATTACTAGAACGTGCGGCACGTGTAAATGCCGAATATGTCGAGAAATACACCAATGGTGAAGTTAAAGGCAAAACCGGTTCTCTGACGGCACTGCCGATCATTGAGACACAGGCGGGTGACGTATCAGCGTTTGTACCAACTAATGTGATTTCAATCACGGATGGTCAGATTTTCCTTGAAACTGATCGTTTTAATGCAGGTATTCGGCCGGCAATGAGTCCAGGTATTTCGGTATCTAGGGTAGGGGGTGCGGCTCAGGTACCGTTTATGAAGAAGATTTCAGGCGGTATCAAACTAGCGTTGGCCCAATATCGTGAACTCGCAGCATTTTCGCAGTTTGCTTCGGATCTAGACGAAGCGACACGAACACAGCTTGAACACGGCCAACGCATTGAAGAATTGATGAAACAACCTCAATTTTCACCTCTTTCGGTCTCAGAAATGGGGGTGTCTCTATTTGCCGCGAACGAAGGGTACCTTCGAGACGTGCCAGTGAATCGAGTACTTGATTTCGAGCGTGATTTGTTGGCGTATATGAACGCGGAACATGCTGATTGGATGACGCAAGTCTCGGAATCAGGAGATTACACCGACGAGATTGTTGAGCAGATGAAAGCAGCCATTGATGCATTCGTCGCGACCCACTCGTACGAGGAAGCATAGTGGCCGCTGGGCGCGAAATTAAGAAAAAGATCGGGAGCGTACAGAATACGCAGAAGGTCACGAGTGCGATGCAGATGGTGGCAGCCAGTAAGATGCGTCGGACTCAAGATAGGATGATTGCAGCTCGTCCGTATGCAATCCACATTCGCGACGTCATTGGACATCTGGCCAATTCCAATCCTGAATATGAGCATAAATACATGGGGGTTAGGGAAGTCAAGAATATTGGCTATATCGTGGTCTCGACGGACAAAGGTCAGTGCGGTGGTTTAAACGCAAATCTGTTCCGCGCCATGATTAAAGATATGACGCGCTGGAAGGAGAAAGAAGTTGGTTCGGCACTGGCTTTGATCGGAAACAAAGCAGCTTCGTTCTTTCGATCAGTGGGTGGAAATGTAGTAGCGGCTATCAGCGACATCGGTGAGAATCCTGGCGTGGATGACTTGATTGGAGGTATTCGCGTGATGCTGGATAAATTCGAAGCGGGTGATATTGATCGCTTGGATGTGGTGTCGAACGAATTCGTCAATAGTATGACTCAGACACCAAAGATATTTCAGCTACTGCCATTGAACCCAATCACCGATCAAAACCTACAACATCGGTGGGATTACATTTACGAACCGGATGCTAGAGACCTCATTAACGGCTTAGTGCAACGTTATATTGAATCTGAAGTGTATGAAGCAGTCATTGAAAATACTGCCTGTGAACAGTCTGCGCGCATGATTGCGATGAAGAACGCGACGGATAACGCAGAGCAGATGATTGAGGATTTAACGTTGTTGTACAACAACGCAAGACAGGCATCCATCACACAAGAAATCGCCGAAATTGTCGGTGGTGCGGCAGCACTGTCGTAATTCAAGGCAACAAGGAGCAAGATGAGTACTGGAAAAATTGTCCAAGTAATCGGCGCGGTAATTGACGTCGAATTTGACCGAGAGGAAGTGCCTAAAGTACTGGATGCCTTGACGGTCAAGGAAACTGGTCTGACCCTAGAGGTACAACAACAGCTAGGGGACGGTGTGGTTCGAACTATTGCGCTGGGGACATCCGAAGGAATTTCTCGAGGGCTGGAAGTATTGAATACTGGACAACCCATCTCCATTCCTGTCGGTGAGGAAACCTTAGGCAGGATTATGGACGTGTTGGGTAACTCGATCGACGAGAAAGGTCCTATAAACGCCAAGGAAACCAAACCCATTCATCGGAAGCCACCAACCTATGAAGATCAGAAGGGTGGTAATGAGCTTCTTGAAACAGGAATCAAGGTCATTGACCTCATGTGTCCCTTCGCAAGAGGTGGTAAGGTGGGGTTATTTGGTGGTGCAGGAGTTGGTAAGACTGTGACCATGCTTGAGCTGATCCGAAATATTGCTATCGAACACTCTGGTTTATCGGTTTTCGCCGGTGTTGGAGAGCGTACTCGGGAAGGTAATGACTTTTACTATGAGATGATGGAAGCCGGCGTGCTGGATAAGATTTCGTTGGTCTTCGGCCAAATGAACGAACCACCCGGTAACCGACTGAGAGTAGCCCTATCTGGGTTAACGTTAGCAGAACAGTTTCGCGACGAAGGTCGAGATGTACTTCTGTTCGTCGACAATATTTACCGCTACACCCTTGCAGGGGTTGAGGTTTCGGCATTGCTCGGACGAATGCCATCAGCGGTAGGATACCAGCCTAACTTGGCAGAAGATATGGGTATTCTGCAGGAACGAATCACTACAACGAAGACAGGTTCGATTACCTCAGTACAGGCAATCTACGTACCTGCGGATGACCTCACGGACCCCTCTCCAGCAACGACGTTCGCACACTTAGATTCAACAGTTACATTGAGTCGTGCGATTACAGACCTTGGAATCTATCCAGCCGTGGATCCGTTGGACTCCACTTCCCGACAGCTAGACCCGAATATCGTGGGGAATGAGCATTACTCTGTCGCTCGTGGTGCACAAGAGGTATTGCAGCGATACCAAGAATTGAAAGACATCATTGCTATTCTCGGGATGGATGAACTTTCGGAAGAAGACAAGAACTTGGTGTACCGAGCAAGGAAGATGCAGCAATTCTTCTCGCAATCTATGTTTGTTGCCGAGCAATTTACAGGGCAACCAGGACAGTATGTATCTCGAGAAGATACAGTACGAAGCTTCAAAGCCATACTAGATGGTGAAGCGGACGATCTTCCGGAGCAAGCTTTTTATATGGTTGGTACGATTGAAGACGCTCGTGAGAGAGCGAAGACAGTACAGGAAGCTGCCTAAGCATGGCGAGTTCAATGCGATGTGACATCGTAAGCGCAGAAAAGGAGATTTTTTCTGGTGATGTTACGATGGTTGTTGCGACGGGCATCTTAGGGGAATTAGGCATTATGCCTGGGCATACCCCACTGTTAACAGGTTTAAATCCTTGTACCGTGCGCCTCAAATTTGAAGATGGAAGTGAGGAGCCTTTCTACGTCTCAGGTGGATTTTTGGAAGTTCAACCGCACGTAGTGACTATCCTTGCGGATGCCGCGGAGCATGCGGCCGACCTCGATGAGGCGGCGGTGTTAAAAGCGCAAGAAGATGCTGAAAAAGCGATGTCGGATCAGGCGGCTGATGTGGATTTGTCGCGAGCCGCTGCGATGCTGGCAGATGCAACGGCTCGACAGAAAACAGTTGAAGAACTAAAAAAGCGAAGATCTTAAGAAAGACGAGCCCATAGGATTTTATTGGGTTGGTTCTGAGGCTTTCTAGTTAAATCAACTGCGTTGGATACAGGGTAAAGACGATTTCTATTGCGAATGAGCTGAGTCAGTAGACCACCGCAGAAAGACCATTTGTACGGTAGCGACGCTCCCACAGCAGAATGAAATCTTCATCGTGGCCTGCAATAAAATCGTCAGTCACAAAAGTATAGCGGGACATACGAGCCTCGCGCCTCAGCTCGAGCTGGATTGGTTCCAGGTCTCGGCGATACATGAGTTCCAAAAGAACCAGCTCGGTTATGACAGATGTGAGGCTCCTGATTCTGAGGGGTCTGTAGTAAGCCATGGTTGCTTCAAAAACCAAAAACTCATATGGCACATGTCCTTTCTCAATCGGTTTCCTTGATAAACCACACTCAACGTAATCTAGGATTCTCCTAAGGTGAGCTTCGTCGTCTGGACGAGTAGACATTAAGGGTCTTGTTTCAAAGCGTTCATGTGTCCGAATGCTCTCTGACAGATAGTTATATCGATGTACGAGATGTTGGGTGTATAGGTATTCCATCAGTTCGTATAGGGAATATCCTTTTGTGTTTCGACTGTGAATGTCAGTTACTGCTTCATCCATGCACTGGTCAAGTAGAAACATTTGCGTTCCTCCAATAATGGTCAGTAAAACAGGGGACGTAATAGATAGGGACGATACTGCTACCCCTATCAAACCTAAAGCTAGCTATCGAAACTGACAAAACCTGTCAGTGAGCTCGTTTTTCTTGTACATTCGCCAATAATTTCTTGATGAGTCCCCTTCTTGACTGCATTTGAAATGTCTTCAGCTATCGAGCTCTAGTGCTCGCCGAACCCTGTTTTGAACTTCAGACCGTAACTCAGTTGGTTTGAGTACTTCAACTTCTGGACCGTATAGATGGCGTTCTCATATTGATTGTCGTTTAATATACCACCGACTTCGACGAGGCGGTGTTAGAGTCGCAAAAAGATGCTGAAAAGCGATGTCGGATCAGGCGGCTGATGTGGATTTGTCGCGAGCCGCTACGATGCTAGCAGATGCAACGGCTCGACAGAAACCAGTTGAAGAACTAAAGAACCGAGCATCTTAAGAGAGACGAGCTCATGGGATTTTATTGGCTTGGTTGTGATGCTTTCTAGTCAAGTCAACTGTGTTGGATGCTGGGTAAAGACGAGTCCTATTGGAAGTGAGCTTAGTCAGTAGACTCTCACTGAAATGCCATTTGTATGGTAGCGACGCTCCCACAACAGAATGAAACCTTCATCATTGCCTTCAATAAAACGTTGAGCCACCGAACTATACCTGGGCATACGAGACTCGAACCTCAAGTTGAGCTGTATTCGTTTCAGGTGTCGGCGATGCATGAGTTCTAAAAGAACCAGTTCGGTTAAGACAGGTGTGAGGTTCCTGGTTCTGATAGGGCTGTAGTGAGCCATGTTTGCTTCAAAAACCAGAAACTCATATGGCACATATCCTTTCTCAATCGGTTTCATTGACAAACCACACTCAACGTAATTCAGGATTCTCCTAAGTTGAGCTTCGTCGTCTGAACGAGGAGGTATCAAGGGTCTTGTTTCAGAACGTGCTCTTATCCGAATGCTCTCAGACCGATAGTTATATCGGTGTGCGAGATGTTGTGTGTACAGGTATTCCATCAGCTCGTATAGGGAATATTCTTCTGTGTGTCGACTGTGAATGTCAGTTACTGCTTCATCCATGCACTGGTCAAGTAGAAACAATGGCGTTCCTCCAGTAATTTTCAGTTAGACAGGGTCAGTAGCAGTAGGTAAGGACGATACTGCTACCCCCCATCAAATGAAAGGCTAGCTATCGACACTGACAAAACCTGTCAGTGAGCTCGTTTTTCTTGAAAATTTGCCAAAAATCTCTTGATGAGTCCCCTCTCGACTGCATTTGAAACGTCTTCAGGTATAGAGCTCTAGTGCCCCCCGAATCCTGTTTTGAACTTCAGACCTTAACTCAGATGGTTCGAGTACTTCAACTTCTGGACCGTATCGGAGGATTTCTCCGATTAACTCAGTTGAATCAGAATATGGAACTTCGAGAATGAAACTTCCATCCAGTGCGTCGACACTTTTCTGGTTGCTGTGCCATGTTTCGTCTCGAATCCAGGGTGCGATTTTTTGGGAAAAACGAAGTTTCGCGCAAGTGATCTCTTTACCAGAGAAGATTCCATAACCACTACGTAAAACCTGCTCTAATTCATCCTCATCAATGCTCTCGAATGTCAGAGAATTTTCCTCTACTTCTTCTATTTTTCGTATGCGGTCTACAGAGAAAACGCGCAGTTCGTTTGATTCGTGGTCGTAACCATCTATGTACCAGTGATCTTTGTAATACACCAATCGTTGAACCGAGACAGGCCTCTTTAATTGTGCTCCTTGAGACCGAGACTCGTACTCAATAAGAAGAACCTCCTGATCTAGGATCGCAGAGACAATTGAAACAAGATGGGTGTGTTCGCCTTTTCTTCTGTGAGATGCGAGAATTCGGACTTTATCAGTGGGAAAGGAACGCGTTTTCCCCCTCTTCCTGAAGTACTTATCGATATTTTGCTTCACTTCATCAGGAATCAACTGGGGGGCTGAATCCGACATTCGTTGGGCTACGACATGAAAAAACAGGAACCATTCCATGGATCGAGCTGAAAGCCACAACCCCATGCCGTTGATTATCTCGGAAGGTTTTTTCATTACATACCCTCCGTTCTTAGACTCAATGACAGCTCCATAGTTGTCTTTCAGATCGGCAAGATAGCGGTGTATGCTTCTGTCGTCCACGCCAACACGGCTGACGAGTTCTGCCAGCGAAATAGGTGTGCGTCGGTCTTTCAGAATTTTGTGGGTTTCATACAGTCGATGGATTTTGCTCATTCAATGTGTTCCTTGTTCAGATTTGTGAAATGCGTACCCTTCTACTTTAAGTGAACGATATTCCCATTGCAGGTTGATCTGGTTTGGTCAGCAATAAGAGTGCCGCACTTACAATTAGGCAGTGTCTTTACTCCCATGTACAGAGTAAAAAGATATGTCAGTAGATTACGACAAAATTAAGCCAACTGCGAACAGCTGGTTTGGCAGCACTTCAACCGTCCTAAATTGCTACACAATACCCTAAATTTAGAAACTTAGGCTCAATTCAATATTTAATGTAAATAGCAGCACAGTAAAACTACCTAATTCTTGGAAGTACTCAACTTGTTGTGGCATGTCCACATCGGGAGTAATCATGCGATCATTGTTTCTACTTACTCTATGTTTCGCCGCTGTCGGAGCTCTTGCTGAGCCTCCACCCATCCCAGCCTTCACCGACCCACCTAAGTACTTCGGTGTCGCAGTCTCACCGGGCGGCGACTATATGGCGGCATCTCTCTACGTTGACGAGGAAGCCCGTTTTCGTATCGTTGATCTAGCTACCCAAGAAATCAAAGTTAGCTTTGGTATGGGGAAAGAACGTCGCATTAATCAATTCTGGTGGGTTAACAGCGATATTGTCATTGTGACTCCAGCTCAACGAGCCCCAGGGAGTGACTTTTACTATCCCACCGGCGCGAAAATGGCCATTGAAGTGGAATCTGGTCGGAGGACGGATTTGTACTTTGGGGGACTTTACGATGTGATGCCCGATGATGATGATTACATCATGGTCATGGGTGGGGAGGGTCGGCATTCAGAAATCTACAAGATGGATATCAAAAGTAGTGGCAAAGAACAAATGGCGCGTTCTGCCAACCCTGGTGGGTTTTTCGTCTATGACCGTGATCGAAGCATCGTATTCACGATGGGTGAAAATGAAAGAGGAGATACAGAGGTACATCACCGTGAAGGTCGTGGGCGTTGGGAACATGTCACCACCAGGCCGTTTGGTGAAAACGGATGGATCCCAATTGGATTTGGGTTCACACCAGGTAGCTTCTTGACATTGGATAGTCGTCGCGGCGATGGAAAAACCGCTGGTCTTGGTTCGTATGATCCAGAGAGCAGAAAGCACACGATGATTGTTCAACATCCTGTTGTGGATATTGGATTTGGTAGCTTAATGCGGGATTATTACGGCAATACCTATGCGCTGACCTTTGAATTTCACTTTCCTCAAACACACTACCTAGACAAGTCTCATCCACTAGCCGCACAGCACCAACTTATTCAGAAGCAGTTTCCTAATGATCGAGTGAGTTTCCCTTCATTCAGTAAGGATTACAAGAAGGTGGTGGCAATGATCTCCGGGGATCGAAAACCGGGCGACTATTACCTGGTAGATGCAGATGCTGGTTCTTTGAACCAAGTTGCGCAGGTCAGACCTGAATTGACCCCTGACAAGCTTGCTGTGATGCAACCCATTGAGGTGACCACGAGGGATAAAAAGAAAATATACGGTTACGTAACGAGCATGCCAGATACACCTATGCCAGGACCTATGGTCGTGGTTCCACATGGTGGACCCCATGGCGTTAGGGATTATTGGGGTTTCAATTCCACTGCTCAAATCTTTGCAACGCGCGGATATCACGTATTACAGATTAACTATCGGGGGTCTTCTGGTTACGGTGTGGAATACGAAAAGGCAGGCCACGGGAAGTGGGCTGACCTTATTCAGGAAGATATCCTTGATGCAACTCGATGGGCCATAGGCGCAAAAATCGCAAACAAGGATCGAATTTGCATAGCAGGTAGTAGCTTCGGAGCATACTCAGCAATGATGAATGTTGCACTTGAACCCGATTTGTATAAATGCGCGATTGGTATCGCCGGTATTTATGACATGACAATCATGGAGCGGGCTGGTGATACTCGTCAGTTTCGATCAGGCGAACGGTTCCTTGAACTGATGCTGTCCAACAATAAAGACAGAAAACGCGAAATTTCTCCAATCACCTATGCGGATCAAGTTAAAGCTGAAGTTATGCTGGTTCACGGCGGCCAAGATCGTCGTGCTCCACCGGTGCATGCACACAAAATGCGTGATGCGTTGCGAGATGCAGGGAAAGAGGTGGATTGGTTGTTTGAAACTGACCAGGGTCACGGCTTCGTAGGGCCTGAAACTCTGTTGAATTACTGGAATCGACAACTAGCGTTTTTGGAAAAACACATCGGCTCGTAAGTTAGTAGCCCAAACATCTCTACTAAATGGAAAAGGGGTGTTGCCCAGCGGCAACACCCCTTTTAAGTGTCTGGTAAAACGTACGAGTTAAGACTTATGAGAGCGCGCTGATCGCCTCGTCTGCACCGTCTTTAATGTCAATGATCTTGTCAAAACCAGCGACGCGCACGATTTCCATGATGTTATTTGGGAGAGCAAAGAGAGCAAACTTCGCATTTGCAGATTTGAGATTCTTTGCGGTGATCAGTATGGACCTTAGACCCGCAGAGCTTATATAGGAAAGCCCCGACAGATCCAACGCTACTGCCTTGTCCTCATCTGCAATGAGATTTCTGACGTCCTCTTCGAACTGCTGAGCATTTAAGCCATCGATTCTCCCGTTGACCGCGATCATTAGTACCGGTCCATTGTGCTCCGATGTCAATTCCATGCCGAAACTCCGTTACAGATTATTCTGACTTTACTATGAAGGAACTTTAGTTTAAAAGTTCGCAAAGCAATTTTAAGGATAAACAGTGTACTTATGGAACAAACATCTTCTGATAGTTTCTGAATCTTCGTTCAGATAACGCTCCCGATTCAATACTTTCCTTTACTTTGCACCCCGGTTCCGCGCCATGTTGACAGTTTCTGAAGCGGCAATCGGCTGCAAGTTCCCATATTTCAGGGAAGGTCCGACGAATACCGACAGTTGACGTAGAGACGCCAACAGCCTTTAAACCAGGCATATCTACCACATAACCACTAGCTGGTACTGCAAGTAGCTTTCGTTCGGTTGTTGTGTGTCTACCACGTTGATCAGAATCTCGAACTTGACCTGTTAGTCGTTCTATATTCCCACTAAGCGTATTGATGAGAGTTGATTTTCCCACGCCAGAAGATCCCAGAAGAGTGATGGTCTGGTTTGGGGTAAAGTAGCCCGAGAGCTGTTGGCATTGTTCTGCATCAAGACAATTAATCAAATGAACATTGAGTTTGTTAGAAATTGCTTGAGCGCGTTGCGAAAAAGGTTCAACATCCGCGCAAAGATCAATTTTTGTCAGTACGACAATGGGTTCCACTTCGCCACTATGACACAAAACTAAGAATCGTTCGATGCGAGACTCATTGAACTCATCATTGCACGAGCTGACGATAAATGCGCGGTCAGAATTTGCCACCATTGGGTCTAGTTCTGTAGTTGCCTGCCGTCGCTGACGTTGCGCTGGTTGTCGCTGAAGTATGGATTTCCGCTCTAGAGCTCGTACGATGGTTTCCTTCGCCCCATCAAGTACAAGCCAATCACCAACCGCAGGAATCCACTTTTGAAGCATGGAGTATTGGGTTAAAACAGCAAAGCTGGAATGTCCGTCTTGAACCTCTAATGCGGTGCGCCGAACCGAGGCAACACGAACAACTCGCGCTAATTCGTCTGAATTGGTAAGCTGAGTTTCAAAGAAACTTGACCAGCCAAGCTTGGCGAGAGATTCTGAAGTTTCATTCACCTAAGAATTAGAACAGGAGAGGTAATGTTTGCGACTAAACTGTCAGGGACATGCACAACTCTTTGAACACGATCGGAGACGAATATTCATGACAAGTGCAAATCTAGAGAAACTCTATGAAGGGATATCGTCGGGTGACTATTCCGCCATACGTTCCGTGCTGGAGAGGATGCCAAGTTTGGTAAACAGTAAGGATTCTACTCCCCCGCCTATCCATTGGGCCATCTACCAGAACGACTTTGAGGCGTTCAAGACATTGTTGGACTTCGATCCTGATTTAGAGCTCAAAGATCAAGATCGGGATGCAACTCCGCTCGACTATGCGATTGTGTTTGCTCGACTAGAAATGGTCCGTGCCCTAATTGACAAAGGTGCTGATTCATCAGGTCGTTTGGTAACAGCGAGGAAAGGTGAAGAAGGTGGATTTGGTGAATTCGAAGATACGCCGTCGGTAGAAGAATATTCCGAAATTGTTCTGCTTTTAGAGGGTATCGGAGCAACGGATTAGGGAACATACGCATTAGTTCGGAGTTTTGAATTGGTTCAAAAAGAGTGGTCTCGCTCAAGTTTTGACAGTAGCTGTTTGACCAGATCCATGCTCTAGGAACAAAATTATCAGAGCTGGATTTTTCGTCCCACACAATGATTTCGTTCGTTTAATCGTCTTTCTGAAGACGGCTATCGGTTAGACTTTTGCACTTCTCAAATTAGTAAGGAAATTCAATGGCGGCTATTCCACGAGGTGCAACAGTTGCAGTCACCGGAAGCGCAGGATTTATAGGTAGTTGGGTTGTACGGGTGCTTCTTGACAAGGGGTACCGCGTCAGAGCTTGTGTCAGAAATGCAGACGATGACGAACGCTGCGGCTTTCTCAAAGCTCTGGGAGCGTATCGATCAGGTCGCCTCACACTGCACTCTGCAAACCTTGATGACGAAGGCTGTTTCGACGACATTTTCAAAGGATGCCACGGTGTAGCACACGTCTCACATGTGAGCAACTACAACGATCAGGACTACGTGAAACGAGTTTGTGATCACATGATCAATAGCGTCAATAACTCAGGCACGGTCAGTCGAGTTGTAGTAACTTCAAGTATTGCTGCAGTCATATCCGAAGTGGATATCCAAGAGCTCAAACGAAGACCAACGCTGTACGAAGACCGATATCCAGATGAGCAAAATCCCAAGCGGGATGTCACTCATGGTCAAGGTTATTCGATGGGTAAAGTACTCGCACAACGAGCATTTTCCGACGCGGCTGAGGAAAGTGGGGACTGGGATGCCATTACTGTGTGTCCGGCAGATAACGTTGGACCGATCCAATCGGCTCACCAGAAGAACATGGGACCATGGCAACACAATATTGAGATGATGTTGTTGGGAGAGTATTTTCAGAATGGTGCCTATCGTCCTTGGATGACAGTGGATGTGCGTGACGATGCCGCATGTCATGTGGGTCTATTGGAGAGTGTGCTTGTCAAGAATGGCGAGCGATATATTGCTTGGTCTACCGACACACCGAAAGTCGAAGAAATCTGTGCAGGTATTGATCGACTATTACCTGAACTCGGACACGCGACTCCTGAGGTTACAGATCAATTCCCAGATCGAGTCAAAGCGCGTGAACAGGAACTGCGAAGTATTTGGGCAAGTTGTGATTTACGTAATGATCGAATTAAGGCAGTTACTGGCGTTGAGTTTCGACCATTTGACGAGTCTTTGCGAGATTGTGTGGAGTCGTTATTGGCTGTTGCAAATGTCCAACCAGTGCTTAAGGAAGGGTTTAGTCTTCGCGGATAACCAGCTCGACAGTTCATTGTTGCGTGAACACACATCTGAGTGCCACTGAAATACAGAAGTTTCAGGCAGACGGCTACATCTCGCCTATATCTGTATTCTCTCCAGCAGAGACACTTGAGTTACGGAACAAGCTCGAGTCATTCGAGAGGAGTCAAGGTGAACGAGCCGCGTCGATGCGCACGGACATGCACTTACTGCTTGATTGGGCTTGGGAGGTTGTGCATGACCCACGCATTGTCGATCCGGTTTCCGATGTACTTGGCCCGAATGTACTGCTTTGGTCGTTGAACTGGTTTATCAAAGAAGCCAATGATCAAAAATTCGTCACGTTTCATCAGGATGCCACTTATTGGGGTCTATACCCTTATGACGTAGTTACGGCATGGGTTGCTTTATCGGATGCATCCATGGCAACGGGACCGATGAGATTTGTGAAAGGGAGTCATACCGAACCGATTCGCGAGCATTCCGATACCTTCAGTGAAAATAACCTCCTGTCTCGAGGACAGGTAATCAAGGGTCAAGTGTCGGACGATAGGATTGCGGTTGCACCGCTTCAAGCAGGAGAAATGTCATTGCACCATGTGTGCACTATCCATGGCTCTGAGCCGAATGAAACAGGAGATCGCAGAATCGGCATGGTACTACGGTATTGTGCAACTCATGTAAAGCAGACTAAAGTGGCAGATACAGCGGTGCTAGTCAAAGGACGAGACGTATTCAACCACTTCGAGTTGCTACCGCCACCCCAAGTGAATATGGGTAACGAAGAAGTGTCGCGGCACAAAGATTCCTTACGAAAGATGCAGAGAGCAATACACTCAAAGGACTACGAAGAGGGCCAAAGCTAGACGGGAAGAGCAAAATTTCAGTACTCTTGAGGCTTGAGGTGAGCAGATCCTCGACTGATCGTTTCCTGAACTAGCGTTGAAAACTCCACATCGCCTTCTGAAGACGAACGTGAGTCTGATTTATCTAGTTGTTGCCATCGTTCTGCATTGAGTCCATCCATTCGGGTAGTATTGACATAGTGGATACCCACGCCAGCTCTAGGTTGGTCGGTGGTATTGTCACCTGTTGCATGTGGCGTACCAAAGCAGAAGAAGACCACGCCACCGGCTTCAAGTTCACAGTAAAGAGCGTCCTTATCGTGAATTTCAGTTCGGATATGATGATCAGATAAAGGATCCCTGCAATGTGCAAAAGTCTTGTTGAAAGCATTAGGAAGAACCTTTAGACAACCGTTTTCCCGACTTGCATCGTGAATTGCAATCCACATGGCCAAGCCACCTAGCGGATCTGACATTTGGAAATAGGCATTATCGGTGTGCCAGCTTGTCGCTATGCCGGAGTGTGCAGGCTTGTAGAAGCTCTGATCTAGGATTTTTACGATTGGACTACCGACTAGATTTTGTACCGCAGAGACGACCTTTGTGGTCCTGCTCAAAACCTGGAAGAGCGTGCTCCTTGGATGTAGAGGAATGCACTGCAGGTTTTGAACGGCAGGGTTTGTGGATACGTCTCTGAACATACCTTCGTTAAGCCAACGAGCTACTTCGAGCTGCATTGCTAGGACCTCGTCATCTGAGAAAAATCGGTGAACGACTAGCTTGCCACTGGCATGGAACTCTTGGATACTCGGAGTTGGTAATGACATCTGATTTTGGGATTTACGTGGTCTAGCGTCATTATGCCTCTTAAAGCGGCACTAGGCTGTATAAGTCTGTGTCAAATCATAGAATAGGTCATTATGAACACTGAACCTTGAAGGTTTGAATTAAAACAAGTGATAGGTAAAGGCACAACTCTCGACAATCCGTTTACACCAGACCCTGGGGAGCTTCCTGATGTATTTGAAGGTAGGGAAGAAGAGATTAATGAGTTTAAAGAGTTGATCCGAGATGTCGGTAAAAAAACACCCAGACCAACATTGCGTGTGCTTTATGCACCTCGAGGACATGGTAAAACGACCCTTTTGAGATACCTAAAGGAACATTCCAGCCAGTTTGCCAGAGAGGAAAATGTCAAAGATGTTCAGACAATCATTCTTACTCCGTCAGAACTGAATCTAAAAACCCTCTACAGAAAAATAACGGGGAACAACCTAGAAGTTGAAACATCAGTTACAAAACAGGGAAGTGGCGGAATCGATGCTGGAACAAAGTCTGAACTATTAGGTTTTCAACTAGCTTTCAAAGCTAGCGGAAATCTATCAAAGAAGACTACGTATGAACATGATGTGGAAGATTTTGCTCAGGTCATAGAGTTGATAGGCAAATACAGACCAACTATTCTATGTATCGATGAATCACATACTATGGACCCCCAAGTATTGAGAAATCTACTTCAATGCTTGCAGCAGACCACGGGTGACAAAATACCTGTTACCACCATATTATCAGGTACTCCTGAATTAAGGCGTGCAGTTAGGGAATGCAATGCCTCTTTTGCGACTAGATACACTGTACATACACTAAGAACATTAACAACAGAGGAGAGTAGGCGAGCCATTGGTACGCCATTTACGAAAAACAAAGTTGAATCACCACCTGAACATGTCATTGATGAAATGGTACGTGAATGTCATAACTACCCATTTTTCATTCAGTTGTACGGTCGAGCTCTATGGCGAAATTGTGTAGAAGACGAATCACTCGTAATCAATGCCGAAAAATGGGAAAAAGCTACGACACAGTTTCATACCGGCAAAGACTTCATGTACGAAGAGCGGTATGAAGAAATCAGTAAAAAGAACCTACTCGAAAGTGCATTTCACATTGCGAAGCTATTTGATGAAAAGGAGCAATGGCTGGAATCGGAGCTTGTAACGCGACTTTCAGGTGAAGGAATCTCAGATTCAAAATCCGACATTCAGCAACTCAGTGATTTGGGATATTTGTGGAAGCCTGACGTGTCGAAACGTTTTTATGAACGAGCCATTCTCTCTTTAATGGACCACATCAAACGGAATGTGCAAGATGATCTTAAGGCTTCAGCGCATCGACAAAAGTTGATGAAACAACAGAACAAGGATGTGCCAGACGCTGGAGAATGTCTTCCAGGAGACGAGAGTTACACCAGGGTTAGGTAAGGTGCATACTGGAGTGCTGCTTGATGGCACTCCGGTCTGTAAATCTGTTATTTCTTGCGGTCGAGTAGCACCTCAATCACTTGCTCAAGTTGAGCAGGTTCCTGATCTTTAAAAGGTGTCATTCGACGATATATCTCAGCAGCTGCTTGGTGAAAATCTCCCGGTAATCCTGCTTCGCTGTATGTCTTAGAGATTTCAAGCATTTCGCCGGTAAAACGCCAGCCCTTTCTACTCGTTCCAGGAGCGGTGTTACTGGATCTCTGCTCTAACCCAGGTTGTGAGATGGACCATTCTGACAAAAGAGCCTCGGTTATTCCATGGTATTCCGCAAGAGCTCTCAACGCCAGCAGTAACGCCGATGTTCCCTTGGTATACGACGCATAACACATTTTTAGTGCAGAAGCGCTTGAGTTCTGCTCATCCAACGGGACCGCCCCAACCAATGTTCCTTGAAATAACTCTGCCACCTCTACGCGACGCATTCCTGAAAGGTACAGTCGAGTGGTTCTAGGTCTTGTTGCAGGTGGACCAATGATCCCACCGTCAACATAGTTCTGTCCAAACAGATCACTGATTTGTAACGCAGTATCTGGTGAGGTGGCATTTGCATCCATGTAAAGATTTTCGAAACCTCGGCCACGTACATCCGTCGCCAGTTCCAGTGCGGCTTCAGGAGGACAGATGGAGAAAACCATGTCAGCTACTGCCAGCCCCTCGTTGAGGTCTGCCACAGCGGCGATCCCTGCATCTTGAGCTCGTTTCTGCGTGTCCAGTGATCGCCCTCGGCTAACCCAATAGACAGTGTGATTTGAACTTTTCAGATTAGCAGCGATGGAGCTACCCATTTCGCCAGGATGTAATAACAGGATATTCGTCAAGTGAGTCAAGCCCAATAGAAAACCAAATGATTGTAGGGAACGTCACTCGTCAAATGGTCTATTGAACAGGGTTGTCCACCTTGAAACTTTCGAGCCTATCAGACATGTAAAAGCGCCCTAGTCGTAACTGGCAATTTGAGGTGTCCCTTGCAAAATCCATAGTTCTTGGAATGCTCATTATGTAATCCATGGATTGGTGGTAAATTGAAGGGAACAGTGTCGTCAGCACTACAATTTCCAAGCTCAGAAAACTGCAAAACAGGAGATTCATGCGTTTAGAAGATATTAAGCACATCGGAGTACTTGGTGGCGGAGTCATGGGAGGCGGTATTGCTCAGATCATGACAGCAATCGCGGGATACCAAGTCACAGTCAGGGATCTAACTCAGCAAATCCTAGATGACACCCAAGCAGAGATTGAAGATAACAAGTGGGGCGTCAAGCGAGCGGTTGAACGCGGCAAACTTGGATTTGATCAAGCCATTCGAGCTCTTAATCAAGTCAACTACACGCTTGAATTGGCGGATTTGGCAGATTGCGATTTGATTATTGAGGCAGTCCCAGAGCGATTGGAACTAAAGCAGCAAGTTTTTAAAGAGCTTGATGGGATTGCTAAGGAAGACTGCATCTTTGCTTCCAATACTTCGGGCTTCGTGATCGCAGAGATCGCGCAAGATGTTTCCGCAGAACGTAAGAAAAAGTTCGTAGGCATGCACTTTTCCAATCCAGTACCTGTGATGCGTATGTTGGAGGTGATCAGCACCGACGAATCTGACCCTGAAGTCGCTGAGATTTGTAAGGCTGTAGGTGAAGCATCGGGTCGTGCAGTTTGTATGGTGAAGGACAAAGCCGGCACTTATGGATTCATTTTGAATCGTGTATTTGCTGCAGCTGCGAGAGAAGCCAAGCAGATCGTCGATGATGGGCTAGCGTCACCAGAAGATGTAGACAAGGCAATGATTACTGGTAGAAACTGGCCTGCTGCATTCTTTGGCTCTAGAGGCGGTATAGGGAAAAAGTGGTAATGCGGTCTGTTCTGACTGAATTGCAACGAATCGACCTCAAAATGTGAGTCTCGAAGTATTCAGCTTTTAATTGGGTAAAGTAGCTTGTTGAAGCGGCCGCATAACTAAGAGAGTACAGCTATCGACTTCTCAGGTTACCCACTGGATTCAGACATTTTCGATGAGATGTTTGATAGCGATGGGCGTCCGCACGTTCATACAAGACGATTCTATGAAGTGCTCGAAAGAGCGGACACCACAGTACTGGACAACATACAGACTCGGGTATCGCGTAGTTTTTTAGATCAGGGGATTTCTTTCACGCTCTACGACGACAAGGAAATGAGCGAGCGGATGATCCCAATCGACTGCATCCCGCGAATCATCCCTAGTTGGGAATGGAACGAGCTAGATATTGGCCTGACCCAACGTCTTAAAGCACTAAATGCTTTCCTGGACGATGTCTATCACGAGGGCAATATTCTTAAGGACCAAGTGATACCGATTGATCTAGTGCGGGGATGCCCTGCGTACAAGGTAGAGATGCGTGGGATCAATATACCCAACAGAACTTGGGTCAGCATTTGTGGCACAGATATCGTGCGCACCAATGATGGTTTCCTTGTACTGGAAGACAACTTGCGTGTGCCATCTGGGGTGTCCTACATGATTGCTAATCGAAATGCGGTCAAGGCGCATTTTCCTCGCGCCTATCGAAATCATCGCGTCCATGAAGTGAGTCAGTACGGGGAGTTTCTGCACCGGACCCTGCTCGAAATGGCTCCCGAAGGAGTCACCAATCCGGTGATTGCGGTACTGACTCCAGGCGTATTCAATTCAGCGTTTTACGAGCACATGTTCCTCGCTGATGAATTAGGTGCGGATCTCGTTGAAGGACAAGACTTGGTCATAAAGGATGGGTATGTCTACGCGAGAACGACGCGTGGTCTTCAGAAAATTGACGTTATCTATCGTCGTGTCGATGATGAGTTTTTGGACCCGTTGGTATTTCGACAGGACTCCATGCTTGGTGTGCCAGGGTTGTTGCATGCATTTAAGCTAGGTAGAGTGTCTGTTGTCAATGCCCCTGGTGTAGGTGTTGCAGACGATAAGAGCATTTATACCTACGTACCTGAAATGATCAGGTACTACCTAGGGCAAGAACCCAAGCTCCAGAATGTCGAAACATACTTGTGTCGACGTGCACGGGATCTGGAATATACCTTGGATAATTTGTCAAAGTTGGTTGTCAAGCCGGTAGGCGAGTCGGGAGGCTTTGGACTCACGATTGGGCCTGATGCTTCTCCCGCAGAACTGCAAGAATGTGAAACCAATCTCAGGGAAAATCCTAGAAATTACATATCGCAACCCACACTGGAGTTCTCGAAATCACCTTGTCTGATAGACTCTAAACCAGAACCTCGACACGTCGATTTGAGACCCTTTATTCTGCACGGTAGGGAAACTCGCCTCGTGCCAGGCGCATTTTGCCGAGTGGCTCTGAAAGAAGGAAGCCGGGTAGTCAATTCCAGCCAAGGTGGTGGCGGAAAAGACCTCTGGGTGTTGCGCGAATAATGCTGGCAAGAACCGCGTTTAATCTCTATTGGTTGGCTAGATATTTACAGAGGTGTGAACTGACCGCGCGGATGCTAAGCATTCAGGTGGAAACACTGGTGGATAAACCCATTGCTGAAATTCTTTTCGGGTGGGAACGACTATACCGTTCATTGGAGCGTGACATACCACAGTGGCAGACACAGGACTCCAACGAAGATGAACTTCCGTCTTCAGATTCATTGACGTTATGTGATGACTTGACATTTTCGACAGTCAATCCAGATTCAGCATGGGCATGTTTCGTACGAGTAAGGGAGAATGCTCGTCAAGTGCGCTATTGCATAACTGAAGAGGTCTGGTCGAGTATTAACTTGACTTACTTGGAATATCGTGATAAGACCATATTAGACGTTTGGGAAAGTTCTCCGCAGTTCTTCTATCGAGACTTCGCGCGAGACATTCAGTCTATCGAAGGAGTGGCAGAAGCAACCATGTATCGAGACGATGGTTGGTTCTTCTATCAGCTTGGTGGGATCATTGAACAAGCCCAACAACTATGTTCGATGCTACTGTCGCAACATGAGCTGCTCCTGAGCCACCGAAGACTGTCGACCTCTACATGGGTGAGTCTGTTGAGATGCTACTACGCGAAAGAAACCTATGAGCATGTCTATGGCATGACCATCGATCCAAGATCGGCATTCAATCTGCTTGTGTTTGATTCTCGGCTACCTTGTTCTCTTAATGCGTTGTTGAAGAAACTCCAGGCAACCATCTCAGACTTGGGAGAAGCTCCTAATCTCGTAGCATTGCAACAGATTAGGAGTGCAATGTTTTCTCTAGCAACGCAAGTTTCCCATATTTCATCGGGCTTTAAGGCATCTTTAGAAAGTCTTCAGAGTGCACAGAATATTTTCACGCAAATCCATGAGGATATCTTCAATGCGTGGATCGGCTATACCGTAGAGGAAGCGCCAGTCAACTAGCATGGCTCAAGCTGAGAGAGTATTCACTATTGAGCACTGCTCAACGTACAACTATACGGCTGAGCGTACTTCCTGCGTGATGTCGCTGTGTTTAATGCCACTATCGAACTCAAAGCAACGGGTAGAGGCGTTCGAATTGATTATTGATCCTCTGACGCAACCGATACCGTTTGAAGATTTTCTTGGAAATGCCTGTCACCTGATCAACATTCATCAGCCACATACCGAGGTTAGCATTCGGTCGAAAAGTCTGGTGTGCCTCAAGGATAACCCCAATAAGGATTCGGTCCATTCTCAGCTACAGAATCCAACCTATGAACTTGGTGGCTACGCCGATTACTGGGACTACGAACAACCGACGGCAAGAACCGCTTGGTCGGAGAAGGTGGAAGCGTTTTTGGAGGAGCAATGCCTTAGCCAAGACGACGACACGTATGGCTCGTTATACCGGTTGGAACAAGGTATTTATGATGCCTTACGCTATACGCCGCAGAGCACGACGGTGGATACCATGATTGATGAGGTACTTGTGCAACGCGCAGGTGTGTGTCAGGACTTTGCCCACCTCATGATTGCGGTGGCGCGTCATTGGAATATTCCAGCAAGGTACGTCATGGGATATCTCTGTTCTGACGCTCAACCAGTTGCGAACGCACAGGCAACTCACGCGTGGGTAGAGTGCTTGATTCAAGACCGAGGTTGGGTGTGTTTCGACCCGACCAATCCAACTTTGCGAGACAGTGGCTACATCACCGTCGCACATGGTCGTGATTTTGAGGACGTGTGTCCGACGAAGGGAGTCAATATCGGCAGTGGAGACGAGGAGTTGCAGGTAGAAGTAACGGTTTTAAACCTTTCGAGCTAAGCTCACATAATCATGAGTGACGAACCACAGAATCCACGACTGAACTTCAAGCGTTGGAAGATTAAAGATTGGCGCATCGTCTTTGCCGTTGTTTTGACATTCATCTGGTTGGTGGGGTGGACCACGGTTGCGCTGGTCGTGGGCTGGGACTCATTCTGGCGCACGGAATTAGTGAGTTTGGGAGGCCTAGAAGGGCTATTTGCTCCAATGGCGTTTCTTTGGCTAGTGGTTGGTCTGTTCGTGCAACAGAAAGAGCTGTCGGTAAATACAGCGGTATTGGAACAGTCGAACCTCCAAGCAGCGGAGCAGACGAGAGTATTGGCAACGACAGAACTGCGCGCGAGACAATCGGCGTTCTTTCAAATTAGGGACAACATTTTCAGGTCAACAGGCACCCTTTTGGGGTACATGATCACGACCACTTTAGGTCCGCAAGGGAAGGGTAAATACAAAGAGAAGGAGATCGAAGAAATTTGGAAGAATCATGGGGCGGGGGAATTTGACCGCTTTTCACTGATGATTTTGGCGGATGATCTGGCGACCGAGGAGTTATTGTTCGCGAATGCCACCAACCGGAGCTGGACCGAGGATGTCGTTCGGAATTTCCGTAACTTACTTAGGCTGGCGAATGACTGTGACGACGAGAATCGCACCATCAGCAAATCGGTGACGCAGAGTTCACTGGGTTACGTGTATTTGAAGATATTGCCACTTCTGAAAGTACCTTCGGCATGGGCGATGTTCGATGAGGAACCGACGGTCCAATACTCTAGTGAGGATGTAGATGTTACCGGCACCTGGAAATCGATCTCCGAAACCGGAGCACCGGAGGAAACCTTTACCGTGGTGCTTGAACAGGATAGTGCGAAGGAAGTGAAAGGCGTGGTGATAACCTCTGATTACGAGCTCGATATGCACTATGGCGCTGTGGACGGCAACAGACTCTTCCTGAGCTTCATGATGATGGGGTTAGTTTCAGTGACTACCGCTTGGGTTGATAGGGATCTTATGCGCGGGACAGTGCAATCTCGAGAAGGATTGGTGCTTGCGTTTGAAGCGCGGCGCATTTCTAATCGAAGCAAATAACCATCCAATTTTTGGGAGTTATATACCTTAGTGCCCTTTAGGCTTAAGGCTACTGTTCTGCGTGGACGGTGATCCAGTGATCTCCGTTTCCCTGCCTTCTACCCACGCCCCGGGGGAACTCCCGCCCAAGCAGAGGGCCTTTAGTCCCTCAAGTAGAATGTATTGGACAAGTTTAACCAAAAGATGCACGGTTCCCAAATACTTGTCCAAGCTCTTTGGCATCAAGGTATATAACTCCCCAATTTTTCTTATAGTGATTTAGCGAAACGCCGTGTCCGATTGTTCAATTGCATCGAAAGCAGTGCGAATTGCAGCGATATTTCTAACGCTCATTGTTTGTCATTCCTGTGTTTCGTTTGTACCCATTACACCAGAAATGGAAAAGAGGTTTGTTGGACATTATCGTGCGGTTTTGACCGGCAACCGCCAAGTAGTTCTGACTATTCATGAGGATCTTTCATATGACTACGTTGAGGATAGTTATCGGCGAGGTCACGTCGCGCAGGTCTTTCGTTCCGGGACACTGAGAGCGACGGGCGAACAAACCGCGAGAGTGGGATTGGTACAACTAGAGTGGATTTACCCAGGAAATGTCAAAGCGTTATCACCTTATGGTGGAAGCCGAAGACCGAATAGTACGGCTGGCCTAGGAACCGGACGAGGTGGCATGATTTATTCCGATGGAAGCCATGTGTTTTTCCTTCGCCGTCGATAGTCTTAGGCGTAACATTTGGGATATATATGCATTAAAACATATATTACTTATATAGACTCACAGACGCGATAAACATGGTGGTCGCTGAAAGGTCAAAACGCTCAGCGGAAGGTCGTGAATGTGATAGGGAGATAGCAAGTCTGAAAAACGAGCTCCATGGTCGAGAGTGGGGACTGCGTACGTACCCGTATCTGCTACGAAATCGACCCATTCAGGCACCGAATGATGTGTGGTGCACGGGCACCACCTATCTCTAGATGAGCCAGGGACATTGTTATCGGGTGGTGATTATGGATTGGTACAGTCGTCGCGTATTGCAGTTTAATTGAGTTTTTATGCAGACACGAAGTTATGCGAAAGAGCATGGTTGTAGCTCTTTGGTAACTCTGGAGAAATACGAAATCGGCAAGGTGTAGAAACTAAAGGTCTAATTTTGAACCAACGCCAATTTTGGTGCCAGGTTGTTGCAATTGTCGTGGTTAAGGCTACGAATATCGTCGAAGTCCTAAAGTCTGCTGATTGCCTTTCTGGCTTCTCGCATCCTTGCGATTCGTTTATCCTCGACAGCTCTGGCGGTCGCCCATGACGCTTCACGGATCATTTCATGCCCCTCTTTCCAACGAATGTCTCTGCTCGAACTGTGACGTTCTTGAAGATCTATGGCATTGCTGCAGAAAGGCATAGTCGCGTGTAAATTCCTTATGAAATTGTTAAGTGAAGATTTATATTCTGCACCACTCCGTTCTTTGTGAGAAAGCGTCATATTGATGGCGATTTGGTGTACAGCTTCTCCTAGATTATTACCAAGTGCATATTGCACGAATGCATCTGGTGAGTAAATGAAGTTTTCATTAAGCCCATACTGTTCCTTACCCCACTGATTGAATAAAGTGTGATTAATCGAGCCCATATTGGAAGTCACCATATTGTTTACATTACTGACGAGAGTTTCTGCTGCGATATGTCGATCTCGGTTCTCCTCTATGGGCACCCCCATTGCGAATATCCATTGAGGGATTTGATCCGCCATAACAGCCACATCAACACGACTAATGTTCTTACACAGAAGATCCCATGTGCGTCCGGTAAGTCTTCGTCAACAAATTGATCCACCGCGTTCTGTATCAACATCTCATATTGCGCAGCCGCATCCTCACCAGCCTCGGGAGGTGGGCGTCGTGAACGTTTAGTATCGTGCACTACTGTCCTTTCGAACATCCTTCTCTTTGTTTCCATAGCTACCGTCGGAGGCAAGAAAATAGGCGCGGATAGATAAGCAGCCACACCCATGAGAAAGCGCCTTGGGGTGATGAAGGCTAAAAGGTTAGTGTCAACGGTGAACACCACCTAGTCCTCTTCGTTGTGGTCTTCGTCCTCATCAAGCCATTCCAAGCCTCTCGCAAGAGCGCCTTCTTTAAGACTTTCCTGTGCATAACGTGCGGAATGTTTCGTGAACGGATACGAGACGCCGGACTCATCTTCTAACGCATCCAATTCTTGTAGATGGGTTTCAATTTGTTCTGGTGAGAACCCCAATTGTGCGTAGGCGTCCGCGAGTCGGTTATAACGAGCGTTCTCAATTCCTATCGCCTGTGCCCAGCGTTCTTTCACGGGTATCGTTTTGTCTGTCATTTCATCCCTGTAAGTTAACTAGCACCAGTTAATTTTAGTTGTTTTTACGTCTACTAATACCGTAGATTACCACTCACCACCACGCCTGAATCCGCTTCTGACACTGGTATTTTCATGCGACCAAATGAGACATTCACGCTGAACACACCTCGACCAAACGTCAATGGTGAAAACTCCGAGCCACTCGCTGCTAAGGCCACTTTAAACTTGAAGTCTGGCGAAAATTGTCGTCGCCGTCGTTTGGTAACCATGTTGTTCTCCCATTGAATAAAAATACAGTCCAACTCAACTATAGACTAGCATCTCAAATTGTCTCATTTTTCGCGACCACCACTGTTGATGTTGGAATAATCGAATGACAGCAAGTTCAGACGCTTGGGTGTACGACAAATCTTGTTTTCATAAATTTCTACAGATCAACCACGCATTTTTGTCGCTCCTGACAGTAAACTGTTCATCGACAGTTATGCAGTCAAAGCGCGTGGCTACGGACATTGTTCGAGTCGGCGTATTTTCACAAGGAAGTGGAGCGAAGTCATGGATTGGATTAACCGAATGTTGCGTCGGCCGCGTCCTGTCGAACTGGAGGCTCGAAACGCGGAGTTGGAGTCTGGAATCTGCGAGAGGGAGAGTGCGCTTGCTGAGCTTGAGGCGGAAAACGATCGCTTGCGGACGCGTCTCGCTACGCCAACGGATGACGAGGACGGGGTACGCGGATCGCTGGCGCAGGCGGGGGAGGAACTGGTCGAGTTGCTACGGCGTGCGCGTGCAGACGATGTCAAGGGTCGCTTGGATTTTACGGAGTTGGAAGAGAGCATGCTGAAGGGTTCGCACAAGCTTGCCTCTGCGCTTCTGGGCGAGACGCTGAAAGACGTAGAAGCGGTTCGGAAGTCGTCTGAGGTGACGTGTCCGCGCGCTGTTCGGGACAGATGCGCTTCGAGCGTCGGTATAAGCGTAAGATTCTTTCTCGGCTGGGTTTTCTGGAAGCGAAGTTCAACGGATGGTGGTGCGACGGGTGCGGGCATCGGCTTTGCCCGCGCGAGCGCGAGCTGGGCCTCTTTGACGTTCCATAGCATCGGCTAAATCAGCTTTGCCCGCGCGAGCGCGAGCTGGGATTGACGGTGGTCGCCAGTCGACGCGCGGGAAGCAGTGTGTGATAGGGGGATAGCCGCCGAGTGCACATTCGGCGGCGGTTCTCGTCTGATCGAGAGGCTCGCCGGTATGCAGGTGAGTGCAAAACGACTCGAGCGTGAGGCCAAAATGCTGGGAGCCGAGATCGCTGCGGACGAGGAGGCATGGGTGGAAGTTGTGCAGGCGAAGCCGTCCTCAATGGCTTGCTTGGCGGTCGATGGCACCGGCGTGCCGATGCGACCGGTGGAGACCGAGGGTCGCCGAGGCAAGGCCGAAGACGGACTAGCGCGCACTCGTGAGGCGAAATTGGCGGTGGACGGTACAAGGGGCGAACGCGATCTTGGCGCTACGATGTAGCATCAAGAGCGGGCAATTGGACGGCTATTTCGATCGCGTTAGGAAGGCGCTCGCACGCGAACTGCGGGCATTCGCTACGAATCCAGTTGATAGCGCCAACCCTGTGCAGCGAATATTCAACAAGATTTGTCGTACACCCCAGACGCTTCTGGTCTACGTCGCGCCACCGACTGGCCAATTTACTCCCGTGAAACTCAATTCAAGTTTCGAAGCATGTATACTATCGATAATGTTTTTTGGATACTTCAGCATATCGTTACCCGCGGAGCAGATTGGAACTATCTGACTGAAAAGATTTTTACTGAATAAAAGATCCTGTGCTTAGGTGGATAGCGGGTTTTGCGTTCGGTGTGAAGGTCTGATCACCACGAACGGAATCTAAAGACTCTCAAGTCAGCATAAATTTGGAATTTGTGAACGATCGAAGTGGGATAGTTCATAAACGTGATGTTATGAGGAGAATTGGAAGCACCCACGTCATGCTCATTCGGAGTTACTCTGGCCGCTCGTAAGCATCACGAACATTTTCTAGCCGACGCGCATTTTTAGAATTGTCAAATCTGAGTGAATCTTACTATTCCGACATTGTCCAATTCATTGCGAAATTATCAACTGAGGTGACCTACATCGCTTGAGCAATCACGAGATATGACGCAACTAAATATGAGTACAACTTTGAATACAACGATTAATTGAGCTTTTAACTGCAACGCAAACATGACGATACAGGATTTTCCGAGCCATCTTCCAAATGCACCACTTCATGAGGTTGTACTTGGGGTCCAGTTTAGTCCACTTCCGTCGTTCACCTCTGTAGATACCTTTGACGTATGGAGCCTATTCTCCGATAAATTTCCGCAGGTCGAGGAGCACAGATTAATTCCACCGGCATTTGAGGTGTTCACTACGGAAAGTGTTACAGGAGAAGGTGGTTCAAGAGGAATTGCGCCCTCCTACGGAAGTCGTCTCTGGTTTGTATCTGAAAACGATGCAAACGTAATTCAATTTCAACGTGATCGATTCTTGCTAAATTGGCGACGACGCGCTGAATCAGATGTTCGCTACACAAATTTTGAGGAAATTTCAAATCGGTTTAGTACAAACCTCGAAAGACTAAGCGACCATTTAGCAGCAAAATTTAAATCGGGACTAGAGATCAATCAAGCAGAGGTAAGCTACATCGACCGTATTCCTGTAAAAAGCCTGTCTGAGAGTGGTAGTTGGGTCACGCTATGTCCAGAGAATATTCCAAATGCGGAGTCTCTATACATGACGTTTTCCGAATCGATCAATGACGCCAAAGGTAACAAATACGCTCGCCTACATCACGAATTGAGGAACTTTCAATTCGATTCTCATACAAGCTCAAACATCGCACTTAGATTAACAATGACGTTTCGGGGAAAGCCAATGAAACGTGACATCGCTGGTGCACTAGATTTCATTGAAGACGGGCAAAAGCAAATTAGTAGCCGGTTTTGGGAAATCACAACTGAATCTGCTCACGATTACTGGGAGCGAAAGCAAAATGATTGATGTACAAGTCGCAAATGGCGTTTTTTCTGAACTTTCAATATCTGATTCGATTGCCGATCAACGCACCATGGGTACAGTTGAACATAGCACTACCATAGAAGAACCGATGGTTGAGCACGAGTTTCAAAGTTTCTTCTTGAGGTTAGTCGAGCTATGTAATCTTCCGAAGAACTGGGACGGATACAAAGGTGTATCTGTATCAATAGAGTGTGCCACATTTGCACTTGAACTGATGGGGACACTAAGGACTCGAAGTCAATTTCCGTTACCGCAGGTCGTGCCCGGGTCCGATGGCACGCTTCAATTGGAGTGGCACCAAAATGGATTTGATATTGAAATTGACATAGCCGCACCTTATGAAATTAATGCATCGAGAGAGAATGTAAACAACAGTGAAAAGGAAATAGAAGAAATAACCTTGTACGGTAATGAATATACTGAGATTAGTAATTGGCTCCGTGAACTTAGTTCGTCCTAAGCTATATGTATTGGAAGATTCGATAAGAGCAGTGACATGGAACCACACGATGACCCTGATATTAAAAATTGTGACTATTTGATACGTCGCATTAGCAAGGTTCACCATATAGTGCGAGACGAAAATTTTAATTGCTATAGGATCTCAACGAAGGCATTCCAAGTTTCTAGCGGTACAAGCGCTGGAATGTCAGTCGATATATTGCGACTTATTGAGGAAGCAGATGAGAATCCACGAGAGTTCGTACTGGATTCGCTAGGTTCTGGAGCCGTAATGTTTGAAGCTCAGATTCCTAGAAGTCGGGGTCTTCGTGTGGGAAAAGAACCCTTAGAAGCAAATCCCTATCACGGAGAGGTTTGGCCAATTGAAAGTAGGCCTCGTTTTACAAAATCCGAGAGGAGGTTTTTGCTTGAGCATTCAAAGTGGTTTGTAGAGATAGAGGCCGTTCGTCTACATGTGGGATCTCCCATAGTCCAAACACAAACACAACCTAAGTGATCAGGTGTATAGGGTGCATCGGACGCGTGATTATTGTCTACTTCAACATACATTATCATTGAGCGGACTAATAGGCACAAATTGGTTTGTTGTGTGCCAATCAGCACACAAGAGAAAGACAATAACCAACATGCGATAGCCGCAGTAGCCAGTCATGAAGCTAGCCAACGCTCAAATTACAACGACGCTGTAAAACAGACGGTCCAATCGATGTCTGGGGGAATCCTTCATCTTTCATCGCGGTAATGCATTGCTTACACACTTCGTTGATGCTGGGATGATCGAATGACAGCCGGCACAAACGCTTCGTTGTTCATTTAAAAATCGAGCTCCAATCAGCTCGAGCAAAAAGGCAAATTTGAAATCTGAGAACAAGATTCACCATTAACAAGCAACTTGCATTTCTTGCTCCACCTGTGATCTCCAAATACAATGGACGACCTCTCACGAGTCAAAAATCTGTTTCATACTAAGGGCAATATATGGCTAGAAAATTACGAGTTGCGTTCATCGGAGCTGGTGGAATCGCAGGTACCCACATGCGGTATCTGCGTGAGATGGACGATGTAGAACTCGTCGCAGCGTCGGATGTATCGGAGGTAGCTGTAAAACGTAGAAGTGAGGAGTTTGAGATACCTCACATCTACACAGACTACGAAAATATGCTCAATGATGTTGATGTGGATGCTATCAGTGTCTGCACTCCGAACGGGTTTCATGCACCTTGTACGCTAGCCGCACTGGAGGCCGGGAATCATGTGCTAGTGGAAAAGCCGCTTGCCATGAATTCAGAAGAAGGCCAACAGATGGTTGATAAAGCCAATCAACAAGGCCTGAAGCTAGTGATTGGTTTCCAGCATCGCTACGAAGCTAGGACTAGATTCGTTAAAAACGCTGTCGATGAAGGGAAACTAGGAAAGATCCTATACGGCCGCGTGCAAGCACTGCGGCGCCGAGGGATACCGAATTGGGGTGTGTTCGGACGAAAGGAATTGCAGGGTGGCGGACCATTAATTGACATTGGGGTTCATGTCTTAGAGATGTGTCATTTCACTATGGGCGCGCCAAAACCAGTTGCAGCAACGGGTTTGACTCACACCTACCTAGGGGATAAACCATCGTCGGTGATCTCACAATGGGAGAATTGGGATCACAAAACGTATACAGTCGAGGATTTGGCGGTAGGACATATTCGATTTGAGAATGGTGCATCTTTAAGTATCGAGGCAAGTTTTGCGGCACACATCGAAAAGAACGAATGGAATTTCACGCTAATGGGTGAAAAAGGTGGTGCAACCTGGGACCCGCCAGCGATTTTCAGTGATGAGCACGACCATATGGTTCATACGAAACCAGATTTTTTACCTAGTGGTAGACGCGCAGATCACTTCCGACTAAAAATGCGAAATTTTGTGGAACACGTACTTTACGATAAGCCTACTATGGCACCGGCCGAACATGGACTAATGGTCCAAAAGATGTTGGATGGACTGTACCAATCGGGGCAGGAAAGGCGGGAAGTTTCCATCGATTGACCTAGCTAATCAATCTTCTAGCGCTTATTGCTAATCCCGAGGAAGGGACTGAGCGAGCCGTCAGTTCCACGGTAAAGTTCTAAGGTGATTCACACATTGGTTCTCAAGCTCTTCGGCTTGCGAAATGAGCTCAAGTTTTTTGCGGTTTGGAACATCCTGTGGTGCTGATTCACAGATCGTCTCAGCCAGTTTGACATACAGGTCACCTAGAGCGTTCAAGCCTTTAGTGAATGCCGAGTTTGCGGAACTGAAGTCCTGCATGTATTGGCCTGTCATTAGCCGACATTCACTCCAGACCGTGGCGTTCCACCATTGCCCATGCATGTCGTACGTTTCATGACTAAGTGAATCACGCCAGATTGGATAAGCATTGAGACCTAGGCCGTATCCAGGGTGCTGAAAATCTTCAGGGCTATTAAATACATCCAGCGCATACTGTAGTGCAGCATCAGTTCGTATAACGTCATCCAATGGCTCGCACTTTGTAAAGGCAATCACTTCGATGGGAGGAGCATTTGCCAATTCCTTCCATGAGTCAGCCGTTAAAAAGCCCGGAGTTGTTGGAGTTTCCGAATCCCAAGGTTGACTAAGTTGGAAGCCTTGATCATTGGCGTCTAGCACGACCTGGTAATCCCAGTGTCCAAGACCAATGACCTTGCCTGCTTGCATGGCATGTCGTATTTGGCTCTGCAAATTCAATCGATTGTCGTCTGCCTCACCAGGAAATACCGTTCCTAGCGTCTGGGCATGGAGACCGAAATTACTCAGTTGAGATCTAAATCGTCGTGCATCCCAGACATATGGACCACTGGGACACATATCTTTGCCCGTATTGACCATGAATCCATGGCCAGATTCAAAGAATGCCTGTTTGGTGGTTACTGGTAAGTCAAAATAGTTGGCGGCTGCAATAACCATCCCCATCTGAGAGGTGTTAAGTGGAGGTTGGTGTAGTGCTTTAGACACAGAAATCTCTTCTAGTTTCGGATTAGTGCGGATGTTTCTTGGACGTAGTCTACTAGGTACTTGACGTTATCGACTGGGGTCGTGGGAAGTATGCCGTGTCCAAGATTGAAGATGTGACCAGGTCTGGAATCTACTTCTCTCAAGATGCCCTCCCTCCTACGGCGAGAACCGGTGGCTTTCTCATTCAGATTGTCGCTGTAGACCAGTCCGTACTATCATTTCCGACTTTAAATGTCTCACTTTTTCAAGTTTAAATAACCCGGATTATCTGATTTAATGTCTCTCATGTGTGCCTCATTCGTGTATCGGCGGAGAAGTCGGAAGGAGCGTAGCGACTGACGACTTCTCCGCCGCGGGGTCGCTTGATTGGGTCAGTGCGAAAGGACTGGCTCATTCACGATGCGTAATAGGTCTGTCCGAAAATCCGAAGGAGAACCGGCCAGATTCACAGTGGTGAACCGGAGGACATGACCCTGGATGCGCGCCGCTTCGTCGATTGTGTGCTCCGTGGTTGGGTGCAGAAGCACGCCTTCGGTGAGCCGGGTGGGCGGGGGCACGTCGACCTGGGAACGAAGGTAGGCGTAGATCTGGTAGAGGTACCCGCTACGTAGGGTGTCTCGGAACTGCGCGGGCTTGAGCAGGGACGTGAACTTCGTGTCGATCACGATCTTTCGCGAAGTGTGCTTGTGGAACAGCTCAATGTCCGTCTCCATCCTGGGGAGGATCGCCGCAAGTCCAGGCGTGCGGGCTTGGAGCGGCCAGTGAAGGACGCGCCCATGTGAGACCGACCAGTCTTCCGGTGAAAGGGTCACCTTGTAAAAACCGTAGACCGCGCGCTCGAAGAGCTTGCGTAGCCAGTGCACATCGCGATCTGCCCGCCCCAGCAACTGCTCGCCGCGGGTCTCAGTGGGCAAAGCCAGGTCGAAGGCCAGGCGGGCGACCGCGATCATGAAGCGGTCGTCGGCGTCGTGGCGTCCGAAACGATCCGCGCTTGCCTCACGAGTTGAAGGCACGCGCTCGCCGACACCCATGGAGCGGAGGTGCCGCGCGAGAGCCCGGCAGCGGTGCGCAAGGGGGAGAGTCGAGACTTGGCGCGCGATCGATTCGAGTGCGCCTCGGACGTAGCGATTGCGCAGCGTGTCGATGGTGAGATCCTCGTAGCGGCACGCAACCTTGCCCTGTCGGATG